>ERZ764778.578-NODE-578-length-43477-cov-9.905209_pt1 | contig 43477 bp, 20 predicted proteins | sample MGYA00374951_ERZ764778 | MGnify/ENA primary metagenome ERZ764778 (study PRJEB28918, sample SAMN05720193) | bioreactor metagenome | isolation source: Anaerobic biogas reactor | place: USA:Washington, USA | collected 2015-08-08 ...
AATCCCGTTAGCTTTCGTCCCTGACGGGACGGAATCTGGCCGCGCCCTATCCACGGGCTTCGCCCATGGCTATTCAAAGTCGACACCTGTGGTGTCGGTCGAAAAATGCGGACGATGTCGGCGACACGGGCTGCATCCGCGGCGTTGATGTGAGCAAAGTCGCGGAGGGGCCGTCCATCATGTCCACTGTGTCCACTGTGTCCACAAGATAACAAGGATGCAGCCGAGACGCCTGCGCTACAAAAAAAGCATGCCGGCCCCGGCGCCCGCCAACGTGACAATCTCCGTGGCTTTGTGTCTTGGTGTGAAATACGAAGAGGTGGACAACAACCTCACACCAAGCCACCACAATCCGTGCGTTGTCGGCATCACCCCGCGGCCAGCGGCCGTTTCGGGTCCATGCGCCGGGCGTCCTCGGGGGTAACGACCTCGAACCGCACGCTGTCCAGCACGCCGTCCGGCGCGAGACAGGTCAGTTTGTGGTTTCCGGGGCGGAGGTCGAGGTAGACCGGCGCCTCCGGCCCGGATCCCCCGAGATAGCGGTCATCCAGGTACCAGTGCAACACCCCGGCACGTTCGATAGATGCCCGAAGCCGGATGCGATCGCCGGTCGGCTCCCCGGTCAGAACGTAGACGGCCCCTTCCGACGGATGCTGGATCGCCAGGGCGTCGCGCCGTGCCTGCGGCGCCTCCGGCGACGTGCGGTCGACAATGCGCGGGTCGCGCACGGCGGCCAGGTCCCAGCGCCGGGCGTCGCCGGGCCACCGTTCCACGATGCGTTCCCCGCCGGTCCCGCCGGGGTAATGCATGTCGCACACGCGGTGGAGGAATTGCGTGCGCGGAAGCGTCTCACGCCGCGTGCTGGCACACCATGGGCTTGCCGGCAGACCGCTGACGGCGCACACGGCGGTCTCGCGTAGGGCCTCGCCGGTCTCGGGCCAGGCGGGCGTGTTCGGCACGTCAAGCGCGCGGAAGATCTTCGCCGCCAGCGGCAAAGCCACCGTGGACCCGACCAGCCACTTCGACGACGCCGCGTCGTTGTTGCCCATCCAGACCCCCACGACATAGTGCCGGTTGAACATGAAGGTCCAGGCGTCGCGATAGTCTCCGGAGGTGCCGGTTTTCCACGCCACGCGGGTATTGGCCGCGCCCACCGGCACCAGTTCGCGTTCAAACTCATCCGGCGGCGTCTGTTCGAGCATCTCGAAGAGTTTGAGGCACGTGCCCCGCGTCAACGGGCGGGTTTCAGGCCCGGGCGGCTGCAACGCGTGTATCCGGAGCGGGCGGTACACGCCCAGATTGGCGATCATGCAATAGGCCGCCGCCATCTCCTCCAACCGGACCTCGCAATTGCCGAGGGTGAGGCCCAGTCCGTAATGTTCCGCGGGCTTGACCACCGTTGTGATCCCGGCCCGCGGCAGAAACGCGTGAAATCCGTCTGTCCCGACGCGTTCGAGAATGGTCACGGCCGGCACGTTCAGCGATAGCTGAAGCGCCTTTCCCGCCGAGACCAGGCCGCGGTAGCGATCGTCGAAATTCTCGGGCGCATACCGTCCGTAATCGAGCGTGCCGTCATACAACGTCTCGGAAGAGTAGAGGCAATCGCTGTCCATGGCCAGGGCATAGATGAACGGTTTCAGGGTGGAGCCCGGCGAGCGCAGCGCGCGGCACGCATCGACCTGCCCTCCGCCCGGCGTGCCGTAAAAATCGCCCGATGCCACCCTCGCCAGGACTTCCCCCGTCGGCGTGTCGATGACGAGCGCCGCGGCGTTCGTGATCTCGCCGGGATAGTACCGGAGCCGCTCGCGCACGATCTGTTCCATGCGCGCCTGGATGCCGGCATCGAGCGTGGTGCGAATCCGCCCGTGTTGGCTGAGCTGCGGACGCAGGCTCATCGCCAGATGCGGAGACAGCGAGGGAAAACCGTGCCATTCCACGCCCAGCGGCGCCTTGCAGGCGTGCGCGTATTCGTCTGCGTCGATCAAGCCCTCGTCCCGCATCCGTTCGAGAACATGGTTGCGGCGCGCCCGCGCCCGCGAGGGGTGCTCGAGGGGCATGTAGGGGCCGGGCGCCTTCGGAAGCCCCGCGAGCAACGCCGCCTCATGCAGGTTCAGCTCGCGGGCAGGTTTCCCGAAATACCGCAGCGAAGCGGCTTCGCACCCGACCAGATTCAGCCCGTAGGGCGCGGAATTGAGGTACGTTTCCAGAATCTCGTGTTTGGACGCCCGGCGTTCGAGCCGCAACGCGGCGAGGGCCTGGCCGAGTTTGCCACATACCGAGCGCGTGGGCGGCAAACCGCGTTTGGCAACCTGCATCGTCAGGGTCGATGCGCCCGACACCACTTCGCCCCCGCGAAGGTTCGTCACGGCCGCTCGCACGATGGCCAGCGGGTCCACACCCGGATGGACGTGAAACCGCTGGTCTTCGGTGGCCAGCGTGGCGTGGATGAGATGCGGGCTCATCTCCGCCATGGGCCGCGGGAAACACCACTGTTCCCCGTCGTTCAAGAACGCGTACAGGGGACGGCCCTCGCGGTCGAGCAGTTCGCTTGACGCGGACAGTTGCAGATAGGGCCGGGTATCCATGGGCCATGCCAGCATCAGCACAAGGGCCAGAGCGGCGGCCGCGCAGGCCGGAATCGTCCGGCGCGGCGCAAGCGCCGCCCTGGCCAGGCGTCGAAGACGGGCTGTATCCGGCCGCTTCATTGCCGGGACTTCACCTCCATGCGGCCCATGGGACTGGCCGCCCGTATGGATGCGTCGTACATGCATTCGGCCGTCGCAGAAGGCGCCTGATACGCGCCCGGAGTCACCGCACGCACAACGTAGTAATAGCGGTGACCTTCCTGCTTTTTCCGGAGCGCGTTGAAGGCCAGCACGATGCGGTCGTCGCGAACGTCTACGTAGCTGGGGTTGGTGACCTCCTTGAACTTCCCGGGAGGCAGGGTTTCGGCGTTGAGCCGGGGATTCTCGATCTCGAACCCGGCCGGAAGCTTGTCAACCACCACGACATTCTCTGCCAGCTGTTTCGGCGTGACCGTCAGCTCCACGACGTAGCTGTCCGACTGGAGGAACCCCGTCTCGGGATCGTACACCTCGCCCTGGCCGGTGAAGTAGCGCCGGGTGATCGAGATGTCCTCGGCGTAGCCGTCCGTGTCGGGTTTTTCGGGCACCCCGGCCGTCGTCATATTCACGAAGATGGTGGCTGGGCCGGTATTGGTGACCGTGAATTCGCCGCCCGGGCCTTCGTGTTTCTCCCGATAGATCGCTCGGCCCTGAAGCGTCTGTTGACCGTTCGGCCCCGCGATCGTGGCCGAAGCCTGCTCGGCGTTGGCGGCGACGGACTGCAGATAGTCGCTCAGGGCAGACGCGACAAATGCCCGCTCCTGTGTGCTCCACCACCGCTCGCCCGAAAGGTATTGAATCAGGTCCTGGGCCTTGGCGTGCAGCTCGCTGGAATTCGGATCGATCTGCGTCAGCGACAGGACCTCGACCGCCGTGTTGCGGATGTCCGAGTTCAAGGTGCCGCCGCGTTCCGCCACGGCATACGGTTCGGACGGTGTGGACGTCAGGTACAGCGCGACCCGGTCCTTGTCCTGGGTGGTTCTGGCCAGTGCCGCCGCCAGCAGGTACCGCGCCGAACGCGGGATCTGGATGCTGTCGAAGCGCCGTATCTGGTGGATGGCATTGATGTCGCCGCCCAGCGCCAGGACGTACGTCGCGTAGGCGCGAAGGTACAGGCCGGATTCCGTGTCTTTCCGGGTCCAGTCGTTCGCGATGCCGCGCACGTAGTCCTGCAGGGCCGCCATCGGTTGCGCGGGCAGCTCGAATTCCCGGCCGTTCTGAACCAGCGTCAGGAAATGGAGGCCGTACACCGACCCGTACGGATACGCTTCCGGGCTCCCCGGCCAGTAGCCCAGCCCGCCGGAGGCCGTCTGCATCGAGAACAGGCGTCCAATCCCCGATTGGATGTAGTCATTCAGCCGTGCCTGGTCTTTCATCACTTCATCGACGAGGTCCTGGCTCTTGCGCAACACATACATCGGCATGAGCGCAGACGTGGTCTGCTCGACGCACCCATAGGGGTAGTGCACCAGGTATTTGAGCGATTCGTAAAGCTGGATCTGCGGGTTCGCGCTCACCACCATCTCGAGTTCGGATTGCTCGTTGGCGATGAAGCGGGTGTTCTTAAAAGTCTGCGACGCGCCAGGGGCGATCCCCGTCATCTCATGATGCGACTGGTACGCCGCGGGCGGTTTGACCGGCAGGGGCGTCTCCTGTACGAGCCGCTCCACTTCGTTCCCCTGCGCATCGGTTATGACCGCTTCCCAGCGGATGTTGCCCTGGCCCAGCGCTTCCGCGGCCTGCAACGGAATCTCGATGCTGGCTTCGCCGTTTGCCGGCACGCCCACCGTCTTTGACTCGCCGGCAATCTGCAGCGGGCCGGTCACGGAACTGGAAAGCAGCACGGTACACGGCGCGTCCGTTGTGTTAAACAAGACCGCCCGGCATGTGGCCGCGTCGCCGGGCAGCAGGAAACGGGGGAGACTGGTCCGCAGCATATAGGGGCGCCGCACATAGACGGAGTCTCCCGAAGCGCCTGCCGCGGAAGCCGTGCACGCTACAGCCACCAGGCGCAGCTGGCCCGAAAACTCCGGCACGTCCATGAGCACGCGTGCGGTTCCGTCGGCCCCCGTGCGCACCACGCCCGACCACAACGCGACCGGCTTGATCCAGTTCTCGTCCGCCGCTCCCGAACGTTTGGCGAGCTGGCGCAGAGCGTCGCCGCCCGTGTCGGGTTTGTCGAAGTCGTATGCCACCTTGTCGTAATAGTGGGCGCGGCGGTAATCAGGCCGGCGCGCGCGCGAGAAATGCTCATACGGCGCCGGGTTCTGGTAATTGGTGATGTCGTGGATGCCTTCGTCGACCGCCGCAAGCGTCACTTCCGCTTCGACGGGGTTGCCCGTATGGTCGGCCACCTGCACCGTGAATTCCCGTTGGCCCGCGGGCCGCACTTCCTCGGGCAGGCCGGAAAACGCTACGGCGAGTTTTCGCGCGGGATTCTCGACGTTCACGCTCGCCAGCGCGAAGCTCGAGAACGGATGCATCTGGGTCTTGCCGCTTTCGACGGTATGGATCACCGTCACCTCCAGCCAGACGTTCGGGAAATGCGCTTCCGTCACGGGCAACTGAATCTGGCCCACGTTGTTCTCGATCGTTACGGGGATCATGTCCTCAAGCGAGTCGCCCTGGACCGTCACAATCCCCTGGCCGTCAAACGGCGACTCCACCTTCAGCGTGGCGGTTTCCCCAATCGTGTACAAAGCCTTGTCGAGCGTGAGCTTGATCAGGCTGGGACGGACCGCCGAAACCATGTCAACCCGGCCGCCGTACGCGTAAAACGTCACCGTGCTGAACTGCTTCGTCTTGTCTGACACCACCCGCAGGCGGTAATACCCCCAGTCGTTCAGGTCGAAGGCCACGGAACCTTTGCCGCCCTGCAACGCGACCTCTTTCGAGTCCACCGGGTCGAACGATTCGGTCCAGTTGGAGCCGTAGTGGCTGTAATACCGCCGGACGTAGTAGTTCCAGACCTGTTTCTCGAGATACACCGTCGCCTTCTCGAGCCCGGCCGGCGTGCCGTCGGGGTTGACCGCGGCCACGAACGCCTCGATGCCGGCGGCCCCTTCCGGTTTGGACGCGCGAATGCCCAGACACAGGTCCGACGGGAAATACATCGCTTCCGCGGTTCCGTAGACGGCGCGCCCGCCCAGTTCGAAGACCCCCGCGAATACCGTTGCCGTAAGCGGAGACGTGGCGTCCGGCGGCGCCGCATGCGAAAACGTGAACGTCGCCTTGCCGTTCGAATCGGTCTGCTTTTCCCCGGCCGGGATCGTGTCGGGTTTGAACTCTGAATCGTTCTCGAAGCGATACCCTTCCCAGCCGGCGGGCTTCCAGCCTCGCCGCTCGAGCGCCACCTTCGCGCTGCTCATCCGGTTGACCGCGGGCGCCCCGAACAGATGCCGCGCTTCCACGTGAATTTCGTAGGACTGGCCCGCCAGCCACACGGTCTGCGGCAGTTCCACCTTCGTCTCGATGCGGTTGGGCACGAATTCCTCGAGGCTGAACTGGTAACTGCCCACCGGCCTTTCGCTTCCCGGGACCGCCAGCGTCACCGTGTATTTCCCCGTCGGGTACTGCTTCTGGGTCTCGATATCCAGCGCCCCGCTCCCGAACGCCGTCAGGTTGGTGATCCGCGTCATCAATTCGCGCCCGTTGGGCTTCAGGACCTTCAGCAGCAGGGGCGTGTCCGCGAGGCCGTCCCCGTAATTCGTGCGCACAATCCACCGCGCATGCACCGTCTCGCCCGGGCGGTACAGATCGCGATCGGCGTAAATGAAGCCGTCGTATCCGTCCTTGTCGTATCCCGGCATGCCGGGAAGAATTTCCGGCGTGTCGTCACTGCGGCGGCTCAGCTCGATCAGCGTGCAGTCGTTCCCGTGCTCGATGACCGCTACCGCGGGGGTGCCCAGGGTCGCATCCAGATTGGACATGTGCAGGATGCCCTGTTCGCTGGTGTGGCCGATGGCCAGCAACTGGTTCTTGTTGGAATGGAGCGTTACTTTGGCGCCGGGCAAGGGTTCCAGGGAGAACAGGTTGTGCGCGAAAAGCACCACCCCGTTGTCCAGCCAGTGCGCCAGCACGCCGATGTCCGTAAACAGCACGATTTTCGTGGCGGTGCCCTTGTCGGAGTTCGCCTGAACGCAGAAGACCCCGCGCTTGTCGCTCGGCAGAAGCTCCTCAAGGTTCAGCGGTGCGCTGACAAGAACGTCCTGTTGTGCAGGCATCTCGAGTTCGGTGGAGGTGATCTTCTCGCTCCATTTGTACACGAAATCGCTGCCCCGCCGGCTCGATTCCCAGTAATCGTCCGGCGATACCGTCATGCCCATGTCGCTGACGGCCACCGCCACGTTCGAGGGAAACATCCGGTAGATGTTCACGGTCACCTTCTCGACATTGCGCGACGCGATCGCCAGCGCCGAGGTGGCCCGGGTCGGGAAGTAGAATTTCCCGTCATGGTTGAATCCCACGTACGCGGGGATGGTCTCCGTCTGCAGTTCCCGGGCCACCGCAACCTGGCTCCTGCCTCCGCCGAGGTACTGGACGCCCTCCGCGATACGAAGCTGGTAGGACGTCTTCGAGCGGAACGCCCCAAACACCCGGAAGTAGTTGCTGCCTTCCGGCACGATTCGAATGGCCTCCACGGCCGGTGTGAAGGTAAGGTGTTTTTCGAGCTCCTGCGAGTTGACCGTCACATTCAGGCGCATCGAGAGAAACAGGCCTTCCTTGTAGTCCTGGCCCCACCATGTGTCTTCAATGCGCAGGGGAGGCGCGGGCCGGGTGACCTCATACCGGTACGGTTCGTGCAGCGCTGCGTTCGGTGCGCCCGGCAGCCCCGCTTCAATCGCGAGCGTCACACCCACCTTGTCGCGCTCCACCGGGTGAAATTCCAGGGTCTTGTCCACGGACAGCTCATCCCCCAGCACCTCGAACGGTAGATCCTCGCTGGTGGCCATCTCGGTCAGTGTCAGGCGGGCGGTCAGGGCGTCGTTGCGGACGGGATGCGAAAACTTCACAAACAACCGGTGCATCTCGCCGTCGGTTGCGCCCCAGCGCACGGAGGCCACCTTCAGCGGTTCGGGCCGCGTGTCGAGGGCGGCCGCATAGTCCTCAACGAGACGCCGTCCCTGGCTGCCCGGCATGCCCTTCGCCAGTTGCACGCTCAGAGACGGAAAGTCGGCCCCGGCCAAATCCACTCGGATGCGGTGTTCGGTGCTTTCGCCCTGCGACGCGACCTCGAACGGCACCGCGCTCTGGGTGTCCGCGCGCACGACCGACACGCCCGTCGAGAGGGTATCCGCGGCGACCGGCTTCGTAAACTGGAGCACGATTTCCTTCTTCGGACCCTCGAACTGGCCCCATTGAACGGACGCCACGGAGAAAAACGGTTCCTGCGGATAGGCGAACGTGTGGTCCGTCGTGAGTTCCGCCGCTCCCGTTTCGTCGGTCAGACCTTTGCTGATCTTTATCAGGATCGGTTCCGACAGGCCCCCCGCGAACACAAGCCGCACGATCCCTCCTTCGGCGGGCTCGAGCTCAAATCCAACCGGTTGCCCCTCCTGAGTCTCAACGGAAAGGTGCTCACGAAGCGAATCAAGACTGACCGTCGACGGAAAGAGGATGCCCAGCACGACCCGGTCCGCCTGCTCCTCAATCTCCCACATCTGCCGCGGCTCAAACGCGAACGTCGCGAAACGGTGCTGGCGGGAGGTCTCCGGAAGCCTCGCGCCGGCCTCCGAAACCAGGTCGGGGTTCAAGTCAACCGTGTACACGGTATCTTCCATGAACCCTTCCGCGGCCTGGAACGCGGCAAAGTTGCGGCTCACGCGGAACGTCCCTTCCACAGGCGGGTCTATCGTAAACGGCTCGCTGAATCCCGCCTCGGGTGCGATCCGCACCGGCTCGCTGAAGAAGAACACGATCTGATCGCTGAGCGCCTCCCCCGCAAGAGGCAGAACGCCTGCGAGCGCGAGCTCAGCCGGCCCGGGCGGCGCACTCTCCGGCGGGCCCGACGGTGTGGTGTGAGCGGCTCCTCCGGACGGCCGCCCAGGCTGGGACGGCGCCGGCTGCCCGCATCCGGGGGCGGCCAGCACGGCGGCGCAAAGGACGCCCACGAGCGACCAGGAGAGGAGGGTAGGGTGGTTCTTGACGTACCGCATGACGAGGATCTCCCGCAGGTTGTCGAACGGTTTCCGAGCGAGGCCACAGGCACAACCATTATGCTCCAAATGCGTGAGTTTCACACTGCATTTATGGAGTCAGTTGCCTGAAAAGTTCCCCAACTCGTCACGCTTGTTTTCGAACCGCGCCTCGGCGGGCGTTCCGGAGTGAAATCAGCCCCGCGACACTCCCCGCCGCCAGGAACAGCGCGCTGCAGGCCAGCCCTGCCCGGAAGACGGCCGGAAAGTAAGTGAACCGTATTTCGGCGTGCCCCGCCGGCACGGCCACTCCGCGAAACACCGAGTAGACAGGCACTATTTCCGCGGGCACGCCGTTGACCGTCGCCGTCCAACCCGGGTAATACGCGTCCGCCAGGACCAGCAGGGCAGGACGCTCCGCCTCGACTCGAACCACTACCTCCGTGAAGCCCCGGCTCACCACCTCGGCCGTTCCCCGCCCGGTTCCGGGAATTACGGCCGTAAGGGGGGCCTCAATGAGGGCCGTCCGGGCAGGGTCGAACCCGGGCTCCGCCATGAGCCCGTACATCGTCTCGCGGTCGGGGCACACGCTCACTTCCGGGACCACGTAGGCGGGCGGAAACGCCGCCGTGTTGGCGTAGACCTCCAGACCGTCCAGCGCGTCGAGAAGCCGCAGGCGTTCCGAAGCGTCCCCGGGAAACGCGTCGGCGAATTCCGGGTGTTTCAGATAGCAGCCAATCGCGCAGGCGGGTTCCATGGCGTTCCAGAGCTCGGGTCCCATGGTCTTCAGAAACCGGATCATGCGTTCGGGGTACATGCCGTCCTCGCCGAGCCACTCGTGTATCCCGTACGCGGCCATCAACCCGCCGGGCACCCCGCCCTCGGCGGTGCCGACACGCCCGGCCAGTCCGTGCTCATGCACATACCGCGTCAGGGCGGTCTCGGGCATGAGGTGCTCCCGCTCGATCGTTGGATTCAGGCCGCGATGCGCTACGAGAAGGTCAAACGCCAGCAGGACCACCAGCGCGTATCCCGGCAGGTCCCTGCGCCGGAGCCGGAAGCCGGCTGCGAGGAGCGCCAGACCTGCCATCGCGAGACCGGCCGCCAGCCCCGTCTGGAATGTCAGATACGCGGTCAATTCACGCATCCGGATGATGGCGCCGTTGAACTGCCACACCAGCCCCACCGTTGCGAACGCAGCCACGGCCAGGGCAAGGGGGGGCAGGAGCATCCACCGCCGGGTTTGGCGAAGCCAGGCGTCCAGGCCGATCGCCCCCAGCAACGGCAGGGCAAATACGGCAAAACAGACATGATAGCTGCGCTTGATGGCGTCGAAGTACGGAAGCTCGTGGATGAGGCTGATCGGGTAGACCTCGAACGCCAGCGCAATGCCCAGGAAGCCCGCCACAGCGAGAGCCATGGCCGCGGCCCGGGTTTCCCCCCGTTCACGCCGGGCGAACAATGCCATGGCGGCGCAGAGCCAGACGGCCACGCCGGGATAGATCATCGAGTAACGGTTCGAGTCGAGTTCGCCCCAGTAATTGCCCTCGGCGGCGGTTCCAAAGAACCGGGGAACCCAGAATGCGGCGCTCGCGCTCAAGGGCAGCCCTCGTTCCGCCCCGAAGGCCGCAAGGTCCTGGCCCTGGTACTGGTTCCCCAGGTACTCAAGAAACGGCAGCAGAAGCACGGCGCAGACCAGGAGCGCGAGCGTCCACGCGCCCGTCCACAACCCCAGCGGCGCCAGCAGAGGCCGGCCCCGGCGCGCCGCCAAGGCCAACCGAACCACGAAGTACACCCCGAGTCCCAGGACCATCGTGAACGCGGAGACCGGATGCCCCGCCAGCAGGAGCAATGTCGCGCCGAACGCATTTGCGAAGAATCCCCTCCGGTACCGCCCCTGAAACAGCAATTCGCTGCCCATGACCAGCACCGCCAGCCAGGGACTCAGATCGGGGAGACTCCAATTGCACCAGATGAGGTTGTAACTCGCAAACATCCAGCCGACCGAACAGAACACGGCCGCCGGACGCAGCAGACGCATGGTTCGCCCGCAAAGGTAGGCCGTCATACCTGCCAGCCAGAGTTTGAGAAGAATGTAGAGCGTCGTCGCGAGATCAACATCCAGAAACATATGCAACAGCCGCGGCGGATAAAATACCGCGCTCTGGTAGTTGGCCAGCAGCGGCATGCCCGCGAACTCGTACGGGTTCCACAGCGGCCACGCATCGGACCGGACTGCCTCGCGGGAGATCGTGTACCACGGACGGAACAGGGTCAGCGCATCGGCCATCAACGGGTTGCTGGGGCCTTCCCAGTCCTTCGGGGCATAAGCCGCCCAGGGAGGCTGCTGGAACGCGATATCCGCCGGGGAGATCATCTCGCCCCGAAAGAACACGCCCGGGAAGGCCGCGGCCAGAAGCACGGCGAGGAGCACAGCCTGGCCCGCCGCCTCCTTTACGGTGATACCTTCCGATCTGGCTGTATCATTGGCCTTCATACGGGGCTGCCATCGCGGGGACCGGGGACTGCGTCGCGTCAATCGCGCTTTGAACCGTCATAGATCGCCCGGACCTCTTCCGGCGCCAGGCAGACATTGTGGATCACGATGTCGTCCAGCATGCCGCGCACAAAATACACGTCCTCGCCCAGCGCATACCGTCCAACGAGCAGTGGGTTGGCACTGGGACGCGGCCGGCCCGCCACGCGTTTGCGTCCCACAAGCTCGCCGTTGATATAGGCCTGCATCTCCCCGAAACCATACGTCGCGGCCAGATGCTGCCATTCTCCGGCGCTGGGATAGCCGGCGTCCAGTGTGCCGACGCCCGCGATATAAAAGCGCAACTGTTCGCGGAAGATCTGCAGAAAATACCCCGATTGCTGCCAGGCGCCCTTGCAGATCAATACCGGCATCCCTTCCAGATCGTCCAGCTTCACCCACATCGAAACCGAGAGCTGATCCTCGGGGTTCCACTCCGGTTGCGGGGCCAGTTCGGCCCAGCCGCTGCCGCCCAGGGCCAGGGCGTTCTCGGCAATCTGCGCCAGGCCTGCGAGAAAGGTGTCGTCTTCAAAGGACAGGTCGACCATGGGGGTGATGGGGGATTCCGCGGCGATCACGCCGATGCGCCGCGACGGCGGTCCCGTCCGGCCGTCGGGGGTGACGCCGCTGACCTCGTACGTGAAGATCTCTCCCGCGGACGCCTCGTCGGAATACTGCAGGTAATGGCCGGGCTCCGACGCAACCTCTATGGTCTCGACCGCGTTGTCGTATTCGTCATATTTGCTGATGCGATAGGCCGACGCCAGCGGCGACGCGGCTTCCCAGCCCAGCACAATCCGGCTGCTGCGGGTGGCGGCGGCAATGTTCTGCGGGGGCTCAGGCAGCGGAAGTTCCGGGAGAGTCGCGTGCACAGAACGCTCCGCGCTCTTACCCGTCAACAGGTCGCGCGCGGTGACGCTGTACCGCACCTCATGACCCGATGGGGGCGCGGTGTCCTCAAACCACCCGTCGGGCGTGACCCCCAGCGCCGCGCCGTCGCGGGCTACCGCGTACAGTTCACCCGGCCGTGCGCCCCAGGTCAGACGGACACAGTACGCGTCCGGGACCACTTCCAGCGTCACATCAACCGGTGTGATTTCGCGTTCGGCCGGAGACGCCGGCGCGGATGGCTCTGCCGCAACCACATTCAGCGAGGAAAACGTCCGGGTCGGAAAGCCCTCCGGAGCCGTCAATAGGGTCCGGAACCGCGAACTCACCTCGACACCCCATTCAAAACTCGGCCATTCCGCGGCCTCTTCCGGGAAGGCGAGGGCAAAGGTCTGTTCGCCCATCGGGTAAAGTTCGCGCTTCTCCCAACCCGAGGTCCCGAGCGCTCGCGCCCGCACGCGAACGTTGACGTTCTCAACGCCCGGCCCCATGACGATGACCCGGTCCGGAAGAACCAGAATCCGGGGCTCGATGGTGATCTCCGCGGGCGGCTGCGTTAACTCGACAAGCCGCTCCGGCGGCAGGTCGAGTCGCGCCCGCACATCCGCCCATGCCCGGCCGTTCATCGAGGCCAACACCCCGAGCTGGCCCTTGGTCGTTGTCCAGCGCCCGTAAGCGTACATGGCCTCGGCAAGCTTCGACTTGCGCAGCGTGGCCAGCGCGGCTTCCAGGTCCTGGTCGCTCAGGTTTTTCGCAAACTCGCCGTCGGGTCCCAGCACCCCCGCCGCATGGTCGTACGCGAGCACGGCGGCGATCAGAGAGAGCCCCGCCTGAAGCCGCGCTGCGCGGTCCGGACGGATCGTGCTGCCCATGAGCACATCCTTAAGCGCATCGCCTACGCCCAGCGTCAGCGCCGGAACAATCTCCCTGGCGGCTTCCGGCACCGGTACAAGCCCCGTGATCTCTTTGAGCGCCTCGCGAAGCAGGGTCCGGTCCTCGCCGAGCGCGTCGCGCACCTCCAGGGCGATCTGCGCGAGCTGGGCCCGTTTTTCCTCATCGCCCACCGACCACACGAACGGGCTGCCCTCGGTCTGACCCAATCCGCCAACGTACCGGTAGCCAAGCTCTTGCAGCCGCAACAGGCCCGGCGTGAACGTCGCCCCGAGTTTGTCGCCGAACAAATGTTTCGCGCGGGCCTCCACAAAAGCTTCCGGCGTGAGATCCGGGTTCCACGCGAACCGCGCCGTGTACGCCATCGCTTCTTCCACCGACCGGGTGCGCCAGTGGGCGCCCAGCAGGCCCTCGCAGCCTTTGCTGCGGGCGTCGCGGCACGCTCCCGCCGTGTCGTACAGATTCGGTTGCGGCATCCAGAGATCCCCGGCGAATTCATGCCAGATCACCGGCCAGCATTCCCGCCCGGAAGACAGTTTGTCATAGACGCTGCTGACGCTCGAAGAGGTCCACTGGTTGTCGAGGGCCGAGAGCACTACGCCTTCGGGAAGGAGGGCGTCCATGGCCGGATACAGGTCCGTACTCCGGAGCCACGCGTCCCCGCCCCAGCCGCTGACCACCAGCCGGACATCCGGGCGAAGCGCGTCAAGGAGCTGCCGGCCGTGCAGGGCAAACAGCACCATCCGGACCGCCTCCGCGCGTTGCCGCGCTTCCGTTCCGTCCTCGAAAAAACCATTCCAGCGATTGACGTACGATGCCCACGCGGACCGCGCCGCGGGGTCCTCCCCCGGATACAGTGCCCGGCCTTCCGGTTGCCAGAGCCACAGGCTGCGGATGTCCGGATAATCGGCAAGGATCGAGCGCAGCCGCGCCTCGAAGCGTTCGCGAACGGCCGGATCCATCGCGTCGCCCTTCACCTCAATCCCAAGGCCCGCCTCCAGCCCCCGGCTTCTGGCGTACGCCATGGCCTCGCGCAATACCGCCTTCCCCTGCGCAATGGCGGGCCGTTGCTCTTCCACCAGCGCGTCGGAGGCGCCAAACGTGTCACGGGCGAAGAATCGGCCCGTGCCCGCAAAGTATTCCCCCGTCGGCACGGGCTCCACCCGCCATTTCGCGTTCGCCATGCTGGCCAGAGGCTCGCCGCCCGTGATGGTCCCGTCGAATTCGTACGCCGCGAACGGCTGATCATCGCGCACGTAAAAGGCCACCATATTCATGCGCATGCGGGACAGCGCATCAATGTACGTCTTGTAGTCCCGGATGTCCCAGGTCGAATGCCCCATCAGGTAATCATAAAACGGCAGGGCGCCGCGCACCTTGAACACGGGCGTGACCGACGCATTGAACCGGGGGAGTTTCAGCGCCGGGATGTCCGCAAACGTGTCCGGCAGCGTCTCCTGCGAGGTGTAGAAGCCAAATCCCAGGGCCTCCAGCAATCCGTATACCCCGTGTTGCGCCGCCGCAGCGGTCTTCCCCGCGACGATCACCAGCGCGTTGGCGGCGTCTTCTGAATAAAGGATGTAGCCGTCCGCCCCCGGTTCCTCGAGACCAAAGGGCCACGCCGTTGGGGTCTTTGGGAGGGATTGCGGAGTTCCAAGCGCAATGCCCTGGGCGCCGGCCGGCGCCGTCTCGGCCGCCTCGATCGGATACAGCGAGCCGGTGGCGGCATAGAGAAGACGCTGCAGATCCGTCGCCGCACCCCGTTCAATATCCGAAGCCTCCGGGCCAAGATAGATGGCGGGCGACGCGGATGCGTTCGCCGCCAGACCCGCAAGCACCAGCATCACTAAGCACCGTATTGCGCGCATGGACACACTCCCTGTTCACTATCCACGATTGTGCTGCAAGAAAACGCCACTACCCGCCGGGCAGACGCGGCGAACCCGCTCGCAGCCTGCCCCACCGGGGCCCTGCGCGTAGTCTACCTGCTGAAACCGCGGAAATAAAGCCGGCGAAACCCCGCTACCCACACACCATTCGCCCGGCGCCGCTGCTTCGAACGTCCGATTTCACCCGCGCCGCTGCCGCCGGCGACTGACCGGTAAGACACGTGCTTCCCAAGGCTCCCCTGTGCTATCCTATCGGCCGACCTCGGCATATCGGGGCGTAGCGCAGCCCGGTTAGCGCGCCTGCTTTGGGAGCAGGAGGCCGTGGGTTCAAATCCCACCGCCCCGACCATTCAAGATACTTCAGGCCAATGGCTTACGACAATGAGCCGGTGGCCTTTCTGTGTGTGAGAAGGCCCGCGTATAACAGAAAGCATCACACCCGGCCAGCCGTTCCTGACCATATTGAGGCCAAACCAGCGAATTGGAATGTCCATGCTATTTCACGGCGGATCCAATGGCCGCGCTGCGCGTGCTCAGGCTCCCGCCAACTCACTTGAATCACCGCATACACGTGAGGATACTGAGCCTGCGGGTGTCGCACGTCCAGATCGACGCCCGCTTCACTATTGTCGCCGTCGCGCGCAAGTCGGCGGGGATGAAACACGGGTGGACCATTCAGAATCTGACACCTGCGAGGCACACTGATGAACGATGCGTACGACGTGCTTGTGATCGGCGCCGCCACGGCCGGCAGCTATTTCGGCAAGCTCATGGCGGAACAGGGCATGAAAGTGCTCATCGTGGACCGGCTTTCTTCGGAGACTCTCGGCAGGAGGCTGGACATATTTCACCTCGATAAAGAGGTACTCCCGGTGTTCGGTGTGCCGGAACCCCGGCCCGGAGATGACGACTACGTTACCGAATTCCAGAGCGGGCTCACGCTGTCGCCTGAGAGCAATTACCCCAAGACAACCCAGTATCCGTTCATCGTGTCGCACATGCCGCTCTACATCAAAAGGCTCAACCGCTGGGCCGAATCCTTCGGGGCCGAGATTTCCTGCGATACCGAGTTTGCCGATTTTGTCTACGACGGTAACGGGAAGATCGCCGGCGCACTCCTGCAAAAGAACGGGAAGCCCCTCACCGTCGCCGCGAAGCTTGTGGTCGACGCCTCTGGCATCGCTTCTGCTGCGCGCAGCAGACTCAAGGACGGTTACGGCGTGGAGAATTTCCAGGTAGCGGACCACGAGAAATTCTATGTCGTGTTGCGTTACGTCAAGTTGAAGAATCCTGAGAGGGACAGAGTGACCAGGCCATGCGGCTGGCCCGCATACAAAGCCTGGATCGCGCCACAGCACGATCCCGACGGCGCCATCATCGGCATAGGCCAGTCGCATTCTTTCGCGCACGCCGAGCAGGCATTTCAGGAGTTCATTTCCAGGGTCAGGCTGCCGGACTACGACGTGCTCTACAAAGAACAGGGCACAACTCCGTTCCGGCGGCCGCCATACTCGTTCGTCGCGGACGGATTCCTTGTGATCGGCGACAGCGCTTGCATGACCAAGTCCTTCTCGGGCGAAGGCGTCACCTCCGCCTGGACCTTGTGCAAAATCGCCGCCGAGACCATCGCTCCCATAATCAAAAGCGGCGCACCCGCCACGCGCCGTGCCATGTGGCGGGTCAATACCGAATACATGCGCGGCCAGGGCGCCAAACTCGCTCATATCATGGGCTGGATTGGCGGCGCCGTGAATTGCACCTTGAGTGAACAGGAATTCATGTTTAAGCACGACATCGTGTTTTCGGATAAGGCACTCACCGACACCAACCGGCATTTCGAAGCGAAAATGACCGTCTCCGAAATGCTCGGTTGGGCCTTCAAGATGCTGGGCGGGGTGTGCTCGGGGCAGTTCCGCTTCTCAACCGTTCTCAGCATGCTCCGTTCGGTCTTCAGAGCCGGCAACATCAAACGACACTACCAAAGGTATCCCGGGAACGAAGAGGCCTTTGACGCGTGGCGTCAAAAAGCCGATCTCCTGTGGTCCCGAGTTGACGGCGTGCTTCGCGAAGATTAACGAACACGCGATGCCGGCGCAGATCCCACCCGCTCCATGGCCCTGAGGGCAATGAGGCCGAGGATATGATCCGGATCGAATTCGACCAGCACATCCACATCGCTGTCCGGCCCGAACCGGCCGGTCAACACGGAGCCAAACAGCGCCCGCATCGTAGAGATAGTGCGCGCGGCCGAAAGCTGCAAGCTGTTCCCGGGCGATGACGGCGGACAAGCACCCTGGCGTCAGCCTGGGTCTCCTCGCTCTTGTCCGCGCCTTTGTGATCTTCCGCACCGCTCTTCTCGCTCTCCATCCGTGCCTGCAGCGTCCTTCTCGAACTCCGCCGGCGCCGTGTGTATGATGGCAAGGGCGGGGTGGTTAGAGCGTGGATGACGGGCACGGGACTTCCGTTGCTCCGGTCGCCCGCCACGGCCGGAGTTCGCGGGCCCGCGCGACCCGTGGCAAGGCAGTCCGGCATCCGCCGAAGAGAGCGGGATGCGATTACACCGGGCCGCGATTTCTGTTGGGGCCGCGCCAGAGGGGGGAGGAATGAGAAGCAGCGCGAGGGTACGCACCTGCCGGAAACTGTGCATGGGGGCCGTTCTGGTCACGGCGTTGCTGGCCTCTCCGGTGTGGGCTGCCGGCCCGCTCATGGACAAGAACGAAGCGGCGGCGGCCTTGGCGGCCTATTTTGAGACCATGTGCATCCCCAAGCCGTTTCCGGTCCTTACTGGAGACGCGCTGAATGCCCGCCACCGGGAGTTGCGCGCACGGATCCTCGCGGATGCCGGCCTGGAGCCGTTACCGAAGCGCGTTGACTTGGACGCGCACCGCTCGGAGCCGATCGATCATCCGTGGTGTGCCATCCAGAAGATCGAGTACCGCCTCTGGCCTGGCGTCTATACCCAGGCCCTGTTGTTCATGCCGAAAGAGTTTCCGGAAACGCCCGCGCCGGCCATGCTCTGTCCCCATGGACACTGGGATCACAACCATGCCCATCCGGATGTTCAGACACGGCTGCTCACGTTTGCCCGGATGGGATACGTCGTATTGTCGCCGCGGCAGAACCATCACGAGGATCTCCTGCTGGGCCTTTCCCATCAAACGCTGATGATCTGGACAAACATGCGGGGGATCGACTTTCTGCAGTCCCTGCCGGAAGTGGATCCGGAGCGCATCGGCGCCGCGGGCGCGTCGGGCGGCGGGCTGCAGACGCAGATGGTGACGGCTCTGGACGATCGCATCAAGGCGGCGACCATTGTGGGGCTCACCTGCGATTACCGGGAGATCCTGTTCCCCCATGCGGCCCATTGCGCCTGCAACCATTGGCCGAACCTCATGGCCTACACGGACTCTCCCGAGATCAGCGCGTTGGCGTTTCCCCGTCCCGTGCAGTATCTCGTCATGAACGACTGGACGCGCCACTTTCCCCACGACAACTTCCCCACAATCCTGGAACTTTTCCACCAGAACGGATTTCCGGACCGCGTCAGCTGCACCTATTGGCCCACCGGCCACACGTACGACCGTGACAAACGCGAGCGAACCTACTGGTGGATGGAGCGGTGGCTTCGGAACGCCGGAAATCACCAAACGCCCATCCCCGCGGAGCCCGGTGATATCGTGACCGTATTCCCTCCGCAAATGCTCGACGAATGGCCCGTCAAGAACCCCGAGAACAAGGGATTCGATGCGTTGGCCGCCCTGTTTCACGCTCGATACCATCATGCGAAGCAGCCCAGGCCCGACCCGGACGGTCTGAAGGAATACGCCGTGAAAATGAAGGCCGCCCTGCCCGGACTGCTTGGCCTCGAAAACGGGCTGAAGCCTGAGGCGAACGGCGTCACGGTGCTCAGCACGGAACAGGCGGGGGAGGCCATCGTCTCTCAGGTGGAATTTCCCTCGGAAGGATATCTGCGTCTCCCGGCGCGCGTATTCCGGCCCGCGGAAGAGTCCTCCGCGCCATGGCCCGTCACTCTCTGCTTGTCCAGAGAAGGAGCGACAGGGCTCGAAAACGCCGCCCCATATGTCGACCGCGCGAAACAAGGCAATGTCGTGGTGGTGCCGGATGTGCGTTTCTCAGGTGTCTATGACCTGGCCGGGCTGGCGGGGCTCATCGGGCCGGACCTCGTCCACTATGACATCGCAAACAATGCCTCGGCGTACAACGACCCGGCAGACCAGCGCAGTTTTCTTCTCTGGGCGTGGGAACGCAACAGTGTCGTGTGGGGCCGTCCCCTGGTCGGCATGGCCACAACCGACATCCTAAATATCCTCGCGGCGTTGGCAAACGATCCTCGCGCGGACACCGGGTCAGTGCGAATCGAGACGCGGGGGGTAAGCCATTTGGGACTCGCCGCCGTTTTCGCGGCCGTCCTGGACGCGCGCATACAGTCCCTGGACGTCGACCTCGGCAAGAGCCGTTACGACACCTACCGCTACTGGAGGGAAGCGCCCGATGCGCTTCCCGTCATCCCGTTCATCCTCCGGTACGGCGACGTGCCGCAATGGCTGGCCGTTCTCGCGGATCGCGACGTATCTGTTCGTAACCTGGATGCGAACGGCAATGAGCTCGCGTGGTTGAAAAGATGCTTTGCCGCCACGGGAAACCCGGCGGGTCTTCGCATTGACGGAATGGAGTGAGTGCGCGGTGGAGTCCCGCCCAATGACGGCCACGGGCACGGAGGAGGTCACAAACGTGGTGCGCTTGAGTGAAACGACCTGGCAGTTGCCGGCTATTGTCATTCCGTTGGCCTTGCTTGCACTTTCACTGCCCTGCGTCTGCTCCGCCGGCGGAACCCTCCTGGAGATCCCGCTGGATATCCGTCATGCCGCCCTTGAGGGCAACATCGCCGTTGAGCAAAGCGCCGAGGGCATCTCCCAACTGGCGGCGGGAGATCGCGCCAACGCCGTCCGTATCGCCTTCGAACTGGCGGAGGAAGGCCTCTATGAGGTCAAGCTGCTCGTCGTGTCGCCGTTCAACAATCCCCATTTCGGGCTGCGGGACGAATCCAACTCGACCTTCACCCTCGCGGGGCAGACGCGCACCTGGCCCATCCGCACAAGCGAGCAGCCACGCTATCGAAACGTCCCCGCCTTGTTTGAATTGCCCGCGGGACCCCATACGCTGACGCTCCAGAATCTGCCCGCCGAGGTGAGGCTGCGCGAAGTGATGCTGGTTCGTGACGGCATTCTGACGGAATCCCGTGAACCTGTGCTTCCGCCCTTCGACATGCTCGAGGTGAACCCTCCGGCGTTTCCTGAACGCACCTTCAGCGTTGTCGACTACGGCGCGCAGCAGAACAACGGGCCATCCTTCTCGCATGCGTTGCAGCAGGCCATCGAGGCCTGCCATGCCGCGGGCGGAGGCACAGCCCTTGTCCCTCCCGGCATCTGGCAGACCGCTGGCCCGGTTCAGTTGAAGAGCAATGTACGGCTGCACATCGAGAAAGGGGCGGAAATCCACTTCAGCGCCAATCCTTCGGACTACCTGCCGCCGGTGTTTGTACGCTGGGCAGGGATCGAGATGCTCAACTATTCCCCATTGCTCTACGCCCGGGACTGCGAGAATATCGCGATCACTGGAGACGGGCGTCTGGTGGGCGAGGGCGCGCCCTGGTGGCCGCACTACCTCAAGGACCAGGAAATGTCCGCGGCGGCCTACGCGGCCTGGGTCGAGACCTTCACCTCCGTTGAACAGCGTGACGCCACCGCCATGGGCCACGTGTTTCGGCCGCAGTTCTTCCAGCCCATCCACTGTCGAAATATCCTCGTCGAAGACGTTACCTTTGAAAGCGGACCATTCTGGACGATGGACATGGTGTATTGCGAGGATATCCTCGTGCGCCGGGTCAAGGTCTTCACGCATGGCCCAAACGGAGACGGTTTCTGCCCCGATTCCTCGCGCAATGCCATCGTGGAGCATTGCCTGTTCAGTACCGAAGACGATGCCATCGCCATCCATACGGGACTGAATGACGATGGCCGCCGGGTCAACCGGCCCACGGAAAACGTGATCGTTCGCCACAACCGTTTCAGCGGGGGATACTGGGGCGCCTGCTCGCTGGGCAGCCTCACGACCGCAGGCATACGCAATGTTCTATACCACGATAATCACCACGCCGACATGAATCACGCGTTCTACTTCAAGTCCACGCGGGGGCGAGGGGGCATGGTCGAGAACATCCATCTCCGGGATATCCGCATCGAACGAATGCAGAACGAGACGATGACGTTCACGACGTTCTACAGCGCCTATTTCGGCACGGTGACCGGGCCCATACCGACCTTTCGGGACATTATCATCAGCAACGTAAGCGCCAATGCCAGCGGGACCGCGCTGGACATGCGCGGCCTTCCCGACCGGCCCCTCGAAAACTTCGTTCTCGAGAATGTCTCGATCCTCAATGCTTCCGCGGGCGCTGTGCTTGAGAATATCCGCGATCTGCGCTCCTCCAACCTGCACATCCAGACAACCCGGGGCGAGGCCATGACCCTGACCAATTGCCAGAATTTCATCATGGCGGGCGCCGTTCTGGAAGACGCCAACGGGATCGATCTGCGCATCCGCGACACGCGGAACGCAGGCATCGTGTTCCTGGACGCAGAGCTCCGCGCTGACCGCATAGCATTTGACGAGGGAGCGATATCCAACGTACTCTCCCTCGGTGAGACCAGATAGTGTTGCGCGGCCGGTTCTCGTGCAGCCAGCGCACAACGTGGATAACGACGGGAACTACTATCCCGGCATGAGCATGTTCTGATGCATCAATCCCTGTGACCGCGAGGCGTGCTCGGACGTTAAGCATGCGTGTCCCGCGCAGGAAGCATTCCTATCGAAAACGGGCACGAAATGGTCTCATGACTTCGGCTCTCCTTTGGTATTGACAGGCGCCGGGCTTGTCTGTGAGACTCACGAGTACGAGGTGGGAGGGGGCACAACGATGCATGTTCACGTGGCCTTTCTGGGCTGTGTCGCCGGTGTACTCGCGGTCGTGGCCGGATGTACCGGGGCGCCAGCGCCTCAGGCCGAAAGCTCCAGTGAAAACCCGGTCCTGCCATACGACCCCGCGTTTGCCCAGCATGCCGCGCAAGTGCGCCAGCGGGTACCGGAAGCGTTCACGGTGGTTGAGCAGCCGCCGTTTGTGGTTGTCGGCGACGAATCGCCTGAGATGGTCCGGAAGCGGGCCACCGATACCGTCCAATGGGCCGTGGACCGGCTCAAAGCGTTGTATTTCGACTGCGATCCCGCGGAGACGATGGAAATCTGGCTGTTTCGAGACAAGGAAAGCTATACAAAGCACGCATTCCAGTTGTTCGGCGACACGCCGGCCACGCCATTCGGCTACTATTCCGCGGAGCATCGTGCACTTGTGATGAATATTGCCACTGGCGGCGGAACCCTCGTGCACGAGATCGTGCATCCGTATATGCATGCGAATTTCCCTGAGTGTCCGGTCTGGTTCAACGAAGGTCTGGCGTCGCTCTACGAAGGATGCATTGAGAAAGATGGCCGGATTCACGGTCTGACCAACTGGCGGCTATCCGGCTTGAAAGACGCCATCAGGGAAGGGAAGACGCTGTCGTTTGAGCAGCTCATGGCGCTCAGCGAAGAGGAGTTCTACGGCGGCACGGTGGACGTCGGTTCCGGCGTGTTCTACGCCCAGGCGCGTTATCTCTGCTACTACCTTCAGGAACAGGGCCTCCTCGTCACGTACTACCGGGATTTTGTCGCGAACGCACAGACGGACCCGACGGGTTTCAATACGCTGGTGCGCGTCCTGGGCGAGACCGACATGGCCGCATTCAAGACGAAGTGGGAGGCATTTGTCCAGGAACTGCGTTTTCCCTCGTGAGCCAGGCCCTGCCTCCATGACACGGGACGGCCCGAATTTCCCCCGGAAGTAAACGGTCCCTGACGCAAGGCCGCTCAGCCAGCGTCCCCGGGGTTGCGTTGATACCGGAGCAGTGCCGAGCCGGGCCTGTCCGCGAGAGTGATTGAGATGCCGCGGTCCATGAGTTCCCGCCCACTGGATTCCACCGTCGACAGGGTGTCCAGATCGGTCACGGCGCAGGTGCGCTCCGGCTCCAGGCCCTGAAGCCGGAGCTGGAACGAATCCGCGACGGTCTCTTTCCGGCGAAAGGCCTGAACCATGCCGTCGCCCTGTTCTGGACGGTCGAATTGCCAGGCCAGCCAGCATTTCTCATCGAGACTGTAGGGGGTGAGGGGATAGTAGTCGCCCAGGTAACAGTCGGCGACCTGCCGCCACTGTGCAATCATCCGGCGATAGAGGTCCCAGTCCACGTCGGGGCTGCGCACGTCGCAGACGAGCCCGAGCGCGGGCGTCATGTAACTGCGGACCGAGTACACGGTCTGTTGCGGGTTGTAATAGACCCCTTCGCCGAAGTAGGGAATCCATGAAGCGATGCCGTAGGTATGCCCCTGGTTGCCAATCGCCCATTGCGGATGGCCCTGGAAGTGCTGATAGTCGCTCCGCAGGAGGGGAATGGCGCGACGCAATGTCTCGATGTCATTGCGGCGTCCCCCGCCGGCGCACGAGTCAATCGGCATCCCGGGATGGCGCCGCAACAACTCGTCCCACATGGCCAGATAGCCCTGAACGTGCAGGTTTTCGTGGATGCCCAGGCGGTCAGGGAGATCGCTGCCGCGCCAATAGCTCAGGGGACCCAGGTTCATGTCCTGGCGGTAGAAATCGATGCCCTCTTCCCGGATGATGCTGTCGATACGGTTGGTAATCCACTCTCGGGCCTGGCGATCACCCAGGTACAGCAATTCCAGTCCGTAGGCTTCCGGGGGCATGCTTTTCAGCATGGCCTGAGGGTTACTCTTGGCCGTAATGCTCCACGGGTAGGCCGACTCGGGTTCAAACCAGACAATCAGGCCCATGTTGCGTTCGTGAACGTAGTCGCTGATGGCTTTCAGGCCGTGGGGAAAGCGGTCTTTCGCAACGACCCATTCGCCTTGTCCGCCAGGAAACCAGCCGGCGTCGACCCACCAGTAGTCAAGCTGGATGCCTTGCCGGGTGAGTTCGTCAATAAAACATTTCTCGCCTTCTTCGGTGTTTTTGGCCCAGCCGTAGAAACCGTAATCGCAGAAGGTCAGCAAGGGACGCAGCGGCTTCCCTCCAGGATGGGGGAGATTGTGCGCAAGCATCCAGCGCCGCCACAGGTTTTGCGACCGCACAATGTCATCGCCCCCCCAGAGCATCAGCGCGATCAACGGGGTGCGGATCTCCTCGCCCGGCTCGAGGTACAGCCGGGTGAGCTCTTGCCCGGCGGTAATCTGCAGGCCGCGGTCGGCCCTGTGCGCGAAGGTGGCCGCCCACTGGCCCGTCCAGCCGACGGCCAGTATCATGCCGGTCCCGCCCCGCATCGACAGATTGAAGTACGGGAACGCGGTGTCGCAGGGGCGTCCGCCGTTCGGAGCGAAGGTATACTGGGTGTTCGGCCAGAGCGTGATTTCGTAAGGCGCGTAACTGTCGGCAACATTGTGGTCGCCCTTGTTGCCGCGCAGCACGTATCCATCGGAACCGTCGCAGGGAAACGACACGTCGAGGCCCTGCAACCCCTCGATCAATGGGGTGTTCTCGGTCCCGTTGTTCTTGAGATAGGCCGTCCATTCCACCACCGGAAAATCGCTGTAGGTCACGGCCACCCAGCGGACCTGCAACCTCGACTCCGGGGCCTCGTAGCTAAGGATATACTCGGTCCGCTGCGGATCGAGTTGGCGGCTTGTTCGCTCGAAGGTCCATCCGGGCAGCAGGTCCGCCGAAGGTTTCCCTCCGTAGAAAAATGAGAATCCCGGCTCCGCCCCCTCAAATTGGCCGGCGCCAGTGAACCGCCCAGCCCAGCGCTGCGCCTCGGCCATCTCTTCAGGCGTCGCGGCAGGGGGCGCCGCCTGAAGGGCGGAAGAGAATCCAAGAACCGTGAGAATGACCAGCAGTGTCGAGTTGCGCATCCCGGGATCCCCCTGTGTGCATGCTCCTCACACGACCAGAAAGAATCCTACCACATCTTCCAGGTCCCCCTGCGGCTCGTCGCTGGCAGCACGGCGCCTCCCCCGCACGCGTTATGCAGGAGAGGCCGCGCCTAGAGGACGTCCGGGAGTTGATACGGCGCGCGACGGGCCCGGTCCAGAAAATGATTGCCCCATGCGCTGTTGGTGAACTGTTCCGTTTTGGCGTCCCACGTCAGACGGTTACCGGTCTCGCCGGTCACCTCGCTTACCCAGCGGGCGATGTTGCCCAGATGGACCAGGGTGGCTACGCGGTGGCCCACTTCCGCATGCGCCACGGGATTCTCCCTTGACCTGATGCAGTCGAGCCAGTTCCTGTGATGGTTTTCGCTGCGAAACAACTGGATCTCCGGGTTCTCCAGCGGCGCCTCGATTAATTCCGGCGGGTCGGAACTCAGATGATCGCGGGAAATGGTGATGGTGCCGTGTTCGCCGATGAACCGGGCCCCCGTGTTGATGTCCTCCCCGAATTCCACGGTGACATCGCCCGGAAAGCGCATGAACACCTTCGGATTCAGCCCCTTGAGACCGCTGTGACACTGCGTGCAGGCCCTGTCGGGATACGTGTCGGGATGGTAGATGACCGATTCGAACGGATCGCCTTCGGTCCACACTTCTTCGGGACCGCTCTCGTCCATGCCCAAAGCCCGTTGTACGATGTCGAGCCCATGGGGACCGAAGCAGGCCATCTCCCCGCCGCCAAATTCGCGCATGGAATACCACGCGCCGTAGGTGATGTCCGGGCTGTCCGCGGTGAGGCGGTGATTGTAGGGCTGGGGTTGAACCTGGCCGCACCACATGTCCCAGTCGAGTTCGGGAGGAACCGGTTCCTCCGGCAGACCGTTCAGCCACGGGCTCAGATAATGATGGGTCACCACGCGGCTCACTTTGCCGATGCGGCCATTGCGCACCAGCATGCAGCCCGTATGCTCCTTTTCGCCCGACCGCTGTTGCATGCCCGTCTGCAAGACCCGGTTGTGCTTCTTGACGGCCTCGGCCATCAGACGCCCTTCCCGCACAGTCAGCGAGAAGCATTTCTCGCAATAAATGTCCTTGCCCGCCTGGGCCGCATGGATCGTGTTCAAGGCGTGCCAGTGGTGGGGGGTGGCGATGATCACCGCGTCGATATCGTCACGGTCCAGGAGGCGGCGGTAATCCTGGTACGCGTCCGCGCCCAGCCCTTCGGCGGCGGCTTTGGCCTTTCGCATATCGACATCAGCCACGGCCGCAATCCGGACATCCTCGTAGCCCGAGAACGCGCGCATGTGGCTGCTGCCCATCACACCGATGCCAATGCCGCCAAGGACGATCCGGTCGTTTGCCCCCGGGGCGCCCGCGCTGGCGAGTACGCCCGAAGGAAGGATCATGGGAGCGGCCGCGGCGGTCGCGGCCCCCGCCACGCTGTGCTTCAAAAAACTGCGCCTCGTTTGGTTCTTCATCGCATGTTCTCCCCTGTCTGCGTGGTCTGTCCCGGCGTGGGACTGGCCCATGGTGAGCTGCAAGCGTAAAGCAGTGGCCCGAGCCCGGTGACTTCTTTACGCGTTGCTGCCTTGGCTTCGACTTCAGCTGCCTGTCCGCGGTCCGGCCCGATCCCGGGCAGCCGGGCCTCATCATAGAGACCCCGGCGCACAGTTTCAAAGTCGTGTCGCTGCTATCCGACCTCAATCGTATCCTTCGTCTGCAGGTACACGTGCGTCAGGCAGGTTGCGCGGTCCAACGTGCAATTGGGCCCTGAGTAAACCAGTGCCCGCGTTGCGCACGAAAAGCTTTTGCGTGGGGGGCCGTCTCATCACAACACGCCCCGTGACTGGACGCGTTCACTCCCCTTAATCACTGGACAACGCGTCCGATTGTCACGGTTTTCTCAGGCTGCGGGGGATTCGGTTCCCTCAAAGTGCCGTTTTGACCGCCGGGTGACATAAAGTTTGTCATTGGTGACACAATAGTGTCTCGTTGCGGCGTCTGGGCGTACATCCCAGGCCCGTATGTATCTCGCAACTGTTTGTGCATAGGTATTTTAGCAGGTGCTTGCATTCTTGGCACTCGAATTGCTATTTTAACAGGAGAATATGTCGGACTTTGTGGTATCCACCCTAGCTGTCTGCTAGGAGTGGGCTCCACTTCCTGGCCCAGGGGAAAGTGCGGCACACCGGGACAATGGATGCGGGGGCGGGTTGAGAGGGGAGCAGGCGTCCTTCGGGACGGACGTGGTGCAGCGAAATGCGGAGTGGCAAAGCAATGGCTACCGGAAGCGGCCAAATCATGATGCGGAACGATGCCGGACGAGTCGAACCCGAGTCTCAACAGGTTCGTTGCGCACAGGTGCTGGGGGAAACTGAACCCGGTAACGGCGCCCGGCGCAAGAAAGTGCTCGCGGTGTCGTCGGGCGGCGGTCACTGGGTGCAGATGATGAGACTGACATCCGTTCTTTGCGCGCATGACGTGGTGTTTGCCACGGTCAACAAGGCGTATGGCTGCGATGTCCCCGGCGCCAAGGTGTATGCGGTGGTGGATGCGACCGCCTGGAACAAGTTGAAGCTGCTTCTGCAAGCGATTGAGGTGTTGCTGATCCTCCTGCGGGTGCGGCCCGACGTGGTGGTCTCCACGGGCGCCGCCCCGGGATATTTCGCCATTCGTCTTGGTAAGCTTCTGGGGGCGCGGACCATCTGGATTGACAGCATCGCGAACGTCGAGCGCCTGTCGATGTCCGGGGCCAGGATTGGTGAATATGCGGATCTCTGGCTGACCCAATGGCCTCATCTCGCCCTCGATTCGGGTCCCGCATATCGGGGGGCGGTGGTATGATCCTCGTCACGGTCGGCGCACAGATGCCGTTTGATCGGTTGATTGCAGCGGTGGACCATTGGGCGGAAGTGAGCGGATGCACGGATATTTTCGCGCAGATCGGCGATACCGAATTCCGCCCCAAACACCTTCGATGGACCCAGTTTGTCAATCCCGACCAGTTTCGGGAACTGGTCGAATCGGCCGACCTGGTTGTTGCCCACGCCGGAATGGGCAGCGTGTTAACGGCGCTTGAGCTGGGCAAGCCGATCATTGTCATGCCGCGGCGCGGCGCCCTGCGCGAGACTCGAAACGACCATCAGGTGGCCACGGCGCGGCAGTTGGGCAATCAGGGCCTGGTGACGGTTGCCTGGGACGAGTACGAACTTGTTGAGAAGCTGGACACCCAGTTGGGGCAGATCGAGGTGGCCGACAGAATTCCCCGGCAGGCGTCGGACAGTCTCTGCAGCGCGTTGACGGAGTTCATCTCCCGGTCGCGCAGCGGGATCGTCAACGGCATTATCTGCTTTGGCGGCGTGGACTGGTGGTATCACAATCGCGGCCATTACGACATCCAGATGATGCGGGAACTCAGCCGCCACACCCCGGTCCTTTACGTGAATTCCATCGGGATGCGGACCCCCAGGCTCTCCGAAGGAAAAGTATTCGCGGGCCGAGTTCTTCGTAAACTGAAGAGCTGGAGCCATGGACTGGAGCTTGTGCGCGAGAACTTCGGCGTGTTGAGCCCGGTCTCCATACCGAAATTCCGAAACACCGGAGCAGCGAAAGCCCTGCTTGCCGAACAAGTTCGGGATTCCGCGGCGTGGATGGGCATTACGCGACCGCTTGTGTGGGTCGCGGTGCCGACCGCGGCGGATGTCCTGAGCCGCATCCCTTCCGCGGGGCTGGTGTATCAGCGCACCGACCGGTTTGAACACTATCCCGGCGTCGATGCGGAGCGCATTCGCGCATACGACCTGAAATTGAAGGCAGACGCCGACCTGACGCTTTTCTGTTCCACCAGCGTCTTTGAGGACGAAAAACCGGAATGCCGGGCGGCCGCCCTGGTCGATCATGGCGTCGACTACGAACAGTTCGAGGCGGCCGGGGATGGCGCGTCCCCTGAACCGGACGATGTCAAGGCGATCCAACATCCAAGAATCGGTTTTGTGGGAGGAATAGACGCCCACACGTTCGCTCCCGAGTTGTTCCTGCAAACCGCCTCGGCGCTGCCCGAATGCTCTTTTGTGATGGTAGGCGCCTGCTCGCTCCCCGAAGGGTGGTGCACTCTCAAAAATGTGCATTTTCCCGGGCGTAAGCCATACGACGAGGTCGCGGCGTATATGGCGGCATGCGACGTGTTGATCATGCCCTGGAACCACAGCCCGTGGATTAAGGCCTGCAACCCGGTCAAACTGAAGGAGTATCTTGCGGTGGGCCGGCCGGTCGTCAGCACCGCATTCGATGAGCTGGAGCGCTACGCCGGGTTGGTCCACGTCGCTCGCGATGCGGCGGAGTTCGTCGAGGGAATTCGCGCGGCCCTGGCCACCCAGCCGGATGTGGACGCTATGCGCCAGCGCGTCAAGGGTGAAACCTGGTCGGCGAAGGCAGAGGCGGTGATGGAAAACCTGCAAAAAGCGGGTGTCTCATTTCGCGGTGCGGCCGCAGCGGAGCGGAGGGCCGCCGCCGCCAGAAAACTCTCCGGAAACGGGGCGGGCGAGAACGGGGCGACGGCCAGGGTCAACAACAAACCCCACCGGCGCCCGCTCGGACTCATTCTCCCCTCCAAACGCGGAACCTATTGGCGAAAGCGGTACTTTATCGGCGCGGCCATCATGGCGCTCCTGGCAATCTGGGTCACTCGCGACGCATGGACCGACATGTTCCGTCTGGCCAGCCGGGATGAAGAGTCCAGCCATATCTGGCTGGTGCTGCCCGTCGCACTGTGGCTGGCCTGGGTGCGGCGAGAAGAAGTGAGTGTTCCCCGGCGGTCAGGCTACCTGATAGCGCCCCTTGTTCTCGTGTTCGGGTGGTTGCTCTATTCCGTTGGCGACACCTTTCTTTTTCAGAGTTTCTGGCATCTCGGGGCTGTCGTGATCGTGGCGGGGTGCGCCCTTTCGGTGCTGGGCGGAAGTGTGCTTCTGCGGTTCTGGCCCTCGTTTGCCGTGCTGGTGTTTCTCGTGCCTGTCCCCAGGATAGTCCAGCAACAGGTTGGTCTGCCTATGCAGGCGTTCACGGCTCAGATTACCGCATTTGTTCTGGATACCCTGGGCACCCCGATCGCCCTGAGCGGCAGTGTGCTGCAGGTGAATGGCGTGTCGGTCGCCGTAGCCGAAGCGTGCAACGGTATCCGCATGCTTTTCGCCTTGACCCTGGTCTGTTTCCTGTATGCATTCAGCACCCGGCTCAGCACGTGGACCCGAATCCTGATTGTCCTGATGAGCCCGTTCGTTGCCATTGCCGCAAATGTCCTGCGGCTGGTTCCGACCGTCTGGCTCTACGGATACACCAATAGCCAGACGGCCGATCTGTTCCATGACATCAGCGGCTGGGCCATGATGCCCGTCGCGTTGTTCGGGTTGTTCAGCGCGGGCGCGTTGATTCGCTGGACCCTCGCCAAGGACAGCGGTCAGCCTGAGGAGGTGCACCAGCGTGTGGCGTCCAGCGCGTAAGCCAGGTACTGCCGGGGAAGACGGAGGACCAGCCCGATGAAGTTGATCGCACCGGTGCTCTCGCTCGCGTTGCTCGCGGCCGTGGCTGTGGACCAGGGGTTCCGTCACCAGGTCCCGTCCGGGGCGGGAACGTATCATGCCATCGTGCGCGAAGCGGCAAAGACGATCCCCTACCAGCTCGGGAACTGGGTCGGCGTGGATTCCGAGATTTCGCGGGGCGCGCTCCAGATTCTCGATGCCAATGTGGCGCTCAGCCGCTCGTACCGGCAGGTTGGCACCAACCGGGCGGGTACGCTGCTCATAGTGCAATGCGCCGATGCCCGAAGCCTCCTGGGCCATTACCCGCCGGTATGTTATCCCTCGCAGGGGTGGTCGCAAGTCTCCGCCAGACCGCACGATATAGAGATAGACGGGGTCTCCCTGCGTGCGACGGAGTATGTCTTCGCATACGAAACCCTGGCCCAGTTTACCCGGCTCGCTGTGCTACACTTTACGGTGCTCCCGGATGGACGCACCGCGCCCGACATGGAACCGCTCGAACGCGTCGCCCGGGAGCGAAAGACGAAATTCCTGGGCGGTGCAAGCCTCCAATTCGTATCGGATGCGAGCCTTTCAGAGCAGGATCGCGATGAAGTTTACAGTCTGTTGTACCAAGCCGCGAAAGCGTGGATTGACGCGGTACAATCGGGAACCAAGAGAGCGCCATGAATCAAAACCGACTGCCATCGTTGCCCAACCAGGCGGGCTACCCCGCTTCGCCAAAGCCGCCAAATGCCGCCCCGGAGCAGAATCCTCTGCTGTTGGTTCACCGCCTGTTGCGCGGCAGGTATGCGGCGGCGCTTGTTCTGGCGGGTCTCCTCGGCCTGGTCGGCAGCGTCTGCGGTTACAAGGCGCTGTCGCTGGAATACCAGAGCACCGCTCAGATTCGCATCGCGCCGGTAATGCCCAAAGTCCTCTTTGAAAGCGAGCAGAGCAGCGTCCTTCCCATGTTCGATTCCTTCGTACAGACGCAGGTCTCGCTCATCCAGAGCCGTCGCGTCGTCGACATGGCCATGCAGGACGCGACCTGGAAGGGCGCCGGCGGCGAGTATTCCCTCGAACGTGTCGGCGATTTCATGGAATGCCTGAGCGTTGTCCATCCCAAGAACACCGAAATTATCCAGGTGTCGTTTACGGACCGCGAGCCGCGGGTCGCTCAGGCCGGCGCCAAATCGGTCGTCGACGCGTATCTGAGCATCTACGGGGGCGAGGACCTCGATACGGCAACCCAGCGGTTCGAGTTGCTGGAAGAACGGGCCAAGTCGCTCGCCAACGAAATCGAGGGCTACCAGTCCCAGATGTACGAGATCGCCAACGAATATGGTTCGAACGCCCTCGAAGGAATCTACGCGTTTGAGGCCGAGGAACTACAAAAGCTCCAGACCGAACTTGAGTCCGCGAAAATTGAGCTGGCGACGTTTGAATCCGCGAGCAAGGATGGCATGCTGCCGAACATTGGAAAAGACCCCACCAAACTCACCGTAGAGGAAATCGCAACCGTCGATAGTTGGATGCAGCAACTCCTCGACACCCGCAAGCAGCTCCGATGGAGCATGGACGAGATCAAAACGCGATACAAAGACCCCGAACAGCGTCCCGAATATCGCCTGGCGCGGGAACGCTTGAGTACCCAGGAGGAGGAGATCGAGAACTACGCGAGCCTGTACCGGGAGCAGGCCGCGACCAATGCCGGATTGTCCACGGCGGGGGCAAATACCGCCGAAACCATGAAGGCGGACCTGGAATTGCGGGTCGAACGCCTTCAACAGCTTTTCGATGAGAAGCGGGAGCGCACGCTGGCGCTGGGCAGGCAGAACCTCCAGATCGAAAAACTCCGCGGCCAGATTGCCCGTGCGCAGGAGAGTCTCGACAAGACCAACGCGCGAATCGAGCAGTTGAGCATCGAATCCGCCATCGGCGGCCGCATTGATTTGCTGACCGAAGCGGATATGCCCTCCTTGCCGTCGAATGCCCGCCGGCGGACCCAGTTCGCAATTCTCGGCGGAATGGGCGGCGCCGGACTCGGCGTCGCATTGATCATGTTGTTGGGCCTGGTGAACCGGCGGATACGCGACGTGGTGGACGCGGAAACGTCCCGCCCGAAACTGCTCGGCGTACTCCCCGAACTCCCCGAGAACCTCTCCGACCCGGCGGAGGCGATGCTCGCCGCGCAAAGCGTCCACCATATCCGGACGCTTCTCCAGATATCTGCGGGGACGCAACAGCCCGTGTCGCTCACGGTCACCAGCGCAACCAGCGGAACCGGCAAGACCAGTCTGGTTTTGTCGCTGGGTTTGTCGTTCGCCGCGGCGGGAAGCCGCACCCTCCTCATCGACGCCGATTTGGTGGGCACCGAGCTCACGCGCCGGACGCGCGCCGCCGGTTGGCGCAGCTTGGGGCGTGTCTTGAGTGAATACGACATGATTAGCGAAGCGGAACGGCAGAAAGCGATGGGGGCCGTCAGCTTTTCAGACGCGGCGCCTGAAGAGGGCTCGCCGCGTATCGCGGAAGCCGAACTGGCGGAGGGACTCTCGATTCATAGCGAGCCGGGACGGGGGCTGGCCGATGCGCTGCGTGGCGAGCCGATCGGAAGCTGCATCTCCACCATGGGAGTGCCAAATCTCAGCATACTGCCCGCATGCGGAGCTTCCGGAATCGCCGCGAACGGTTTCTCGCCCGCGTCCGCGCGCGGTCTCCTGGACCAGTTCTCCGGCGCCTACGATGTCGTATTGGTGGATACGGGGCCGATCCCCGGTCAAACGGAGTCGTCTGTAATGGCGGCCTGTACCAGCGGGGTGATCATGATGGTCTCGCGCGGCGACCATGACGCCGATGTGCGCAAGGCGCTGCAGCATCTGGAATTGATTGACGCACAGATTGTCGGGTTGGTATTCAACCGCGCACGAAACCGCGATATGGAGCGTTCGGGCTACTCGTCGTCGAGAGCCAGCAAGAGATCCGCTTCCGGCGCGGCGGAGAGCGTCGGCGAAGCCGGGGAGATTATGGCCGGTGCGGAGGCCTACGCCCGCTTCGGTCCGCTTGCACAGTCCGTGCTGTGCATGTCAATGGATTCTTCCATTTCCAGGGGGCACGTCGGGGATCAGTCCAGTTCGTAAGAAGGTAGGCTATGCGCAAAAAACGTCTGATTATCGTTCTGGGGACGCTGTTCGTCTTGTTGCTGATCGGCGGAGGAGCGGTATACTACCGCCATGCCTCTTTGAACAGGCAGGCTCTGGCGTGTCGTGCGCGCGGCATGGAAGCTGCTCAAGCAGGGGGCCATACCGTAACTCTCGACCAGGTCGGCAGGTATCTGCAGCGCTTTGGCATGGATGACGACGTGGATGCCCTTTTTGCCTACGCCACGGCGCGTAGAAATGTCCCGGCTCCCAACAACAAGCACCTGCAACAGGCCATGGCGGTCTTTGCGCGAATTCTCGAACTGAATCCCGGACACACCGGGGCGCAGAACGCACTCCTCGACCTGTATACGTCCGTGGGGTTTACAGAAGAAACCCTGGTGCTTGCCGGCAAGATTCTCCCCGTTCCTCCAGAGGGAACCCCGCTCGAAAAGCTCCTGACGGCCGAGCATATTCCCGCGCTTCGTGCGAAGGCGGTCACCCTCGCCCGGCAAAGAAAACTCGATGAGGCGCTGGAGATCGCCTCCTATACAGTCGACCTCGCGCCGCAGGACCGGGAAAATCACCTGCTGGTATTCTCGCTCATGGAACGGGCCGGCAAGCCGGCCGGTGAACTCCTCGCGTATGCGGAGAAGATCGCGGCGCTCGCACCCGCGGAACTGGAAAACCACTTCCTCGTGCTGGCAAAGATGCAGCAGGCGGGCAAGTCCGGCGACGAGCTCCTTGCCTACGCCACCGCACAGCAGGACAACCTCGCTTCGCAGGAAGGCCTGCTGCAAGTACTGCAGGCGACCGCGCACGAAATCGCCGGAAATCGCGACGAGGCCAGACGTCTCCTTGAACAAGCGGCCGAACGCATCTCCCCCGATGTCAAGACCGTGTTCATCGTCAATAACTTTCTCAACAGGGTGGGCAGTTTCGATGCGTCAGTGAAACTGCTCGAGCGGACGGCCACGGAATCCGGCGATGACCGCCTGCAACTCCTGCTGGTTCGCCAACTCTTTGAACGGGGCAACGCGAGCGCCGTGCTCGAGAAAACGGGCGGCGCGCCGATCGAGGAGCTCGACACGTCCATGCTTGCCATCCGGGCCCTCGCCTGCGCGGCGGAGCACCAGCCGGACCAGGTGAACGCCATCGCCAGTGAATTCGACCGCCGGGAAGGAGATGCGGTTGCGCGGGCATGGGCGCCGCTGTTGCGCGCGGTGTGGGGGGGAGGACAGGAGACTCCGCCCGCGGAGGTGGTGGCCCTTTGCGATGAAGCCATTGGCCTGCAGGGCGACAACCCGTATTTCCATTATCTGCGCGCCGTTGCCTGCGAACGCCTTGGCGAGTCCGACCTCGCGTTGAGTTCCTGGCAGAACGCCCGACAGTACGCGCCCGCCTGGGCGGAACCGGCCATCCGGACCGCCTCCCTCTTGAGTTCCATGGGAAACAGGGCAGAAGCCGTCCGGCTCGCTACTCACGCCTTGAAACTGACCCCCAACAACATCGGCGTTGCCGCGGAAGCCGCCGCAATCATCGGCGGCGATGCTGGCCGCCTCAGCGATGACGGAAGACAGCAGTTATTGAAGCTCGTCGAGCAGGTTCAAACCGCCCGCCCGCTTGAGCCCCGGACGCTTTCGCTGTATGCCGACCTCCTGGCCCGCAACGGCGATGCGGCTGGCGCGGCAGACAAGATCAGGCAGGCCCTCAACTCTCAGGAGGCGCTCTCGGATGCCGCGCTTCTGCAACTGGCGCGCGTGAGCGACGCTCATGGCCTGGGGCTGGCCGATGCCTGCTACGAGAAGGCCGAGGGCGCTGCCGGCATCACGCCGAGAATGGCCTTTGCCAAAGCGGTGGCCGCCCATAACGCCGGCGATGGCGATAAGGGCCTCGAGATCCTCGCCACCGCGGCCAAAGCCGCCGATGACTCGCCCGGCTGGGAAACGGTACTGCCGGAATATCTGGAACTGACGGGCGCCCCGGATGCGGCGCAGGCCTGGGCCAAAGCGGCCGACCAACACTCCGGCGACACCGCCGTGCAGCGACGCGTGCTCGCGTCACGAACCGCCTGGCAGGATACGGACCTCATCGGCCGCGTGATCGAGCGCGTGAAAGAACAGACCGGCGAGGAGGCCGTGGGCTGGAGGGTGGCGCGAGCCCGCTGGCTCCTGCTCACCGACTCTTCCGAAAAAACCGCCGCCGAAGCCATCGCTCTCCTGAACGATGTCATTCGCACCTCCGCGCCGCAGGCAGACCGCCACGTCTTGCTGGCGGCCGCGTTTGAACGGCTGAGCAACTACGAAGGCGCGCAGTACAGCCTTACAAATGCCCTGCAGATTGCGCCCGATTCCAACGCGATTCGCTTCCAGTTGGCGCGCATCTCCCAGATCCGCGGACAGACCGACCGGGCACGGCAGTACATCGAAGACGCGCTGCGCAATCCGGCGGTGTCCGCCGACGACGTACGCCGCGCCGCCGCTATATTCGCCTCTCAGAACGAGATCGACCGCGCCATCGCGCTCCAATTGCAGACGCATCCCCCGGAAGACCGAGAGAATCCAGCGGACCTCCTGCTCGCCGAGTTCTATCGCCGCGACAACATGCCCGAAAAGGCGGAGGCCATCTGCACGCGGATCCTCCAGGAAGCCCCCACCGCGCAGGCCGTGCAGTTTACCGCCGACCTGCTCGCCTCCCAGGGGCACACGCAGGAAGCCGAAACCGTGCTCGCCCGGCTGGATGCCCTCGAAACGCAACCCGGCATCCGCGAGCTGATCCGCGCGGAATACCAGAGCCGCTATGGAACCCCCGAGACGGCCAGGCGACTGTTCGAAGCCGCCATCGGCGCCCGGCGCGACGACCCCGCCGTATGGAAACGCTATCTCGCGTTCCTCACGCGCAGCGGCGCTGCGGCCGAGGCCGCCGGCCTGCTCAGCGATGCGGCCGCGGCCTGCCCCAATGAACCCGTGTTCGCCCAACTGGCCGAACATCAAGCTCTGCTCGGTGCGCTCGCGAACCGCGCCATCGCGCAGCCGCTCATCGCGGCGGCCATCGAAGCCCCCGGCCGCCACGACACCACCATCGACGCGCTCAACGTCATCGCGAATACCGCCGAGAACGACCCCGAACGCCTGGCACTGCAACTCCGGCAGCTCACCGAACGCCACCCGGATTTCCTTGCACTGAAAATGCAGCTCGTCCGCCTCTACGCCAGCATCGACCGACACGACGACGCCGCAAAGATCGCCGCCCAAGCCATGCGCGACTTCCCCGCCGAATACGAGCCCGCCTGGCTCGCCGCCGAAGCCTACGCCGCTGCCGGCCAATGGATGGAATCCCTCCGCGCCGCCGAAAACTGGCGCAATCGCGTGCTCGGACGCGCCGAAGGCGCCGACCTGCTCATCGCGGAAGCACAAATCCGGCTCGGCGAAAGCTCCCGCGCCCTCGAAACCCTTCGCCCGTATGTCGACAGCCCCGGCGATACCGCTCAGGCCGCCTACTCCCCGGCGCTCGTCCAGCAGGCCCGCGCCCTCATCACCGCCGGACAGCCCGCCGAGGCCGCCGCGCTCCTGCAACCCCGCCTGACCGCCTCCGCCGACAGCGACGACGCCCGAAAAGCCGCCACCCAATGGCGCATGGCCTGGGTGCGCCTGGCCGCCTCCGAAATCAAGGACGACCCCACCGCCGCCGAATGGCTCCTCCAGGTCACCCCCCATATCCCCGACGCCGAACCCGGCGAACGCCTCATGCTCGCCTCCGGCTGGTACGCTCTCGCCAACCGCAACGCCGCCCCCGATAATCCCAGCCGGCAAAGCGCCCGCGCCACCCTCGACGCCCTCGCCGCACAGCCCGCCGCCGACGCCAAACTCTTCTTCGACCTCGCCGTCGTCGCCGACCTCGGCAAAGACTACGCCCAGGCCGAAACCTGGTACCTCCGCGCCCTCGACGCCGACCCCGCACTCGCCGTCGCCCGGAACAACCTCGCCATGCGCTACGTCCTCGAAGAACGCCGACTCGACGACGCCCTCAAACTCGCCCGCGAAGCCGTCCAGGCCGAACCCGAAAACGCCAGCTACCACGACACCCTCGCCCAGGTCCAGGCCGCACTCGGCAACTACGACGACGCCATCCAGTCCCTCACCCGCGCCGCCGAACTCCAGCCCGGCCAGCGCAAATGGCGCGACAACATCGAAGTCATCCGGCAGCGGCAGCAGCAAACCACCAGCGAAACCGCGAAATCCGGGCCGGCCTAAGCCCGGCCCCGCGACGAAAAGAGCTCCGACAGCGTCATCACGGTCAATCCTTCCCGCGCTGCCGCATCCAGCAGCAGCCCCGTGGTCTCCAGCACAAACGCTTCCCGCTCCGGACCCCGGTCGAAATCGTGCATCAGCACCACCGCGCCCCCCGCGCGCACCACCGCATCCACCGCGCGCCGCGCAGGCGGCAATGCCGCCCACGTATCCCCCGAATCCACCGTCCACCAGCAGATCCGCGCCCCCCGGCGCCGCAACGCCCGCCACGTCCCATACGACAACTTCCCATGCGGCGGTCGAAACAGCCCGTCCGCGCCCACCCAGCGCGCCGCCGCCGCATACCCCGCCTCAATGTCCTTCACCGCCGCCCCCGGACCCTGCCACGCATTCCGATGCTCAAACGAATGCACCCCCAGCTCGTGCCCCGCGGCCCGCACCACATCCACCGTCTCCCCGTCCTCAACCACCCGCCGCCCCAACACAAAAAACGTCGCCCGCGCCCCACGCGACCCCAACAACCCCACCAACGCCCGCGACAAACGCCGCCCCGGACCATCGTCATACGTCAACACCAGACCCCGCCCACGCCCGCACAACCGCGAAAGCTCCCGCACCGCCCGCACGCGGAGGAGGTAGTATGGAATCCTAAAGAGCATAGACGCCTCTCCATCAACCTTCATACCAGGCTGCGCCATCAGCCTACAGCTCGAGCCATTCCCGCCTTCGACGCCAGGCCTCCCGCCAGGCCTGAGCGGCGCCCGTGCGCCTCTCATTTGCCGCAAACGGGATCACGCCAACATATCCTCGCGTTGCCACGCGCATACGCAATAAAACCCCGCCAAGCGCCGACGACAGACGGCCCCAATGCTTGCGCATAAGACGCGTCTTGGCCTTCATCTGTCTCACAAGCTGGTCCGCTTTCACGCATTCGGACGCACTGCCATAGTGAATGATCTCCCCCTCTGGGCAGAGGACACATCTCACGCCCATGTCTCGCGCCCGCAGGCACAAATCAAAATCCTCGGCATACATGTCAAAAGCAGGGTCGAACCCTCCGAGAGCGTCCCACAGTGTTCGCGGGATCAGCAGTAAACACCCCGAGATGATGTCAACCTCCCGCACGGAATCCCGCTTCCATGTCCGCATCGTCTCCGGATCAAATAGCACGTGGTAACGGCCGAGTACGGACAGCCCAAACGCGTAACACAGAGTGCTCCACAACGTCGGCCGGCCCCAGCAACTCGCGTGATTCAGCGTGCCGTCCGCATGCAGCGTGCGGCCCCCCACAATGGCCGGTGCCTTCAACTCTTCCGCGAATGCCACCAGCGTGTCGACCGCCCCCTGCAGAACCACGGTGTCCGGGTTCAGCAGCAACAGATACCGCCCCCGGGCCGACTTCGCCGCCAGGTTGTTGGCCTTCGCGAAACCCAGGTTCGCCCCCGGCTCAACCAGGCGCACATCCGGAAACCGTTCCCCAATCGCCCGCGCGGATCCGTCCGAGGACGCATTGTCCACCACGATAACTTCAAAGCGCGCCAACGCGGTCTCTGTGTACAATGATTGCAGGCAGGCGATTGTCAAATCCTTCGTATTGTACGATATAATCAACACCGAAACGTCGGGCGTTGGTTCCTGGTCTTCCTTACTGGAGCAGCTCATGCCGGGTTCTTTCTATGCGCGAGTTTGAGCATTTCATCCTGACCCGATTCAATGTGCGCGAACGGCCGAACGATACCGCTCTCGTCACCAGTCCCCAATGGCTCAACCACCGGATTATACTGTTCGAACAGTTTTGCTTTCCATCCGTCAAGGCCCAGTCGTGCGCCAATTTCCGATGGCTCGTCTTCTTTGACGACGCCACCCCCGATGAGTTCAAAGATCGCTTCCTCGCCTATCGTCGCGACTTTCCCAATTTCGAGCCGATCTACATCACCGAACACAATCCAGACACCGTCGCGCAGGCCGTCCGTCAACGCCTCGCCCAAGACACCAACTTCGTCATCACCACGCGACTCGATAACGACGATGCCCTCTGCCGCGACTTCATCGAACGCGTCCAGGCCGAATTCCACCACCAGCACGCCGAAGTCATCAACTTCCCCTGCGGATACATCTGGTTCAAGGGCCGCCTCTACCTCTACCGTGATCCCAGCAATCCCTTCACCAGTCTTATAGAGAGAAACGGCAACCTTTCGACTGTCCTCGCTCGCTGGCACACTCGGCTCTCCGAAATCGCTCCCATTCGACAGGCCGAAGGCAAACCGGCGTGGCTTCAAGTGGTTCACGGAAAGAACCGGAAGAACCGTGTGCGTGGGCGAAGAGCCATCCCGGAAGCCTCCTCGTTCTCCGCCGATTTCGCTCTCTCTCCCGGCGTTGCCCAGGCTTCCCACTTTCGCGAAGGCCTTTTGCTGGACAAGCTCATTCTCGACCACTATCGAGTTCTCAGAGAAGCAGGATTCTCTTTCCTCAAGTCACTGCTCATCCGCAGTCGGCGCGGCGGGCATGCCCTCAGGCCTGAACGGTGAGGATCCTTCCGCGGCCCCATCGCTTGGTCTGAGGCTCAGACCATCACTGGAGTCCGTTTGCGTAGACGATCCACCGACTATTCCCGGCAGGCTGCCAATTATCGCGAGGGTCAAGTACCACAACAGAAGCATTTGACCAAAATATGACACACCAAAATAGGACCACACATGCACGAAGAGCGACACGCCAATAGTAAATGTGAATAACCGCTCTTGGGGGCGCGATTCAACCTGACGGAGCGCCTCGCCTACTATGGAAAAGGCCACGCAAATTCCGGCGACAAAGAGAACCATGGTGAGCAATCCGCCCCGCAGGCCTTCCAATATATATTGATTCGTGATATCTCGCATTTCCCAGACGCCCCAGCTCATCGGGTCCAGCTCGCCAAGGAGCCACCACTTCGAGAAGTTGTTGATCGTGGCATCCATAATCCTGTACCGGTGCCAACCTGTGGAGCCCGCTGCCGCGCTGACGCGCGCAATCAGCGACCAGACCGGGCCCTTCATGATGAAATGCAGAACCACAAGACTGGCAAAAAAGGCGTAGCGAATCGGCCGCAAATGCCCGCGGAGGGGGTAAAACGCCATGCCTACCAAACCGAAGACCACGGCCATCACCGGCGTGCTGGATGAACTCGCGACAACGATAAATAGAGAGGCCAGCAGACCCGCTACGGCGAACCACCGTCGCTTGTCGCCAAGGAGGGGGGCCATCCACGGCATCACGGAGGCCCAGAAGCACCCCGCAAGGATGGCATGCGCAAATGCGCCCTGGCAGCGCAACCGCCCCTCTCGGACGAGGGTAATCTCCGGCACGCCTCCAAAGACGCTGAACGCGTTCCTCCCCGTCGTCCATTCAATTGCAAAGGCCACCGCAACCGGCATGCCCACCACGATGAAACCCATCACCAGGCGCTCGAAGTCCTCCCAATTCCGCAGTACGCAGCGGAAGAATAAGTACATCCCGAGCCCGACAAACATCCAACCGCATCGGTTAATGAATGCGCTGGACGTCCCATTCTGCAAAGTGTAAACGAGCGTTCCACTGACCATCCAGGCGACCATGAGGGTGTCAAGCCGATTCCAGATAAATCCCTTGAATTCGTTGCGGAGCAATAATCGCGCCCAGGCAAAAAGCACCAGAATCCGCATCAAATCGAAGTCAAGCCCTGCTATTACCAGCCGCTGCGCTGATGGTATAAACGAGGCCATCACGATCATGGGATAGATCGTATACCGTCTTGGCATCAGCACTAACGCGACCCCAAGAGACAGCACTGTGACCAGGCCAACAGGATGGAGTACCGTCTGACCGTAGTAGTCCCCAAATCCACCCATGCTTATCGCTTCTCGGCTTGGGCTTTGTGAGCGTCTGATAGGTCAGCTCTACTGCAAAAGGCATGTACCGCCGATCCATCACGCGCGAACGGAGTCCTCGAATACATGCACAGACCATTACTGCCCATTGTTCCTCGCGTAGACCTCTCAATGGTGGTAATTAGAAAGCAGCAAAACAAACATGCGGCCCTCTATCTTCATTCTCGAAATCCACCGATTACACATCATTTGCAGCGCCCACTTTGATTCTCTCCTGGCAGTGATTCAGTAACACGCGACCACGTTTCCGCAGTGTGTCGGCCATTCCCAACACCTCCGCTTCCGCACGTATGTGAAAACATAGGTTTCATGCCACAACTAGTGCTGTTAAAGGCAATTACTTGTTCACGCTTGGATTCATCTTTCGAGATGCGGGCGTACAGCACGAAGGAGTGGGTGAGATGGGGCATCGTCTCTTAGGCTGCACGACATCGCATCCATATGAGGCATTAGTGTCTCAATCGATTTTTCCCACCATCGGCTTGCAAGAACCAACTTTTGAATTTCGCCATCAAATCGGAAACGTATCAGCTTGGCTGGAGCTCCCCCGACAACCGCAAAATTCGGGACGTCCTTCGTCACGACTGAGCCCGCCCCTACGACTGCTCCTATCCCAATCCGGTGACAACTCGGCGTGACTATGGCGGAATCGCCAATCCACGCGTCATGGCCAATCCAACAGGAGGTTGCGCCAATGGTGTCCTCGGCCACATATCCAAGAAGTCTATTGTAGAAGAACGGATGCGTGGACAATCTATCGCAGGGATGATTCCGGGCAAAGACCTTGACTCCTTGAGCCATGGAAACGTAGCGTCCTATCACAGTTCCCGCTGGCATGGCCCCGGGGTTGGTCCATCCCCCATAGCTATAGGCTCCCGCATACACCCGATGATGTTCCCAAAGCAATTTCCGGAGTGTGTAAGAGTAGTATGGCCCTCCCTCCAAGCGAGTAACCGATCTAAGCACTAATCGGCGCATCTTTGGCATGTAGCATTTCGACAGTGCCGTTGCCCAACGCGAACGCCGCAGTCCAATTTCTGATTCCAAATCGCACGGCGCCGCACCATCCGGATTGGTTGCCAGGCAGGAAACCTCATCGCGGGTTCCTGTCGTTTCGGTATCATTAGTGTCAGGCACTCCGAATCTCCTTTACCGAAATCAATCGGCGGCGAAAGTCCGGGAACACCAGCAGTGTGGCCAGAGAGGCTAAGGCCACGACACACCCGGCGCCGGCCACCGCCGCTACGCTGAGCGTTGGCCCATTTGCGATGGCAATTGCCCCGGCAGCAACAATCGCGCAAAGGGAAAGGAACAGGGGCTTCAACGAGAGTCCAATGGATAGTGAATGTAATCGCCTTGTGCGCTCAAGAAGTAAGCCAAGAGCAAGCACTTCGCCTCCGCAGCTTGCAACCACGAGCCAAAACAAGGGCTGGCCCGTAAACGTTAGGATGAGAAGTCCAGGGAAGCAGGCGGCCCGGCCTAGATTGGCCAGCAGACAACCCAAGGTATCTCCTAACGCCAGCACCGCAGTTGTCGGGGCTACACGAATCAGTCGCAGCGTCTGCAGGACCGCAAACCACCCGATGAAGGCGCCTACGCCCGCGTAGCGAGCACCGTAGAGGAGTTCAATGATGCTCGGCCCCAGAATGATGAAAAGCGT
>ERZ764778.587-NODE-587-length-42751-cov-19.453462_pt1 | contig 42751 bp, 33 predicted proteins | sample MGYA00374951_ERZ764778 | MGnify/ENA primary metagenome ERZ764778 (study PRJEB28918, sample SAMN05720193) | bioreactor metagenome | isolation source: Anaerobic biogas reactor | place: USA:Washington, USA | collected 2015-08-08 ...
GCCTGGGTATACTGGGCTTCGACAGCGGCCAGCCGGTCCGTGGCGGCTTTGAACTCCGCATTGCCGGCCGGGATTCGGCTGCCGTAGCGGCTCTGGATCTCGGCCATCAGCTTCTTCGCCTGCCCAAGCCGAGTGGTGGCCGTCTGCAACTGGTCCTTCTCCAGAGCGGCAACCAGTGCGTTGAGCGTGTCGTCGAGCCTCTTGAGCTGGGTGACGACTGTGCTGGGCAGGTCCGACGGTGTGTCCGGCTTGGGCGCTGCGGCCGGCGGGGTCTTTTCCTGCTTCTCGGCACTGCCGCCGACGGGCCGTCCGAGACGCTTTTCCAATTTCGTCGTCAGGTCGTCAGCCTGTTTGAGGAGCGCGGCGAGTTTGGCGTGGTTCGGCGCCGCTTCTTTCAGTTGCCCCAGAAGGTTGCGGGCTTCGAGCAGTTCCTTCTCGGCCCGGGCCGGCTCGGTTACGATCCTCCGTTGGACGCCGGAGAGCGTCTGTTCGATCTTCTTGGCCAGCGCATCCGGCTCGGCCGCCTCGACGGCGACGGTGCCCGCGATCAGGACCGATGCCAACGCGCACACCAAGCCACGCACTAACCTGCCGAAATCTCTGTCACGCGCCATTCTCTGCCTCCTTCTCTTGGTTGCCTTCGTTGTACGTGGGGGCAGACGGTGCACAGAAAACCCACGCTGCGCCCGTCACCTTCGGCCTGGATTCTACCACGTTGGCCTCTTCGACCCCAAAGGGAATCGGCCGCGAATCACCCGCCAACAAGATATCGAGATACCGACGTCATGAAACGTCATCGGTCGTGTGTGGTTCCCCGGCCGGGGTTCTCCTTTGACGGGGGCGATGGGGAAGGTTATGATCGTCTCAGATAAATCGGTATCTGGCTGGGAGTCTGGATGACGTTGACCAAGCTGCAACTGCATACGAAGATTCTGTTGGCGATGGTTGTCGGGGCGGCGGCCGGACTGGCGGCAAATCGCCTTGGCTTGGCCACTTTTGTCGTGACATACATCCAGCCGGCGGGCGCGGCCTTCGTGCGCCTGATCGGCATGGTGGTCGTGCCGCTGGTGTTCGCCTCCCTCCTGGTCGGGATCACGAGCCTCAAGGACATCCACAGCCTCGGCCGGATCGGGGCCAAGACGATCGCCTTCTACCTCTGCACGACGGTGATTGCCATCAGTCTCGGATTGCTGTTGGCCAATCTCGTTGGGCCGGGCCTGGGCCTGGCCGAGCAGGCTAAGGGCAGGTTGATCGAAGGGGCGGCCCGGCAGGATGCCGCGGCTGAAGCGGTCCGGGAGGAGCCCTCCATCAAGGACGTCCTGCTGAATATCATCCCGACGAACCCGATCCGCGCCTTTGCCGAAGGGCACATGCTTCAGATCATCTTCTTCGCCCTGTTGACGGGCGTCTGCCTGACGCTGATTCCGCCGGAACGGAGCGGCCCGGCGATTCGCTTCTTCGAGGCCGTCAACGATGTCATGGTGATGATGGTGCATCTGATTATGAAGGTGGCGCCGTTCGGTGTCTTTGCGCTGATCGCGGGCGTCGTCGCCGACTTCGGCCTTCACATCCTGGTGATGCTCGCCAAGTACTGCGTGGTGGTGGTCGTCGGGCTGCTCGCTCACATGCTGCTGGTCTATCCCTCCGCACTGAGGCTGTTCACCCAGATGGGTGTGGGGCGGTTCTTTCGCGGCATTCGCCCGGCCCAATTGATCGCTTTCAGCAGCAGTTCGAGTTCGGCCACGTTGCCGGTGACGATCGAATGCACAGCGGAGAACCTGGGTGTCTCTCGCACCCTGTGCAGTTTCACGCTGCCGTTGGGGGCAACTGTCAACATGGATGGCACCTCGCTCTACCAGGGCGTGGCGGCTGTCTTTCTGGCGCAGCTCTATGGGATGGACCTGGGTTTCCCTCAGCAATTGACGATCGTGCTGACCGCCACGTTGGCGTCGATCGGTGCGGCGGGCATTCCCGGCGCCGGGATCGTGACCTTGGCGATTGTGCTGGGCAGTGTCGGGGTGCCGCTGCAGGGGATCGGCATTATTCTGGGCGTCGATCGGCTCCTGGACATGTGCCGCACCATGGTAAACGTCACCGGTGACGCGGCTTGCGCCGTGGTGGTAGCGGCAACGGAAGATCGCGCTCGCGCAACGGCATAGGTCCTATGGGACGAATAGGACCTATGAAGAATCGGAGGTCGTAAAGATGTTCGATAGAAGCAAAGGTCTGGTCCTGCTTGCCGTGGCGACCCTTGCGTGGCCGGCGGCGCTCGGCCATGCGTGTTTTTCCATTATCGTGGGCAAAGACGCCTCGACGGACGGCGGCGTGCTGGTGGGCCACAACGAGGACGACTATCCGCCGCAGGTGGTCCACCACCACAAGGTGCCCCGGCGGACCTATGGACCAGGGGACACGTTGGTTCTTCGCAACGGGGGCGTGCTCGAACAGGTCGAGCAGACGTGGGCTTATCTCTGGTCGGAGATGCCCGGCATGCTGTTTTCCGACAGTTGCGTCAACGAGTGGGGTGTGACCGTCACATCGGACAACTGCCCTTCGCGTGAAGACCGGGCGGAACTCAGCGAGGGCGGCATCGGCTGGATGCTCCGGCGTCTGGTCGCCCAACGGGCACGGACGGCGCGAGAGGGCGTGTTGCTGGCGGGCCGGTTGGTGGAGCGGTTCGGCTACATCGCCTCCGGACGGACGTATATCATCGCCGACCCCGACGAGGGCTGGCTCTTCTGCGTCGTTCAGGGCAAACGGTGGCTGGCCCGGCGCGTCGCCGACGATGAAGTAGCGATGGTGGCCAATACGTACACGATCCGCCAGGTCGATCTGTCAGACGAAGATAACGTTCTGGCCTCGGCGGACATCGTCACGTACGCGGTCGAGCGCGGGTGGTACGATCCGGCCAGGGATGGGCCGTTCGATTTCGCGGCCGTCTATGCCAACCCGGCCTCGGCCTCGCATCCTGACAACGCGGGCCGACAGTGGAGCGGCCTGAGATACGTCGCGCGCGATCCGATCGAGCCCGGCTTCGATCTGCCGTTCTCTGTCGTGCCCAGGCACAAGCTCAGCGTAGCCGACATCATGGAGATCCTTCGTCATGACGAGGCGGACAAGCCGGAACCGTCGGTGCCCGCCTCCGGGTTCCACTGTGCCCTGTGCAGCGGCGCAACGCAGACCAGCTTCGTGGCCCAGTTGCGCCCGAGTCTGCCCCCGGACATCGGCATCGTGTACTGGGTGTGTCTGGCCGAGCCGCGAACGTCAGTCTATCTGCCGTTTCATTTCGGCATCTCCGATTTCCCCGCCGGCTTTCGTACGGAATCCGAACAGCCGGCGAGCGATGTCTACGATCGCAAGGTCGGCGCAGCGTTCGCCGCCGATCCGCGTGAGGCGTTCTGGACGTTCTCGAACTTCCGCGACAAGGTGGACCGACACGGGCCTGCCTTCGTTGCGGCGGTCAGGGCCGAGGCCCTGCGCATCGAGCGCCGGGCGGTCGCGATGCAGAAGCCACTGGAAGAGATGGCGAAACGACTTCACAAGACCGATGGCATCGTCGCCGGAGAGTCGCTGGCCAATTTCTCGAAGGGGCTGTATCTGTCAGCCCTGGAGGGCATGGACAAGGTGCTGAAGCAACCGGCCGGTGACAAGCAGATTGCGGCCCGAGCGAGGGCGATCCACGAGGCGGCGATCACGCTCGATTCCCACGTGGACATTGCCGACGAGCTTTATGCGACAGCCGACCTCGATCCGGGGATCGACAATCCCCAGCTCCGATGCGATCTCGTCAAGATGGCCAAAGGCGGGATCGATGGCGTCTTCCTGGCGGTGTACGTCCGACAAGCGCCCAAGCTGAACGCCGAGACGTATGCCGAAGCGCAGCGGATGGCCGAGAGCAAATTCGATGCGATTGCACGGCTGACGCAGAGCATGTATCCGGACCGCTGTGCCCTGGCGCTGTGTCCCGACGACGTCGAGCGGACCGTTGCGACCGGCAGGAGGGCCATCATGATCGGCGTCGAGAACGGCTTTCCCATCGCCGAAGAGTTGGACCTGCTGAACCATTACTACGACCGAGGGGCGCGCTATGTCACGCTCTGTCACACGGCGCACAACCAGATATGCGATTCGTCGAGCCAGCCGGAACCGCTGCACGGCGGCCTGTCGCCGTTTGGCAAGCGCGCGGTGGCCCGCATGAACGAACTGGGCATCATGTGTGACGCCTCGCACATCTCGGAGAAGTCGTTCTTCGATCTGCTGGAGGTCACGCGGGCGCCGATCCTGGTGTCTCACTCGGGCTGTTCGGCCGTTTACCCACACGATCGGAATCTCACCGACGAACAGCTTCGGGCCTTGCGCGACAACGGCGGCGTCATTCAGATCGTGGCGCTCGATGCGTACCTACGTCCCGAGACGCCTGAACGCCAAGAGGCCGTTCGCCGGCTTCGAGAGGAGCTGGGCGTTCCGTCCTATGCCGAACGACAGAAGTGGTCCACCAAGCAGCGCGAGGCGATGCGTCCCCGGCTGCGAGAGTACTATCGGCGCTACGAGGAAATGGCCGAAACGGTTCCCATCGCGACGGTCAAGGATTTCGTCGATCACATCGATCATGCGGTCCGCGTGGCGGGCATCGATCACGTCGGGATCGGCACCGACTTCGACGGAGGCGGAGCCGTCAGCGGATTTGCCAACCACGCCGAGGCCCTGAACGTCACCATCGAACTGGTCCGCCGCGGCTACTCGGACGAGGACATCCGCAAGATCTGGGGCGGCAACCTGCTGCGTCTGTGGCGCCGCGTCGAGGCCGTGAGCACGAAGAGGTAGGTCCATGAAGAAGGTCGCTGTCATACTGCTGTTTGTGTGGATCTTCACCCCCGGCTGTCAGAGCCGGCGCGTTTTTGTCTCGGAGAAGCCGTTGATCGGCATCACGACGGTCTTCGACGAGAAGCGTCAAGTCAGCGAGGTCCACATATCCTATGTGGAGGCAGTGCTCCGCAGCGGAGGCGTTCCGCTGGTCCTGCCGCCGATCGACAGTACCGAAGCCGTGGACCGCTACATCCGGGAGCTGGATGGCCTGGTGCTGGTCGGCGGGCGCGACATCTCGCCTTCGATGTACGGCCAGATGCCCCACGAGACGACCGAAGTCCTGCCCGAGCGACGGACCCAATTCGACAACATGCTGATCGCCCGGTGGATGGCCGGCGGAAAGCCGGTCCTGGGCGTGTGCCTGGGCATGCAGTTCACCAACGTCGTCATGGGTGGCAGCATGATTCAGGACATCCCCTCGCTGGTTGGCACCGACGTGAACCACAAGAAGGTCTATCACCGTGTAACGATCGCGCCCGACAGCACGCTCGCCAAACTCCTTGGCGCCGAAACCGCGATGGTCTACTCCTCGCACCATCAGGCTGTCGACCGGATCGGCGAAGGGCTCAGGCCGGTGGCACACGCCGCCGACGGCGTTGTGGAGGCCCTCGAACGAACCGACGGCGGCCCCGGATTGTTTGTTCAATGGCACCCTGAGGCCATGATGGATAAGCACCCGGACCATACAAACGCGATCTACGGCTACCTCACTCAACTGGCGCGCACGCCATCCGCGAAACGTGGTTCCCGCCGAGACTGATACCGGTGATGGAGGAGTGGAACACAAAGGCCACGCCTCAAGCGGTAGCCGAAAATGTCGTCCACAGACCCCAGAACAGAACAATCACGAAATAGAAGGCCATGTATCCTGCCGGCACTACACTCAGTCCAGCCAATGCTGCTCCGATCAACCCCAGCGCGTACCGTCGATTCCTGGGGAACCGCTGAAGCGTCCGCCAAAGGCCGACGCACGCTCTCACGCACATGAAGGTGGCGATCGCAAGAAAAGGGGCGCCAAACACAACGACCAGACCCAGGCGACTGTCGTCTACAGACTCTGCATACCGGTGGTCAAAGTAGAACGGTATCCAGAAACATGGCAGTGAAACCAGCGACCACGTCGCGATGCTCAATAGCCGGCAGCCCGGCCGGCTCTCGGCCCCATCGCGGATCAAAGCGGTCCCCATTGTATTCACGAGGATTCTCTCCATCTCTTCGTCCTGTTGACGATGGCCATTCGGTACGCAGGCGGGCTACGGAATGCTCCGCATGTCGGCCTTCTTCGCGGGACTCCACCTATTGGCCTCGATTCTCGCCCGCAGCGACCTCTGAAAGCCGGGATGCTGGGCCACCCAGCCGGGTGCTTCGTACAGGCCCACCAATTCCTCGCTGCTCTCTCGCCAGTGGACGGACCACTGGCAGAGGGTCTCAAACATCAGCAGTTGGATCATCCCGACGATCGTGATACGCACAGCAGTTCTGTTCATCGCATGTTCTCCGCTGCTTGATCTTTGGCTTCCAACCGCTCCCATTATCCAGTCCGCCCCACTGAGAAACAAGCCAAAACTGCACCGACCTATAGGTGATTTGCATTTCTCCCGAAGCCCGAGGCCACTGCGAAGAGACAGCATTGACTCTCGGGCACAGGGGTGATACAATGACAGCCGAGCTTCGATGTGATATTGCTTCGATTCTTGGACTGTCTGAGGGGAGCGTTTCTTGGGCGGGCCGGAGCGATGAAGCCGATCGAGGTCAAAGACAAGACACACATCAAACAGTTGCTCTATGCCGAGCACGTCTTCGCGATCAAGGGGGACCAGTTTCGCGGTTTCGGCGGGTTCCAGCTCTGGTGGTACGACCGGCACCGCGGCTGGTGCGACTGCTGCGATTCGCACTGGTCCGACCCTCGCAAGCATGTGATGCATCACAGCCTCGATGAAGCCGCCAAGATTCTTTGGCACCATCGGAAGAGTCTGTACGTTCGCATCAAGCGTGTTGATGAGGACCCGTGCATTCAGGCTCTGGAGCATCTCGAAGACGCCCGGCGCTGAGTGCCCATTACCGCAGGAATGGGAAGTCGGACCGGCTGAGTTCCTGTCGGCGGAACTGGCGGTGCCAGCGCTGGTTCCACAGGGTCCAGAGGGGGGCCTTGCGGGCCGAACCGTCGAGGAAGCAGGCCTGTGTCATGCGGTTGTGGCGTTCGAGAAAGGTGCGCCATATCTGGGTGCCCCCCTGTCCATCTACGGGGAAATCGCTGAAGACGACCAACGGTTCGGTCGGCAGGCGATCGGTGTCGTGAGGCCGCACGTGCCAGTGGATGCAATCGACAAAGACCGGGATTCCTTCAGTGTTCCGCTCGAATGCGTATTTCCAGTAGCGAGCGTCCTTGTCCACCGGGTCGGTGATCCAGCGGTTCATGCCATAACTGCCCCAGAAATGGCCCTTGGAGATGAAGTCTCGTGAGCCGGGGTCCGAGGTCTCGCGGGGCCGGCCCCACGCGTGATGGATATCGCCGCGCATCTCGGTACTCTGGTAATCGATCGACGGCCTGCTCGCCGAGGGACAGGTGCGGAGCTTATCCACGTCCTGGTAATAAGGCCGGAGCATCTCCATCCAGTCGCCGGGGATCGTCTGCACGTCGCCGCCAAGCGGGTAAGACTCTTTCCACAGAACGCCGTCGAAATCCGTGGCGTACTGGGCGGTGGCCAGCCCCCATTGCTTGAGATTGTGCAGGCAAACCACGGCTCGCGCCTGGTCTCTGGCCCGTTGCAGGGCCGGTATGAGGATGGCGATCAGCAAGGCGATGATCGCGACGACGACCAGCAACTCGATCAAAGTGAAGCCACGTTTCCCGGCAACGTCCATGCACCAGACCCCCACGGGCGGCAGTGCCTTCGGTCCGTACGTTCAGACCGAGAGGGAGGTTTGGCAAAAGACCGTGGCGATCGCTTGTCGGGCTACCCGACCGGCGCCTCGACGGGCTGGATGTCGGGGGTCTGCCCGATGGGCTCGTCGCATCGCGTGTAGGCGTTGATGCGGAACAGCTCTTCCATGGCGGTAGCGCCCGATGCGACCTTGGCCAGGCCGTCCTGGACCATCGACCGTACGCCTTTGGACCGCAGACGCTCGCTCAGTTCGTGGTGCTGGGCGCCGGAGCTGATCCGTGCGCCGAGTTCGTCGTCGATGGGCGCCACTTCGAAGATTCCGGTGCGTCCCTTATAGCCGTACCAGCCGCATTCAGCACAACTACCTGGGTGCAAGAGTTCCTTCGGAGCGCTGACGCCGAACCGTGCAAATGTATCCAACTCGGTTTCATCGAGCTCTCGCGGCTGGGCGCACTCGCCGCAGATCTGTCGCAGGAGGTTCTGGGCGATCACCATGCGGAGCGAACTGCCGATGATGTGATAGGGAACGCCCAGATAGTGCAGCGCATCGACGGCGCCGGCGGCGTCGCGGGCGTGGACCGTCCCCAGCACGAGACGGCCCGACAATGCCGCCCTGGCCGCCACGATGGCCGAGTCCTTGTCGCGAATCTCGCCGATCAGGATCAGGTCGGGGTCCATCCGCAGGATCGTGCGGAGCCCCTCGTGCATGGTCAGTCCGTGCTGCTCGTCCACCTCGATCTGCTGGGCGTATGGCAGACGAAACTCGACCGGATCTTCGATCGAATACGTGGTCGTCGTACGCAGGTCCATCAGCGACGCCAGGCCGTACATCGTTGTGGTCTTGCCCGATCCCGTCGGGCCGGTGACCAGAACCAGACCGCTGAGCGAGCGGATCGTGGCGGCGATCTTCTCTCTGTCGGCCGTGCAGAAACCGAGCCCGGACAGGTCCCAGTTGTCGCGGGGCACGTTCAGAAGCCGCAGGTGAGCCGACTCCTGTGCCCGCACCGGGGTCAACGTCACGCGGATTTCCCACGTCGTATCCTCGTCATGCCATTCGAGCTGTCCTTCCAGCGGGGCGAACGTGCGGACGACGCTCAGACCGGCGGCGCTCTTGAGTTGGTTGAGCAGTCGGCGGCCGTCGGTCGGGGGGAGCACGGCCTTCGGCGTGATCACGCCGTCGACGCGATGGACAACTCGCAGACCGTCGTCCACGCGGTGCAGGTGCACGTCGGTGGCGTTGTCCATGATGGCGTTCCACACCAGGGTGTGCAGGAGGTCGGGGTAGGATGTTGTGTTGGTCTTGCTGCGATCCGTCACAGTGCTGATTCCGCACGCCTGGGCCATGTTGGCTGCTCCTTCCACTGGGCCTGGGTCTGCCGTCGATCCTTCGGCCGTTCCTTGTCGCGGGCCGGAGGTGCACGAGACAGCCGGCCCGCATCCCATGTCGGCGGCGGGGCGACGCACCTTAACTGATATCTTCGATACAGTCGTCAAACCGCGACAAAGGGGGTCGAATGGGCCGGGGGCGTGGCAGTTTTTCAAGTTCCGAAATCGGCAACGTCCGATATCCTTGCCGGGCGACGGTTGGGCTTGCTGCGGCAACAGCGAGGGCGATCGCCGAGGTGGGAAATGGCCGATGCCGACCGATAATACGGGCGTGGTGTGTCAGTCTTCGCTTCTTACCCCAAAAAGCTCGTGTGGCCGTTTGAATTCTTCCGAGATTTACTAAATATCCCATACTTACATTGACGATGGGTATCTGTGTCCGAATACCCAGTTTGAAAGGAGACACAGACAATGGAGACGTCAGTGGAACAACGCAGGGAGAGCCGGACGGATCTGTCGTGGCCGGTCAGTGTCTGGGTGCCTGACGCGAATCGTTTCTTCAACGGTCGCAGCGCCAATATCAGCAAGGTGGGAGTCTTCATCACCGTTCCGATGACCACGCCCATTCGTCGGGGCTCCGTGGTGGAGTTGAACTTCCCACGGACGGACGCCCTGGCCGAACAGAAAGGGCAGTTTGCCCGGATCAAGAAAGGCCGCGTCGTCAGGGTCGACCGCAAAGGTACGCTCGAAGGAGCGGTGATCGGCCTGGGCATCGCATTCGAATAGAGCCGGACGATTGGGCGTTCTCGACAGGAGGTCGGCGATCTCAATCAGGTCACTCGTCACCACGGGGCAATGAAAGAGACGTGAGGCGGATGTTCTTCCTGGAACGTCCGCCTTTTCGTTTCGTCCCATTCGCGAGGCAGGGAATTCCACATCGAGCGGCAGGATGGGCTTGGGCCCATGCGGGTACTACAAGGCGACCGCGGCGAACGTCATGAGCAGACCCAACGTGGCGCTTGCCATCGTCAGCTTGAGCCAGCGGCAGTAGCGGGCGTACTCCGGATGCTCATCCTCGAATTCATGGTAGAGATCGTCGAGGTCAGGGTCACGCGGGCGCAGCCACACGCGGGCGCAGAGGTGGGCGATCACCGATCCGAGAAAGAGAAGGCCGCCGAGAACGTACATCGCATAAGTCAGGGTCTGCATGGGGCCATCATACCGCTGGCCCCCCTCGATCGAAAGCCAAAACTCTGCACAGCCGGGCCGGCGCGCTCGTTGACAGGCAGACGGCCGGCCGCTATGGTTCGTGTTCTGACAACGGAACAGAAATTCTCATGCGACGACCGCTCGCACAGGCGACCGAAAATGAAGACGATCGATCTACGAAGCGACACGGTGACGCTGCCGTCGCCGGAAATGAGGCAGGCCATCTGTCAGGCCGAGTTGGGCGACGATGTGTTTGGCGAGGATCCGACAGTCCTGCGACTGGAGCGAAGGCTGGCCGCTCTCGTCGGCGCCGAAGCGGCCCTGCTGGTGGCCAGCGGGACGATGGGCAACCTGGTCTGCGTTCTGACGCACTGCGGCCGGGGCGACGAGGTGATCCTGGGCGACCAATCCCATACGTTCTATTACGAGGCCGGCGGGATCAGTGCACTTGGGGGTGTTCACCCGCACACGATCGCCAATCAGCACGACGGCACGTTACGGCTGGAAGACATTCGCGCGGCGATCCGCCCGGACAACGTCCACTTCCCGCGCACCCGTCTGATCTGCCTGGAGAACACGCACAATCGCTGCGGCGGGGCGGTCCTGTCCGCTGCGTACACCGATGCCGTCGCTTCCCTGGCCCGCGAGAATGGCCTGGCCGTCCACCTCGACGGGGCGCGAATCTTCAATGCCGCGGTGGCCTTGGGCGTTGATGTCAAGGTGCTGACGAAAGGGGCGGATTCCGTGAGCGTCTGCCTGTCCAAGGGCCTGGCGGCGCCGGTCGGCTCGGTGATCTGCGGTTCGCAGGCCTTCATCGACGAGGCCCGACGGGTTCGCAAGATCCTCGGCGGGGGCATGCGCCAGGCGGGCATCATTGCCGCCGCCGGTCTCGTGGCATGCGATTCGATGATCGACAGGATTCAGGACGATCACGCCAACGCCGCGCGTCTGGCCCAGGGCCTCGCAGGCCTGAATGGGCTTCAGATCGATGCCGTCGCGGTGCAGACCAACATTGTCTACTTCGACGTGGTTCGCGAAGGTCTGTCGGCCGAGACGCTTGTCTGGCGGCTGGCCGAACGAGGCGTCAAGATGCTGTGCTCGGGGCCCGGCCGGATTCGCGCCGTTACCCACTACGGCATTGACCGCAGAGACATCGAACAAACGCTGGCGGCGATGGCCGAGGCACTGGATGTGTCGTAATCATCAGTCGCCGCACTTCTGATGGACGACCCGACCGGCGACGACCGTTGTGTGGACCGACAGGTCCTCTTCGAGAACGACGAGGTCCGCATCGTAGCCGACCGCGATCGACCCTGTCTTCTTGTCGATTCCAAGAACGGCGGCGGCGTTTTCCGTGACCGTGCGAATCGCCGTCGCCGTCGAGCAGCCGGTGAACTCCGCCAGACGAGCGAGGATCCGATTCAGACCCAGTGCGGTCCCGATCAGCGTGCCGTCTTTGTAGCGAGCGGCGCCGTCGCGGGCCTCGTAGGGAATACCGTTGTACGTGTAATGCCCGTCGGGAAGACCCAACGCCTGCATCCCATCGGTAATGGTGACGAATCGGTCGGGCCCCAGGCCCGTATAGGCGAGCCTCACGACCGAAGGATGGATGTGCACGCCGTCGGCGATCACCTGAACGGTCACGTCGGGGCGCTCGAAGATCGCTCCCAACGGACCGGGGCTTCTGTGGTGCAGTGAGGGCATGGCGTTAAAGAGGTGCGTTACGTGGTTGATTCCCGCGTCGAATCCTCCCAGCGTCTCCTCATAGGTGGCGCTGGTGTGGCCCAGGGACGCGACGACCCCGCGATCGACCAGCGCCCGCACGAGGTCGAGCCCGCCGGACAGTTCCGGCGCAAGCGTCATCATGGCAAGGCTGTCATCGGTCTTGCTCAGGATCGCATCGAGGGCCGACGGGCTCGGGTTCGTCAGGCAATTGGGTTGGATCATCCCGCGCTTCTTCGGCGAAATAAACGGGCCCTCAAGGTGGGTGCCGCGCAATCGGGCGCCGCCGAGATCATGGCCGATGCACTCGGAGACGACCTCCAGGTGGCGGTTGTCCTGATCGGGTTTGTAGACCGTTGTCGCCAGATACGAGGTGACGCCACAGCGGGCGCACGTCTTGGCGATCGTCGCCAGCGCCTCCGGCGTGGCATCCAGCACGTCGGCGCCGCCGGCGCCCTGGATGTGTACGTCGATGAACCCCGGCGCCAGGAGTCGGCCGCCGGCGTCCAGCACGCTGTGGGCCTGCGGTGCGGCGTCCCCGTGGCCGAATCGTTCGATGATCCCGTCCGTGACAAGAACCCAGTCGTCCGCCTTTGTCTGAGATGAGTCATACAGCCTGCAATTGCTGATGAGAAGCGATGCCATATCGTCGGGCTCCTATTCTGCTCTCGAACTGCCCCTTGGAAACCTGCTGCGTCCGCCTGCGCGTGGGCGAAACACAAGCATACGACAGATGGAAACGACCCGCAACCCCCCAAACCTGCCAGATCGTGTAATCTGGGCGATTCGTGGTTACGGGTTGAACTGGCGTCGCCGGACCGATAGGATAGTCCCAAAGGGGGCATGGCCCACGCTATAGGTAAAAGGAGATCGATCATGAGACTCGCCGTTGTTGCTGGGGGGGTGCTGGTGTGCTGCGTGGTCGGGTTGGCGCCGGCGGCGGAAGCGCCCTCACCCGAGACGCTTCTGTTGAACGATTTTCGTCCTCGCTCCGTCTACCGGATCCCGGTGACGGAGATCGCCAAGGCCCGCTATCCGGCGATCGACATGCACGCCCACGTCTACGCCAGGACGCCGGAGCAACTGGACCGCTGGGTGCAGGTCATGGATGAGCACGGAATCGCCAAGGCCGTCGTTTTGACAATGGCCGTGGGCAAGCAGTTCGACGATCTGTGCACGCTGTACTCGAAGTACCCCGATCGCTTCGAGTTGTGGTGTGGGTTCGATTACACCGGCTACGACCAGCCCGGCTTCGGCCCGGCGGCTGTCGCGGAGTTGCAGCGATGTTACGACATGGGCGCCCGAGGCGTCGGCGAGCTGGGCGACAAGGGCAAGGGCCTGTTCTACTGCCGGCCCACCAAGGCATGGGGGATGCACCTGGACGATCCCCGCATGGACCCGCTGCTGGCCAAGTGCGCCGAACTGAAGATGCCCATCAACATCCACGTGGCCGATCCGTACTGGATGTACGAGCCGATGGACGCGCACAACGACGGCTTGATGAACGCCTTCAAGTGGCGGCTCGACGATCAGCCGGGCATCGTCGGCCACGCCGGGATGATCGATATCCTCGAACGGGCCGTCAAGCGGCACCCCAAGACCACCTTCATTGCCTGTCACTTCGCCAACTGCTCGTACGACCTGGATCGGCTGGCCGGCCTGTTCGACAAGTATCCCAATCTCTATGCGGATATTTCCGCTCGCTTCGCCGAGACGGCGGCCATTCCTCGCTTCACGGCGAAGTTCTTCGAGGCCTATCAGGACCGGCTCGTCTACGGGACCGATATGACCTTCAGTCCGGAGCTGTACCGGATGTCGTTCCGCATCCTCGAGTCGGCCGACGAGCACTTCTACTACTGGCAGTTCTTCAGCTACCACTGGCCTCTGCACGGCCTGGCGCTGAGCGATCCCGTGCTCGCGAAGGTCTATCGAACCAATGCGCTGAAGATTCTGCACCCGTAGCGCCGGGTGAACCATGGATGATGCTTCTGGAAGGAATGTGTTTGTGACGGCAGCAGGCAGGCGACGGATGTGTCGATGTTGGATTGCTGTGATGCTCCTTGCGATGGCGGCGACGGCGCAGGCCGACTGGCCACGTTTTCGCGGGCCGTCGGGCGACGGACTAGTGACGAGGCCCGGCAGCGCCGAGCAAATCGGCCTGCCCGTGCGCTGGAGCGAGACGGAGAACGTCACGTGGAAGACGGCCATTCCGCATCTCGGCTGGTCGAGCCCGGTGGTGATGGACGGCCAGGTCTGGCTGACAACGGCCACAGCCGAAGGGCATGATTTCCATGCGATCTGCGTCGACGCCGATTCGGGCGCCATTCGCTTCAACGAAAGGCTCTTTCACACGGACGACCCCGAACCGCTGGGCAATCCACTCAACAGCTACGCCTCACCCACGCCCGTGGTCGAGCCGGGACGCGTCTACGTGCATTTCGGCAGCTACGGCACCGCATGCCTGGACACGAAGACGTTCGAGGTCCTTTGGAAGCGCAGCGACCTGCCCTGTCGGCACTATCGCGGGCCGGGCTCATCGGTCATCCTGTTCGAGGACCTGCTGATTCTGACGATGGACGGCGTGGACGTGCAGTACCTCGTCGCGCTGGACAAGGCCACCGGGCGCACCGTCTGGAAGACCGACCGCACCGCCGATTGGGACGACCTCGACGCCGAGGGCAAGCCGCGCGACGAAGGCGACCTGCGCAAGGCGTATACGACGCCGCTGATCGTCGAGGCCGATGGCGCTACGCAGATGATCAGCGTCGGCGCCAAGGCGTTCTATGGCTACGATCCGAGGACGGGGCGCGAACTGTGGAAGGTCAACATGCCCGCGTTCTCCGGTGCGGCCGGTCCGGTCTATCGCGACGGTATCGTCTATGTTGTCACCGGCTTCGGCCAGACCGAGCTGATGGCCGTCCGCATCGACGGCGCCGGCGACGTCACCGACAGCCACGTGCTGTGGAAGACGGCCCGAACGGTGCCGCGAACGCCCTCGCCGGTGTTGGTGGGGGACCTGCTCTTTACGATCAACGACACGGGGATCGCCATCTGTCTCGACGCCGCCACGGGCGAGCCGATCTGGCAGGAGCGCATCCGGGGCAACTACGCCACGTCGCTGCTCTACGCCGACGGCAACATCTACTGCTTCAACCAGAACGGTACATCGACGGTCTTCAAGGCCGCCCGCCGCTTCGAGGTCGTTGCGACCAATACGCTCGACGCCGGCTGCATGGCCTCGCCCGCCGTCGCCGGCCGCGCCCTGTTCCTGCGAACCAAGACCCACCTCTACCGAATCGAGGCCACCCGATAGCATCGTCGAAGTGCATGGGAAGGAGACTGCCATGGTCGATAGAAGGATGACCGCTGCAACCGTGCTTGTTGCTGTGATCGTGCTTGTCAGTGCAAGTGTGGGGCTTGCCGAACGCTACGAGTTGCGCAGTCCGGATGGGACGGTGGGTCTCGCTGTGGAGGTGGGCGAGCGGATCGATTTCGCGGTGCGCGTCGACGGCGGGACGGTGATTGAGGTGGCGGGACTGTCGCTGATGATTGCCGACAGGGACGTCATGGGAGCCAACGCCCGCGTCACGGGGCAGGCGCGCGATGCGGTTTCGCGCGAAGTGCGTCCGGAGATTCGCGAGAAGAACGCCGTGATCCCGGAACGGTACAACGAGTTGATGCTGACGTTCGAGGCGAATTTCGCTCTGACGTTTCGCGCATACGACAACGGCGTGGCATACCGGTTCTCGACGTCGCTGCCGGGTGATTTGGTCATTGCCTCCGAGCGGGCGAGTTGGCAGTTTGCCGATTCGGCGTCGGTGATCTGCCAGAAGGAAAAGAGCTTCCGCTCCGCCTACGAGGAGCCCTACAGCGAGCAGGCGATCGGTGAGCTGAAGGCCGAGGATTTGTGCTGTCTGCCGCTGCTCGTAACGCCACCGGGCGGGCCCAGGGTTCTCGTCACCGAGTCGGACCTGCGGGACTATCCGGGCATGTGGCTGCGCGGCACGGGCGGGGCCTCTCTGGAGGCGGCCTTTGCCGGCTATCCGCTTGAGGAATCGTATGAAGGCAGCCCCTACGTGCACGGCCGCGTCACCAGGCACGCCGACTACATCGCCAGGACCAGTGGCACGCGAACCTATCCGTGGCGCATCATTGCGATCGCTCGCAGCGACGGTGACCTGATTGCCAATCAACTGGTCTATCTGCTCGCGCCGCCGCTGGCCCTCGACGACGTCTCGTGGATCAAGCCGGGGGTGGTGACGTTCGACTGGTGGGGCCGGCGGAACATCTACGGCGTGGATTTCAAAGCCGGCATCAATACGGCTACGGCGAAGTATTTCATCGACTTCGCGTCGGAATTCGGCTTCGAGTATTTCCTCTTCGACGACGGCTGGACCGATGGGGCCGACCTGTTCAAGATCCACCCCGACCTGGATATGGAGGCGGTCTGCGCCTATGCGAAGCAGAAGAACGTGGGCGTGATGCTGTGGGTGATCTGGGCGACGCTGGACCGCCAGTGCGAAGCGGCGCTCGATCGCTTTGCCGAGTGGGGCATCCGGGGCATCAAGATCGACTTCATGAACCGCGACGATCAGAAGATGGTCGATTTTTGCTATCGGATCGCGCGGGAGGCCGCCAAGCGGCACATGGTGATCGACTTCCACGGCGCCTACAAGCCGGCGGGCCTGCGCCGGGCGTATCCCAACGTGCTGACGCGGGAGGGCCTGATCGAGGTCGAGCAGAACGGCTGGAGCGACCAGGCCAATCCGGAGCATCATGCGCTGCTGCCGTTCATTCGCATGGTCGCCGGGCCGATGGATTACATCCCCGGCACGATGAACAACGCACAGAAGCACGAGTTCCGACCGGTAGGGGACCGGCCGATGGGCCTGGGCACCCGCGCCCACGACATCGCGCTGTTCGTGATCCTGGAGAGCCCGATGCAGATGTTGCCCGATGCGCCCTCGGACTACTATCGTGAGCGCGAGTGCACCGAGTTCATCGCACAGATCCCCGTCGAGTGGGACGAGACGCGCGTTCTGGAGGCCAAGGTGGGCGACTACGTGGTGCTGGCCCGCCGGCGGGGCGATGTGTGGTTCGTCGGGGCGATCACGGACTGGCAGGCCCGGCAGTTCGATCTGCGATTCGATTTCCTCGGCCCCGGCCCGTACGAGATGGAGTTCCTCCGCGACGGCGTCAATGCCGCCACGCGCGCGATCGACTACAGAAAAGAGAAGAAGACCGTCACGGCGGATGCAACGATGAAGATCGACTTGGCCCCCGGCGGCGGCTGGGTCGCTCGCATCTACAGGCCCGCTCGCTGAGACATTGGTGGGAGTACCGAACATGACAAGATTGTCGAGATGGGCCATCGTATTGGCCGTGCTGCTCGGGTCGATCGGACGCGACGGCGTTGTTGCGAATGCGGATGCGGTTTCGATCGTCACGGACATCGCCTACAAGAGTGGCGACGGGTTGACGGCGTACGAGGCCGAGCGGTGCAAGCTGGATCTGTATCTGCCGGAGGGCAAGAGGGATTTCGCGACGTTGCTGTGGTTTCACGGCGGCGGCATCACAGAGGGCAGCAAGTCCGATCGGATGACTGTCGGGATCGCGAAGTGGTTCGTCCGTCACGGGGTTGCGGTGGCGCTGGCAAACTATCGTCTCTCGCCCAACGCAACGTATCCGTCCTATCTGGATGATGCGGCTTCCAGTCTTGCCTGGCTGCACGCGAACATCGGCGCTCGCGGCGGCGATGCGAAGCGGATCTTTGTCTCGGGCCATTCGGCCGGCGGCTATCTGACGGCCATGATTGGCCTGGACGGACGGTATCTCGGTCGATACGGCCTGGGCCCGGACGTCATTGCGGGCCTGATTCCCGTCAGTGGGCAGATGATCACCCACTCGACGGTCCGCACCGAACGCGGCATCGAGCGCACGCGTCCGGTGATCGACGAGGCGGCGCCGCTGTATCACGTCCGCGCCGATGCGCCGCCGACGGTGTGCATCTGCGGCAGCGAGGACCTGCCCGCGCGGGCCGAGGAGAATCGGTTGTTCGTTGGGGCGATGAAGGCGGTCGGACACGCGAAGGTTGAATACCGCGAAGTCGAAGGCCGCGACCACGGGACCATCGTCAGCCGAATCCCCGAACCCGAGGATGTCGTCGCGCGTGCGATCCTCGCGTTCATCCAGATGGGGCGACTGCCACAGGTTTACTATGTTGATGATGCCCAGGGCGACGATGGCCAGGACGGGCGAAGCCCGCAGACCGCGTGGCGGTCTCTGGAGAAGGTCAATCGCACTTCGTTGAAGCCGGGCGACACGGTCCTTTTCAAACGGGGCGGCCGGTGGCGGGGCCAACTCGTTCCTCAGAGCGGCGCGGCCGGTCTGCCCGTCACGTATGGCGCGTTTGGTACGGGCGACAGACCCTCGCTGCTCGGTTCAGTGGCGAGGAATGCGGCGTCGGACTGGCAGTTCGTCGGGGACGGGATTTGGGCCACGGGTGACGCGCAGGGGGCGCTGTCGGTCGATGTGGGCAACATCATCTTCGATCACGGGGCGGCCGTCGGGGTCAAGAAGTGGAGCCGCGACACGCTTCAGGAGCCGGGGGACTACTTCTACGAGCTCGATGCAAAGCGCGTACTGCTCCGCTCGGACGGGAATCCTGCGGATCGCCATCGCAGCATCGAGTTGGCCCTCAGAAAGCACATCATCGACCAGAGCGGCAAACGGTACGTCACTTACGAGGACCTGGACCTTCGATGTGGAGCGGCGCACGGCATCGGCGGTTCCGGCGTCCAGCACATTGTCGTACGTCGATGCGATCTGTCGTACATCGGCGGCGGGCATCAGCACACCACGGCCGACGGCCGGCCGGTGCGCTACGGAAACGGGATCGAGTTCTGGTCCAGCGCCGGCGACTGCCTCGTGGAAGACTGTCGCCTGTGGGAGATCTACGACGCGGCCCTGACCAACCAGGGCAGCGGCACCAACGTCCAGGAGAACATCACCTATCGCCGCAACGTGATCTGGAACTGCGAGTATTCGTTCGAGTACTGGAATCGGGACGAGTCCAGCCGCACGCACAATATTCTATTCGAGCACAACACCTGCGTCGATGCCGGCTATGGGTGGGGGCACGGCCAGCGGCCCGACCGCAACGGGCGACACGTGATGTTCTACGACAACACCGCCGCAACGAGCGACTTCGTCGTCCGCTATAATATCTTCTGTAATGCGACCGACAGTGGCCTGCGTCTGCACGGTCGCGACTGGACGGCCGCCCTGACACTGGATGCGAACTGCTGGTACCAGCGGGACGGCGCCCTGCTGCTGTGGGGACGGACATCCGTTGGGGCTGACGAGTTCTTCGACCACCAGCGGGCGCGGGGGTTTTCGACGAATGCCCTGGTGGTTGAGCCGGAGTTTGTCGATGCCGCCGCAAGAGACTACCAGTTGACGCCGGGCTGCTCGCTGCGGAAGCTGCGTAACAACGGGGTGCCCGTCGGCGCACTGCCCTGAACGTTTGGACGCCAAGACATCCCCGGCGGGCTGCAACGGGCGATCATTTCTTGTCTGCCTTGCTGTCCTCGGCGGCGGAGGCCGACAGGAGGTGTTCGTACTTCTCGGCCTCATCGTCGTACCAGACGGTGATGCGGTAGAAGTCGTCGCTGATGCCCTTGGCCTCAGAAATCGAGATGATCCGGAAGCACTTGAGTTCGCTGTTGCAGTACTTGACGACCTTCTTCTTCAGCTCGTCGGCGTCTCCGGAGAACGCCGGGCGGGTGAATTCCTTGAACTGGATCGCCATAATCGCTCCTTGCATCGGGTTGTTCGGCCAAGGCCCAACGGCCTGCCTGCACGCCGCCATTTTGGCCGGGATAGCGGGAGAATTCAAGGGCCAACGTCGAAAGACGAGTCTGGAAACAGGGATGGCCGGCACGATCTGCGGTTTTCCACAGCACATGCCGGCCGCCCTACGCCCGCGTAGCCGCTTGGTCTGAAATCCTGACCTCCGAACGCGATATAAGCGTCTGACATCCGGCTGATGTGGATGGTCTTTTGGCGAGTTTTCCAAAAAAAAGTCTAATTTTTCGTCCCCCGCCGGCCGGGCGATCGTGTCAGTCCATCTCGTCGTAGGAATACAGAATGCCGTCGAGGCGGTCGTACAGGGCATCGAGGGCATATTCCAGCTCTCCGTCATGGCAGTCGTTCGCAGCGGTTACGATGCAGCCAAGCAGGTCCTCAAGCTCCGCCAGTGTCACGTCGATTTGCTGTCTTCCACCGGATAGAACGGCCTGCCCGAACCGATGATCGTCGGCGAGGGCGTGTTGGACAATGAGCTTGTACTGGCCCCGCAGCAAGGGGACGGGGACTCTCTGGCCGCGTTTGATCTTCTCCGACATCCCTGTCCTTTCACGCAGGCCGACGGGCCGCAGGCAGGTCGGCCGCACAAAGACCATAGATGCGCCCTTCGCTTCGCCCCCACAGACTATCACCGACCTTGGCGGGACAAGCAAGACAAAACGGTGCAGGAACAAATCAGATCTTCGTTTTGGGATCTGCCCGGCGAAAGGCGAAGTAACTGAGCGGGGGGTCGCTGCGCCACGAGGCCCGGGCACATAGACCCCCCGATGCTTCCCGCCCTCCCACAGCCGCATGCCTCGATACACTCCACTCGCGTTCAAGGCGTCCGCCGACGGCGCATGTGGATGCCCTTTTTCAAAAAAACGAGAAAAAGTTCATACCATTGGCGCGACGGGTGGTTGATCGAGCGGAGAGATTCTGCGTAAAGGCTTGCTGCAAAAGTCCTTATGGGTTGTCTCCTGAGGCGGGGGAGCCGCCGTCTTGCAGCCAGCCTTCGGCAAATCGCGCATATTTGATCGTCTTCGCCGGCCCTTGGCCACGGTCATTCCGGTGAAAGCTGTAAATGACGTGCAGGACGCCGTCCCGGCCCTGGATGATGGAAGGGTAATGGCTTCGCGTCGCGGCCGAGCCCCGCAGGTCGCGTTCCAAGTGCCGGGTGCGGGTCCAGGTCCCGCCCTGGTCGGCCGACAGCGATACGGCAAGGCTGTGCCGTCCGTCTTCCGTGTCGTTGTAGGCCAGGACCCAATGTCCGTTGGCCAGGGTGACGACATCGGCGCCGGAACCCGGATTGGGCAGTTTGCTGTCGCGGACGGGGCTCCAGGTGGCCCCGGCGTCGGTCGAGCGGCTGACGTGCAGGCGGGCAGGGGGCGGGCCGTTGTCCCGCATGTAGGCGGTTAGAGCCCCATCGGGTCCGCGGGCGATGCTGGGCTGGATGTTACCGGCGGCGACGAGCGGTTCGCTGAACGCCCAGTTCTTTCCTCCGTCGTCGGTGATCGCCATCAGGGAGAAGCTGAACCCATCAGAGTAGAGCGGCACGACGATTCGGCCGCTGTCGAGAACGACCGCCTTGTTCTTCGTTTGCCAGCCCATCCGGCGAAAATAGGGGTACCCGAGAGGCTGGTCGATTCGCCGGCTGGTATCGTCGACGAGAATGCCCTTTCGCACCATGTCCCGGCCGCCTGCCTTGGCGAGCAGATCGTCGCGCCAGGTGTCGAGGCGCCCGGCAGCCGCCTGTGCTGTGCCCTGTTCGGTCAGGTACTGCTTGTATCGCTCGATCTGGCGTTCGACGGAGCGGATGAAGCGGTCGTTTGGCTGGATGCCTCGCTCAGCCTTGTCGCCCGGCTTGACGTGGAGCACGTCCTGCCAAGCCCAGTGGGGCGGGCCGTTGTCTCGCTCCAGGTCTTCGCTGATTCGGTACTTCAGCAGCGAGGTCTCCCACTGGTTGGCGATGACCGTGTACCACATCAGCCAGAGGCGGCTCCGGGAATCCATGAAAAGGATGGGGTTGATGTCGGGGAAGCCCGGCGTGTCGGCCATGACGAACGGCTCGCTCCAGCGGTCTGCGCCGCGTTTCAGCCGCGAGCCCATGATTGCGACGTCGTCAGCCCACCGCTCGCCCGAGCCCTGGAACCACGCCGCCAGCAGGTCGCAGTTGGGAAGCTCCACGATCGTCGAACCGTGCACGTGCTCGGCGACATACGGGAAGATCTCCATCGTCACGAGGGCGTCTTCTGCGGCGGCGCCGTTGGCGGCGGCAAGCAAACACAACATAGCAGTCGAAGCGAGGCGAAAAGTGTCCATCGTTGCCTCCTTTGTGCGGTGACTATAGCGTGACGATCTCCTCCAGCGTGATGTGGAAGAGGATGTCCTGTCCGGCCAGTGGATGGTTGCCGTCGACGACGATCTCGGTGTCCGTGACCTGAATGATCGTGGCATTGACGACTTCGTAGTTCTCGGCCGGCAGGCGGAGCCGCTGGCCCACGCGCGGGGTGATGCCTTCGGGCAGGTCCTTGCGCGGGATCACCTCGACGCGGTCTTCATCGCGCGGGCCGTAGGCCCTGTCTTTGGGCACGACCACGGTCCTGGACTCGCCCGGCGTCATGCCGATGACCGCCTTCTCGAGGGCGGGCAGCATATCGCCGTGGCCGATGATGAACTCAACCGTCCCGCCGTCCGGCGCCAGTTCGAATTCCCGGCCGTCGGTCAGCCGGCCGGCACAACGCATTCTGACGATGTCGCCTTCGGCGACGCGTGCCATACGACTCTCCTACCGGGTCGGCGTCCCGGGAATCCTGTGGCTCCTCACCTGGCTTCGATGCGAATCGTGTGGCGAACCGGGACGAAAGCAGCCGCGACCGCCTCCGCCAGCGGGGCACGGGTTTTCTCCGTCAGCGCGGCTGTCATGTCCATGTCCACCCGACCTTCCGGACCATGGAACAGCGTCTTGACCTGCCGGGTCTCGTAGACTTGCTTGGCGGCCACGGCCTCATCGACACGATGGAAGACCTCACTGAACGGATTGATCTCGAAATCGGCGGCCAGATTGACGCCGGCCCTCAGTTGGGTCGCTGTGTAGCTCTTCGACGTTTCGCCCCACGTGATGCGGCAGCCTCCGGCTGGGGCGTTCTTGACGATGAGCGAGAAACGGTTCAGGTCTTCGTTGAACGGCACGAGCGTCATGCCGGAGCGGATGCTCGAATCGACATCGGCCGGCCCGGTGGCGCAGTATGGGTACCGGCTGCTCTCGACCTCCACGCGGCCCGACTCGGCCGAGAGGAGGCGATGGCCCTCGGAGGCCGCAGCCTGCCCGTTGGCCATGTCTACCGTAATAGTCCCAATCTGTCCGTCGAGCCCCATCGCGCGAAGGAAGGCATAGGCCATCACGAGGTGGCCCGCCCAGCCCGGATGGACGCCGTCTTTGCCCGCGATCATGTAATCGTCGCCGTAACGACGCTTCGCCTCGAATCCCTGGACCAGCATCGGAACGAACACGTCGGCGAAGCCCACCTGTTCCTGTTCGGCCAGCCGTACGTCAATGTTGCGAAACTCCGAGAGGCTGCGGTTCAGGTCGTCAATCGTGCCCTGGGCACGCTGGACCCACGACGGCATCTTGCCGACGGTGCCGGCCGAGCCCTGAATCACCCGCACGCCATGCTCTTTGAAGGTGCGGATGATCGACAGCGACGCGTCGCGATAGACCTGCCCGAACTCGTCCTTGTAGGGCTGGTAGTTGTGGTCGTTCATCGCATAGCACGTCGTCGCGATGGTCGGGTCGAATCGCAGCACGTCGTTGGCCATCCTCGCCTGGAAGCCGGGGGCCTTCTCGCCGCTCCAGCCGAACTGCCGGACGGTGACCTCGAGCTGCGGCACGCAGACCGTCAGGTAGGTCTCCATGATCCGCGAGTACATCTTCTGCTCGGTGATCGAGTCGCCGCAGATGGCCAGCCGGTCGCCCGGTTTGAGCAGCAGCCCCTCGACGGGCGGCGCCTTGAGCGGCTTGTAGGCGGCAAAGTAAGGATCGGAGGGTAACGATTCGTATTCCTGCGCCAGGAGCGGAGAAACACCAATCACGATGAGGATCAAGAGTGACATCATGTGCTTTTTCATGGGCACCACTATAGCTGGGGGGATGCGGAGCGGCAACAGAAAAGCCTGGAAATCGGTGTACGACTCCGGATAGGATGAGGCCCGGCGTCTCGACGATTCTTGTTTGGGTTTGGGGTATCGATATGGTCGCATGCTATAGGGTTGCCACGGGGATTCTGGTGGTTCTGGCGGTTTCGGCCGCATCGGCGGCGGTGGAGTCTCCGCTGGAGTTTGATTCTTCACAGGGCAAACTCAACGAATGCTTTGCGTGGGCCAAGGGTCAGGCGATGGCGTATGCCCACGCGAGCGATCCGGTCGGGCCGTGGTACGAAGCGGCGCTGCCCGGGCGGGAGGCGTTCTGCATGCGGGATGTTTCGCACCAGGCGATGGGGGCGCACGCATTGGGGCTGGGCGAGACCACGCGGAACATGCTGCGGAAGTTCGCGGTCAATATCTCGGAGTCGAAGGACTGGTGCAGTTTCTGGGAGATCAACCGGTACGACAAGCCGGCGCCGGTGGACTACCGCAGCGACGAGGATTTCTGGTACAACCTTCCGGCCAACTTCGACGTGCTCGATGCCTGCTGGCGGATGTACCTGTGGTCTCACGATCGCACGTATCTGAACGATCCGGCTTTTGTCACGTTCTATCGGCGCACGGTCCGCGATTACGTCGATCGATGGGCCCTCGGGCTGGACACGCTTCTGGAGCGGGAACGGTTCATGAACGGGCCGGCAGGCGCAGAGCCGGTCGGGCGTCGAGGCATTCCCAGCTACCACGAAGGCGATCCCGGTCGGACGCGCATCGGGGTGGATCTGCCGGCGTACCAGGTGGCGGCGTATCGGTCGTATGCGCAGATCCTGAAGTTGAAGGGCGACGAAGCCGGCGCCAGGCGTTTCGAGAAGAAGGCGGAGGCGGCCGGCCGATTCATCGAGGCGCATTTCTGGGATGCGGCCAACGACCGCTTCCATGAGCTGTTGCGGACCGATGGGCGATACGTCACGGGCGGGGCCATGCAGGTGTACTTGCTGTACAACGATGCGCTGCCGTCGGCGGACAAGGCGCAGAAGACGATGCGGAACGTCATCGACGGCGCGCGGATCAACATCGAGATGGGCAGTCATTATCCCGAGGTATTCTATCGCTATGGGGCGCACGAGGAGGCCTATCGATGGCTGCTGGCGTTGAGCGACCCGAACACGAAGCGTCGGGAGTACCCCGAGGTCTCGTTTGCCGTCGTCGGTGCGATGGTCAATGGGCTGATGGGCATCGAGCCGTCGGCAAACGAAGGGGAGGTGGCGACGCTCTCGCGTCTGACCGACCAAGTGGCGTGGGCGCAGCTACGCCATCTGCCGATCCATGGTTGCAGGATCGACGTGCGGCACGACGGGCGGACGGAGACGACGCTCTCGAATCGCTCGAACGAACCGGTCATCTGGATCGCTCGCTTCTACGGGTCTGCCGGCGAATTGCGGGCCGACGGCCGATCCGTGCCCGTCCACTGCGGCGCCGACCCGGCGGGCCGTCCCTATCTGTGGACGACCGTCCGTGTGGCACCCAGCCGGTCCGTGACCATTCATGCGACCGTATCCCAGTAATTGTCTTGCCGCAATGGCACGAGGACGCCTGATCTACATCGGACGCTGATCGACGCCGGCCTTGCCGACCAGGAAGACCGATCGGATGGGCGGCAGAGCCAGCTTGACGCCGGTCACGTCGAAGCTGCCTTCTCGGCGATGGATGCAGTCGACGGGGTGGAGTTCGCCCGTGTGGGGGTCCCATATCTGGAGTTCGAGGCAGCCGCGCAGTCTCACTCGGATATCAAGAGCGGTCGAGTCGAGGTTGGCGAACAGGTAGATGTGCATGCCGTCTTTGACCTTGTGGATGTAACGAGGGACACGCTCGCCTTTGAATGCGACGTCGTAGACGGCCAAGGCACTGTCCAGCTTCTCCTGCAGAGTTGCGGCACTGGATTTCTCTGCAAATAGGGCGGTGATCGCGGCGGCGACGTCGGCGTCGTGGCCGAACTCAGCCGACTTGGACGGCAGTTCGCCCGTGGCGATGACCTTGCCGCCGGCGTCGTGGAAGGCCTTGATCTTCTGAAGGTTGCTCCAGCGAATAGTCCTGTGGCCTGGGAGCACGAGTACCTTGAACCGTCCTGGGTGAATCTCGTTCTTCAGGACCAGTTCGTTGTCTTCGATCGTGCAGCGTTCGTCGAGGATGTCGGGATGGAGGAAGGTATAGTCGCGACCGGCGGCAATGAGCGCTTCGCCCACGTCGAGGTAGTCGGCCTCGGGGACTGTGACGCCGCCCTGGTAGTAGCCGAGCGGACCGTCGAGGCGGTGGCTGCCCTGGAGCGTGGCGATCGGGTAGAGGACCGCGATATCAGCGACGTGGCGGGCATCGTCTTGGAGCATGACGTTGAGTCGGGCGAGCCATGTGTTGAATTCAGGCAATCCCTCGGCGTAGATGGGGCTGCGATACGATAGTTCCGGCTTGAATGTGACGCGGGTCTGGTCATACCAGACGGCGTGGGGGATCAGCAGATTGATGCCCTTGGTGTACTGTTCCATCGCGACGATGTAGATCTGGTCCCAGCTCAGATCGCCCATCGCGCCGTAGGTCTCGGACATCACGAGCGTCTTGTCCCAGTTGTAGGCGGCCGAACTGATGACCTTGTACACACGCTCGGCGGGCCGGTCGCCGCCGATCTTGTCGACGCCCGGAATGGCCTGGTGCTGGAAGCATTTCATCAGATCCCCCGACACGCTGACCGGATTGGCGATCTCCTCCTGGTCCTGGTGGCCGGTTGCTTCGATGCCGTGCTCGGCGCACCAGTCCTGGATCCGTTTGGGGAAGCCTCGGGCGTAGAGTTCGGTGCGGAAACCGAAGAGGTAGTTCCTGGCGGCCTGGGTTTCGGGTCCGATGTCGTACCAGAGAGCGGGGTAATAGGGCCTCGGGTCGAAGCCGTGATGCTTTTCGAATTTCTCGTTGAACGTATTCGTCCAGGTCCGGCCCTCGCCGCGATAGAGCGTGGGTTCATCGAAGAAGGTGGAATCGATGGTGGTTCCGAAATGCCCTGTGAAACGGTCGTAATAGGCCTGATGGGTCATCGCGATGAACCGGTCTACCGCCTCGGGATCGAGATAGTCGCAGCAGGGATAGCCATCGACCACACAGACGAAGATCATAACCTTCCACGTGCCTTGGGGGACATCCCAGCGGAGCGAGCGACTTTCACCTGCGTCTGTCAGATGTACCCGTTCGAGCGTGGCCGTATTCATCGCCACGATGCTCATGAGCGTTCCCGGCGGGATGGTAGCGTCGTACGCGCTCGGTCCGGCAACGGTCTGCTCGTGCTTGTCCAGCCGCTTGAGTGTCAGGTTGGGGTATCTCTGCTGGAAAAGGCTTGTGTCGCGCGAGTTGGGCGCTCCGGCTGAGCCGCTGGGGAAGCCGTACTCGTCATAGAGCGACATGGTCATGCCCAGGCGGCGCGCCTGCTCCAACGCGGCGCCGTAGATCGCGAAATACTCCTCGCTCAGGTAGTCGGGGCGGAAGCTCTTTCCGAACGGCAGAATGCCGAATCCGCCATACCTGCTACGCTCCTTCGATTTCTGCATCTGTTCGCGAACGTCCTGCGCGGTGACCTCGGTGTCGTTCCAGAACCACAGCGGTCGCGGCCAATACCGCACCGGCGGGTCGCGGAAGTCGCTTCGCATCTGTGTCGTCGAACTGCCGGCAGAGACAATGCCGCAGGAACAGAGCACCAGCCACGCACAGAACAGAGCGCATGGAACCGGGAGTGATTCAATCTTTGGCAGTCGCATCTTGCCTCCACGCTCACCAATGCAAGTCGAACATGTATACCTGGCGGCTGCCGCTGCAGGTGGAGTTGAAGGCGATGCTGTCGCCGCGGGGGCTCCATCGGGGGTGCAGATCGCATCGCCATCCGTCTTTGACTTCGGGCGGCTGGACGAAACGTCCGAGCGGCAGCACCGCCTCGGTTCGCATGTCCATCAGGTAGAGCTTCTGCTCGCGCAGCGCACCGGCCGGGTAGGTGTCGGTGACCATCCACTTGCCGTCCGGCGAGAATGTGCCGTGACCGTCGTAGTCGAGCAGGCCGTTGCCCAGCCGCTCGTAGTCGGTCTGGCCTACGGTGAACAGGATGTGGCAATATACCTTCGCCTCGTAGGCGGCGGTGACCATGAGCCGGTCGCCGTCGAGCCAGTCGAAATGCGAACCGCCCCAGCCGTCGGGGAAGCACTGCTGCAGATTCGAGCCATCGCGGTTGACCGTCAGCGATGTCGTGTTGCGGTTCGGAATCGCCCGCGCCAGCCAGAAGATCTTGCTGCCGTCCCGGCTGAACAGCGTGTGATTGAAATACTCGATCCCCTTGGCGGGCACCTCGGGCACCAGCGGCTTGACCTGGGCAATGGAAACCAGAAGTCTGGCCCGGCCCGTTTCGAGATCGACCAGGAACAGGCCGTCGTCTTCGGGGAACTGGACGCTCCTGTGGGTGTCCTGCCCGTCGCCGCCGTAGCCGTAGTCGGGTCGCGTGATGCGCAGCCTCGCGAAGTTGATGCTGACCGCCTCTTTGCCGTTGGGCGATACGGCGCTGACCGGGTAGTCGATCACCTTCCGCTCGCGTTTCGTGTGGACGTCCATGATGACCGAAACGAAACGCCCGTTGCGGAAATCGTTGTAGATGATCTGCGAATCCGGCGCCGTGCCCAGCCAGTGCGCCATACACCCCTGCTGGAAGTTCCACGCCCGCGTCTGTGTCAACGGGATGAACTCCTTCGTCCGCACGTCGACGAGAGCGAGCGTCGCCGGATCGTTTTCCGTGGGGATGCGGTCCGTGACATCGGTCCGGAGCACCGTGACGTACCGCTGCGAGTGGTCCCACGAGTTGATCCCGTAGTAGCTGGCGAGCAGATGCTCCTGGGGTCCGCTCGTCAACGCACGGCAGGGCGAGACGGCGGGGAATTCGACCACTGCGCCGTCGCTGTGACAACAGGCGATCCAACAGACAGACACAACGAAAGCTCCGCACAGCCGTCGGTCCATTTCACATCCTCCTTTTCGTGAAATCGAGGATCCTCGGCACGTGGCCGGCATCAGTCGAGGACGACCTCGTCCTTGTACTCGGGCACCATGACCTCCCAGCCGGTCTTCTCCTGGAGATAGCGGCCGAAGCTCTTGGCGCTCTCGGCTTCGCCGTGCACGACGAAGATCTTCTTCGGGTGGTTCTTCAGCGCGCTGAGCCAGCGCAGCAACTCTTCCTTGTCCGCATGGGCGCTCATGCCATGGATCTGCACGATCCTGGCCTTGACCGGACGGGTCTCGCCGAGGATTCTCACTTCCTCTTCTCCGTTGACGATGCGCCGTCCCAGAGTGCCGATTGCCTGATAGCCCACGAACATGATCGTGCTCTCCGGCCGTTCGATGTTGTTGACGAGGTGGTGCTTGACGCGTCCGCCGGTGCACATGCCCGAGCCGGCGATCACGATGGCGGTGCCGCGGATGTGATTGATGGCCTTCGATTCAGAGGCCGTCTGGGTGATGTGCAGACCTTGGAAGTTGAAGGGAGACTGCCCGTTTTTGACGAATTCCGTCATCTCCTCGTCGAACAGCTCACGGTGACGCTTGAACACCTTCGTGATCGCACCGGCCATCGGACTGTCGAGAAAAACCATCAGGTGGGGGATCGCATCTTCCGCCAGCAGTTCGTTGATGTAGTACAACATGTCCTGCGACCGCTCCAGTGCGAAGCTCGGCACGATAATATTGCCGCCGGCAGCCTTCGTGGCGTTGATGACCTCGGCGATCTCGGCCTTGATGTCACCGTGCTGGCGATGGACGCGGTCGCCATAGGTGGACTCGACGAGGATGTAGTCGGCCTCGTCGACCTCGGCCGGATCGCGCACGATGGGCCGGTCGGGCCGTCCGACGTCGCCGGAGAACAGTACGCTGCGGCTCTCGCCGTTCTTCTCAATACACACGTGGATGATCGCCGAGCCGAAAACGTGGCCGGCCTCGCAGAACGTCGCGGTGATGCCGTCGGCGATCTGCACGGGCGTCTTGTACCGGACCTTCCGGAACAACGGCTCCGTCGCCTCGGCGTCGGCCGTAGTGTAGAGCGGGACAACGGGATGGGGTCCTTTGCGCCCCTCTCGCTCGTGCCGTTTGCGCTTGAACTCGGCGTCCTCTTCCTGGAGCCGGGCCGAATCCAGCATGATGATGCGGGCGATCTCGGCGGTGGCCGCCGTGCAGTACACCGGCCCGGTGAATCCTTCCTTGACCAGCTTGGGCAACAGCCCGCAATGATCTAAATGGGCGTGGGTCAGGAGCACCGCGTCGATACTCGATGCGGGAAAGTCAAACGGCTCCCAGTTGCGTCCTTTGAACTGCCGTTCCTGGTACAGGCCGCAATCGATCAGCAGCCGTGTTCCATTGACCTCGAGCATGTGGCGGGATCCGGTGACGTTCTGTGCCGCTCCGAGGAAGCGTAGCTTGATTTGCATGGGCTGTATCCCCTGTCTTGAGAATCAGAATAGAAGCGCAATCCTATCCGCAATTTCCCGGTCTGTCAAGAGAGATCCTGCGCCGTTATGGCGGCAACGGCCGATAATGCTTGACGGTCGGCCGGACAAAATGCTATCATCGGGGTGAACATATTGCAGGATTCTCGCCTTTCGCATGCCGATAGAGTGAGTGTCCGGCATGAAATGGACCGGCGTGCTGTCTGGGCCCCCGTGGGCGCGCCGCGCCGTGTCCTCCGCATTGGTAAGGAACCGCATCAAGGTAGAGGGTTTTCCGATGAGAGCAGCATCACTGTCCGTATCACTTTCTCTGGTCTGTATGGTTGTCCTGGGGCTTGGATGGGGGCCGGGCCGGGCCGGCGCGGCTGGGTTCGACGGGCCGGTCGTCAACGAATTCATGGCCAGCAACGGCAGCGTCGCCCCGCTGGCGGCCGGGGAGATTCTCGATGCGGATGGAGAGGCGTCGGACTGGATCGAGATCCACAACCGCGGCGGACAGACCGTGGACCTGGGCGGGTGGTATCTGACCGATCGTGCGGACAACCTCACGAAGTGGCGATTTCCGGACGGTACGCGCCTCGGTCGCGGCGGCTATCTGCTCGTTTTTGCTTCGGGCAAGGACCGCGCCGGCGAAGAGTTGCACACGAACTTCAAGCTCAGTGCCGAGGGCGAATATCTGGGACTGATTCACAACGACGGGCGGACGATCGCCCACGACTATGCCCCGCAATATCCGCCGCAACTCAGCGATGTTTCTTATGGCCTGGGCCCGCACAGCGGCATCTTCGTGAGCCCCGGTTCTCTCGCCTCATATCATGTCCCCGGTCCGGCCGACGCCGGGGCGGTATGGATGGTCCCGGAGTATGACGATGCCGCCTGGCCGACCGCTGAAAGCGGCTTGGGCTTTTCTCCCACCGGCCAGATCGCCAACGGCGACATTGGCAGCGTTTCGACGCCCGGCTCCTATTTCGTCCACGAGCAGACCCACGTCGTGCAGGGCAGCGGCGCCGATATCGGCGGCTCGCGCGACGCGTTCCACTTCGTCTACGTTCCCCTGCGAGGCGACGGCGAACTGACTGCGAAGGTGGCCGGGATGATCACGGCCAACGCATGGGCCAAGGCCGGCGTGATGGTCCGTGAGACGCTGGCGGCCGGTTCCCCATACGGCGCGGCGATTCTGACGTACGGCAACGGCGTGGTTTTCCAGGCCCGGACGGCTACGAACGGATCGACCACGACCAAGGCAGGCAACGGCCACGGCGTGCCGCTATGGCTTCGCGTCGTGCGACGGGGCGAAACGATCGTCGGGTACTACTCGCTTGACGGCGTCAACTGGACGCAGCAGGGGGCGGAGACGGTCGCCATGAATCCCGATGTCTACATCGGGTTCTGTGTCACGTCGCACACGGTCGGGACGCCGTGCACCGCCGTGTTCGAGGACGTGACTTTCGGGTCCGCCGAGAACAACGCGTTGCGGGAGGCGATGGTCGGGACCCGCGCGGCGCTGTGGACCCGGTTTGCATTCGATGCATATGAGACCGATCTGTTCGATTCCCTGCGACTGCGCATGCGATACGAAGACGGCTTTGTCGCATACCTGAATGGCGTGGAAATCGCCCGTGCCAACGTTGCGGGGGCCTTGGACTGGGATTCCGTCGCCGACGGCGATCGGTCCGATTCGCTGATGGTCGAGGCCGCCGAATTCGATCTGTCCGAACAGAAGGACCTGCTCCGCGACGGACGGAACGTCCTGGCCGTTGCCGCGTTCAACGACGACGAGCACAGCGAGACGCTCTTCATTGCGCCCGAGCTGACGGCCGCGGGCGATGTCCTTGTCGGACAGTACTTCTCCGTTGCCACGCCGGGCCGGCCCAACAGTTCCGATGCCGTCGATCTGGTGGCGGCGCCTCAGTTCAGCCGGCCACGGGGACTCTGTGACGCGCCGTTCGTCCTGACGATGACGTGCGAGACCCCTGGTGCGGTCATCCGCTACACGACCGACGGCACGGCGCCGACGCAGACCACCGGAACGATGTACACCGGTCCGATCGCCATCACCGCAACCACGTGCCTGAGGGCGGCGGCGTTCCGGGCCGGATGGATGGCCAGCGCCGTCCAGACCCACAGCTATCTGTTCATCGATGAGATCCTCGGCCAGTCCAAGAATCCTGCGGGCTTCCCCACCCGTTGGGGCGGCACGACCGCCGACTACGAGATGGATCCCCGCGTGGTGGACGCGGCCGCGTATCGCCACCTCGTGCGGGCGTCTCTGATGACCCTGCCGACGCTGTCGATCGTGACCACGGCCGATGACATGTTCGGCCCGAGCGGCGTCTATTCGAACCCCTGGGGAGAAGGTGTTGCCTGGGAACGCCCCACGAGCGTCGAGTGGATTCGCCCGGACGGCACGACGGGGTTCCAGGTGGACGCCGGCATTCGCGTCTACGGCGGTGCGTTTCGGGGCTTCGATCTGACCCGGAAGAAGTCGTTCCGTCTGTTGTTCAAACGCCAATACGGTCCCGCCAAGCTGGACTTCGACGTCTTCGAGGGCCAGGGTGCCGTCACGAGCTTCGATATGCTCGTCCTGCGCGGCGGCGCCAACGACGGCTGGAACAACTGGGGTCGGGAGAGCACGCAGTATATCATCGACGAGTACATGCGCCGGACGCAACTGGCGATGGGCCATCCATCGCCGCATGGGACTTTTGTCCACCTGTACCTCAACGGACTGTATTGGGGACTGTACAATGTGACGGAACGGCCGGTCGAGTCGTTTTGCGCCAGTTACTTCGGTGGAGAGAAGGAGGAGTGGGACGCACTGAATGCGGGCAGTCCCGCCGGCGACAGCAGTTCGACAACCTGGAACGCCATGCTGAACCAGGCCCGATCGGGACTGACCGACACGGCCTCCTATCAGCGGATTCAGGGCAACAATCCGGATGGCACGAACAACCCGGCCTACGACCATCTGCTCGACGTGGACAATTACATCGGCTACATGCTGTGCAATTTCTGGGGCGGGACCGGCGACTGGCCGGGGCACAACTTCTATGCCGCCTGCCGCAAGCCGCCGAACGCGACGGGGTTCAAGTTCTTCAACTGGGACGCCGAAGGGGCCATCGTCATCTGGTCCAGTCTCAACGCCAACGTCACCGGCGTGGCCGACGGCGCCGGTCAGCCCTATGCCGCCCTGCGCGACAATCGCGAGTTCCGCCTGCGGTTCGGCGACCACGTGCAGGAGCAGATGTTCCACGGCGGACCCTTGACCAGCGAGGCATCGTATGCGCGCTACAAGGAACTGGCCGACGAGGTCGAACTGGCGATCATCACCGAATCCGCACGGTGGGGCGACCAGGCCAGCGGCACGCCCTATGGGCTCAGTCACTGGCAGAACACACGCGACTACATTCTGAACACCTACATGCCGCAGCGGTCGCAGATCGTCCTGGACCAGTTGCGCAACGCCGGGCTCTATCCGTCGGTCGATCCGCCCACATTCGGCGTGGGGGCGAACCCACAGCAGGGCGGCTACGTCGCACGGAACGAGTACCTCTGGATGTACGCGCCGCAAGGAAAGGTCTACTACACCACCGACGGAAGCGACCCCCGCCTCCCGGCGGGAGCCTCAGCCTCCGATACGCTCGTGACGCTGCTGACCGAAGACGCCCCCAAGCGCGTGCTCGTTCCCAGCGCGGCCAACGCGGGCAACCAACTGGGCAACACCCCGGCCGCGTTCACCGTGACCTACTACAAGGCCAGCGACACCGTGGACAACCTGGCGGCGGCCGAGCAGGTGATTGCCGACCCGCGCAAGCGTCTGCAGACCGTCACCGAGCAGGCGAGGGTGATCAATTACTTCAATACCGGCGATGAAGGTCATTTCGCCAACAACCGGCCGTTCCCCGGCACGCAGATGAACGTCGACGTGGAGAACTTCGTCATTCTCGTCACGGGCAAGGTTCTGATCCCGTCGGCGGGACCGTGGACGTTCGGCGTCAACAGCGACGACGGTTTCGGCATGACGCTGAAGCGCGGGAACCGGACCTACACGATGTCCTATGCCAGCCCGCGCAGCCCCGGCGACACGCTGGAAGTGTTCAACATTGCCGAGGCGGGCCAATACGATCTGCGGCTGGTCTTCTACGAGCAAGGGGGCGGCTCCGAACTGGAGCTGTTTGCGGCGCCTGGTTCGCGCAACACGTTCAGTGAGACCCATTTCCGTCTCGTCGGCGATATCGCTCGCGGCGGACTCCAGGTCGGAGAGGGCAACGTCTGGTTCACGGACCACTTCGACGATGCGAGCTGGACGGCCGGCACCGGCGGCGTCGGCTACGAGGCGAGCGGCGGCAACTACCCCAACTACTTCGACATCGACGTCCAGGCCGAGATGTACAACCGCAACGGCTCCTGCTATATCCGGATTCCCTTCGAGGTTGGCGACGCGGAGTTCTCCAATCTGATCCTGAGGATTCGCTACGACGACGGCTTCGTCGCCTACCTCAACGGGGCCGAGGTCGCCCGGCGCAACTTTTCGGGCGAGCCGGCGTGGAATTCGACCGCCAATGCCGGCAACGCCGACGAGGCGGCGATCGTTCTGGCCAGCGTCGACATCTCCGCCCATGCCGGTCTGTTGCGGCAGGGGACTAATCTGCTGGCCATCCACGGACTGAACCTCTCGACCAACAGTTCCGATTTCCTCATCAGCGCCGAATTGGTCGCCGGGGAGATCAGCCAGGGGACGGTCGCGCCGCATGCGATCGAATACACCGAGCCGATCCTGCTGACCGGCAGCACGCACATCAAGGCCCGGACCTTCGCGGGCCAGTGGAGCGCCTTGAACGAGACGACGTTCGCGGTTGGCCCGGTGGCCGAGAGCCTGCGGATCAGCGAGATCATGTACAACCCCGCCGATCCGAACGCCGAGTATATCGAGCTGACGAACGTCGGCGCCGAGACGATCAACCTCTATCTCGTGCAATTCACGCGGGGGGTGCAATTCAACTTCCCGGACATCGACCTGGCGCCGGGCGAGCATCTGTTGGTCGTCGAAGATCTCGTTGCCTTTGAGGCGGTCTACGGACCGGGCCTGCCCGTCGCCGGACAGTATGCGGGCAAGCTCGACAACGCCGGCGAGTGGATCGAGCTTCTGGATGCGGCCGGTCAGGTCATTCACAGCTTCGATTATGATGACGACTGGTACGAAATCATCGATGGCCTTGGTTTCTCGTTGACGGTTCACGATCCGGCCGCGGTCGATCCGATCGCTCTGGGCGACAAGGGTTCCTGGCGGCCCAGCGTCTACGCCGGAGGCTCTCCCGGCTTTGACGATTCGAGCGACGCCGTCGAGCCCGGCGCTGTGGTCATCAATGAGATCATGGCCTACATGCCCGGCGGCCCCGACTGGATCGAGCTGCACAACACCACGGATCGCATGATCGAGATCGGTGGCTGGTTTCTCAGCGACGACAACGATGAACTGACCCGATACGAGATCGCCGAGGGCACCGTCATTGCGGCCGGCGGGTATCTCGTGTTCTTCGAGAACGAGCACTTCAGCAACGCGAACGATCCCGGTTGCCACGTGCCGTTCGCGCTGAGCCGGGACGGGGAGACCGTGTATCTGCACTCCGGCTCCGGCGGCGTTCTGACCGGCTACAGCGAGCGGGCCTCATTCGGGCCGGTGCAGGAGGGCGTCTCGTTCGGCCGATCCCCCGACGGCACCGGATCGTATGACCTCGTGCCGTCGAGCCAGCCGACCCCCGGCCAGCCCAACGCGGCACCCGCGACCATCGACGACCCGTAGAGGTCCCTCGTTTGTCATGCGGAGCGCAGTCGAAGCATCCGGCCATAGACCGGGCAGATGTCTGATTTGTGGCCGGATGCTTCGACTGCGCTCGGAATGGCAAGGTCCTGGTTTGACCGTCTTCAAGAGACCAAAGGTTGGTCCATTTTGTTTCCGTGCGAGACCTTCCCGCGTATGTTCTTGCCAGAGGCGGCGCACGTTTGGTATGCTTGGCGGGCGAATCGCAGTCGCGCGATGGAGCGGCGGCGACTCTCTTGGGATGGAATGGAGTAGACAGAACAGAGGCCTATGGCGGATTGGACGATCAACAAGCCCCTGGGTGAATGCTCCGGCACGGGCCGGGCGATCGAGCCGGGGGAGGAATACTTCGGGGCGCTGGTCGAGACCGAAGAGGGGCTCGAACGCCGCGACTACAGCGTGGAATACTGGGAGAGAGAGAAGCCCGCAGTGTTCTGCTTCTGGAAGAGCCGACTGGCCAGCCCGGACGAGAAGAAGGAGCTGTTCGTCAGCGACGAGATGCTGATGGCGTTCTTCGAGCGGCTGGCCAACGAGACCGATCCGGAGAAGCTCAACTTTCGCTTCGTCTTGGCCCTGGTGCTCATGCGGAAGCGCAGGCTCAAATACGATGCGACAAAGATGGACGGGGCCAGAGAGATCTGGTCGCTGCGCGTGGTAGGGGAGAGGGACCCGGTCGAAGTGGTCAACCCGCACCTGGACGACGAGCAGATCGAGTTGCTGACCTCGCAGATCGGCCAGATCCTGCAAGCGGACCTATAGGAGGCGACATTGCGACGGATGCCAAGATTGTGCCGATTCCTGGGCGCCCTGCTGGCGGCCTTTGCGGCCGGCTGCGCGGTGCAGGAGCCGGCGACGCTGCCTATTTGTCCCGGCAAGACCGACGTTCAGGATGCGCTGTCGGCCGTCGGCTCCCGCGTCGGGCAGGCGGTCGCGTTTCGGGCCAGCGGCCAGTGCCGCCTGGCCTATTACGAGCCGGACGACGACGGCGTCAAGCGTCACAACCTGCCTATCCTGCTCTGGTTCAACCCTCCGTCGGAGGTGTACATGCAGGGCAGCATTGCGGTGGACCCCAAGGCGGTGATCATCGGCTCCAACGCTGAGGCGTTCTGGCTGGCCCTGCGCCCGAAGGAGGTGAGCGCCTATTACTGGGGCGCCTGGGACGAGGCGCAGAATGTCGAGGGCCTGATGGTGAGTCCGCAGGTTGTGCTCGAAGCCTTCGGCATCGTGCATCGCGACAGCCGGGCCGATGGGAACGACTGGGCCCTGAGCAATGAGGGGCCCTACGACGTGTTGATCCAGCACGGTGAGGCCGGCCGCATCCTCAAACGCGTCTATATCCACACGTGCGACTACCTCGTGCGGAAGATCGAATACTTCGACGCCGAAGGTCGGGTGATTGCGGTGGCGCAGTTGGACGGCTACCAGACGGTGGGGGAAGGCTTCGAGGTGCCGACGAACATCTTCGTCAGCGCGACGGCCCCTGACGGGCGAGAGGACACCATCGATATCAAGCTCCAGTCGATCTCGGCCAGACAGCTCAGCGAACAGGCCCGCCGGCAGGTGTTCACCCGCGACCCGAAAGACATGGAGCGATTCGAGCAGGTGTATCGATATCGTGACGGCGGCTGGGTGTCCGAGCGGTAACAGTTCTGGAGGGACATCATAGAGATGGGGACAATGACTCGAACGGACCTGAGAACGGCGATTCGCAATGGCGTGTTCCTGCTGGATGGGGCGATGGGGACGCAACTGATCGCGCGCGGGATCGAGCCTGGCGTCTGCAATGACGCGATCAACGTCGAATCGCCTGAGATCATCGCGGACATTCACCATGCGTATCTTCAGGCCGGCAGCGACGCGATCGTCACGAACACCTTCGGGGCCAACCGTTATGCCCTGACCCGGCATGGCCGGTCCGACGAGGCGTACGCCATCAGCCGGGCCGGCGCGGAGCTGGCCCGAAAGGCGGCCGGCGAGGGACGATACGTTCTCGGCGACATCGGTCCGACGGGCGATTTCCTCGAACCGCTGGGCGGACTCAAGGCCGACGACGTGCGAGAGGCATTCGCCGAACAGGCCCGGGGCCTTCTCGACGGAGGCGCCGATGGGTTCATCATCGAGACGATGACCGCGCTGGATGAGCTTGACGTGGCCGTTGCCGCTGTCAAATCGCTCGATAGCGGTTTGCCCGTGTTTGCCTCGATGTCGTTCGACAAGACGGCGTCGGACTACCGGACGATGATGGGCGTGGACGTTTCCACGGCGGTGACGAAGATGATCGCCCTTGGCGTCGACGCTGTGGGATTCAACTGCGGCACCGCCACGCTGGACGAGTACGTGGTGCTTGCCCAGGCGTATGTCGAAGCGGGTCGGGCGACGGGCAAGGACGCGATCGTGTTTGCCGAACCGAATGCCGGAAAACCCGAACTGGTGGACGGCGAAGCGGTCTACCGTGTGACGCCCGAGGAGTTCGCCGACGCGGTCAAGCGAATCCGCGCCGCCGGCGTGCACGTCCTCGGCGGCTGCTGTGGCACCGCCCCCCCCTTCATTGCCGCCCTGGCCAAAGCATTGAAGTGACTCGATGGTGACATATGATCTCGATCGATGCGTGGAAAGGTGACGAAGCGGACGTGGACTTGTTGCGACGGTGCAAGCGCGCCGTCAGGCAGGTCGTGCCCGATGCGGACGTGATCCTCTATGGCTCCCGGGCTCGCGGGCAGGCCCACGAGTATTCGGACTATGACATCCTGATCGTGGTCGATGGCATCGTCGATATGGCCCTTAAGGAGAAGATTCTCGCCCATGTGTATCCTTTGGAACTCGACACGGGAGCCCTCCTGACGCTGATGACGTACAGCCGGGAGCGGTGGAACTCACCGCTTCACCGTGCCACGCCCTTTCATAAGAACGTCGAGCGGGAGGGTGTGATCCTGTGACCGACGAAGAACGCACACTGGCAGCCTATCGCATGAGCCGCGCCAACGAGACGCTGGAAGAGGCCAAGGTGTTGTTCGAAGCAGGGCATATCAACGCCTATGTGAATCGCTTGTACTATGCTTGCTTCTATGCGTTGTCGGCACTGCTGCTGATGAGAGGTTTCTCCACGGGCAAGCATGGACACCTGCGGTCCGTGTTCCATCGCGAGTTCGTGAAAACCGGAGCGATCGCACAGGAATGGGGCCGACACTTCGATCTGTTGTTCAGCAGTCGCCATGAAGGCGATTATGCAGACTTCGTGCAGTTCGAGGCCGATGAGGTTGCACCGTGGTTGGAACGAACGCGCGGTCTTGTCGGATGTGTGGAGAAGCTCCTCTCTGACCGTGTATAGGCCGGCGCATTGGACTGCGAGAGCTTGCGGCGGCGATTTCAGAGGGATTGTAGCCGTCGCGTGATGTGGTCGATGGTTCTGGCGGTGGCGCCCTGGTTGTTCAGGATGACCTGGCGGCCGCGTTGGGCGATGGTCTCGGCGTAGGCGGGGTCGGTGAAGCACTTCGTCAGGACGACCATCAGCTCGTCGCCGTCGACGACCTCGATGGCGCCTTTCTCGGCCAGCAGGGCCTCGACTGTTTGGCGGAAGTTGAAGGCGTGCGGGCCGAAGATCGTGCACTTGCCCAGGGCGGCGGCCTCCATCATGTCCGAGCCGCCCATCGGCACCAGCGAGCGGCCGACGAAGACCACGGTCGCCAGCGAGTAGAACTTACGCAGGTCGCCCATCGTGTCGCCCAGAATTACGGCGTTGGCATCGGGGACAGCATGGTCCGGCCTGCCCTTGATTTGGCTATAACGAAGCAGAGGCAATCCCATCTGCTCGATCCACTGCGTCACCTCGTCGAACCGCTCGGGCTTGCGCGGCACGATGGCCAGACGCAAGTCGGCAAACGATGGGTCCTCCTTCAACGAGCGATACACGCGGAGGATGATCTTCTCCTCGTCGTTGCCCGTGCCTCCGGCGACCCACAGTCGCTCGCCTGCGAGATTCAGTTCCCCGGCGAGGGTCTCGGCGCCTTCGACGCGCTCGGCCACCTGGGCGGTGTCGTACTTCAGCGAGCCGGTTACCACGACCCGCTCGGCCGGACAGCCCAGTGTGCGGAATCGGCCGGCATATTCCTCGGTCTGCGCCAGCACGAGGTCGATCTTGCCGAAGAACCCGCGTATCAGCCACCGAAACCGGCGATACGAAGCGAAGCTCCTGTCGCTGATCCGTCCGTTGACCACGACGACGGGGACGCTACGGCGGCAGGCGACATCGACGAAGTTGGGCCAGACCTCCAGCTCCATCAGCAGACAGAGGGTCGGGTCGATCCGGCCAAAGGCCTTTCGCATGACCCAGGAGAAATCGAAGGGGAAATAAAACACCGTCCATCGGCTGCCGAACAGCGCGGTGGCGCGGGCGAACCCGGTGTCTGTCGTCGTGCTGACGACGATCTCGAAATCGGCGAATCGCTTCTCGATTTCAGCGACCAGGGTCTTGGCGGCGTTGACCTCGCCGACGCTGACGGCGTGCAGCCAGATACACTTGCGCCGGGGGTCCTTCCGGTGGATGTTGCCGAATCGCTGAGCCCAGCCCTGACGATATCGGTTGTGTCGAAGCCGCCGATAGACGACGACCGGGCTGAACAGAAGTCCGGCGAACAAATACACCAAATCGGCGACGAATCTCATATCGGTCCTGAACCGGGGATACGCTTGGTATTGACGCCCGCATGATACCTCCCAAGGCTCCATGTGTCAAAAGGAAGCGGCCGGAGGCCAACGGATTCACCGGTGTAAACCAGGTCTATCCTGGCGAAATGGGATCGGATTGCGCCAACAAAATGGGGGCCGGTGCGAACATGGAGTGGGGCGACGCAGTAGTCTCCTTCAGAACAGAACGAGGTGAGGCGGTTATCGGAACCGCCTGGCCGCTGGCAAGATGAAAATTGAGTTCGGAGAATCGATATGAGCATGAAGCTATCCAAGGGCACGATTGGGATGGTCGCGGTTATCGTCGGTCTGATCGCCGCGACGGCATTGGTGGCCGGTTATGTGGACAGGCCGGGGACGTGCAGTCGATCGGCCATGGCGGCCAAGGGGGACTGTGGTGGCTGCCCGGTCAAGGCGACCGATGAATGTCCTAAAGAAGCCGGGGCTTGCCCGGCCGAGGACGGGACATGTCCGATGGACGCGTGTTGCGGCGGAAGTGCCGCAGCATCCTGTCCTGTGGCCAAGACGGCCGATGCAGGTTCAGGATGCCCGATGAAGGCCGCTGTGACAGCGGCGCCGTGCGGGGCAGGTGGATGCCCGGCGAAGTAATCTGTACAGCGAATCGTTGAGAAGACCCAACCAGAGACAGCAGCGACAACGACGGATTTCAGTCAGCCGGCTTCCGACGGGCCATCCAGCCCGTTGGAAGCTGGCTTCTTTTTTATGGGGCTACGACAAGCGGCTGGCGATCGGCAATTCGCGCACCGCGTAAAGCGGGGTCATTCTTACTCGATGGTGGCAGGGGCTTGCTGGAGACGTCGCAGACGATGCGATTGACGCCTCAAACCTTGCGGGCGATCCGGAACAGAATGGGACCGCTGCCGGCGGAACGGTCCGGCGGATCAACCGGCGGCGAGTTGATGGGGAAACTCAGTCACACTCATCGGTTACCTCACGAAAGCGCAACCGCTTGTTCGTATCCATGCGTCATTTCTGCCATGTATACAATCTGATCTCTTCCGGCTTGATCCCCTGGCTTTGGGCCCATTCGGTGGAGGCGAGGAAACGCTGGTGAGATCGGACCACCTGCGGCCACCACTTCTTGCGAGACAACAAAACGGCCAAGGGGAATATCAGAAGCCAGAGCGCCACAACAACCAGGGCGGACCGCCAGATCACCATTCCGAGAAGGACGACCGTCATCCCAAAGACGAGAGCGATCAGCAGGCCGCACGCCGCACCTCTCCAGGCGGTGGCACGGCGTTCGTCTCGGGTCATATGGGCACAGATCTCCTTGACCTGCTCCGACTGAAAGGGTGACCATGTGCCGGAGCTTCTGGAGGCAGCAGCGAGAAGAAGGATCACCGGAAGAATCCAGTACCAGTCCATACGCACACCTCATGCCAAGATAGGATGGAACGTCTCATCGCTGCCCGCGCATTCTTGCGTGTTCCATACAGCGCACTCGTCTCGCAGTCTCACGCTCATGGCTCCATTGTAGCCGGGATGACGCCAACGGCAAAGGAAAAAAATCGGGCCGTAGGCGGAAGGCAGCAGGGCGGAGGCGGATGGGTTTGGTATTGCTTCGTAGGACAAGCGGCCTCGCTCGTCCACAGTGTGTTGTGCGCGCAGACGCGCGACTGGCAGAAGGACAATCCACAATCAGCAATTGCCAATCCGCAATCGGATCATTCCCACTCGATGGTGGCGGGGGGCTTGCTGGAGACGTCGTAGACGACGCGGTT
>ERZ764778.610-NODE-610-length-41966-cov-16.693994_pt1 | contig 41966 bp, 34 predicted proteins | sample MGYA00374951_ERZ764778 | MGnify/ENA primary metagenome ERZ764778 (study PRJEB28918, sample SAMN05720193) | bioreactor metagenome | isolation source: Anaerobic biogas reactor | place: USA:Washington, USA | collected 2015-08-08 ...
CCAGGGAACAGTTCCGGATAAGGATATTTATATTGAAACCGAAGCAGAAGCAGGCTTGTTTGTACAGCCTGAGATTGAGAAGCAGGGTATTGATATCAGGGAAACCGTGCAAAGCGGTGAATCGGAATTTGTTGTGGCATCTTCGGGTGAACCGGGTGCAGCTGCACAAGCTGAACCAGGGGTAATCATTGAAACTGGTGATGAAGCTGCGGTTATAAAACCTGACTCCGGGATTATGAAGGATGAGTCCGGCAGCAAAGTTCTTTTAGATAGCAGCGAGCTGGAAGATAAAGCTCCTGCCGGAAGTGAAACTGTCGGAGCAGACAGGGAAATCGCACAAGGTGCTGAAACAGAAGCATCCATATCGAAAGAACAACGTGTATTCGATCAGGAAGGCTTCGATGCAGAGGGATTCGACCAGGATGGCTTTAACCGGGAAGGGTTCAATGCAGAAGGTTTCAACAAAGATGGTTTTGACAAAACCGGTTTTGATCGGGAAGGCTTCGATGTGGAGGGATTTGACCAGGATGGCTTTAACCGTGAAGGGTTTAGTTCAGAAGGTTTAGATAAAGCTGGTTTTGATAAAGAAGGTTTCAATAAGGCTGGCTTTGACAAGGAAGGCTTTAACCGTGAAGGATATAATTCAGAAGGCTATGATAAAGCTGGTTATGACCGGGAAGGTTATGATCGGGAAGGTTTGAACCAGGCGGATTTTGATCGAGATGGCTATAACTCACAGGGATTTGACCAGGATGGTTTTAACCGGGATGGATTTGATAAGGACGGATTCGATAGAGCTGGATTCAATGCACAAGGCTTTAATAAAGAAGGATTCGATAAAGCAGGATTTGATAAAGAGGGATTTGATAAGGCCGGGTTTAATGCTGAAGGTTTTGATAAGGCAGGCTTTGACAAAGAAGGCTATAACCGGGAGGGATTTAATCAGGCCGGGTTTGATAAAGAAGGTTTTAACAAAGAAGGATTCGACAAAGCAGGGTTTGATAAAGAGGGATTTGATAAAGCCGGCTTTGATAAAACTGGTTTTGATAGAGAAGGGTTCAATAAAGCTGGTTTTGACAAAGAAGGCTATAACCGGGAGGGATTTAATCAGGCCGGGTTTGATAAAGAAGGTTTTAACAAAGAAGGATTCGACAAAGCAGGGTTTGATAAAGAGGGATTTGATAAAGCCGGCTTTGATAAAACTGGTTTTGATAGAGAAGGGTTCAATAAAGCTGGTTTTGACAAAGAAGGCTATAATCGGGAAGGATTTAATCAGGCCGGATTTGATAAAGAAGGCTTTAACAAAGAAGGATTCGACAAAACAGGGTTTGACCGGGAAGGTTTCAACAAGGCTGGGTTCGATAAAGAGGGCTTTGACCGGGAAGGGTTCAATCAGGCGGGATTTGATAAAGAAGGCTATAACCGGGAAGGATTTGACCAGACTGGCTTTAATAAAGAAGGTTTTGACAAAGATGGCTTTGACAAGGCCGGCTTTGACCAGGAAGGCTTCAATAAGGCTGGTTTCGATGCTGAAGGTTATGATAGAGAAGGATTTAATAAAGCCGGCTTTGATAAAGAAGGCTATGGACGCAATGGTTTTGACTCGGAAGGGTTCGATCGGGAAGGCTATGATGTAAATGGTTTTGACCGCAAGGGATATAACCGCGGTGGTTTTGATGCCAAGGGCTATGATAAACAAGGTTATGACAAAGAAGGATTCAATAAGGATGGATGGGACCGGGAAGGTTATGACCGCAATGGGTTTGACGGCAACGGATGGGATCGTGAAGGCTATGATAAGAATGGTTATGATGCGGACGGTTACAATCGTGATGGCTATAATCGGGAAGGCCAGTCAAAGGAAGGTTATGACGCAGACGGTTATGACAAGAAAGGCTTTAATGAGCATGGCTATGACCGGGACGGATATGACCGGGAGGGATTCAATTTCGAAGGATATAACCGTGGCGGTCGTGACCCCTGGGGCTTTGATAAACAGGGATACGGAAAAGATGGCTATCATTGGAGCGGTTATAATGCAGATGGATACGACCGGGCCGGGTTGCATTGGTCGGAAAATCCCTATGGAGAGGGCAGTCCTTTTGATGTAGATACCCGTAATCCTTTTGATGGAGGAATTGTTGACCTTGGCGGGCAAAAAGAAGCCTGGAAACCTACCAAACCGCCCCTGGGTGAACCATACCACCGGACGGTTGAAAAATACGGAGCCAAACCGTGGGATGATGAAATACCCACGCCAAAACCTGAAAAACCAACGATTCCTTCAACCGAAGATTCTGGAGTCATTGGTCCCGAAGATCCCATGAATACTCTGAAAAATCATGGAATAGATAAGGATGCACCTCCAGCCCCGGAAGGGCAGAGCGGAACTGGTTTGCCCATTCCAGAAGAAGATATTCCCGATACAGGAAACGTTCCCGGGGATGATATGTACGGCTCTGAACCAATGGATAACATTCCTGTTGATCAGCCTGGAATTCCTGATTCAAATACATTTGATTATACTGATCCTGCAACTGGTGAAACTTCAACTTATGAATATGAACCCGGTTATACCGGTCCTCGCCATGGCGACAGACAAATACTTCAGGGATCAGGTGACGGGCAAACTTATGAAATCGAATTTGATGCAGTAAAAGGGAAATGGATTAATAGCGAGTCGGGAAATGAATTTGATCCGGAAAGATTTGAGTCATGGCAGAGAGATGTTGTTGAAGACAAGCGCCGGGCAGCCATAGACCTGGAAAAAATGTCCAGACGTGAAGACGCTAACAGCAAGGCCATCGATAAGAACCTGGAGGATTGGCGCAAGCTGGAGCAAATGCAAAATGTCGCTGACAAATACAACATTGGAGAACCAGGCGGACCCGGTGATGTTGACAAGGCCATCCAGAGTCTAAAAGATGATATGCTGGCCGGGAAACAATTGGATCAGGAAAAAATGGATAAGATCCGGCGGGTCATCGATAATCGCGTACTGGGCAAAACAACTGCAGACACCGGACAACGATGGGAAGAAGATTGGGTCAAAAACCTGGGCTGGGCACTGGAAGCCAATGCGGCAACAGCTAAAGAAGTAATAACCGGAGAAAAAGCGGATGGAAGTATTTCATACCTGGGTATGGGGGCGCGGCTTATGATCACCGCTGCCACTGCCGGTTTGGCTGGCGGAGCCAGCCTCACTTATACAGTTATGGATGGAACCCTGAATGTAGCCGAAGCCCTGTACCGCGTTCAGGATGAGATAGCCAAAGGCGGATCAGACTTCAAAGCAGTATCTAAAGCAATTGGTCTTTTTGTTCTGGGTGAAGAAATGAGTTATTTGGCCGGTGCTGCCGGCGGTAAATTTATGGGAGAGATGATGGAAAGATTCCCTGCGTTTACGAACAAGGCAGCAGATCTGCTTGAAACAGCACTGTTAAAAATCAGCGCAAAAAATCAAGTGTGGAGTAAGGCATTGGGTATGGTCAGCAAAGAATCAGCTGAGGAGTCACTTGATCAGATTAATAAACGATTGGTGGATATAGGCAGTGATCAGGCGGCAAAGAATATAATAGACAGCGGCAGAATAGATCATGGTTTGTCGCTGGCCAACTCTTTTGATGATGTATCCAAGGGACCTGGTAAAGCCTTTACCGGCGGCGGGGATGACGTCTTAAGAGGAACTGGTAAATCAGCTTCCGAGGGATGGTCTGATATAGCTGAAGGCGGAGGCAAAGCAGCCACCTCCGGCAGTGATGATATTGCCAAAGGTGGAGGCAGAGCCGCCACCTCCGGCAGTGATGATATAGCTAAAGGCGGAGGCAAGGCCGCCACCTCCGGCAGTGATGATATAGCTAAAGGCGGAGGCAAAGCCGCTACCTCCGGCAGTGACGATATAGCTAAAGGCGGAGGCAAGGCCGCCACCTCCGGCAGTGATGATATAGCTGAAGGCGGGGGCAAGGCCGCCACCTCCAGCAGTGATGATATAGCTAAAGATGGAGGCAAGTCCGCTACCTCCAGCAGTGATGACATGGTCAAAGGAAAAGGCACCGCCGACGGAGTTAAAACTGCTGACAGTCCGGATACCCGGCCAAACTCTGCTGCAGCAGGTGGGGATGGACCAGGTGAACCCCCGGGCGGTGGAGACGGACCAGGTGAACCGGGGGGGCCTCCACCCCGCGGTGGTGACGGCGGAGTACCGGAAGGAAACGGGGAACGTCTCCCGCTTAACCGAGGGGCAAGAACACCAGAAGAGGTCTTATCTGATCCGGCTGCTGTTACCCGAGCCGAAAGAACCGTGCAGGAGAATATCAAAGATTTTGATAACCTGCCCCCGGCCAGACGAGAGGAATTAATAAGGGAGCAGGCCATTTATGATGAATACAAGACTCAGGCTGAGGAACGAGTCTGGAACCTGACAGAAAGGGTTCAGAGAGGTGAACCGCTGACGGTTGAGGATATCATGGAAATGAAATCCGACCCCGCTTCCATGAGAACCCTAAAAAACCTCAGGGAAGTGGATGCTTTGGGATCTCAGTTAACTCAACAGGAAGCTGAGGGAATACAAAGAGAGTTCAATAATGTAATGGATGAATATATACATCAGCCTTCTTATCGGACGGTAGAGGACCATCTGCATAACCGATATCCGGGGGTTGATCCTGAGGGGATAAGAGTCAGAACCGTACGTACACCAGGCACTGAGCCTACTGATTTCAATATAAACACGGATAACGATGTTATTGCTGAACGGTTGGTTCGCGGTCCCAATGGACCTGAATGGGTGGAGATTCCCAAGACTGAATGGGAAGATACTTATTATAAAGCCCTTGCGGAAAATTCAGGTTTCAGCGTTGATGAAGCCGGCAGAAGGTTCCCGCAAACTGACTGGGCCAATATGGATGAAGCGGCACAAGTACGGCAATGGGCAAAGCATCATGAAGAAGCCGCTATGGATCAATTTGATCTGTCAGCGGGACGGGATTTCAGTGACCAGCGCACCTGGCGTATACCGGACGGGGACCTGCCGGGCAGACCGATGATAGAGGCTACACCGGAAGAGATTGCGCGTGGGGTGGACACAGTGATGATCGATGGCAAACCTATGCGTCCTTCCACCGGATATGAATTGGTCCAAAGACAACAGGGCAATCTGCTGGACTCTGAACAACTGTCCCTGATGGAATCACACAAAGTCGATGAATACTGGAATGCGGGAAGCACTCCGGCGGAGGTAATGAGGAATCAAACCGAGGCGATGGAACAATTGCGTAAAACTGCCAGTGTAGCACAGACAGTGGAAAGCAGTTACAGGAATATGGGATACAGAGTAGAACAAATGCCGGAAAACATGCAGGAAGCTATAAAAGTTATCAATAACAACAGCCTGTCACCGGCTGCCCGCGCAGCTCGTTTGCAGGAGCTCGGATATGAAACTCCCGGGGATTTTTTAAATAAGGTAACCAGCCGCATAGGTGCGATTAGAACTGCTCAAAGATAAAAGGATTTTGGAAAATTATAACGAAATTAACAGGTAGGGAGGCATTAAATATGGAAATGAAGCAGGAAATGCTGGCAGGAACCGAAGTGTTTAAGCTGGCACCAGGTGATATCGACCATTTGTTCAGACGTTCGGGACTGAACGGGAATAATCTTTCACCATTTCGTTACAATGCCGGTCAGGCTGCGATAAGCACCCCTTCTGAATGGTTCAAGGCAGTTTCTGAGAGTCCCCGGCTTACCCAGGTTGCCAGGCGGTTATTGGAGCCGGATATAAAAATTGTTTTTAATAATGGCGGGGGCATTGCAGCTGATGATAAATACAATGTTTTACTATCAACTGATGATAGAACAGTTTTAGCCCAGTTTATAAACTCAGATCAGGATATACTCTTGCTGCTTTTTCCTGATTGGGAATCATTTCTGGATTGGTGGACCGGTGTATATGCCTCCAAAGGTATGGGGGGGTACCAAACAGTATTTCCAAATATCCTTGAGACCGAAGTCTTAATCTGTGCTTTGCATTGTGTAGATATTTATCATCGTTCTTATCTGGAAAGCATGTTGGAGTATCGTAGTGGATTGGATTTATCAATTACGCGGCAGGATTTTGTACAGCTTTTAAAACGTTCATTGGCCAGCGGAGACAAACGCTGGTTATTGCCTACTATGTTCGAAATTACTCCCGGCCTTAAAACTACCTCTATTTCATTAACTCCGGAGCATTTAAAACAGATTGAGGAATTAGGCTTTATCACCAGCAATGAAGAAATTATTACCCTGGCAGAACAAACTCGACTAATAGGGACAGAATTTATAACCAGCTGGATGGGAGCAACCGGTTTACTGGCTACAGCTATAATTAAGGGGGAGGAACGCAGCCTTTCCCGGGTATTTCTGGCTCCAACTGCATTTACCAATCATCTGGTTTCCTTTGAAACTGGAACCGAAGGAAAAAGTCGTTTCAGGCATCAGGCCAGTACTGCACCGGAACTTATAAAAACTCTGGTTAAATGGATGGAGGCATTGCAGAGTGTTACCGGCTTTGTCCCGACCCAGGCAGCAACTACTGCTGATAACAATGAGCAAGCCAAATTTTGTGGAAAATGCGGCAGTGAGATTCGTCCCGGTAAAAAGTTTTGCACCAGTTGTGGAAATCCAATACAATAGCATCAAAAGAGGAGTATGAACAATGAGTGAAATTAGATTTTGCCCTGATTGCGGTGCGCAGATAATACCAAATGACCGCTTTTGCGGCGAATGTGGTTTTGATATTACCAGTTCCATGAAGCAACCAGTTCCAAACCAGCAACCTGTTACCCCGGTTGCAGGGCCGGCTAATACAATTCAAAACCAAACTGCCTCCTATCAGTCTCCCACTACCCAAACGGCACCAACGGCTACACCTTATCAGGCGCCAGTAAAGGCTGCTGCCGGAAATAAAAATGCGCTTATTATTCTGGTGGCTATCCTGGCATTAGTATTTCTGGGTGGAGGTGCATTTTACTGGTGGTTGGCCAAAGGTGAAGGTGATCCCCGGTCAGCTTCCACCCCTACTACAGAACAAACGGGAGCTCAAACGACTCCGGCTGTACAGCAACCTTCTTCATCTTCTACAACGAATATTGATCTCAGCCGGGCCTCTGCCTATCTTCCGGAACCCGGATTAAAGTTAATTTATTTTGTTAATTATCCGGATGGCACCTCCGGACAGGTAGAACATTATACGGCTCGCGTAGTATCAAACGAAGCAGTACGGGTCAGTGATGTAGATATCATTAATGAAAACGGAGAAGAATTTGGTTATAGTACCCATTATGTAGAGAGACCGGACGGGATATATCTGGTATATGATTCAACACCTATGGAAATAGAGCCTTTATTAAAAAATAATTTAATTACCGGAATGAACTGGCGTTATGATACTGAATATGGCAGTGTGGTCTGGACGGTATTTGATATGGGCGTTTCTCTGGATTTAGGTTTTACGAAACTGGAAAACTGTTTGTTGCTGGAAGAGGATAACCAGGCAGTTGGATTTAAAAAAATTATCTATTTTGCCCCGGGGGTAGGACGGGTATTGGAAAGGTCTCCAGGTGGAGAAGATTTATTAACTACCACAGCGTTATCCAGAATTGACCAGGCTCAGGCAGCTCAGATGGTAAAAAAATGGTCGCCTAATTATGAGACAATTAAAGACGACCGGACCCAAAGATAAATTGTCATGGTGTCAAGGGGATACCCCAGGGCGCACATGATTCTTTTGACACCATAATTAAAATAACTTTCTGGATGGTAGGAACAGGTTGATTAAAGCTTACCTGCCACTTAAAGAGGTGAGAATAGTTGAACCTGTTTTTAAAATGCCCGGTATGTGAAGGAGATATTGATATGAAAGAGCGATACTGTGGCATGTGTGGTTTTGATAGTGTTACTATAGTTGATCCCCTGCCGGAAAATGACGATGATAATGACAATTCGTTAAAGAATAAAGCTGCCTGCAAAAATATAACCAAAACGTTACTGGTTATTATGCTAATGGTTTTATTGCAGTTGTCCGCGGGGGGAATTTATTGGTGGGTTAAAGAACCGGCTACTATTGCCCAGTGTACTGAAAACCAGAGTACTAATGAAGCTGATAACTCCTTTAATACCGTTAACAATATACCGGATTTGACCAAGGCAGAAGCTTATATTCCCAACCCGGGGATATCGGCCAGGTTTTATCAGAGGTATCCGTATGGCGAAGCAGGAGTTATTGAAAGAGTAAGCGCCAATATATTGGTAAACCAGGATATTGTTTCTGAAGTTGATTTAATCGAACATAATGGTGAATTTTATGGATATGCCTATCATTTTCTTACCCAATCTGATGGAGTATATATAATCGCTGACCAAAAACCTGAAGATATTATCCCGCTATTAAAAAATAATTTGCGTCCCGGACTGAAATGGGAATACCATGACGGGGCCAGAATAACAAAATGGACGGTTATGGAAATTGGAAAAACAGTGGACCTTGGATTTATAACCCTACATAATTGTCTGCTGGTTTTAGAAGATTGTAATGAAGCTGATTATAAAAAAATAATTTATTATGCACCGGGAATAGGAAGGGTGATGGAAAAGAGCTCGCCTGAAGGGGAATGGATAATGATAATGACTGCTCTTAGCAGTATAAATCCTGACCAGGCAGCCAAAACCATAAAAAGTTGGTCCGTCAATTATGAGCAGATTTAAATGTTGAACCTGCAATATACAAGGGGAGGAATTTTGATGGTTAATTCCGGAAGTACAGAACTTTGGCGGCGCCTGGCGATATTTGCAGGTATTGTGCTGGGAATAGGATTGTTTTTTTACATAGTACCGGCTTTGATTAATATAACCGCCATTAACTGGCAGCAGGAACAAGCGGACGAACTTAAGTCGATCAGTGGCTATGTAACCAGTGAAGATAAACGATTGAATCAATTGCCCCTGCCTGAATATATTACTGAAAAAACCGGGGGAAGCATAAATGCAGTTAATTCGGCTGAGTGGGCAGATTTTTTCCGCGAGGTTGAAAAGGCCAGCTATCAGCAATATGCACAATCTGCCTATGGTAACCGGGTTAGTGATTTGGATAAGGATGAATTCTGGAAACCCCGGGGATTGGTTCCGGTATTTTTTAAGCCAGCAGAGCTACCTTATAGCGAATGGGGCCTAATTCCTGAAGACAGAGCCCAGGCTTATGTATCTCTGACCAACGGGGCAATCACTTCTTATTTCCTATTACGATATGAAGATTACCTGGCTTCGGTAGGAGCCATGTCCAAGCCTTATCGACAACCTCCGGGCTGGCTGTATCGTCCTTACCGGAATATTGGTATTGGGGTTATGATACTGGGCTTGATGTTGTATATTCTCCTGCCCCGTCGAAAAAGAACTGATGGGGAGATTTCCTATGCAGGTGGCAGGATAATCGCCGGAGATATTGTAGCCATTATGTTTCTAGTGCTTTTTTTCGGCCTGCCTTTCTTGATTAATGGCGGTACTGTTCAGGCAGTTACAGGTATGTGGCCTGTAACCCTGATTATGTGGTTGCTGGCCCTTTTTGCCGTCGTTCTACTATACTATTCTGCCTGGTATGCTTCATATCGAATTGAAATAACACCAGAGGCTATTCACCTTATTACCTTTAAAGGTGAAAAAGCATGTCGATTCGATGAAATAACAGCAGTCGAGTTAATTTCCCTCAGAAATCCAGGCTGGTTTCGCAAGCTGTTTTTAGTCATGGCCATGTTGTCTCTGTTTGGCGGTCGCAGTTCAACCCAGCCGGCAGGAAGTGCATTACTGGCTGCGACTGCTTCTTATGGAGGCCTGGAAATACGCACCCGTAGCGGAAAACCTGTATATATATGGTTTACTGACCAATTAGGTGGAGTAATCCTGCCTAATTTTGACCGGGTTCCGGAAGCATTAAAATCTGCTGGTATACCCATCAAAGAAGAATCCCGCGAGATAGAAGGCTTTTCCATGTTCATGTAAGACAGAGGTGTCACGTTACTCCAATCTTATTATTTTACTTAAATGTCCAATATGCTAAAAATATGTCTAATTCACCCGGATGGGTGAATGACAAAAGTGCCTTTTAATTCGTAAACTTTATTTGAGAGTATGTTTGCCCTATTATCCTGTGTACTGGGGCTTCACGCTTATCAGGATTAAGGGAGTGATTTGGTGCATTGTAGTAATTGTAACAAAGAAATTGCTGATGGGAGTCGTTTTTGTGGTTTTTGTGGCGCCGAGCAGAGTGCTTCGAAGAAATGCGGTTCCTGTGGTCGTGAAATTGAAGGACAGCCCAGTTTCTGCCCTTATTGTGGAACATCTTTAGCTCAGCAATCAGTTCAGGCAACTCAACCCGTAACCCCCATTCCTACCCCCGGTTATCAGCAGTCGGTTTCTACAGCAGTAAATACAGAAATATCAAAAGAAGCAACGGTTGGGGTTGGCTGGCGGTTTGCAGCTACTATTATTGATGGTATTGTCCTGTTTATATTAGGTTATCTGATGGCAATTGTTACTGGTCAAACTACCGAGGGAGGTTTTAATTTACAGGGGGCTTCAGCATTTCTGTGGTTTTTGATCGGTATTGCCTACTATATTGTAATGGAAGCTATGCTGGGTGCTACAGTTGGTAAAATGGCATGTGGATTAAAGGTTTTGAAAACTGATGGCAGCCCAATGGACTGGTATGCTTCAGTAGTACGCAATGTTTTACGTATTATCGATGGACTGTTTGTTTATCTTATAGCAGCTATTTTGGTATGGACTTCGCCTATGCGGCAGAGATTGGGAGACCGGGTGGCCCATACTGTCGTTGTTAAGAAATCCCGCCTGTAGTTGGGAGGAGAATATAATGGGATTATTTTCGAAATCCAAGAAAGATAAAGGGCCGGCACAACCCAGAAACGAACTGCTGCAACAATTGCTGAGTCTGGACGAGAAGGGCCCTTTTACGATTCAACCGGGCATTGACACTGATATTGTGGTAACTAATGAAGTGGTAAATAAAAGCTGGGCCACCGGTAAAAAGAAAGTTTCCTATCAAGCACGGATATTACTGCAGGATAACGACCATACCGCCTATTTTTGGGAGATGCTGCAGGAAAGCTCCAGTGGATTGCAGTTCAAGGTAGGCTTTGAGAAAACCCGTATCAGCGGCAAGGAAGTATTTAGTTCCCGCAGCGAAAAGATTTATGGTCCCGATGGTGAAAAAGTTTTGGATTATCAGTTTGATTACGGCAGTCTGCGTGAGGCTTTTAAAGAAATAATTGAAGCGGCTGGCTGGGATTTTAAACTGGTTATCTTAAAAGGCAAAACTGAAAGAAAATAGCGGGAGGGGTTATTAATGATGAAAAGATTTAGTGTTCTAATTTTAGTGTTGGCATTTGCTCTGGCAATGGCCGGTTGTGACGATGTAACCACCAGCAGTTCAGTTGGCGGAGCATCTTTGATATTTGGCCTGGAAATCGACGAATCAACTCTGGAAATACCTGAAACTTCCACTACATTTGCTCCCGGGCAGGAAATATACTATGTATTCAACAACAATGAAGCTTTTGGCAGTAATCAGCTGACCATTCAGCTTCTAAATGCCGATACCGATGAAATTCTTTTGGAGCAAAGTTATGATGTCACAGCAGAAAATACCATGTATGCCAACACGGTGGGCTTTAACAACCCTGGTAAATATAAAGTAAAAATGCTAATTGATGGTAAGACCCGTACCCAGCAGGAGTTGATTATCCAGTAAGGGAAGGGAAAAGCTGTGAAAATTTTAGCGTTTGTTTGCAGTCTGCTTATATTATTCAGCTTGTGGTTGTTTTTAAGAACCTGGAAACAAGCGCAATTTGTGCGACCCCGGTCCATCATACTTGGACAGGGGGTCGCTTTATTGTCCTTGTTTATATATGTATGGTTAATTGGAAGTCTTATGGGATGGATACTCTTGTTAATCATATTGGGAGGTCTGGGCGGATTCTGGTTGGCTAAAAGCTTCCAAATGGATTATAGCGAACAGGGAATCGTCATGACCTATTCCATGCCTTATCTGATAAGCTGGGTAGGTTTTCTGTTTCTGACTCAGACTATTACGATAATAACTGGACGGGTACCCGTGGCAATCCTATTTATTACCGCCATCAATACCGGATGGAATCTGGGATTGAATGCTATGGTACTAAACCGCTATCGGAGTCTGATTAAAGCATCAACTTAATGTTGATGTAAAGTGAAAGAGGCTAACATGTTTTTTGTAAAAAAGAAATTCCATTTATTATTATGGGTATTTGTTTTTTCCTGCTTGATACCTTTACTGAGCTTGCCCTCGCTGGCTATGGCAGCTTATGATCAGTATATGCCTCAGCAACAGACCCTCCCCGGTGGATTTCAACTAATGGAAATGCAGGAATATGAGCATGCCGTTTATGGAACCAATGCTCTGTCAGGTATATGGCAGTTAAGAGGGATAGGCTATCAGTACAGCCCCCAAAATGAACCTCAGGGTAAAAATGATCGCGAATGGGTAGCATGGATGAACCAGCAGGATATGGAAGCTGCCGTATATATTCATGTTGTTGTCGGTAAAAAAACTGATATTTTTGATAAGTACCTTAATCATTTCTCCAGCCAGGGTGGAAGTATGGAAATCCCATGGTTAACCATGTTTGATCCGGGAGAACCAATTTCATTGGGTATTGACGAAGATCAGGCTGCGCATCTTTCCTTTCCCCCCGGATACATGTTCAGCAAAGGCGACATTGGGGTGCTGGTTTTATCATCCCCAGGCGATCTTTGGCATTGGGAAAAACTTGGATTAAGTACAGCGGATGTGGACAAGGTTCTCTTTACTATAGCTCAGAGCATTGGTAAAAGCATTCCTGGTCCGGACCAGGGTATCGGGGGATTAACTGGTGGAGGAAGTTCAGCGGCAAAAACCGGTCAGCAGATTCCCAGTGCTACGATTTTGCTGGCTACAGCCTTATCCAGCCTGGTTTTAGCTGGCGGAGCTTTGGCCAATGCAGCTATAAACCGTCCGGCAGTTGCTCCAGTTGCGCAGACACCTGCAGGAAAACCTTATATCGCTGAAGAACGTAATGGCCAGGTATGGTATAAGCCACCCTGGGATAAGGGTGGTCCCATGTGGATTAGCAAGTCTGATTATACGCAGATACAGAATATGACTGCCCAGGGTAAAGTCTGGTCGGATCGTTGGGGATGGACTGATCCTTCCAGTCTGCGGCAAAATGAGACTGCCCGAGCCAGTAACTGGTCTAATTTTACCCGTCAGGACCAAACTGCCCAGGTAGCAACTGAGGCAATGGATAAGTCCCGACAAGGTTATCTGCAGTCTATGCAAAATATCTTTAGTAACCAACGTCGCTATGAATTGGAAATAAAACAGATTAAAAACTTGAAGGAAGCTGGAAAAGCAGCTAAAAATGTAGCCTATTGGGAAAATGTATGCCGAAATACCGAAGCCATTTCCCGAAGTGCTGATACGGCTATAAACATTATGGGCAAAGTTGTTCCCGGAGGAGGCTATATTAGTGATGGCTATACCGTTCTGCGGGGAGCTGCTGAAGGATTAGGGAATGCCATGGCTGAAGGCGGTAACTACAGTCGTAATATTGTTAAAGGCACCGCTCAGGGAGTATATGACCTGGCTATGGATAAAGCCAAAGATAAAGCTATGCAAGGCATCAAGAGCAGTGGGCAATGGTCAAAGGTCAAAACTGACAGTAATGGTTATACACCAGTATATCTGATAAAAAAATAGGAATGGGAAGAGGAGCGATCTTAAATGCTTATAAGTAACGACGGTCAGAGCTGGCTGGCCGAATATGATGAATTACAGTCTCTGATCGAATTACTATTAATAGAAACTAATCCCCTGGGGGTTATACCTGCTCAGCCAAGCAGTGCTCAGGCCGCAATTAAGGATACCTGGGACCAACTGAAGGCTAATCAGCAGCAAGAACTCCGTACTATGTTGACTGCTGTATCCCGCCCCCGGCAGACTATTCATCTGGCCTGGACCGTAGGGGAGGCTCATTATATGAGGGTCACTCTGGCCCGAATGGAGAAGCAGGAAGACTTGGTCTGGTTAGCCCGCCAACCGGATGGCCAGTATCAGCTTCAGCTTGTAACTGCTGAAGAATTGAATTTATTGCTGAATGATATAGTACAAATAGATTCTTTGGGAGAAGAAAACAGTAACCAGAATATGTCTGCGTCTGCTGTTTTGACTATATTGGGAACAGCTGAACTAATGAGGCAGCGCTATCATCAGTCCATGCTCCTGCATCTGCCCATTGATAATTTAATTACTGTCAAACAACTACGGACGGTGCTGGCAGATGCAACTAAAGAAGATATCCGTTGGCCATTATGCTTTTGGGAAAAAAACTTGCCGGTTGAGTTTGCCGCCATAACAGATCAGATAGAGAATACTTTAACTGAACTTGGCAGGACCGGGTGGCTAAAGCCTGCTGCAGAAGACAAATATATACTTACCGATAATACTTTATATCTGGCCGAAGAAATGTTGAATGAAAAGGCCAAATTATCACTGGTTGTCGCAACTACTGATGGTCAGAACATAATTATTGAGGACAGCCTGTTATTAGTCCGCGGTCCGCAGGCACTGTGGCTGTATTATATTTTGGGAGAACAGGGCGGAATAGGCCAGGTGGGAAAGAGCGGCTGGAAGGTGCTCAGCGAGTCTTTATTAACCCCTCCGGAAGCTGAACCCGGGATTACTATATCAGCTGATTCTGATAACAATGTAGCCAGATTTTGTCCTCACTGCGGAAAAAGTATTTCACCGGGAACCAAATTCTGCGGGAGCTGCGGAGGTGCTTTAGGTTAACTTCATTTACCCAATTTGTACATTTCACTTATCAATTGGCTACGGGAATGAACATCCGTTTTGTTAAACAATCTTTTAACAAATGTTTTAACTGTGTTTTCGCTTATCCCCAGGTCACGGGCTATTTGTTTATTGGTTTTACCCCGGGTTATAAGTGAAGCAATCTGGGCCTCCCGACTGGTTAAAAAATATTCTTTCGGGTTATTCTGCATGTAATTGTTATTAAATACTACCAGATAGCGAATGGATTTAAGCATGGATTCGTCCTGAAGCTGAAAGATTTGATAACGACAGGTTCCACCGCTTAACTCCAATCTTCCGCTGGAAATTCTTGATCCCGGGATATTACCGGGATTTTCATTTTCCTGAAATAAACGGAAACATTTTTCTTTAATATGACGGAATATATTTTGACCGGAAGCTAATGATTGTGATAGTAATTCCAGAGCGGTGCCGGTTGCACCCTGAAGATGTCCGTGCCGGTCAATAAGTAATAACGCCATGCCTGAAACCGAGCTATCAAAGGAAATCGGCGATATATCCTGCAGTACCATTAAGGTAGTAAATCGGGCATTTACATGTTCCTGCAGCAGTTTTAAAAGCATCATTTCATCATCGCTGAAATCCTGCTGCTGCTTATTGCGATGCAGTGATATTTCTGCACATATCTGATTTTCATGAAAAATTTGCATACAAGCTAAATGATAAATACTCTGCGGCAGTAAAAAATCTGCTCTATGAGCATTATTATTCCAATCGCGGTAATTCATATAATCTGAACAACGGTCAGTAACCGGAATATTTTTCTGTGAAAATACAACTTGTTTGTATATATCAAAATCATGATAATAATTATTATAATCATTAAAACTGCTGGGCTCTATACCTTGCAACAGTGGTTCAGAGAATTCAAAGGTATGTGAATTTACGATAAAAAAAGCGGTACTATGGCAGGGAATAAGTTTTTGCAGGCCATACAAAACATTGATGCGCAATTCATTTATATCCGAACTGGCATATACGTTTTGTACAATGGAGTTATATTTTTGTAACTGATGTTCAGTCAGCATTCGCGCTCCTCCGTTCTTATATAATACTAACTTTTTTTATCTAAAGTAAGTACATTTTGTATTTATTGAAAAATAATTTATTATTTTGAGGTTTAATATGGAATTTACAGAAATCCATACCCTGGAGCGAATCCCTTCGGGGGAAAGAGTGTCTACCTGGATAGACCTGGCCTTTATCTGGGGAGCAGCCAGTATTTGTCTGCCTGCTTTTATTTTAGGGGGTGCTTTACTGGTCAACTATACCTGGAACGAGGCATTGGCCATTAATTTCTGGGGTAATCTGCTGGTGGCATTATTAATCGCCGCGGGAGGAGCGTACGGAATCAGTTCTGGTCAACCAGCCGTTACCATGAGTAGATATATTTTTGGACATGGTGCCGGACAGTGGTTGCCTGCGGTTTGTATGTTACTGGCCATGCTGGGTTGGTTTGCAGTAGTAACCGAATTTACCGGGCAGGCTTTAAATAGCATATTGATCGAGTATAGCGGAAATTCTTATCCAAGACTGTCAATTCTTGTGGCTGGCACAATTACTGCAACTACTGCGCTGGGTGGGTATCAGCGGGTTAAAGGGTTAAGTTATCTGGCCGGAATACCGCTGTTGTTAGCCTGTATAATTATATTTATCTATTTAAAGAGTAACCTGGCAGCACCTCAACCCATGATTTTCACCTTTACCTTTCCCCCGGGGGCCGGAATTAATTTTATGGTGGGAGGTTCTATAGCCGGGGCCATAGTTGCTTCTGATTTTTCCCGCTATACACGCAGCCATGCCCATAATGCGGCCGGTACTTTTATCGGAGTATTTTTCCCATCAGTTTTTTTAGGAATGATGGGAATGCTAAGTTACGTAATAACCGGAGACTGGAACCCTTTGCAGATTTTTAACCATCTGATCTGGTTGAGCCTGCCGTTTATATTATTAAGTGCCTGGACTACCAATGATAACCTGCTTTATTCATCAGGGCTGGCCCTGTCAAATATTCTGCCGGGATTAACCCGCTGGCAGAATACGCTTTGCTGTGCAATTGCAGGTATTGCCATGGCCTTGATGGGGATAACCGGACATCTTCAAACCTGGCTGAACATACTGGTGGTAATTATAGCCCCCTTGTTGGGTGTCTTTCTGGCTCATCAACTGGTGGTTAAAAAAGCCTGGCCCGGCAGGATAAACTATTGGGCCTTGCTGGCAACTTTAACTGGAATCATATCGGCATGCATCATACCCGAATACTTTATATCATCTCTATTTAGTATATTAATTGCGGGAATAGTTTATATTAAATTAATTTGGATCAGTGCTAAATTTGGAATATCTGGTTTGACATGATCAACAATTTTTCGGATAATAATGACAATGTAATAAAATTCTCCGAGATTAAAAACCTAAGGCTGATAGCTAAGGATTTTAATCCGATAGGGTGTATCGGGAAACGGATACGCCTCCCGTTGGAAAGGAGATGAGGCTGGATTTAAAACTAATAGCGGTTCTGGTTTGCTTACGCAGACGGGACCCTTTTTTGTGTCTATTTTTAGGTGAATATTAAACCAGGAGGGATTGGAATGAAGTTAAAAGGTAAAAAACTGTCACTAGTATTGGCATTAATATTAGTATTTGTGATGACTGCGGTAGTAGGATGCGGTCAGAAGGAACCTGCAAATCCTGCTCAAAATGCTGCACCCCCGGCGGCCAAGGAATTAAAACTGGCTACTACGACCAGTACGGAAGACTCCGGACTGTTGGATGTATTACTTCCCGAGTTTAAGAAAGATACCAATTATGACGTAAAAGTTATTGCTGTTGGTACTGGACAGGCTATCGAAATGGGAGAAGCCGGTGATGTTGATGTTATCCTGGTTCACTCCCGGGCAGCTGAGGATAAATTTGTTGCAGACGGTTTTGGTGTTGATCGCCGTGATGTAATGTATAATGACTTCATTATCATTGGACCGGCAGAAGATCCGGCCGGTATCAAGGGTCAGACTGATGTACTGGCTGCCTTTAAAGCCATTGCTGAAAAGCAGGCACTATTTGTCTCCAGAGCAGATGATTCCGGAACTGATAAAAAAGAAAAAGGTATATGGGAAAAAGCAGCAATTAAACCATCCGGGGCATGGTACATAGAAGCCGGACAGGGCATGGGAGATACCTTCCGTATGGCTGATGAGAAAAAAGCTTATACCCTGATTGACCGGGCTACATATTTGGCGTTAAAGGACAAGTATAATCTGGAAATCGTAGTTGAAGGAGACAAGGCATTATTTAATCCTTACGGCGTTATTCCTCTTAATCCGGAAAAATTCCCGCAGGTTGATTACGAAGGAGCAACCAAATTTGCTGAATGGCTGACATCCGAAAAAGGACAAAAGATGATTGGTGAATTTGGAAAAGATAAATATGGACAATCGTTGTTTATACCTGATGCAAAATAGATGATAGTATTTTAGTAGGAATATTAGCAGGAGGACTGGCGTGGAAATTTTTGTACAGGGATTCAAGGAAGGACTTTATTTAATCTGGCAACTAGATGAAGAAATACTTCAAGTAACCTTGCTTTCACTACAAGTATCGCTTACGGCATTAATCCTGTCGGCCATAATAGGGATACCCAGCGGGGCAGCTCTGGCCTTAAAAAATATTCCTGGTAAAAGAATAATTTTAAATATTATTTATACACTAATGGGCCTGCCGCCAGTTCTGGCAGGTCTGTTGGTGTATTTATTTCTTACTTATCGTGGACCCTTTGGGGAGTATCAACTGTTATTTACTCCGGCTGCCATGGTAATTGCTCAGGTGTTGCTGGCAGCACCAATTATCTGCGGTTTAACCGCCCGGGCAGTAATGGCCTTGAATCAGGAAGTATATGATACGGCTGCTACCCTGGGAGCATCACGGCGTCAGGCATCCAGGGTTATTATTCGTGAATCCCGGATCGGAATTGTAGCTGCATTGAGCACCGCACTGGGCAGAGTTATTGCCGAGGTAGGTGCGGTAATGCTGGTAGGGGGGAATATTCGCTGGAGTACCCGGGTTCTGACTACTTCAATAGTTCTGGAAACCCGTATGGGGAATTTCAGTACGGCCATAGCTATCGGTATAATTCTTTTAACTATATCCTTTCTTATAAATATGTTTATACTTACATTGGAAAAGAGGACTTTTCGTTATGACAACACCATTCAAATTACATAATATTATCAAAAGATACGGAGAACGAGAGGTTCTTAATGTAGACCAGCTTTCCATAGAGGGCGGTAGAATATCAGCTATTTTAGGACCCAACGGGTCCGGTAAAAGTACCCTGCTGCGAATAATGGCTTTATTACTGGTTAATGATGAAGGTCAGCTGGAAGTACTGGGTGAAACGGTAAAATGGGAAAAAAAACAATTATTAAGATTGCGCCGACAGATGTCTATGGTTACGCAAACCTCGTTTATGTTTCAGGGCTCGGTAAATTACAATGTTGCTTATGGACTGCAGGTGCGTAAAATGCCGAAAAAAGCTGTACAGAACAGGGTAGATGAAGTGTTGGAAATGGTAGGTATGTCTGCATATCGTGATGCAGATGCCCGCACCTTATCGGGAGGAGAACGCCAAAAAGTAGCTATTGCCAGAGCCATAGCCGTAAATCCACACATACTATTTCTGGACGAACCAACCTCAAATATAGATATATCCAGTGCTGCTGAAATAGAAAAGTATATTCGATCTATTAATGAAACCCAAAATACTACCATTATCATGGTCACGCATAACTTGTTTCAAGCCAGGCGACTGGCTGATGAAGTCCTGTTTATTCATGAAGGACATATAATTGAACAGGGTGGAAAGACCATGTTCGAACAACCCCGGGATCAACGAACCTCTGCTTTTCTACGGGGTGAAACCTTCTTTTAAATTATTTAAATATAGTTTCCTTCAAGCATATCCTCATAACTGATCCCCAATATTTACAATAGCACGTGAGAACAAGTTGCTTTTAATTCCCATTCCATGAGACCCGAAAAGGTACTTAATCAAACCCGATTAATCAGAAGGATGCTCTAAGCCATAAGTCCTATTTTTCAACAATCATAATATTTTATGTTGAAAAACTTCGAAAATAAAAGAAACTTTATGATATTATACTAACTAAAGGGAATTCGTGTACGGAATTTTCAAGTAAGGAGGTTTAAAAATGGAAAATGAAGAAATAATATCTAAACAGGATCTGGCCAAAGCATCGACAAAAACTGCTGCCATAATTGTAGCCATTGGAAATTTTATTTTAGCATTAATTTTTTGCGCCGTATATGGACTTAAACTTGAGACCTGGTGGATATGGATTATAACTGCTATGGTTGCATCTGCAGGCGGGATTGCCACTGTTATGGCCTTAGCTCCATCCAATAGGCGCAGGTTTTTCAACCCCATTAAATATACCAGTGAGTTTATGACTACTGTGGCCAGGGGTGACTTAAGTGCAAGTATAAAGGATAAGGATTTCGGACTTCTAACCAGCATTAAGGTATTTCTGGAACAGATGTCACAGCAGTTAATCGGTTTGGTAATGGGAATTATTAGGGGATCGGAAGCAATTGAGAATTCAGCGGTTAAATTGGAACAGGAATCCAAAAATAATACTAAAATAGCTGAAGAAGTAGCCATGGCTATTAATAGTGTGGCTCAGGCCAGTAATAATCAGGCTATAGTTATGCAGGAACTGGTCAGAGAAACCCAACAGGTAGAAGGCCTGGTTAATAAGGTTTTACAAATTTCTGAGCAGGCCAACACCAGCCTTGAATCATTAACGGTACTTAACCGGGAAGGTATCTTTTCGATTCAAAACCACATAACCCAGGTAAATGAAAAAAAGGATTTGCTGGAAGAGGTTGCCCAATTAGTAATGGATTTATCCGGCAATGCCACTGAAATAAGGACTATAGTCGAGGTAGTCAGCAGTATTAATGAACAAACCAATCTGTTGGCTCTCAATGCTTCCATAGAAGCTGCCCGCAGTGGAGAACATGGTCAGGGATTTCAGGTAGTAAGCCAGGAAGTTCGTAAAATGGCGGAACAATCTTCTCAGGCGGTCCAGGAAATATCCCAGTTAATCATTGGTATTGGCAACAGTATTATGGAAGTAGTAAATCAGACTGGAATAAGCAAAGAAGTATTTTTGAATCAGGTTCAGGCTATAAATGATATAGAGAGTGTTATGGGAGATGCAGGTGAGGAACTGGGGCTTATTTATTCTCAGATTAACGATTCCATTAATAACATCAAATCAATTAATGAATCGATAAAACACATTAATGAAACCATTCACAACATTGCCTCCGCTATCGAAGAAACTTCAGCCGGCTCCGAAGAAATAACCGCTGTTACCGCTCAACAGGTAATTACGATTAATGATTTGGGAGAAATAGCTTCCCATCTTAATTCCCTGGCTCAAAATCTTAAGCAACAGGTTACCCATATTAAAATACCCCAGCAAATGGTTGAAGCTGACTCTCAGGAACTAAAAACCTTTGACCCCCGGGAAATAAAAAAATTGGCTAATAGTTATAGCGTTAGATCGATTATTTTAGGGACATTAATGGGGGGCTTGATTTTTGGTCCGATCATGGCACTGGCTGCCAGGGCTATAGATCCGCGGGGATTAATACTGGGAGTTATATTTGGAGGCATAGCCGGATTATTAAACGGTGGTCTTTCCACGACCACCAGCCGTACAAATATTATAACCCCCACAACGCATATTATTTACGGAGCGGAATTAGTATCAAAAGGCGATTTGACTCATCAAATTGACTCTAAGGTTAAAATTGGAAAGCTAAACGGAATTCGTGATTTATTTAATGAAATGATTGTTTCTTTACGAGCGACAGTTAACGAAACTATGCAATCAACGCAGGAAATGCAGGAATCTACCCGACGCGCATTGATAATTGCCGAAGAAACCCAGGAAACCGGCGCCAATATCAGCAAGACCGTAGGTGAAATTGCCTTGGCTGCCAATCGTCAGGCCATGGACATCAATGACTCGCTTAACAGTGTTACCACTTTGGTCAGCTTCATCCAGGAAATAGACCGGAACTCCAAACAGGTAGCCGAATTAGGTGCCAAAATGGAGACTAATGTAGGAGAAGGTTTCAGAGCTGCCAACCAGCAGCGGACCAGGGCGGAAGAGCATGTAGCGCTTTTAGCCACCATGCAGCAAACTATTAACAACCTGGAAAAAGAATCAGCCGTAATAGGAAATGTGGTAAAAGCAATTACCGACATTGCTGAGCAGACTAATTTATTAGCCTTAAATGCTGCTATTGAAGCTGCCAGGGCCGGCGAAGAAGGTCGGGGGTTTGCGGTAGTAGCTGAGGAGGTCCGTAAACTGGCAGAAGGTACATCGGAGGCAGCACTTCGGACTTACGATTTAATCAACAATATTCAGAACGGAACTCGCGAGGTAGTTATACGTATGGACCCCCTCCGCGAAACTATCGAACAACAAATCCAAATAGTCTACGACAGTGAACAAATACTGCAGAAAATGAATGCTGATGTTGGTAATATCAGTGAAGAAACCCGAGAAATTGCCAGAGTATCTCAAACCATTAATCAATCCATGGATGGAATATATAAAAGCCTGGAGAAGATTGCCGGCAGCAGTATGGAAACTGCCGCTGCCAGTCAGCAGGTACTGGCTTCCATTGATGAACAGGAGTCTTCAATCAATCGGGTTAACATGGACATCGAAGAATTTAATCTTCAGTCAGTAAAACTCAGTGAACAGGTGCAAAGATTTAAACTGCAATAAAATTTAAAAAATGACGTAACCATACAAAAACATAAGCGGCAATGAAAAACGACATCATCATATTTATTGATGATGTCGTTTTTCCTATGGGGGGGGGATCGGAGACCATGCGTGAAAAATTTGTCAAATCGTAAAGGAAAACCAAACCTTAATGTTATTGTAATCACAATCACAAACTAATGTCAATAGTTTCTAATTAGGTAAATGAATTAAGGAGCAGCTATAACCCGGTAACTCAGTATTTTGGCGAATCGCATCCATTATGGGACTAAAAGAGCAAAGATATAAAGAGAATAATACTTGCTGAATGAGGTTTAGGTTTTATTGGGCGAGGTAATAATTAAAGCAAATACCAGGAGCTTTTAATCAGGTAGAAAGGGTTTAAAAGGGGGGGCTGAATTTGAAACGAAAACCAGTAACTGGAATCATAATTATTACCGTAATGATATTATTTACAGGTTATTTTTTGGAATATTATCAACAACCGTTGAATAAAAGTGTTCTCCGCTTGCATGTAGTAGCCAACAGTGACAATACTGAAGATCAGTTATTAAAGCTGGCCGTAAAGGATGACATCGTAAACCTGATGAAAAAAGAATTTCAGAAGACCAGCGATGTAAATATGGCTAAAAGTCAGGCAATCAAATTAATACCAATTATTGAAAAAACTGCCCGCGAGGAGATAAGAAGCCAGGGATACGATTATCCAGTAAAAGTATCGGTCGGCGAATATGCTTTTCCTACTAAATCATACGGCAATTTTGTACTGCCCCAGGGGGATTATCAGGCTGTAAAAGTAATAATAGGAGAGGGTGAAGGACGAAACTGGTGGTGTGTACTATTCCCGCCGCTATGTCTGGTGTCTTCTTCTGACCAGGGTCTGTGCCTGGATAACCCCCAGGAAGCCCGGGTCACGTTAAAATGCCTGGAACTATTGCCCAAAGGCGCCCGCCTGAAACTACAGGGCGAGGAGTAATTTAATAAACGCATTTTATATAAGACGCGGATTACGCGGATAGGTGCTGATTTTCGCTGATTTTTTCTGACACAGATAACACAGACCCTTCGGGCACAGATTTAGACAGCTACATTAATTGCGGAACCTTATAGGTGGAGCATAGGAAGTCCTCGAAGAGGAATTTTTAAATATTTATAATTATATTTGCAGAGGTTATTTATGGTAAGAATGATTCTGTTTTTGAGAAGGTTTAGTTAATTTTTTTAACTTGACTATACCTGAATGATTCTGACTTAACCTGAAGGTAATATAATTTTTTATTTATTAGTCAAGTTCAGTCAGTCAAAGTCCCCTTTCAGGGACACGGATGCTCTGCCCATAGGGCTTCGCAATTAAAATAGCAGGTTAATCAGGTTCTAATAAGCTTAAACCTGCTCAAAAATATAATTTAAATCACCATAATCGAATTCACATAATTATTAATCCAACAAAAAAATCAGCGGAAATCTGCGCAATCAGCGTTATCCGCGTCTATTAAACAACGGCTTGACCGTTTATTTTTTATTTATAGAGGGATATAATGAAGAAAAAATTGAGGTGTTCTACCTTTGATTACCAGCATCACCATATCGGCACCGGCTAAAGTGAATTTAACCCTTGATATTAAGGGTAAACGACCAGATGGATATCATGAATTGGAAACCGTTATGCATCAGATTAATCTGCTTGATATAATAACGATTGAAAAACAGGAGACCGGTATAGAAGTTGTAACCAGCAGTGAACTGGTTATTGATGATGAGACTAATCTTGCTTATCGGGCAGCTGCTTTAATCCTGGAAAAATATAATTGTCAGGCAGGAGTTAAGATTAATATCCAGAAAAATATTCCGGTAGGAGCCGGGCTTGCCGGCGGGAGTACTGATGCTGCTGCGGTACTGAAAGGTATCCGTCAGCTGTTTGATCTGCCGGTTGATGACCGTACACTGCATGAAATTGGGCTGGCACTGGGTTCGGATGTTCCCTTTTGTTTACAGGGAGGTACAGCCCTGGCCACAGGCAGGGGCGAAATACTGAGCATGCTTCCTGACAGCCTGGTCCTGACCATGGTAATAGTAAAACCTCCTTATCAGGTATCTACGGCTGAAGTATATAAAGCGTTCCGCCTTGAACAGGTTAAACGCTTTCCGGATACAAATGCTTTTATTGAATCATGGTGTAACTGTGATATGATAGGAATGTGTGACCACATGGAAAATGTTTTTGAATCAGTTACAGAAGAGCAATATGCTGAGATTAAGACTATAAAAAATCAACTGGTTCAACTAGGGGCAATAAAATCTATAATGTCAGGCAGCGGGCCAAGTGTATTGGCAATATTTGATCAGCTTGCACCGGCTGCCCGGGCTTTTGAAATAATAAAAAAAACCTGCCAGGAGACTTATATAGTCTCTTCTTACCTTAAAGAGGGGGTGCTGTAATGGAAGAGAAAAGATTGCAACCGGTAGATTTGGATTCTTATAAACCATTAAGGGAGTTGGTTCTGGAAGCGATTCGGGAAGCTATAATTAGCGGAGCATTAAAGCCACGGGAACGACTCATGGAAATTCAACTGGCTGAGGAACTGGGAGTATCCAGGACTCCAATTCGGGAAGCCTTGCGAAAATTGGAACTGGAAGGTTTTATTGTAATGGTGCCTAGAAAAGGTGCTTATGTAGCCGACCTTACCTTTAAAGATATTGCCGATGTATTTGAAATCAGGGCGGCTTTGGAGGGATTGGCAGCCGGTATGGCCGCAGAACGTATTACCGATGAAGAGTTGGAGGAAATGGAGCGCTTGCTGGCAATAAAGGCTGAAGCTATCGCCCATAATGATATGGAGAAATTAATTGAGGTGGACACCAAATTCCACGAAGCTATTTATCAGGCCAGTCGTAATGAGCGGCTTACCGCTATAATTAATAACCTGAGAGAACAGATTCAGCGCTATCGGACTACCACCCTGTCTTTTCCTGGCAGAAGCAAACAATCACTGGATGAACACCGGCTTTTAGTAGAAGCCATCCAATCACGCAACAGCCAATTAGCCCGGCAGGTAGCCCAGGAACATATTGAAAATGCAGAAAACAGTATGATTGAGGCACTTAAAAAGGACGGGCCACCCCTGTCCAGGTAGTGGAGGAAAGAAAATGAAGTATGACGTAGTCATATTAGCTGGTGGAGAAAATAGCAGTGACCTTAGAAAAATAGCCCCTTACGATAACGAAGCGCTCATAATTATTGGCAACTATCCCATGATATATTACGTTTATAAATCATTACGCTCCTCCCCTCTGGTGGAGAACATTATAGTCAGCGGTCCTGCTGATTCCTTACGCAGCATTTTACCCCGGGAAGATAATTTATATTTTGTTAATGGGGGAGAAAATGCCATTGATAGTTTCAGCCAGGCAATTGAGTTACTCGATAAAATAGGTACAACAGAATATTTATTAGTGGCACCTACGGATATTCCGCTCATTACCAGTGAGGCTATTGAGGATTTTATGCATCAATGTGAGAAGTATGATGCCGACTTCTATTATCCGGTTACTTCCAAAAAGGTTAATGAAGAGAAGTTTCCAGGGGTTGCCCGTACCTATGTCCGTCTCCGGGAAGGGGTATTTACCGGCGGAAACCTGTTTATTATGCGCAAAGCCATGATCCCTAAAGGGTTGGAATTTGCGAAACAAATGGTAGAAAATCGGAAAAACCCGTTAAAAATGGCACGAATCCTGGGCATCTCTCTGGCCTGGAAATTAATTTGGGGCCGGTTGGCCATTCCGGTTATTGAAAAGCGGTTTTATGATATGACTGGCATTCGGGGAAAGGCTATTATCTCCAATTTTGCTGAGGTAGGTGTAGATGTAGACAAGCCCAGTGATTTGGAACTGGCTCAGAAGTACTTAAAAGAGGTATCATTCTAACTCCGGGTTATAAAAAAGAAGCGCGGTTCGCTTCTTTTTTTTCCGGCTCTGTATAACTTTTTTAAATATTTTTAAAAAGTTTGTGAAAAGTTGTTCACATACAGGTTATAATACGGATATTATATCTTTTGAATTTCTTTATGCACCAAATGTAGATAATATTAATATGGTAGATATAATAACTGTAAATAAAATTACAAAAAAGAGAAGTGGTAAAAAGAATGGCTAAATACTCTGCTGTTATTCTGGCAGCCGGTAAAGGGGTCAGGATGAAATCCGACCTGCCTAAAATATTACACCGGGCGGGTGGATATCCATTAGCTGCTCATGTGGTTCATGCGGTTAAAGAAGCTGGTATCGAAGATATTGTTATGGTAGTTGGACATGGTCGGGAACAGGTTGAAAAATATTTCTCTGCAGATAACCTGGTTTTTGTTACGCAGGAACAGCAATTAGGTACCGGACATGCTTTGATGCAGGCGGCTGACAGCATTGACCCTGACAGCACCATGCTGGTACTGGCAGGTGATATCCCGTTGATCCAGTCCTCAACTATAAAAGCCTTAATTAATTATCATGAAGAGAAGCAAGCCGGTGCTACCGTGTTATCTACCTGTCTGGATGATCCTTTTGGTTATGGACGTATAGTACGGGGCCCCGGAGGAAACCTGTTGAAAATTGTAGAGGAAAAGGATTGCAACCCACAGGAAAAATTGATTGAAGAAATTAACTCGGGTATTTATCTGTTCCAGGCAGGAAAAGTATTTGCAGCCCTTTCCGGTTTACAGTCAGCTAACGCCCAGGGGGAATACTATTTAACGGATGTTTTGGAAATACTGGCCGATCAGGGACAGATTGTGCAGGTAATGCTGACTGACTCCAGTGAAGATATTTATGGGGTAAACAATCGCGTACAGCTGGCTCAGGTAGAAAAAATTCTGCGCCGGCGTAAAAATGAATCTTTGATGCTGGAAGGGGTAACCATAATAGATCCGGATAGCACTTTTATAGATTATACAGTTACGATTGGCGCTGACACTGTAATCTTCCCGTTTACGATAATTACGGGTGATACCAGGATAGGCAGCCGTTGTGAAATAGGACCCTCTACTTATATAAATGATACTGTTATTGGAGATGAGACTACAGTAGAACAATCTCGTATAAAAGAGGCTGTTATCGGTAATCTATGCACCATTGGGCCTTTTGCCTATCTAAGACCCGGTGCAAATTTAGCCGATAAGGTTAAAGTAGGAGACTTTGTAGAAATCAAAAATTCCAATATTGGCGTGAATAGCAAAATTCCGCACCTTAGTTATGTAGGAGATGCTGAGGTAGGTGAGTCAGTTAATATTGGTGCCGGTACCATTACCTGTAATTATGATGGCAAAAATAAATATCATACGGTTTTGGAAGACGGGGTGTTTATTGGCAGCAATACTAATCTGGTGGCGCCGGTTACTATTGGAAAGGGTTCAATTACCGGTGCAGGTTCCACTATTACCCGGGATGTCCCAGCTAATTCTTTGGCAGTTGAGCGGGCGGTACAAAAAGTAGTCCCCGATCGAAATAAAAGAGATTAATACTTTAGGAGGGTTATACCATGAAAGCGTCCAGATGGAGGATGAAATTATTCACAGCTAATGCCAACCCGCAGTTAGCAGCTGAAATAGCCAGTTACCTGGGTATACCGGTTGGTGATGCCAAGGTAGGGAGATTTTCCGATGGAGAAATCAGCTGTGTAATTGATGAAAGTGTTCGCGGGGTTGATGTTTTTGTGGTACAGCCGACCTGTCCGCCGGTTAATGAAAACCTCATGGAACTTTTAATTATGATTGATGCTTTTCGGCGGGCCTCAGCCTCCCGAATTAACGCCGTTATACCCTATTACGGATATGGTCGTCAGGATCGTAAAACCCGGGCCAGAGACCCGATCACAGCCAAGCTGATATCCAACTTGATAGTTGAAGCCGGGGCACATCGTGTGGTAGCGGTAGACTTGCATGCTACCCAGATACAAGGATTCTTTGATATCCCGGTTGATCATCTGCCTGGGGTACCTACGATCGCAGAATATTTTAAAAAACAGGGTCTGGTAAATAAGGCGGTAGTTTTATCTCCGGATGTAGGTGGGGTTACGCGGGCCAGGAATCTGGCGGCTCAGCTGGAGAGCCCTTTGGCCATTGTTGATAAAAGACGGCCGGCACCAAATGTTTCTGAAATCATGAATGTAATCGGCGATGTAAAAGGCAAACCGGTTATCATCATTGATGATATTATTGATACAGCCGGAACCCTTTGTACAGCAGCGGAAGTTATGATGGAAAAAGGTGCTACCGCAGTATACGGATGCTGTACTCATCCGGTCTTCTCCGGGCCGGCATTTGAAAGACTGGCCAAAGCGCCTTTCAAAGAAATTGTTATCACCAACACCATTCCGATACCAGAAGGCAAAAAGCTGCCCAATATGACGGTTTTATCAGTTGCACCGCTGGTCGGTGAAGCTATTTTACGTATCCACGAGGACTTATCGGTCAGCAAATTATTTGAAGCATAACCGCTATTTGGACAACTCTTCGCTTTACTGATAATATTATAAGGTAAACCTAAGTGTATGGCTAAGATGTAAATAAGTAAGGAGTTGATAATATGGTATTAGCACAGGCACTTACGGCAACCAGGAGAGAGCTGAAGACCAAAGGCTATCTCAATGAGTTGAAGCGCGGAGGCAGGATTCCGGGAGTAATTTATGGTCAGGCGGTAGAGCCTTTCACTATTAGTCTTGATAGCAAAGAATCCCAGCGGATTTTTAACCATCATGGCTATCGGGGATTATTCTCTCTGCAGATTGAGGGAGAAACCAAGCCTCGTATGGTACTGATAAGAGATATTCAGCGTCAACCAATTAGTCAACAGGTAACGCATATTGATTTTTTATTGGTTAATATGAAAGAGACCATTACCAGTCTGGTTGCGGTTCAGATTCTTGGTGAAGAAGAAGTGACCAAACGGGGTGGAGTTGTTCAGACCGGGGCCAAGGAAGTTGAAGTGAGCTGTCTTCCGGCCAATATCCCGGAAAGTTTTGTTTGCGATATCAGCAACCTGGAAGTAGGCGATAAGCTGGTGGTAGCTGATCTGGTTGTAGATCCGGAGGTTGAGATACTTACTGATCCGGAAACCATGCTGGCAGCGGTACTGGCACCGTCCAGAGCAGCTGTTGAAGAAGAGACTGCAGATGGAGAAGGAGAAGAAGCAGCAACGGTTGAAGAATAGTTTAGCAAAGCGGCCCCGGGTCTACCGGGGCTTTGTTATGGGGAAATGAGAACCGGTATCAGTTAAAATTTCCAGGGGGAAAGATGATGAAACTCATCGTAGGTCTGGGTAATCCCGGCAAAAAATATCATAATACCCGTCATAATGTCGGATTTCGGGTGGTAGAGGAATTAGCCCGCCGTCATAAAGTAGAACGGGAAGAAAGCAAATATGACGCCATAATTGGCCATATCAGAATAGGCAGTGAAAAAGTATTAATAATTAAACCGCTGACTTATATGAATCTCAGCGGACGTTCGGTACAATCGTTATTGGCCTATTATAAACTGGGACTGGAGGATTTGCTGGTAATCTATGATGATATGGATTTACCTGCCGGAACCCTGCGGGTAAGGGCCGAAGGCGGAGCCGGCGGCCATAAAGGAGTAACCTCCATTATAGAAAGACTGGGAGGACGAAGTTTTGCCCGCTTGCGGCTGGGCATTGGACGACCCGAAGATGAAACCATAGATTGGGTACTGGGCAAATTTACTGCCCACGAACAGGCGATAATGGATCAGACCATAGACCGGGCTGCCGATGCTGCTGAATGCTGGGTACAACATGGCATAGACCGCACCATGAATGAATACAATTCCAAAAGTGAGGCCTGAGGATAAGCCCAAATAGACCTAAGCTTAATTCTAATGGACGCAGGTTACGCGGATTACGCAGATTATCGCGGATTATTTATAATTAAATATTTAGTCAAATAATTCATGGTAAGCTCGGTTAGAATATTAAAAAACTGATAAGACTTACTTATAACCAGAATCTTACTAGCCATAAATATATTATTGGCCATTATAATTAAATAAAAAACAGCGTAAATCTGTGTCTTTCAGCGTAATCTGCGTCTATTAACTAGTATATTTGCCCTCGATTAAGGCTAAATTATGAAAAAGGACAAGGGGGCAATGCAGTGAAGGTTTATCATATATGTGAAATCTGTCAGCAGATATTTGACCTTTCCGAGGTGCCCGGACAGGAAGGCAGCGCGGAAATGCCGGGTATTTGTAATGATTGTGCTGATGAAATGGGGTTTTCCGCCAGTGTTTCTCCCCGGCCGACCTACTATAATTAAAAATTTATGCATATATTATCTAAGAACCTGTTAATATTAAATTTACGAAATGAACTCTTAGAATATTTTAAAAAAATAATCGCCGACAGATTATTAAATAACCATTAAACTTGATTAATACTATAGTAGTGGAGGCTGCCAACAGCGGTGTCCACCTTTAATTGTGGGGAGGTTTACATAGTATTGCAAAATCAACTGTTTAACAGCATGCTAAACGCTTTGCAGCAGCGGGAGAATATATTACTGACCGGCATGTCAGCAACTGCCGGCAGTTATGTAATATCTGAACTGGCCAGACAAACAGGTACAACCACCCTCTGTATGGTTCCTGATGAGGAAAAAGCTTACGATTTGCTGCGCGATCTTAAGGCTTTTATTGATGAGCAGCGCCTGTTCCTGTTTCTGGGCCGGGAATTAATATTTTTAAAAGAAAACTTTTCACGAGTGGAGGAACAGCGTATACTGACTCTTCGCGAGTGCATTGCTCATCCCCGCAAACAAAAAATTATCATAGCTACTCCGGGTGCCTTTATGTTTCCCATTATGTCGCCACAGCAAATGGAACAACTCACCATACATCTTAAAGTTAATGAGGAACAATCCCTGCGCAACTTGCTGGAAAACCTGGTGGCCGCAGGTTATAAGCGCAGCGATACCGTAAGTCGTACCGGTGAATTTGCTTTGCGGGGAGGCATACTGGATGTTTTCCCGGTAGGCGACCTGGAACCTTGCCGCATAGATTTTTTTGGTGATTACATTGACAGCATGCGCCGTTTTAATCTGGACAGTCAGCGCAGTATAAAGGCGGAAAACTCGTTGATTATAACCTGCGCTGATGAGACATTGGGTGATGAAAACGGAGATACATTATTGGAATACCTTCCCACCGATAGCTGGATATTCTTTGATGAACCGCGGGATTTTTACCGTAACTTTGATCGTAACTGCAAGCGTTACCAGACTGCAATCAAAGAAGCCCGTCGGGAAGAACAGACGGTTCGTGAAATACCTCTGGTACAGCGAGAGCGACTAATGCAGGCTATTCAGGAAAAAGTAACCACCTGGCACTCGTTTTTCCCCGGAAACATACCACAGGTAAGGGTAGCACTGATGGAGCATATTTCCGTACAGGATATGGAACCTTTTTTCGGTCAATTGGAACCTTTATTTATACGTTTGCGGGAATGGATTGGCAAAGGGTATCAGGTTCAGCTGGCTGTCAGCAGCAGAACTGCCCGGGAACAATTGCAGCAGGAATTAATTGAACAGCATATAAGCGGCCCTGAAATAGTCAACTACCGGCTGGATAAAGGTTTCATAAGTCCCACTCTGGAATTGGCTCTGGTTACAGAAAAAGATATCTGGGGGGCTGCCCGCGGAAAAACTTCGCAACGGAAGAAAGCCTCGGGTCAGGAACGCTTATTGTTGGAAGATTTAAAGCTGGGTGATTATGTAGTTCATGACAGCTATGGGATTGGAATTTTTCGTGGAGTTACCCAGGTAGAAACTGACGGGGTAATCTGCCCCTGGAAAAAACTGACCATCTGTTTAAATATACTGCTGCTGAGGAACGTGAACCCCGACTAAGCAAACTGGGGGGCAATGAATGGGAAAGAACCAAGCGCAAGGTATCACAGTCCATTCAGGATATGGCCGAAGACCTGCTAAAATTATATGCAGCCCGTCAGGCCCGGGAGGGATATGCCTTTTCTCCGGATGCGCCCTGGCAAAATGAATTTGAAAGCCGCTTTCCTTATCAGGAAACTCCCGACCAGCTGAAGGCCATAAATGATGTTAAAGCGGATATGGAATCCATTCAGCCGATGGAAAGATTAATTTGCGGAGATGTTGGCTATGGCAAAACAGAAGTAGCCATGCGGGCCGCCTTTAAAGCCATAATGGATGGCAAGCAGGTAGCCCTGCTGGTGCCTACTACGGTATTGGCCGAACAGCATTATATGACTTTTCAGCAGCGTTTTGCTGAATATCCTACTACTATTGAGGTACTAAGTCGTTTTCGCAGTGCAGCTCAGCAGAAAAAAATTATTGCTGACTTGAAAAAAGGCGTAACTGATATCGTGATTGGAACCCATCGTCTGATTTCAAAAGATGTTGAATTCAAAGATTTGGGCCTGCTAATAATTGACGAGGAACATCGCTTTGGGGTCAGTCAAAAAGAAAAAATAAAAGCTATGAAAGAACTGGTGGATGTAATCAGCCTGTCTGCCACACCTATTCCCCGTAGCCTGCACATGTCCCTGGCCGGATTGCGGGATATGACCGTAATTGAAACCCCGCCTCCGGAGCGTTATCCGATTACTACTTATGTATTGGAGTACAACGATGATATTATCCGGGATGCTATCCAGACAGAGATTGATCGGGGCGGACAAGTATTTTTTGTCCATAATCGCATTGAAGATATTTACCAGGTCCGGCAGAGGATTCAGGCGCTATTGCCGGATATTCGTATTGCCGTGGGACACGGCAAAATGAAAGAAGAAGAACTGTCCCGCGTAATGCTGGATCTGATTGAGGGCAAATTTGAAGTATTTCTCTGTACTACCATCATTGAATCCGGCCTGGATATGCCCAATGTCAATACCATTATTATTGACGAAGCTGATCGTATGGGCCTGGCCCAGCTTTATCAATTACGCGGACGGGTGGGCAGATCCAATCGTCTGGCTTATGCTTACCTGACCTACAAGCGGGACCGGGTTATCAGTGAAACAGCACAAAAGCGCCTCAACGCCATTCGTGAATTCAGTGATCTGGGTTCAGGTATGAAAATTGCACTGCGGGATCTGGAAATTAGGGGAGCCGGAAACATACTGGGCCCCGAACAACATGGCTTTATATATGCGGTTGGATTTGACCTCTACTGTCGCTTGCTGGAACAGGAAACTGCTCGTTTGAAAGGTGAAATATCACCAACTGAACAGTTTAATCCCCAACTGGATATTGATGTTGATTATTATATTCCTGATACCTATATACCGGATTCCGGTACTAAAATGAGGATTTATAGACGTCTGCTTCTGGCTACTGAGATTAAGGAAATCGAGGAAATCAGCCGGGAAATGCTGGATCGTTTTGGCAAATTACCGCTACCGGTAGAAAATTTTCTGCATATAGCTTCGTTACGTATAATGGCAAGGCATAAAGAAATTAAGAGCTTGCGGCGCAAGGGCAATCGCATTGAATTGCAGATGGCAGGACCGCTGCCGCCCAATCTGCTGCCTGCTGCACAGGGTTTAAAAATAAGAAAAATTAATGCCTCCACAGTACAAATTCAACAGCAGGGAACCTCACTTACTGATCTGGCAACTTTATTAAGCCTGATATAATAGAATGTTCCCTGGTGTAATTTATTCTTTCAGAACCTGATTAACCTGACTATTTCGGACTCACTCTCACTGACACAAGGGGGGAGGCCTTCGGCCTCCTTGGATTTTGACGCAGATTACGCAGATTTAATAGGATTTTCGCAGATTTTTTTATTATTATAATTGCGTCAGGTAATCTATGTGAGTTAGATTCTGGTTATGAAGTAGTTTTATCAATTTATTTGAACCTGACTTTGCCTGATTTAGCCTACTCAACCTGACGTAATACTAATATTTTAACTTAAAAATTTTTCATCAGATTCTAAAACAAATTAACTTAAGCTTAATTTTTAGAATATTAATAAAAAAAATCTGCGAAAATCTGTGCCCGAAGGGTCTGCGTAATCCCCCTGTCGGGGACTTCTGATGTTCACTATCGTTCACAATTAATGTTGCTGTGTCGAAACCCCAGGGGGCCGAAGGCCTCCCCCTTGTCAGGTCAGGCGTTTCTGTTTTATCTTGGCTGCTATTAACAGCACGGTTGGGTATAAAAAATTAATGGGAAGGGTATAAACAGGAATATCTTTAAAACCCAGCAATTGATATTCTATGGTGTTGGGGAACATATACAGGGTAAAGACCAGCAGAAATAATCCCAGCGGCAGTATCAAAGATTTATAATCAGGCAGACCACAGATATCCTGTACCATGAACAGCAGCACCTGATAAAAGATTATGATACAGGCTATTCCAGTAGTAAACCAAAGAAAGAAAAACAGCAACTCGATTCTTTGAAAATCGCCAAATCCGGCCAGACGAAACATTTCATAAACCGGAAATTGATAAATGCTAATAAGTTCGTTACCAAGGCTGGCATAGGTTAATATCGTATAAAGTACTAAAAAGGCACCGCCGCCAAGATACCACCAATAAATTTTCAGCCGGCTTTTCCTGTTACTCAATCCGGATACCATGGGCAGAAACAGTCCCATAACTACCACTATTGTGAAGGGCCATTCAGCTACATATAAAATACCGGCAACCACCGGCTTCCAATTGACCAGTACTGGTTGCAGATTGGACAAATCAATAATTGGCATAACCAGTATGACACCGGCAAATAAAAAAAGCAGGACCGGCCAGATCAACAATTCCCCAAACCTGCCCAGGGCATTTAAACCTGTATACATAAAGAAAACACAGGTCAGCATTAATATGGATAATAAAAAGATACTCGGTTGTAAGGGATATATAATTTCCAGCAGCATAATCAGACTGTAAAATAACCACACAGTATATAAAAGAATACTCCACAGGAACAATAAATTAAAGATGATACCCGGAATCTTACCAAGAACCGAAGTGCTGATAGTAGTAATTTTCTGCCCGGGATAAATATCGTGCAGTTTTATTATGGCATATAGTACAAACAAACCGGAACCGATAGCTAACAGGCTGGATAGCCAGGCATCCTGGGCTGCAGCAGTACCTGGTACGAATACCAGAGAGTTGCCCGGTATGAGTAAAAAAATTAAAATGGCCAGTTGCAGGGTGCTAATTGGTTTATTATCCATGATACTATCTCCCGGTAATTAGTCTTTTACCTGAAAAAATGTATTTACATAATCAGAAATTGGTCTGGTAACGCTTAACAAAGTTTTGGGATCAGGCAAAACTCTCGCATTGGTGGCATAATCAATGCCGTAGCCAAAACTCAGCACCAGTATTAACAGGACCACCAATAATTCTTTTAAGTTCCGTCTCTTTAAAAGGCTGCCACCCTCCAGCCATAAAAATAACCCGGTGACCAAAAGGAGTATATAAATTAAACTGAATGACATAGATCAATTTCACCGCATCTCATCGTAATTTAACTGTGCCTTTGCTTAAATAGGTATGGTTAATATCTGCATATACCCGGATATCAGCTTTTATAAACGGATAAATATTATTCCAGTTTGATTTCAGCCGCTTCCATTCCTCAGGATGTTTGGATTCCAGTATTCTGCCCCAGCCAGGAATATCGCTGTTAAGGGTTTGCGACTTTTGGATACAGCTTCCAATCTGACGGGAGACTTCTACTTCAACTGCCTTTTTTAAAGCATTTTCGATATGTTGATCAAATATTATACCTGGTCGGGTCGTCTCATAAAAATTAAAGCGGACCTTAATATTCAGCAACATACTGATATTATTTCCGTTTACTTGTGGTACAGTTTTACATTTAAAACTTTCTATTTCCAGATTAATATCCTCTGCGGAGTTAAACGGCGACTTTATAATCAATAATCCTCCCCGGTTAATAGATGGCTGTAACCATCGGTAACCCCGGCTTTCATATTCATCCAGGCTCCCCACCATTTTGCTGCCTTTAAAGACGGCCATTCCGTTAAGAACAATTCTGGTCGTCCCGATATGAGATTTTTTTTCCTCGCTGTTTAATCTATCCGGGTTATAGGGGAATTCAATAAGGCTTAAGCGGGGCACAGCTGGCTCAATACCCGGAGTCATTAATTTATAAATAAAATCATCTTTGCTTACCGGTACATAAGTTCCGGTCAACAATTCATTAATTAGTATCAATTGGTCAATATTTTCTTTACTGGTCAGGTAAATATGGTCCAGCAATTCTTCCGGTGTTGACCCGGCAGCAACGAAAACTTCGCTTCTTGGTATTATGCGTCGATTACGGATTAAAAAATCAATTACGCGGGGAAGGCCATTCTGGGCGATATTTTCCCCCAGGATTATGCCCTGAACATTAGACCAGTCTGGAACCCGTGGCAGAAACAGCATTTGCCGGCGGCCAGCCATAGATACACTGTAATCACTTGCGCCGGTTACAAACAGAGTAGTTTGGATCCGCCCGGATTCACCGGCTACTTTGCTTTGTGAAAAAAGAGTAGAGAAATTTATTTTCCCGTCCCTGTCCAACTCAAAACCTATATTGACAGGTGTGGCAATAGAATTAATCTCGGTTAAATCCCAGCATCCGGAAACACAAAAACAACTTAATAAAACTATAGTAATTAATATAAGTTTTTTATCCGGATAAGTTATCAATCATAACTCAACCTTTCCAAATAAGAGTTAATCGTATCAAATATAACGGTGAGAGGCCAATTATAAATATAGGCCAGACCTGCATAAAGTCCCAGGGTAAACAGGAAAGTAAATACAGCCAGTTCTTTATAAAGCTGCCTTTTTATTAAACCCGGTACCTCAATAATGATAATTAAAAAATAAACGGCAAATAGAAATCCTGTCATTACAATTCATCCTAACGAAAAACAAAGGTTTTATCCGTCTCATAAGTTCTGCGTATTTTAAAAGTTATATCCAGCTCATAAGGGACAGCCGGAAAAATATTATCCCATTGCGGACCTGCAGATTTCCAAATCTCGGGTTCTGAACGGGCAATCATTTGTCCCCAACCTAAAAAATCACTGTTAAGCAGCTGGGCTTTTTGAATGCACGTGGATAATTGTCGGGCGACTTCGTTTTCACAGGCCTTTTCGACCTGCATAAAAGTTTCCCGGGTAAATAAATCGCTGGTTCCCCCCTGTTCATATAAATTACCTTCAGCATCTATTTTAATTTTCATCCGGAGTTGCTGCTGCTGGATTTGAGGAATTATAGTAGCTTTGGAATTGCTGATTTCGATGGTCAGCCATTGCTTTTCTCCTTCATTCCAGAGAACCGGAAATAAGCCGCCATAATATCTTTCCGGTCTCATAAGAAAATAACCCCGGCTCTCCAGTTCATTAAGCTGACCTATCATTCTATCTTTTTTAAAGACTGCCATGCCTGACAATTCAATTTGATTGGCGGCACCAATTTTTTTTAGACTTACCATGGGAATAACCGGCTCTACACCGGGAGCGGCTAATTTTTGTATAAATTCATTGGCACTGATGGGAGGGTATATACCGATTTGACCTGCCTGAATTTCTAAAATATTTTTAAGGGCTATAGCCGTATAAGGTTCCAGGTAAGGTTTGACACTAAGAATTTGCTCCGGACTGGCCTGATGAGAAACTATTATCAGGTCATTTTTACGTACATAACGGTTGCGGACTAAAAAATCAACTATAGGGGTTATGTCCCGCCTGGATAAATTATCTCCTAAAATTGCAACCTGGGTTTGACTCCAGAGCGGAACCGGTGAAATATAAAGGTTAATATTTCTGGCTGCTTCAGCAACAGTTTTACCGCGGGCTGTTACTACTTTAAACTCGGACGTATCCGTTTGAGCTTTTCCCGGCATGCTGAGGTTGGCTAATTGCGTGGTTAAAAGCAGTTCATCGTTTTGGAAATCCAGGCCTAAAGCCAGGGGGACGGCAGCATTATTTAATTCAATCTTTCCACATCCGGATAAAAATACCATTATCAGTAATAAGGCAGTTAATCTTTTCATAGGCTTATCTCCCGTTATTTGCCGGGTTTCTCTGGCGAATTACATTTTCCATACCATCCAGGAACGGACGTTTTAAACTCTTAAACCAGGGACGCCGCATCAGAATGTCCCCCATCTGTTGAAGATTAAAAGGTGCTATAGGGCTCATATAGGGTAATCCGAAAGACGATAATGAAACCATTCTAAGCAGCATTAAAATAGCAGCAATAATAATTCCCAGGAATCCCAGCATAGCAGCTGACAATAAAAATGCGAAACGGGCAATGCGGATAATGATACCGGCATTATATGAAGGCGAAACAAATGAAGCTATGCCAGTAAACGCAACTACAACCACCATGGGTGTTGACACCAGTCCGGCCCTTACGGCTGCATCACCAATAATCAAGGCTCCTACAATACTTACTGCCGGGCCGACCGCCCGCGGCAATCGCAAACCAGCCTCGCGCAGCATCTCAAAAGTGGCTTCCAGCAAAAGGGCCTCCATAAACGCCGGGAAGGGTACGCCCTGACGTGTAGCGGTAATTGTCAATAATAGCGAGGTGGGGATCATTTCCTGGTGATAACTGATCAAAGCTACATATAAAGATGGTAAAGACAACGCCATCACAAAGGCTATAAAACGCAGCATTCTGAAAAGTGAAGCGGGGATAAAATGAATATAATAATCTTCCGGAGAAATTAAATATTCCGGAAAAGAGATAGGTAGAACCAAAGCCATCGGTGAACCATCTACCATCAGGCAAACTTTGCCTTCAAGAAGCTGTCCACATATCCGGTCCGGCTTCTCGGTATGTTCAGTTTGCGTGAAAATAGTCCACTTATAATCAGCAATCAATTCTGCCAGATACCCGGTATCCAGGATAGCATCAATATCTATTTTTCCCAGACGGGCTTTTACTTCCTTTACCAATTCGGGTGGCGCAATACCTTCAATATAACAAACTGCTACATCGGTTTTGGAGATTCTCCCTAATACCAGGGATTCAATTTTGAATTGGGTGGATTTAAGCCTTCTTCTTAAATTAGCAGTATTAAAACGCAGGGTTTCACTTAAACCCTCTTTGGGGCCGAATACCGCGACTTCATTTTCCGGGGTCTGAACCGGGCGTCCCTGCCAGGATCTGGTGCCGGCTGCCAAACCGGTAGCGTAGCCCTCGATTAAAAAAACTGTATCTCCGGAAGTAATATGGTGGCAGACCTCCTGTAGAGTCTGCAAATTTTTCAAATCGGCAAGGCTGAGAATATGTTCCTGTATATGGCCTAATATATTACTATACTGCTGTAACTGCAGGGATTGATTGTTCTGCATATTCAATTCCAGCAACAGCGGTTTTAGTAAATTGGACTCAATTTGTTTCTTGTCGACCAGACCATCAAAAAAAACGATTATTCCTTTTCGATATGGTTCACCAAAGCTGAATTCTCTTATTACCGCATCTGAACAGGAGTCTAAAAGCACGGTCAACCTGTCCAGGTTTTCCTGCAAACTGATAGATATGGGCATACTTATCAATTCCTCAGAGGAATCTGATGGGGCACTACCGGCTTTATTATTCAAATAGCGCATTTGCATCCCCCTGCTGCATGTAGTTAATTGCAAAATTCATAGATATAGCTTTTACCAGCCTGGTTTTGCTTATGCATAACCTGAGGGCAGGTGGCCCCTGGACTATATAGTTTATCCCGAATGAACCCGGGATTCGGGAGGACCGTCTCCCTGGTTTATTATTCCTCCTGTATCACCCATCTGTTCCGCTACAGGACTCTTTTTAAACAGACAGATAATAAAAATAATGAAGGGAATTAATATAAAAAATACCGCATACATCAAAACAATAAAGGTCATGCTCCAAATGACTACTTCCAGGACATTTTGACTGGTAACGAGGGATAAAATACCGATTATAACCGTGGTAGGAGCAGCCACGAAGCGATAATCGTTTAAATTAAACAGTTTTTGCGTAGTGTAGCAGGCCATAAACCAGGAAACGGTAAAAGCACCGAAAAACCCTATTATCAACAAAGCCACAATTACAATCTCCAGGTTTTGAATAAATTGGCCAACATGGGCCAGACGCATCATATTAAAGGTAGGGAATATATAACTCATAGCCGGGTAAATTCCCAGAGTAACGATTATAGCAAAAGTTATCAAGGCCATTACCAGCAAATAAGTAATAACGACTTTGGTCATAATGGAAAATGATTTTTCCTTGTCAGGGATAAAAAAAACCAGGGTCAGGATGGACATGATTTTACTGGGAATAACAGCGGCTATTAAAATGCTCAGACCAAAAGACTTGTAACTTATATAACCAACCGGATAAATACGATCTATATGAAAATTGGGAAATAGAGATAATAACACGATAATAACAAGAAACGGCAGCCCGGTAAATATCAGAATTTCAGCTATTCTGGCAATACTCCCCAGACCAAGTTTTATAGCTGTGAAGCCCAGCAAAATGATTACCGCGATAAAAATACTGATAGGAGTATTGGATAAAACATTGGTTTTCATGAATTCAATAAAAATACGTAAACTAAAACTACAGGACAGAATAAAAACGACTATATAAAGAACCCCCAGAATAAAACCCAACAATTTCCCCAGGTGTTCATGCAGCATTAATGGAAAAGCCTGAGAGCTTTTTTTAATGATATGGCTGAACATAAGTACCATTAACATAACCGGTACAATTGCAGCAATAAAGCTCAGCCAGGCATTATTATGGGCAATATGTATCAGGCGATGAGATTGTTCAAAAACAGCTATGGGAGCAATCAGTAATACAAGCAAGCAATAAAGTTGAAAATTTGTGATTTTTAACACGATAAAAACCGCCTTAAAATGAAATCTAATTTAGTATGACCTTATGTTTCGGTTAATATAATTGGCTTTGAAAATATTAAAAGTTTCGGAATATTCAGTCTTAAAGCATAGATTTTTATTTTTCTGCAAGCTCTTTGGTAAAAAGTGAATAAAAGGGGATTTTGAGTTATATACTATCACTGAAAGGAAATCAATTTTTTGGTCAAGTCTCAAAAAAAGGAGGGATAGTAAAAATTGAAAGCAACAGGGATTGTGCGCAGGATAGACGACCTGGGCAGAGTC
>ERZ764778.614-NODE-614-length-41858-cov-7.234265_pt1 | contig 41858 bp, 39 predicted proteins | sample MGYA00374951_ERZ764778 | MGnify/ENA primary metagenome ERZ764778 (study PRJEB28918, sample SAMN05720193) | bioreactor metagenome | isolation source: Anaerobic biogas reactor | place: USA:Washington, USA | collected 2015-08-08 ...
CAAAGCAGCTATAATAACCGGGTGTAGCGCAGCTGGTAGCGCGGGTGGTTTGGGAGAACCGGCGAAAAGTGAATAGGCAAGTCAATATCCGGGTGTAGCGCAGTTGGTAGCGCGGGTGGTTTGGGACCATCAGGCCGCAGGTTCGAACCCTGTCACTCGGACCAAGAATCCGCTGAAATCGGTTGATTTCAGCGGATTCTTCACATTATTTGTTCCTATTTTTCAATTTTCTGAAATTTCAATTTTGCTTCAAATCAGGTCGATTTGACAGGCCAAAAAAGCAGGCGGCGGATGAATAATCCGCCGCCTGAATGCGCAAATCCCTAACCCATCCCTAACAGGACGGAAATCGGAAATTTAAGCTACATCTCGGTAATGGTAGGCAGTATCTTGCCGCTGTATTGATTTATCAAATACGCTATCTGATGGTTCAAAATGAGGTGCCTCTTTTCATAGCTTATATTTCTCTATGAGAAAAATGTTGACATTTTAGATGTAAACGCCTATAATTATGTCATCAACACTGAGGAGGCACAATATGGACGTCGATAGCTGGTTCTTCCCGGAGGAAATCATTTCAAAAATAGTTAGCTGCATCGAAGACGCAGTTGGCGACGACATTCTCATCGACATACATCGCAACGACCTGCGGACAACAAACAGTGTCCCTTCGAGAATATGGGATTTGCTGAATACAAATATTTTCAAGTCTTTGGACGTAGAATCCTGTACCATTGTCTCTGCTCACCGGGGGCCATGGGAAATGATTGTAGTCTATGAGAAGACGTCTCAGTGCATCATTACCTTCATGCGGGAAAAACGTTTCAATGACTTGCGTAATCACCAGTCAAAGAGAACCCAAATGCATTACCTTGATATGCTTGCGAAACAGTTTAATAAGGATCTGCTGGCTGATCAAAACCAGATGACATTATTGCCAAACAGCTTTTCGGATGAAGGCCGTCTTGCAGAGCTGGTCCAGAACCTGCTAAGTGATTTGGGCGGGGATGTCCCCATGGTCAGAAACCATGTTCTCGTTCTGTTTGACACAGTCGGTTACCGGCTTGCTCACATTCGTGCTGTCAAGGTGACTCCCGAATTAGATATAGCCCGGGGGTGCGATCAAGACTGGACCAAATTTATCTCAGCCGCCGAGAGTGACGTAGTCGAAAAAGTTGATAATCCGGAATTGCCTGAAAATAAACCCAACCGTGGTCTTAAACTCAAGCCCAAAGCCACTGAGCGTCAAAAGAACAGGCCGAGATTGCGCACTGAAGAAAAGAAGCGTGAGGAGAACAGTTAAGATTACGCTAAAGGAGCAACTTATATGAATTTCAATCAGTTTAACGGAGAACGTTTGAAAAAAGCAAGAATATATAGAGGATTAACCGTTGCTGAATTAGCAGATAGAGTAAGTAGTCAGCGTCAGACATTGTCAATGTATGAGATTTCAAAAAGCCGCCCGGCAGATGAGGGTCTTGTCAGACGTATTGCAAGTGAATTGGATTTCCCGATTAATTATTTCTTTGAGAATACACCACCAATTACGTCGGGAACGGTCTATTTCAGATCCCTTTTAACCACCAACAAAAAATACCGTAGTGAGCAAATCGTTAAGATGGAGTTTTTATCTCAGGTTTATGCTCTCTTACAGGATTATATTGAATTTCCCACGTTTGAACAGCTCGAACTGCCTGAAGACACATCTCCAGAAGGTGCCGCTTATGAACTGCGAAAAGAATGGGATTTGGGACTTGGCCCTATCGACAATCTGGTGTCAGTTGTGGAACAGCACGGCATATTGGTGACCTCTTTTTGCACAAGTAACGATGATGTGGATGCATTTAGCGAATTGGTTGGTACGGGAAGTACGTCTACCTACTTGATAGCCTACTCAAACAACAAGACTTCGGCCGCTCGACTTCACTTTGATATTGCGCATGAGCTTGGACACATCTGCCTTCATGAATGGAGCGAAGATATAGAGGAGTTTTCCAAGGAAGAATTCCGGGCAAGAGAGCGTCAAGCGAATGAATTTGCTGCAGCTTTTCTGCTCCCCAAAGAAACATTCTTGAAGGACGCACTCGCAGGGCCTGCTACAATTTCTTATTATAAACAGCTAAAAAAGAAATGGAAAGTGTCAATTGCTGCAATGATTCGCAGAGCAGAAAAGTTGGGTGTTATTACAATGGATGATTACCAAACCCTTATTCGGATTATGCAACGCAGGGGGCAACGCAAAGAAGAACCTTTGGATGATGTTTTAATAACGGCTGGGCCAGCGTTATTAAAAGCGTCAGTATTGATGCTTTTGCAGGAAAATGTATTTACACCAGATGAATTTATGAGAGCATTAGCTGATGAGTGTGGCCTGAGCATTAAGGCAACGGAGGTTGAGTACTTACTCGACCTGCCAGCAGGAACGCTTACAAGCAGCAAGATCATTGATTTTACCGCCTTACAACTCAAAAAACAAACAAATTGAAAGAGGTGTTTACTATGGCAAAAAATGCACCAGTTGGTGACAACGCCAGAAAAGGAGCGGTTAAAAACCGCTCTCAAACATTCAACCCCAAAACAGAGCAGTGGGTAAAACGGGATTCTGATACCGGAAAATTTATGGATGTAAAGCAGGATGGAGAACCCTTCAAGGGGGTCAGGAAAGAACACACTAAGGATTAACACATCAAATATCTGACGAATAAACTCTGGATGAAACTTGCCTGGGCAACTATTACGGCATCTGTTTTGGATTTCCGGATCGTTAAGAATCTCCCATGGAGGTTTCCGCCTCCATGGGAGATTTGCGTTTGTGTCCTGTTATCCCACTCTCTCGAAGGGAATGATCTTGCAGCCGCTTTCCGTGGGTGTCGGTTCCGGATCGGGCGGCTCCGGCGCAGGCGCGGTGCCTGTGACCTCGGCCATGAATCCACCGACCTTATCGGCGGCGCTTTGCTGCATCCCGTTCGTCACATGGGTGTAGGTGTCCAGTGTGAAGCCTGCCGAATAATGTCCCAGCATACTGGAGAGCGTCTTGACGTCCACGCCGCTCTGCATCGCCATGGTGGCGAACGTATGCCGAAGGTCATGAAAGCGCACGGCAATGTCGATGCCGGCGCTTTTCAGCAGCTTTTTGTGTACCCGCCCAAGGGCATCCGGACTCCAGTACGTTCCCGTTTTGGGAGACGGAAACATAATGGGATTGTCAAGATGCTTCTCATGCTCAGCAGTCAGAAGATCCACCGCCTGTTGGGGAATTGCCACCTTGCGGACGGAGTTTTCCGTTTTGGGCACCGTCACGGTCAGCACGCCGTCGATGCGGGTGACCTGCTTGTCCACCGACAGGATGCGGTGCTGCACGTCCAGATCCTCTCACAGCAGCCCCACCAGCTCGCCGCGCCGCAGGCCGCTGGTCAGCTCCAGATAGAAGATGGGCAGCACGCCATAAGTCTCAGCCTCCCGCAGATAGGTCCCGACCTGCTCCGGCGGGATGATCTTCATCTCGGGCTTGTCCTTTTTGGGGATGCGGCAGCCGTCGCAGGGGTTATACGGAATGAGGCGTTCCTTCACCGCCTGCTGCAGGCAGCTGTGTAACACCATGTGCGTCCGCCGTACGAAACCGCCCGACAGTGTGAAATCCTCCATCTTCTTGCCGCGTTTGACCCGGCCGTGATGCCGTATGTCGTTATACATCTGCTGAATATGAATCGGCATAAGCAGTCGCAACTTGAGGTTCCCGATGGCGGGGATGATATGCTGCTCCAGCACATTGGCGTAATTGCGGACCGTGTTGGGCCGCAGGTTTGGCTTGCTGTAGGTTTCAAACCACAGGCGGCACCATTCTCCCACGGTGTAGTCGCCGGTATGACTCGTGGACACGCCGCGGTTATCGGCGATGGCGTGCCTCAGCTTATCCCGGCACTCATTCTGTGTCTTGGCGGACACGCTTCTCTGGATGGCGCGGCCGGTGGCTGGGTCGATGCCTACGGTATAGCGCCCTTCCCAACTGCCGCTGGGCTTTTTTCGGATGCTGCCTTCGCCGTTCGCTCGTCTTTTACTCATGAAATAACCTCCTTTTCCTGACTTTCCGCAACACCAACCAATACCACAGAATTGAGTAAATAGCTACTGTTTTCAATGGATTTCTCCCTTTTCTTCGGTGAGCTTTGCGATCCATTCGGTAAACTGATCCCGCGGAATAATGATGCGGGAGCCCAGCGTGATGGAGGGAAAATCCGGACGCCGTACAATGCTGTAGGCGTTGGCGAGACCGATGCCCAGCACGTTGGAGACATCCGGCACCGTCAGCATCAGGGGTAGCTCGTCGAAGGATTTGAATTGTGATTTTTTCATGGTTGTCCTTTCTCCGCATCGCGGCGGAAGCATTTTAAATTGTTGTTCTGCGTCTTGTTGATTTATTTCCCCCTCGTTGCGTAAAGGGGGTTGGGTTACATCGACATGGTTGGGCCGGTGTATTCCTCGTGGTCGTCCGGCTTGTGACCCATGGCGATCTTCTTCTCCCGAAGCTTTTGCAGCCGTTTGCGGTCGATCTGCATTCCCATGGGGCTGGACTTCGGCAGAGAGTTGTCCTGGAAGATGCGGCTCATGTGATGAAGCAGCCGAGTCGTTGATAGCATGACGGAGGTTGGCTTGAGGGAATCCATGCGGTCGAGGAAGAATTGTGCATACGGATTTCCTTGCTGGGCAGATCGTAAAAACCAGTGTTCTGCCGTGGGTATGTCACGTTTCGTTACGGACCCGGTCAGATACAGCTTGCCCAGCGCGTACTGTGCGTACTGGTTTCCATTCTTAGCGGAGACCGTCAGGCAGTCCACCGCCTTTGCCGCGTCTTGCGGCACGTGCGTTCCCGCGAGGTACTCCTTGCCCAGCCGGTAGGCGGCTTGGGCGTTTCCGTTTTCCTTCGCCATCTCCAGCCACTCGATTCCGAGCGGCGGGTCACGGATTGCGGCATCGTCGGAGAGCAGCAGTTTCCCAAGCTGATACTGGGCGACGGGGAGCTTCTGCCGTGCTGCCTGATAGAACCAGTCGATGGCCAGCTTTGGGTCGGGAATCAGCAAACCGCCGTCGCGGTAGATCGTTCCGAGAAAATATTGGGCGTAAACGTCGCCGCCATCAGCCAACTTCCGCAGCTCCAACACAGCGTTGTCCCGTTCTTCCAGCGATTCCGTCTCGTCTTGGATAATCTCCTTAAGCGTCCAGTAGCAGGTGGTGGCGTAGTCCTCATTCTCCGGTGCGTCCGCCGGTTCGGCATCTTCAAAAGTGAACGTGTCCTGCCGGATGCGTTCCGCCTCCTGGATGACCGCGTTCTTAACGGCTCGGAACTCCTTTTGTTCGGAGAGCTTCAGCCGCATTCGTTGCTCGCCGGTGTAGTAGGCGTCTACCTGCCCCTGCAGCTCCAGCCAGCGGTCATAGCACTCGAACACGACAGGCAGCTGCTCCATTTGATCGACAATCTCATTGACCAGTGCCTTGACGGATTTTGGAAGATAGCCATAGCTTTTCTTTCCCTTCACCGTTTCCAGCGCCTGAGAAAGCTCCAGCATCAGAGCTTCCGCCTCCGGGTGATTGGCAATGCCGGTTTGCATCTGCCGCACCAGCTCCAGCATGGTGCGCCGCGCCTCTTTCACCAGCTCATCTCGGGACTCGCTTTTCTGCTCGTAAAGATGCAGCATCTCCTGTTTGAAGATGTCGTTCGTGAGCGCTGAGCGGATGCTGTAAATGCCGGCCTGCGTGAGATAGCCCTGAGAGGGATCGGATGACCAGGCCATTAAATGCACATGTGGGTGGTCGCCTTCATCGTGGAAAGCGGCGTACCAGCGGAAGTTGTTTTGCGGAATCTGCATGGCGTCCGCAATCTCGTCGCGGTGCGCGCGGAGCAAATTCCGCCATGCGTTGGCATTATCATAGCCAAGACGGACGGCATCCTCCCGCTGGAGTGAGATGATGTGTGTCCACACATTGCCGGTGTAGGAATCCAACTCCGACGTGGCCTTATCCAGATCGACGTCGTCGCCGTCGCCGAAAAGCCCGTGGGTACCCAGCCGCTCAGCACGGGGGCGGGTGGCAATATACTTCATGTAGACGTCTGAGCGGCTGACCGCCGACCAGTTGCACTCCAGCGCCGTGGAAATAAAGGCGGATGCGGCGCGTTTGGTATGCGCCGCATCCCAAGTCTCATATTCCAGCAGCTCTTTTGCGTCTGGGAAATCACGGAGCAATTTCGTGATAAGCTGTTCTTGCTTTTGTGTGGCGGGCCGGTCGTCGGCAATGCGCTGGACACGCTCCCGCGTCGCGATGTAGCGCAGATAGCCGCTGACTTTTTCTTTACCACCGCACTTGAGATAGGGGCTTTTCAAAATCAGCTTTGCCATCACGCTTCATCCTTACTGCGGGCAATGCTCTCAAAGCTGAGCTGTCCGTTGGTGCGCTTAACATTGCTGACGCTCTCCGCGCGCTGGCGGCGCATGGTATCCTCATCCAACTTGAAGTAGGCGGCGAGGAGGTTCATTGCCATGTCCAGCTGCACGGTGAGCTTGAACAGCAGCGACGCGATGCGGTTTTCGAACACGCCGAGGCGGCCTTCAATGACGGATTTCACCGCCGTGGGAAGCGCCGCCCCGGCGTGCTCCACACTCAGCGAGGCGAGGTAAAAGTCCACGGCGTGCTCCACGAACGCGGTGGCGCTGCGGCTTCCATCCTCATTGTAACGGCGCTCTACCTCCGCCTTTTTCTCCGGCGTAAGATAGAGGGCAAATTTTATTTTTTTACTCATAATTCCTCCAGTTCCGGGGTTTGACCCCTGTATAAACCTTGTTGTTTCGGGCTTTTTACGATATCTGACCACAGAAATGGTGCCCTCTTGGATTTGTGACCCCGTGTCCGCGCTGTGGAAACTGCCCGCACTGCGGGCAGAAGCGCGCTCTCCGGCCACGGGAATGGGGCCGGGGTTTATCCTGCTTTTCCTTGCAGCAGGGTGTCTGGTCAAGGAATCGCCCGAAAGCCCTCTCCCAACGTGCTTTGTCCTCCTTCCATTCCGGGGTGTGGAACAGCTTTTCCCGATCGTCGCCAAAGCCACCGAAGCGCTCATCGTAGCTCACAGGATAAAACACTCTCTCATAGGATGAGGGATCGGTGATAAGCCCAGCACCGGAATAGATTTCGTACCGGTAACTACCGTGCTGTGCTTCGTTTTCGGCTCTGGCGATTTCGCGTTGTAGGTCCAATATGAACTGCATCTGCGCCTCCGTCAGCACGTCGGATTTTCCTGCTATCAGAAGATACCGAACCTCAGTGTAGGCCAGCGACTCATCGAAGTCCTCCCATGCGCGGAGCTGAATGATGCGGATGACGCAGTCGATCGTACACGCATCAGATGTATTTTTCATGCAAATCTCCTTTCCTTGTCGGTATTCTCATCCTCAATTATTTTCGCTTTGGGTTCTGCTCGCAGCGATGGAAGGTCAAGGATGTAATAGGTGTTATTGGTCTGCCGCCGTTCTCCTCGGTATTCAGAGTAGGTATCCACCTTGCGGATGAAGCCGCGCTCGTCCAGAACCTTGACCGCCGCCCGAGCCGATGTCTCCGAGCAGCCGCAGCAGGCTGCGATGGTTTTGATCGACGGCCAGCATCGATCCTTCTGTCCGGCGCAGCAGACGAGGTAGCTGTATGCCGACAGCTGGATCGGCGTCAGACCGTAGCAGAAAACTGCGTTGCTCATTTTGTAAAAGCGCTCTCCGGGGATGCTCATGCGCGCACCTCCTCTCTCATTTTCGTTTCGATGATTGTTGCAGTGTGTTTATTCGAGTCCATAAAAAAGACTCCTTTCATCAAATTTGAATGCTGTCCGTAAAAAGGTGGGGGCAGTATCCATTTATCTTGATGAAGGGAGTTTGAGGTGATATACTGGCTTTCAGTGAGGTGATTTGCGTTGCCGTCCAAATATAAAATCTATGAGCTGTCCGCGCGGTCCGTCATCAGTTTTGCTGAGGAGGAGAACGGAATTTACCGCTTTCATCTCAATCGCGCCGCCACGAAAAAATGTTTCGCGGCAGGCGCATCTCATGAGCAGGACGACAACGCCCTGTTCTATCAGACCATGTGCGTGTTACATGGTGACAACTTTACAATGCCAAAGCGGGAAAAAGTGATTTCCGACCTCTGCAGCGTTATCATCTATATGAATTTCTCGGGTATCTTTGACCGGAACGGTGCGCAGAAAAAATACAGTCTCCGTCAGCAGAAGGCGAGGGACCTGTTCCGGCCCGAGGGTATCGGGCTGGACTTCGGCGACGGGGAGCGACGCTATCTGGCGTTCGAGCGATCCGCCAGTATGAGCCGCAATGCGCAGCTCACATTTATTCGTGCGGATTTTTATGAGACTGTGCGCCGCCGCATCATGCTTAATATTCATATCGGCAGGTGCCAGCTCAGCAAGCTCTATGCCTACAACGGCCTGATGCTCTCTGGCGGCGTCCGCGTGGACGGCGTTGGCATCGACAAGCCCGGCCGCGTCATCGTCATCGAAAACGAGAAGCGCATCGCCCGGCAAACAAAGGTCGTCACCGTCGTCGACGACGGCACACAAAACAGCACCCGCAAATATCACCGCGAGGAGCGCATGGAAGATATCGAGGTGCTATGTTTCGACGGTGAAGGGCTGATCTCTAAAGAGTACGCCCCGGTGATCGACTGTGCCTACTGCGGTGATGCGGTTCACAGCTCCTTTCAGATTCGTCTCCCCTATGTCAAGGGCATGCTGCATCAGGTGGATTTTAGGGATTTCCTGATGAGCGCCGGCACGACAACCATTACCGATTCCTGGGGCGTCATTCACAATGTGACGGATGTGGACATCATCCTCACGAAGAGTATGTTCAAGGGTTTCGGCTGGCTGAAGGACGACGGAAAAACGTGGGAAGACTATTGGGATGCATTCCGGCGCTATCGACACGCGCTTTATATCACCGGAGTCAGCAAGGAGAAGCCTGAGGCGACCACGGAGCTGAACTATCAGTTTCTGAATACGGTTTCGATAAAAGCAGAGGAGTTTCGTCCTGCCGATCTGCCGGACGGCTGGGACCACAGTCCAGAAGAGGATAGCCGCCTCTGGCTTACCAAGCAGACTGAGACGGAATACTATAATCTCTGCGCCAACGAGCAGTATCGAAGGGACTACTTTTTGAAGGCGTTGGAGCGCAGAGGTTTTTGGATGCATAAGAAGGACAGAGATTATTATCTGGCTGCTGTCCTGAAGAAAAATCCGCTGTTTATTTCTGAGCCGGTCTATGCCGATGAACTGGACGCCAAGGCGGAGAAAATTCTGGAACAGTATTCCATTGGACATCTCATCATCGCCGGAGACAACCGGTATCTCTCAGGTGACCTGCTGGACTTTCTGACGCTGCTGCTGTCTTCGAATATAGATATCTCGAAACGCCAGCACACGTTCTGGGCGCAGGCGATAACGAACCGTTTTCCAGAAACGGCATTCTTTGCGCCAGGCGCGGCCTATCCAATCGACGGGACCGGCACGCTGCTCCGCAATCCGCACATCGCCAAAAACGAGGAATTGCAGCTTATCCCCTACACGGAAAAGAACAATATGCGCAAATATTATCTCGGCCATCTGACTGATGTGGTGATGGTGGACGCCTTTATGCTTGCCTCCGAGCGTCTGGGAGGCGCAGACTATGACGGAGACATGATCAAAACCATCTCCGATCCGCTCTTGAACAAATGCGTCCGCCGCAATTATGGAATAGAAGAACTCAGCTCATACTTTACGCACCACGGTATCGATAACCTGTCCAACATACCGCTTCTGCACATTCCGGCTGCCAAGCCGCGGATCCGGGACGCGAACGACTGGAATGCCCGGTTCGAAACGGTCAGCAGTACTTTCTCCTCCCGCGTGGGCCAAATCTGCAACGCCGCGCTGGACCGCAGCGTGATTGCCTACAATGAAAACTCGTCCGCAGGGGAGCGGCAGCGCTATCAGGAGGAGACGGAGACGCTGGCGATCCTCACGGGACTGGAAATCGACTCCGCCAAGAGCGGCGTCCGCCCGGATCTGGACGAATATCTGGGCAGGGGTAAGGTTCCGCGCAGTCCGTTTCTGCGATATAAGACACTGGTCGAGGGGAAAGAGACGAAACGTGATCGAGATGAACCAAGTGGGAAGCAAAAAACCGAAGCGTTCTTCAAAAAATACAATTGGAGCGAAATGAGCTCCAATCTGGAACGACTGCCGTATCTCGCCCGGCAGTTGAAAAAGCACACGCCGAAGATTAAAAACAAACCCGCCGCCGACAAAAAACTTTTCAAGTTTGCTCAGGACGAGCATTGGAAGGACGCGCTTGACGCCGATGTTCTCACAGCCGTCGCCGCATTGCTGAAGGACTACGAGGCTTGCCTGTCCCGCATCCGCGCCTGTCGCGCCCCCATTGCGGCAAAACCCAGAGAAAGCGACATTGACCGCATCCTCTATTCCCGTGGGCAGGAGGGCGATGTGGACCCGGACGAGCTGTATGCGTTGTTTCAGACCTTTGACCCGGAGCGCATTTCTGCGCTTCGTCATGCCCTTTCGGAGCAGAACTGGTACTTCACGAGGGAGAATGAACGGGAGTCACTTCTTATGGAGTGGATGCCGGAACTTGCGGAGTGGTACGATCTGTTCTCCGATTTTCGTTGCGGCGGCGCAAAACTCCTGGGTGATCTGGTCTGCGATGTGGACGATGAGAATGCCGCCTATGAGCGCAAGGCGCTTTTCCGTGAAACGGATTCCTCAGCGTTCTCTGCCATGATGAAGGCTTATGCAGACAAGTCCTTCTCAAAATACTACCGTGAGGCCGTTGCTGAGGAATGCCGTGCCCAGCTCGACAAAATTGTGAAACCTGTTTTAGCTGTGCGGTATGTGGCGGCGCTCGGCAAACGGAAGCTGCTGTTTGAGCTGCTGTACGACGCGATGGAGAAAAATGTGCTGGAGGTGCGCCATGCTCAATGAGTGGGAGGAGTTCCAAAGGTACATTGAGACGCCGGTCTATGCTTCTGCCGGGAAGAATGACCACAGTTATCTGGGCCGCTTCACCTTTGAGATGTTTGCCGAATGCACAGGGCTGACCCGTGTGCTGACGGTTCTCGCGCGGGGGTATTTATTCCATGACGCAGACGGCGCAATCTTGGCGGCGGATCCGCGGGATCGAATCGGGATGGCTTGGCGTGCGCTGTGTGCCTGGTGCAGTGTACCGGATAATGGGAAGCTCGATGCGAAAAACAAGTGGAAATTCAAATCCGACTTCACCGAGCTACACGAAGAATTTCCGGAGCTTGTGGATGAGCGAGGCGGCGGCTGGTATTACCGCCATGTTCATGGGGTCGTTGCGTATACGCGGTCACATCCGGATGCGGTCATGGAATCAGCTCTGAACCGCTGCCGCAAGCTGGATGAGACCTTTGACGCGGCGTGGCGGAGTAAAGCGGTACAGTGCCAGATCCCGCCTCTTGCGCCGACAACCAAGGCGCAGTGGCTTTTGTCCTTTACGGAGATTCTCTCCAACGCGCTGGAGCTTGGCCCGCTGCGGAAGGAGACTGCAGAACTTCCGCCAGCGCTTTTAGAAAAGCTGGAGTGTATGCGTCCGACGAAAATTCCACGGGAGTTGAGGGTGCTGCCGACTTTGATTTCCTATTATATCGTCAACCACCAGCCGGATACCGACTGGGTTGTTCTGCCCGTGGTAAATTTCGACGCTTTCTTCGGGACGGCCAGCTTCGGCAAAAAATATCTGAGTCTTATCCCCCCGGAGATCCTTGATCGCTCTCCTCAGCACAGCGGTATATCCCGTTACCGGGTACTGCCGGAATACTTGCCAGAGGCTTGGGCGAAAACATAATAAAATATCTGCCGTTTTGACATCACACCGCATGGGAAATCATGAAGGCGCGGGCAAAGTGCGATAGAATCACAGCATACGGAAGGGGACTGAGGGATGGATTGGATTACGGGGATTCAGCGGGCGTTGGATTATACGGAGGAGCATTTGACCGGCGAAGTGGATTATGAGGCTGCGGCGAGGGCAGCCTGCTCGTCACCGTTTCATTTCCAGCGGATGTTCACCATGCTCTGCGGCTTCACGCTGGGTGACTACATCCGGATGCGCCGCCTTGCCCTTGCCGCCGAGGAACTGATGCAAACTCACGACAAGGTCATCGACATTGCGTACAAGTACGGCTACGACACCCCCGAGAGCTTTTCCGGTGCCTTTACCCGGTTTCACGGCGTCACGCCCACCCAGGCGCGCCGCGGCGAAACAGTCAAATCTTTCTCCCGGCTCTCCGTAAAACTGATTTTATCGGGAGGCAGTACTATGAATTACAGGATTGAAAAGAAAGACGCATTTAAAATCATTTGCAAGAAGGTTCAGGTGACGAAGCCCCAGGGCGATACCGCCGTGGCGGACATCTCCGCGTTCTGGAACAAGTGCAGCACGGACGGCACAATGGAGCAGATCTGCAAGTACGGCAAGTTCGACACGCTGCATGGCGTGCTGGGCATTTGCTTTTCCGATGAGTTGGCGGGCTCCGGCTTCCCCTACGGTATCGGCTCGGAGTACAACGGAGCGCCCCTGAACGGCGAGAAGCTGGACATTCTGGAGATTCCGGCCTACACGTATGCGGTGTTCACCTGCCGGGGCAAGATGCCCGACTCGTTCAAGGACACCTACAAGAAGATCTGCACGGAATTCTTCCCCCAGAGCAACTATGACTACGGACATGGCGTGGAGTTGGAGGTTTACCCTTCGGCGGACGTGCAGGATCCCAACTACACCTGCGAGATCTGGGTCGCGGTGAAAGAGAAACAGTAAGTGAACGGCACGGGAGCGCCGGAGGTTTATCAGAAAGGGTGTGCCCTGTTTCAGGGCACACCCTTTCTTCGTGACGGGACAAGAAGGCGCGTTGATTTCTTACAATGTGGAGAAGCCTTGTTTCTTTATGGTCGCGCACTGGCCGATGATAGTGCAGGAGACCCCGTCGTGTTTCATAACGGGTGTCTCCTGTTGATGATGGGTTAATTCATCCCGTCATCCACCGATGGTCATCCAATATTTCTTGCATTCGGATCGTCAGGCGGCGTGGTATCGGGATTGCAGTCGGGTGGAGTGCTGTCGCGGCTCGGCACAGTACTGACGGTCTGGTCAATGACCACGCCAGCCGGATCAGGTTGTTCCTCCGCCAGCGTTGTCTTCGATGTCGTTGCCGGCGTTTTATCCTCGTCGCCCATGATACCCACCTTCACGCCGGATTCATACATTGTGTAATCCTCAATTCTCGTGTTTGGCCCGCTCCACTCCACCAGCCCGAAACCGGGGACATCGTAGTAAGCGTGTCCGTCGATCCAGACGGTGTCCGGCCCGAACTCGGTGGGGTTGGTGATGGCTTTACCGATGAGGCTACCGTCTGTATCATAGAGGTATTTTTCAGAGTAAACATTCTCGGGGTAGACATCAGTGTGGTACGGGTCGGCCATTGTAGCCGGCGTGGCCTGCGGCACTGATGTGGGTTCCAGTACCGGAGTAATGCTTTCCAGTGTACTCTCCGCTGTCAGCAGTGCGGTTTCAACGGTCGGCGTTTTGAGGGCTTTTGGTGCTTCTTCTTCCGGCGTTTGAGTTACCGTACGGACTGCCACTGGCATTGCAAGGCTTTTGTTCCCTGCGGTCTGAATCTTCGTATATTCAGCGGATGCGTCTGCTTTTTGCGCTTCGGCGGGCACTTTCCCGCTGAAGCCGTTCTGAGGCCACACACCGGCGCACAGCGCCGTACACATGGTGATTACGATGGCTGTCACAAGTGCTTTTTTCATGTTGGTTCTCCTTCCTCGGATATAAAATGGGCGTTCCGCTCGACCTCTTCAGCCAGAGCGGAACGCCCATCATCCAGATTATTCAGTTCGTTTGAGAGCTGCCACGCGAGTTTGAATCCACAGAGAAAGCTGTCCAGCGACAGCGCGCTTGCGATTGCGGTTTCGTCGTCGATGAGCCGCAGTACCAGCTTCCGCTCTGGCTTGTCAAGTCGCTCCCGTAGCAGGTTGTGGTTTGCCTCCACTGACTCACGCAATGCCGCCAGCTCCGGCTTTTCGTAAAAGCGATCGTACAGTGCTTCCAGTATGTTGTCCATGCCACCGCCTCCTTGTAGTACGAACATATACCACAAGTCGGCGGGAATAGCTACTGAAAGATTTGCTGCGGTCTATTGCACAATTACATGCGTTACAATGCTTTATAATACGTTTCAATTTTTGCAGCCATGAGCTTGCGTCGCTCCGTGAGGAACAATTCGTAATCCTCAACGCCCATATCGGTGATGTTTTTCGGAATGCAATTCTGCGCGAGGTTTGCGGACAGAGCATCTGTTCCGGTTATATTCCCAAATTTCATTTTCTCGCCGTTGCACTGGGCGTATGCTGTCTGAAAATAGTCGCACGGAGCTTTGTCGCCTATGGATATGTTAACCTGCGTATCAAGATAGATATAGTTAGCAATCTGATTGTATTTTGTTTTTTCCTTTATGCCATTGCTTTTCAGGTAGTTTCGTGGAAAGATGTGATGTACATCACCCATAACCAAGACAAGATCAGCCACTTTCGTCCCATTCATAAACAGAGAATTATCACCATTAAAAACTTGCGATGCGATAAACGTGTTATACGCAGGAGTGTTGGTCGAGGAGGTTTCCAGATTTTGCACAAGCCCAATATGCCAAAATGATTCTGATAAAACAGCGGCTTCTATTTCATTGAAATAGGCAGCAAACCCTTTTTCTGCGATGTTTCTCAGATCCCTGTCCATGACCGTTTCAGGGGAACCAATATATCTGCCTGTCAAGGTGGACATGACGAACCATTTCTGAATACAGCGTTTGACTTGGTTTTTGGGGATCTCGCTTCCAAGGCTCAGCAAAAGATATAGTGTATATGCAAAATCAAGTGTCATCTGTGAATTGAGCAGCTTTTCTGATATAAATCCAGCTCCCTTTATGGCAAGCACAAAGTTTGAAAAGTTAAATTCATTTACAAAATTGAGTACGCCATTTTTGAGCTTGACGAAGGATTCCTCAGCGATAGCTTCTTTGTAATCGCGCGTGGCAAAGTTGCGTCCGGCAAGTAAGCTGACAAGGTCGCCCAGCTTGCCTCTGCCAAACTGATGCATGAAGGACACACGAAGCATATCGCCGTAATCAGGGTCATAGATCGATTCCTTGTCATTTCTCAGCCACTTAATTTTGGCGGCGTATTCAGACTCCATAAATAAAGAGTCCTTCTCGATACGAGGATAAAACTCAGGCTTTACGGCAAGGTGACAGAAGTAATCCACTGCTTTGCGAAGCATATTCCCACCGTACTTTTCGTCTGCCGCAATTTTTGACATGGCAAAATCAGACTGGCTCAGGGCCTTACCCTGCGAGTTGATGCGAATGAAAATTTCCGTTACTTCGTCGATATCAAGCTGATGGGCAAGCTCGATTACGCCGATCTGGCGGTTTGCTATGGATTTTAACTGCGTGAGAGCATCATCAATTGCATCAACATTTGCTTCGGGATTTGAAAGTATGTATGCGTCTTCGAAAGCTCTGTTACGGAATTCAGGCTTGAAAATTACGGAAATATCTGATATCCACTTTTTGTCTTTCAGATGTGAGGCATCCTGCACGGCAAATTGTTTGGAGGCTTCCATTTCCATCGGATTAAAAGCAATCTTTATCCTTCCAGAATTGAAATCTTCATCCAGCACTTCCTTGCCAGATATGGAAGCCATCAGTGCGGTCACCCGCTGCTGACCGTCAATCAGTATTTTCTTTCCTTCGGAGCTGCCTCCATCCTTCGTCTTAACGGACGGGTTCTTCCAGATAATGAGATATCCGGTTGGATAACCATTATAAAGCGAATCGATCAGATCGCGCACTTGGCTGCGTTTCCAGACAAACGGTCTCTGTATTTCCGGGATAACAAATTCTCCAGCCTCGATAAATCCGAGGATGGCACTGATCGGATACTGAGTAACTGAATACTTTTCCCCTTGCATTGATGTCCTCCTATATCTGCTCTCGGAGCTCACTCCAACTTGTAGCCACCTGCATCGTGATTCCGTTTGCCAGCGCTTCAAAATGTTTCTTGCCACAATGGATTTTCAGTTGCTCACGGGTACGCAAATCCATAAAGCTGGTGCTGCCCTTGGTCTCCAGAATGAAGTACAGCTTTTCCTCGCCGTTTTTAGTAAGGTAGACGGCCCAGTCGGGGTTGTAGGTGCCAATGGGCGTTTCAATTTTGAAGCGATCAGGGATTTTGAAGAACATTTTTACATCCGGGTCATTGTCCAGCGCCACGGCAAAGGGGCGCTCAATGGAGCTGCTGTCGTAGACTACATAGTCATACACGCTGTGTTCCACCTTCACCGCGTTGCGGTCAAGATTGGCTATCAGCTCGGCGGAGTCAAAAATCTCCTGAATAAAATACTCCTGACCATCCAGCTTCACATAACTGATGCCGTCGATCGCCAGCGCATGGCGGTTGTTGCGGATAATCTCCATTGACTTTTCAAGAAACGCTTCCGGGTTGTTGAGGAAGTCAGCGCAGCGTCCGCTTTCTACTAAAATCCGGTTCACCGTGGCGGGTGTGAGCAGGGTTTCGTCGCTGATAGCGGTGATGAGGTCGGGTAGCGTCTGGTAGGAGTCTGCAATATCCGTAGTACGCATTTCGCGTTCGGTGTGATAGATGCCGGCTTTTTCGATATGGATGTCCGCTGTCTGGGAAATTAGCCGCGTTTTAGGAATGGCGGGCATATCCTGTAAACCCTTCACACAATTCTCCACCAGTTTATCAGTGTCGATACTGACACGATACGCGGTTTTTTGCTTAATCTTGCTCCACAGCTCCAAAAATTCAGGTGAAATCATGACCTGCTTGTTAATGTGCACGACCACATCACGGGAAGCGTCGCGCACCGGCGGCTTACGGTCAGCATTGGCGATGATTTGTTCAAATCGCTCCCGTGCCGCCTCATATTTTTTCGGCAGGTCAAGCGTCCCAGCTTTCAGTGCGTTTTTCATGGTGTCCTTCATCTTGCCGCTGCTGGTGATGTAGCCCTTTTGCTCAAAGTGGGTCATGAGCTCCTGTGCGTCCTCGTAAGTAACCTCGCGCTCAACTGTTTCTGTAATTGTGGCGGTAATTCCTTCGATAGCGGCTGCTGCCTGCTCCGGCGTGGCACCCATTTTCATCTGGCGCATTACTTCCGTGACAGGGCTTGGCGGCGATGCGATTTCACCGCGTTCAAGTTGCGCAGTTATTTTCTTCTCGGTGGCAACCATTTCGGGATCGGCCATCCACTTATCCAGCATTCCGCTTTCCGTCCACGTCTTTACAAGCTCCTGCGCTTCCGACTGATCAATGGTATGCTCTTGCGACACCTGCTCCTCGTAAACCATGCCGGCGAACAGGCCAAGCTGCAGCATTCCGAACTTGACACCAGTCTCGTCTTCAATCTCCTTCTGGAGTGTGCTGGCGAAGTCGGCAAAGCTCTCATTTGCCATAACGTGCAGAATGTTGATGTTCTTATCCTCGATCCGCTCGCCGTCCTGATTGACGCACAGGCGCAGCCCGCGCCCGACCTTTTGGCGGCAGGTGAAGGTGGATTTCTGGTCGATGAGTGTGCAGACCTGAAACACATTTGGATTGTCCCAGCCCTCTTTCAGCGCGGAGTGAGAGAAGATAAAACGCAGCGGACATTCAAAGGAAAGCAACCACTCCTTGTCCCGCATGATGGTGTTGTAGGTATCGTCGTCTGCCTGTGTATCGCCTTTTGTGTCTTTCAGACGGCCTTTTTTGTCCTGCGAAAAATACCCGTTGTGCACCTTGGTTACATCAGCGAAAAAACGCTCCTGAATCGGCTCATACTTTGGCTTCGACAGCAGTTCCGCATAGCATTCCTCAAACATCTTGGCGTAGATGCCGGGCGTACCATCCTCGTGGCGGTACTTGTCTACCTTGTCAATAAAGAACAGCGACAGCACCTTGATGCCCTTGTCGGTATAGCGCAGTTCTTTATCCAGATGCGCTTCAATCGTGCGGCGGATCTGCGCGCGTTTGACGATGTTTTCATCCACATCGCCAATGGACTTGCCCAGAGCCACTTCTTCGGTGTTGCCAAACTCAATGTGCTCAAAGTCCGGCGTGCAGTCGATGCCGGCGACGGAATAACCCTCGTACAAATCCCGCTCGCCGGAGAGGATAAACAGATCGTCGCCCGGCTTCACGGTCACAGTCTTGCGCGTCACAACGCCGTCCTTGCCCTTTACGTCAATCTCAATCTTTGCGCGGAATCCCTTGTCATTGGAAACAGACAGCAGCCGCACGAAGGGCTGGTTGAACCCGCCGGACACCTGATTGGACGAAACGGCAATCTGCTTGACCAGCCCCATCTGGTAGGCATCCACGGGTGTCAGGCGATAGAGCAGATTGATCTTTTCTCTGTGCGTTGCGGAATATCGCAGTACGAACAGCGGATTCAGAGAGGCGATGGCTTCCTTGGCTTTGGCGGTGTTGTCTACGCTCTGCGGCTCGTCGATGATGACGACGGGGTGAGTATCTTGAATAAAGCGCATGGCGGTCTCGCCGTTTAGCTTGTCCTGCGCCTGATTGATGATATTCTCCGCCTTCTTGAAGGCGTCGATGTTGATGATCATGATCTCAATATTTGCGCTGGTGGCGAACTGCCGCACATCGGAGAGCTTGGCAGAATTGTAGATGAAATAACGGCAAGGCACATTATCGTATTGCAGTCCGAAATGCTCGCGGGTTATCTCAAAGGACTTATACACGCCCTCGCGGATCGCCACGCTGGGCACCACGATGATGAACTTGGCAAAGCCGTATTTGCGGTTCAGCTCGAAGATGGTTTTGGTGTATACATAGGTCTTGCCGGTGCCGGTCTCCATTTCGATGCAGAACTGCATATCCGCCGCGTTGGGCGTCATAGGCAGACGGTTGCGCTTCTGCACAGTGTGCATATTGTCTGAGAGCGTCTGCGGCTCTATGTAGATGGCGTTTCCGATACCGAGGTCATTCATGATGGACATCTGGGTTTCTTCCACCACGGAAAAAGTGCTACGCGTCTTTTCCTGCCCGGTAAACAGCTCGACCACGGCGTTGACAGCGTCGGTCTGGAAGTCCTGATTTTTGAATTTTAGCTTCATGGCTGTTCACCTTCCAACTTTGCTACAAATTCATCTATTTCGAGGTCGGACAATTCTTTCCCGTAGAACTCATCATAAGATGCAAATAGCTCCTTTTTGCTTTCTGGACTAACTTCAAAATTGTCATACAGTCTTGACGGATATAAGTTCGGTACTTGTGTTTTCTCCCCAGAATAAAGCTGCGACAGTATCGCAATTGACAAAGTAACTATATTGCTTAACTGATCGTGCTCTACCAAAATAGGTGCAATTTTTGTATACTCAATGAGTATTTGTTCTTTCGGACTACCACGGTATTGCTGAAATAGATCCATAAAACAGGAATGAGCGTCAAGAAAAAATTTCGATTGGGCATTGGCGTTTATTAGCTCGATTGCTTCTCCTAAAAGAATAAGGTTTCTGGAAATCTCAGATTGTTTATATCTATTTGCACCCGAATCGTAGTCAAGAAAGATACCAGATAATTGACATTCCTTAATGAAATTATTTTTTAGAGTCATCGAAGATATAAAAGTTCCAGATATAACTTGGCATTCGGTTGCGGTTAAAGAAACACTGGTTTTATTGTTTGCTTGTAGCTGCTCAATACATTTATCACGTATCGGAGTAACTCTACCGAACATTCCATAATAACCTTGTGAATTCTTCACAATTAGTTTTTTGAGATTATGTTTAATTTCCTCTGTCAAGTTTGCAGCATAAATAAGCTCCGATAGCTTTGTTGACAAATTTAGCTCAATACGCAGAGTTTCAACTATATCGGAAAATCCATTGAAGACATTTATCCAGTTCCCTCGGGGATATGGTATTTCTCCACCATGCGCTTTGGTCATTTCGCTTGCTCTGCTAACTTCGTCAAGAAAAGAAAAGATTTCGACAGGCATATCCGCATTGGGTGACGAAACCTTCTTTGCCTCCACAATCGCCACATCTGAGCTGAGGCCATTTACAATGTTAATACGTTCTTCTTTGGCAACCCAAACTTTTTTTCTTACAAAGGGTATTATCTTCTTGACTTTCCCTTCTTTAAACAGCTTGTATGCGGTGCGGTACTCGCCCTGAGTAATGCTGATTATTTGACCTGTATGTGGATCGCGGAAAGTGTTCCCGTAACGGCTACCAATAAGAAGAATGTACCAATCACATTTCTCAATTGTTGATAGGCATGTTTGATATGAACTTTCAGAAGAGTCTTTCGGAAAATCGCTTGTCTCGGAAGTATAAACTTCATAACCCATCTCTGATAGCCAATACTTTAATGCTGACCTCAAATCTTCAAAATCACTGACTGTTGAGCTGATAAATATTTTCCCTTTATTCATATGCCTATCTCACACCAATTTCAGCTCAATGCCTTTATCACGGAGGATATAGTAGGCATTGGCCATGGCGGTATTGTCAGTGAAGCTGTCGCGGGCGATGATGACCTTTGCAGGGGCGTAATCTGCCATGGCATCCACATCGGCAGGCTGGATGTTCCCCGCAAGGCAGATGAGCAGCAGACAATCCGCGCTGATGGCGTAGACCGCTTTGCCATTCAGTTCGGTTCTGCCCACCGGGTAGGTCAAGGGCACGCCCAATTTCAGCATAATCTCGCTGACCATATCCATGTCGGAGCGGTCTGGCTTGACACGGCTGATCATTTGGTTCATGCGGTCATAGAGAATATCAAGCTGGTCATTTTCAATCGGTGTGGAATCCCATGTTTTGAGATTGGATGTGTCCAGTTTATATACCTTAAAACCGATGTCAAACAGCTCTTTTTCGGCGTCGCCAAGCTGCATCTGGCCGTTCGTCTCTGTGAGTTTCTTTCCAGAACGGCGGATGCGCTCCTTGCCAATTTCACAGATGTTTTTATAGCCCGCTTTGTAGGCTTCGCTGTTTTCGTCGCAGACTTCCGGGAGCTGCACCAGTATGTAGCGGCGATTGCCGCCGTCCTCTGCGTTGAGCTGCATCACTGCATGAGCGGTGGTTGCCGAGCCTGAGAAGAAATCGAGGATAATATCGTTATCTCGAGTAGCCAACGCCACCATGCGTTTCAATAAGCGAACTGGCTTTGGAAAATCAAAGGCTGGAATTTCTAATAGGTTACGCAACTCCTGAGTTGCTTCCTGATTATGCCCTACCTCAGAATTTGGCCACCATGTCCATCCTGTTTTACCATTCCGTTCAAATAAGTATGTTTTTTGGCGAGGAACGCCATTTCCATCCGCGCCAAACCAGAGACGACCTTCTTTCAAATATTGATTATAAACTTCAACAAGATTTTTCCAGCATCGCCCTTTGGGTGGCTGGACTACCACTCCGCTTGGAGTCGTAATTGAATACATCTGATTAGGTCTGTAGCCTGGTGCCGTGAAATCAGAGGAGACCCAAGGGCCATTCGGATCATTATCCGGATTGTTGAAATTCGCCTTATCAGATTCTGAAAGAGGCAATGCATTGATGGCGTTATCCAATTCTGTAATATCTTTGCAGTAGGCTAAGATATATTCGTGTCCTGTACTAAATGCTGTTCGCGCGTCCGGAGACGTCCTTTTTTGCCACACAATTTGAGCCACAAAATTTTCTTCACCTAATGCCTCGTCACACAGTTTGCGGAGGTTAGTGACTTCATTATCATCAATGCTGATAAAAATCACGCCGTCATCCCGCAGCAAGTTTGCCGCCAGACGCAGGCGGGGATACATCATATTCAGCCAGTTGGTATGAAAGCGCCCCATGGTTTCGGGGTTGGACTTGGTGGTCTGCTGTGTGACCTCCTTATACCGTGCCATGGGGTCAGCAAAATCATCGGCATAGACAAAGTCTTTGCCGGTGTTGTACGGCGGGTCGATATAGATCATCTTGACCTTGCGGTAATAGGCGGTTTGCAGAAGCTTTAAAACCTCCAGATTGTCGCCCTCTATGTAAAGATTTTGAGTCTCGTCAAAGTTGACGCTCTCCTCCGGGCAGGGGCGCAGCGTGCCGGTAGAGCGCTTCTGCGCCAGCTTCAGGCACTCCGCCTTGCCCTTCCACTCAAACTTGTATTTTTCAAAGTCATTGTCGATATATTCACCACAAAGGGATAACAGCTTGTCAATGTCCAGCTTTCCCTCTGCAAAGCACTCTGGGAATACCGTGCGCAGCTTGTCCATATTTGCCCCTTCAAGGTTCATGCTCATCCCTTCTATCATCTCAGGCATTTTTCTTCCTCCAGTACTCAAAATGGCAAATCCGACTGTGGTAATTGCTTTCCAATATATTCTACAGTAAGCGTTTTTTCTAAGAAATCTTTTGCGGTATGATTTTCAATAACTATTCGATCATTAGTTGTTGGTAACCTGAGTTTCTTTGCTATTCGCGCTTTCTCGGCATTCGTATTACCAGTAGGACTAACGGTAATCAATATTTTATTCTGATTGTATTCCATGGCCTGACGAATCAGATCGTTAATATGGTTATCATTGTAACTATATCCGATGGTAATAATGACCTCCGCATTAAGGACATATTTCCTGAACTCGTAGAGATAGAAAAGATAGGGGTCAATCGCCTGCATTTTTAAATCCGTGCCGAATATTAGGTCTGGAACAATTCCATGTTGCTGCGAAATTCTAAGCTGATCATCTTTACGCTCCCAATCAATCGAGCCATGCAGCTTATACAGGTATATTGCCGCTTCTTCGTCGTCCTCCGATTTAATAAATCGATTGCCATCCCAAGGGCGATCTTCAAAAAAACCCGTTTCGATTGTACAATCAACGTTGTTTTCCAAGCATAAATCATAATTCAAAGAAAATATGCGCAGAGCAAATGTAAGTTCCTTTTGAAAGCGCTCAAAGTTTTTGTAGTATGATGCCGCTTTATATGAAGTAAGCGTAACCCAGCCGGGCAGCTCTTTTTCAATAATCTTTATAAGCTCATTGATGTTTTTAAAATTGGTTCCGGCTAAGTCAAGCAGGTCATTTGAGTAGCCATACACAAAAGGGTACAGATGCGTTCTTTTATATTCAGATAAGGCATGTAGTGTAACGAGCAATGATTCAATGTTAAAGTTTTGATCTTGCCCTACCAAGTTGCATCCATACTCCATTGTGCATTTTACGTATTTGTACAGTGGAAGCAGGTCATCGCTATATGTATCCGACAACAATTTTTCTAATCTATCAATCATGTTTTTGGAAATTGGTATATTGGCATCATAGCTACATCCAGCGCCTAAAAGGAATACAACAGATTTTTCACCTACACTCATTTTTACTCACCCTCTAAATAAACCAAACTTTTTCCAACGCCGAATCGCCAATATCAAGATTGATGCCATACTGATCAAATTTGCCGGCAAATTTTGCAATCAATTCTGGATAAAGCGTTGATACCGGTTCATGCTTTGCATTAAATCCGCGCCAATTTGCACCTGAAAGATTGATAATATCTTGCAAATACGATTTCGTCTCTTCCTCAGAGAAATCAGGCCCATAAATAAACTGAACATGGACTGGATTTGATATGTTTTGGGCGGATACTACTTGAGTACTTCCCTGTTGGAGTCCTTCAAACCACATAAGGTATTCACGTTTACCAAGCCTTACACAGCTTCCGGCCAGAGGGATGTTGCTGTTAAAATGCGAATAGCCAAAGAATTTGTTGATAATGTTAATTTTGATAACGGAGAAAATAATGTTTTGATGGCTTTGTTTAGCAATATCAATGCTATCCTTTATGCATCGCATTTCATCACGCTTAAGCTTATATGGAACATGAATAACACATTTTTCGATGGTGTCATCTAAATCCTCTTGAAGATGTGCTTTGATCTGCTGCGAAAACTGCGATATATAGCTCATTTTATCATTGGATTGCCCCAATATATTTAACCGTTTATATTGCCCGCTTGAATCAAAGCATAATGAATATGCGAAATATCTTGTCACATTTTTATCCTTGTCCAAAATATGGGCAGATGATATCCCGAATATCAAGCAATTTTTGTTTTGCGGCTTAACTTTCCAGGGTATTCCACCAAGCTTTACAAATAATTGCAGTGCAATGCCTGAGATAGACCATTTAAATCCATCTTTTTTTATTGCCTGTTCTATGGTCACTGCTTGAATTGCTAATCCATGCTTTAAGAAGTAGCTTTTAACAGTGTAATATGGAGAGTAGTTGTTTATAGTGTCGAAATCCTTTTTGATGCCTGCGAAAATGCCGACAATATTTGCACTCGGGTTATCTACGACAATTTTGTCAAGTTGACTGCTAATACTGTGTAAGCTTTCGACAGAATAATCGTCTACAACTATTGATGTAATATTGTCATTCGAAAAGGTGACGCCAAACATATCCTGCATTCCACTAAAAGTGGAATACTCCTGGCCACGCAATGCTTTGACGAGTTGACGGGAAGTATTAACCTTGCTCTTTTCAAACACAAATACGTATAGTGGGTTACCCACATCATTCATGAGTGGCTTATATTCTTTTATTCCCTGAAATTGAATTGTACTTTCGCCATTTTTAAATACATATGTCTTTTCATTTAAGAGAAACGAGGGCAGGTTCATCAGCGATTTATTTATATCAACGACAACATCACCCGACATAATAGGAAAAAGTAAAGGAATGGTTTTTTCTATGAAATTGTGGATGTATCTCAGCTTATCTGAGTAAAAGCTTTTATTTTTGCTGCCATCGGATGCTAATGATAGACTGAGAATCTTCTCCTGACGTGATTTCTCATATCCATGAAAAGGCTTGAATTTATAATCTAATAGAAAGCCAAAGCTGTTAGTAACTTCAAGGTAGTATGGTTCAACTTGAATTAAACTTTGTCCTTCTTTATGGGCTGAGATAACAAACGATATATTTGGAACTTTGTGTGTCCCTGAAAAAAAGGAGGTAGAAGGCAATGATTTATTAGCTTTTTGAATTAATAATCCCGCAAGCCACTTTTTTGTCATATTGATATTATCAGTCGATTTAGCATTATATTGAACACACTCTGGTCTTTCCGTAAAAGACACAGCATATGCGTCTCTATCTTGTCCGTCGGTAGTAGGCAAGTAATATTTGAAAACTGCATCGTCTTTCTCACCTGCATCATATGACTTGCGAAAAACCGGAAATGTGAAATCAGAGTTTGCAAGTTCCAAAAAACTTAACATTATATTCTCATTCATAAGACACCCTCCGCTTTCAAAACAATTTCTCTCGTAATCATCGGCATAAGATGCTCCTCCACTTATTGTGCTTTTTTGGAAAGCTTCCTCGCGTCTGCCGGTTTCTCTGCGTCCTTCGGAATCGCCCATGCTTTGCCAAATTTGGTCAGGCCAGGAATTCGGTTTTGGTTGCACAGCACCTGCACGCGGCGGGGTGTGATTCCCCATTTTTTTGCGGCTTCAGCGATTGAGACGTAATCCATAACTTTCACCTCGTATTATAAAAATGCCCTACTTTCGCAGGGCGTTTCAATGGAGCGCAGCTGGCTGCCACCCGGTTCAGGAAGGCCCTTATAGCTTTGCGTCACCGCCTTTCGACGGTTATGCCGATCATTCGATTTAATATGGGTTTAATACATACTGTTTGACGAACAAATACAAGGCATATTTGGGCATCATGCATGCCTCTCGGCCGATTGGCGACGCACTGATCGTCACGTTGAAGCTCCCATCGCTGCACCAACGTGAGCCTCCGGAAGCTTGCCGTTTCAGCATTCCGCCGGACGGATATTTCGGCTTCGCAGTACCCGGTTCAGATCCGCCAGTACGCGCTTTTTGTCGGCGCTCCACAATGGCGCAATGAGGTCGCGCTTTGCACCGTCGCCGGTTAGTCGGTGGATGATGACGTTTTCCGGAAGCAGTTCCAGCGCATCGGCCACCAGTTCGTAGTATTCCTCCGGCTTCAGCGTTCGGAACTCGCCGCGGCGATAGCTGCCTGCCAACGCTGTGCCCTCCAATACATGGAGCAGTTGCAGTTTGATGCCGTCCGCGCGCTCCGCCACATAGCGAATGGTTTGCAGCATATCCTCCCGGCTCTCTCCCGGCAGGCCAAAAATGACATGGGTGATCCGGTGGACGTTCAGTGCCGCCAAATTCTCCATGGCTTTTTCGTAAGCTGCCAGAGGGTAGCAGCGGTTAATGCGCCGGGCCGTCTCCTCATTCGAAGTTTGCAGTCCCAGCTCCACCCAAAGCGGCATTCCCTCGGAAAGCCGCCGCAACATGGCCAACGTTTCCGGCCCCAGGCAATCCGGCCTTGTGGCGATGGAAAGTCCGACGATATTCGGCTGTGATACCGCCTCTGTGTAGATGCGCTCCAGCCGCGCAAGGTCACCATAGGTGCCGGTGTAGCTCTGAAAATAGGCGATATATTTGAGCCCTTCTCCCTTGGCACCCAGCGTCCTTTTCGCATCTTCAATTTGCCGGGCTACGGGCAGCTCGGCCGAGGCTGCAAAGTCCCCGGAGCCTCCGGCAGAGCAGAACACACAGCCACCCACGCCCGCCGTGCCGTCCCGATTGGGACAGCTTGTGGCTGCAGACAGGGCCAGCTTATAAACCTTGCAGCCGAAAATCCGGCGGCAATAGACATTAGCGGATACATAGGTATGGGACATGGTGGCCTCCGTTGGGGTGAGTGTGGGATTAGTATGCGGACAGCAATTCCACCAGCTTGTCCCGAAACCCCGCATTCTGTTCCGGCTTACGCTTGGGCGGGCCCTTGAGCCGACCGCCGGCATTTTGTATTTTCTTTGCCGTGTGGCGCTGCAAGAGCAGGGCGTCGATATTGTCCGCTGTGTACTCCATACCGTCCTGATTGAGCACAGCGGCATTTCGTGCAAGGCACATGGCGGCAAGACCATAGTCCTGCGTGACCACAATATCTCCGGGTTGAACCAGATTCACCAGCGCAAAGTCCACGCTGTCCGCGCCCTTGGAGAAGGTCAGCGTTTTCGCGCCTTACTTCTCAAAAACGTGGGAGGTGTCGCACAGGAGCAAGCATTCGATATGATGCGCTTTTGCCAGAGCTACGGTACTATCCACCACCGGGCAGCCGTCTGCGTCTACCAGTATTCTCATCGTCAAAGGCTCCGGAGCGTGCGGCGCTGGAGCAGATCGTACCGCCGAACATAGCGCCCGATATTCAGGCCATGCCGCATATAATCCAGCAAAAGTTCCCCGCAGGCGCGGCTGTCGCTGCCGGCGTTGTGGTGATCCAGATTCAAATCCAGATAGGCGCAGAGCGTGTTCAATTTGTGGTTACTTAACTCCGGATAGCAGGCACGTCCCATCGTGCAGGTACAGGCGTACGTTGCGAAAGGCTGCCAGTCGATCCCGTAGGCACCCAAACATTGCGCCAGCACGCGCATATCGAAGGGCGCGTTGTGCGCGATCAGGATGCCGGTGCTCATCAGCGGTTCGAGTTTCGTCCAAAGCTCAGAAAAGGTGGGTTTATCCGCAACCATCTCCGGCGTAATTCCGGTAAGCTGCACATTGAAATAGTTGAATTGCTCTTCCGGGTTCACCAGAGAGTAGAAGTCATCCACAATCACGCCGCTGTCGATGACGGTGATTCCGATGGCGCTCATACGGTCGTTTAAGTAATTCGGCGTTTCCACGTCGAAGGCGATGTAGCGTTCATTCATTCTTATGTGCCTCTTTGATCCTGGTCAATATCGTCTCATCCGCCGGGCAGAATGGATAATCGTCGATCTCGTCCACAGTGATCCAGCGAATGTCGTTGTGCTCCAGCATTTGCGGAACACCCTCGGCAATCTCGGCGTTGAATAGAGTCAGATGCACGGTGAGGTCGGGGTATTCGTGGGTCACATCCATAAATGTACTGCCAACGGTCAGTGTGACTGCCAGCTCCTCTTGACATTCCCGGATAAGCGCCTGCTCCTTTGACTCGCCGGGCTCCACCTTCCCGCCAACGAATTCCCATAAAAGTCCCCGCGCCTTGTGTGCCGGCCGCTGGCAGATCATGAATTTGTTATGGTCCCATATCAGGGCAGCTACTACTTCCGTCATGTGCTTCACATTCCTCACATTTTACAAAAACAGCCCTGTACTTTTACAGAGCTTGGTCGATTGCAGATGGCTGCCATAAAAACAGTACAGGCCCTCGTAGCTTTGTGCCGATGCCTTTTAACGGTTTGGCTCTTTTTCTATAATATAAAACAAGTATATGCTTTTTTGCGAATAATTGCAACGTGTGATCCGTCATTTTATTCCATTTTTCCTGTAAAACAGCGACAGAGCGTGCAAGTTGCTTTGCTTGCTTCGACACGATATAATGGAAATACCATCTTGCCTGAAGGAGTGAGCGCCGGTGCCTGCCCGCATTGCTGTTTTATCCGATACCCACGGTCTGCTGCGGCCGGAGGTGCTGCGCATTGTGCGTACCTGCGACTGCATTCTCCACGGCGGGGACATCAATCAACCTGAAATTCTGGACGAGCTGCGGACGATTGCGCCGCTGTATGTGGTGCGCGGGAACAACGATAAGGACTGGGCGGAAAACCTGCCTCAAAGCCTGTCGGTGACGCTTGAAGGCGTAACCTTTTTCATGGCGCACAACAAGAAGGATGTGCCGCCGGAGCTTGGTGCGGCGCAAATTGTGGTGTTCGGCCATTCACACAAATATTTTGAGCAGAAGCTGGATGGCCGCCTGTGGCTCAATCCCGGCAGCTGCGGCCCGCGCCGGTTTGACCAGCTCATCACCATGGCGGTGATCGAGGTGAAACAGGGGCGGTATCAAACAGAGAAAATTATAATCCCGCCGGATGAGCCCGGCGGGCGGAGGAAAAAAGCCAAATGACAGCAAAGATTCCGGCTGAAAATCAAAGACTTGCCCGTATTGCCCCGCTGTTTGCCGGGTGGGAGGAAACCATGATTTTTTCCTGCCTTGCGGGCTGCATGGGATATGCTATCGCGGATGATGACGAGCATCCCACGGCGGCGCAGATTGTGGTGGGGGATTTTTGCTTCTTTGCCGGAAAGCCCAGCGAAGCGCTGGCCGCTCAAACGGCCGCACCAATTCTGACGCCACAGAATGAGGCATGGTGCCGCGTGATTGAGCGTGTCTGGGGAAACCGCGTCGGTAAACACACCCGATACGCCATCAAGAAAGAACCCGGCGTATTCGATGGTTCAAAGCTGACCCTTTACGCGTCTTCGCTGCCGTCAGAATATATGCTTTCGCCTATTGACGAAGTAATTTATGCGCAGGCCGCACAGGAAAAGTGGTCGGAGGACCTCGTTTCTCAATTCCTGAATGGGGCAGATTACTGCCTTCGCGGGCTGGGCGTGGCGGTTCTTTGGAACGGGCAGCTGGTGGCGGGCGCATCCTCCTATACGATCTATCCGGGCGGCATTGAAATTGAGATTGACACCAAATCGGAATATCGGGGCCGGGGACTGGCGACAGCCTGTGGGGCGGCACTGATTCTCGAATGCCTGCGGCGCGGACTCTATCCGAGCTGGGACGCGCACGATCTGCGTAGCGTGGCGCTGGCGGAAAAGCTTGGCTACCACCGGGATCATCCGTATCCGGTTTATGTGAAGCTCTGACACAGAGAAAAACAGCGGTATGGAGTCCAAACTCCATACCACTGTAATCATTTTTTATATGGGGACTTGTCGTTGCTTACACCAAGAATATAATCTATGCTGGTCTTGTAATATTTTGCGAGCTTGATAAGTACCTGCGTCGGAATGTCGTTTTCTCCGGTCTCGTACTTGGAGTATCCGGTCTGCGACATCCCTAAATACTGTGCAATCTGTGTTTGATTGAGGTCTGCATCCTCACGCAAATCCCGCAGCCTGTTGTTCATAGGAATCACCTCATAAATAGTATCTCATAACCTGAAACAGATTATTGACTTATAACCTGTTTTAGATTAAGCTATACACCGTGGGGTGAAACTATATGCCAGATTATAAAGAGATGTATCTAAAGCTGTTTCGCGCCTCGGAGGAGGCGGTGAATGTGTTAATCACTGCTCAGCGCGAGTGTGAGGAACTCTATATCTCCTCACCGGAGCCGGAACTGAAGGTTATTACGCTGTCGGAGCAGGGCGTCGGGGACGAAGCGAGACCGAAGAATCATCCGCAGATCAAAAAGAAAGGCTCAGACTGATTGCATCAGCCTGAGCCCTTTGTTTACGGCTTTTTTACCGCCCGGAGCTCGATATAGCCCCGCTTTCCAATGGGCTCCAGCTGGATGCGCGGGTTCTCGTCATCCCATGCATACCCGATTACCGATGGCTCGTATTTGTCCATGGCTGCCTGCAGCGAATCGATGGCCTCGCAATAGTCCTCTTCCGCGAAGGGCTCGCTTTGGAACATCAGATAGGTTGCGGCGGGCAGGTCAATAACGTCGAAGCCATCAGGTACCGGGCCGGCATAATCCGTTGCGACCTCCACCCCCTGCACATACTTGGAGGTGCCGGGTTTGCGGTACTGCTCCGGCAGCCACAGGCATACCGGCTCGCCGCAGAGAGACTTCATGCTGGTGAGCACACCCCATACGTCGCAGCCCACCTCCTCGCAGTAGGCGAAGTAGTCTGCGGCGGCGATTCCGCGCTTGACGACAACCTTCCGCGCGGGCTTTTCCATCACCTGAATAAATACGCTTTTTTCATTTGTCATTTCTGTACGCTCCTTTTTCCAAAGTTCTCGGAATTTGACTCCGTAGGCAGTGAACAGCGGCAAAGGAACGGGGCACAGGGCGTATTCCTTGGGGTTGCAGCCGAACTCCCGCTGAAACGCCCGCTGATAGCCGTCTACGCTCTCAAAGCCAAGATCGCAGGCTACGTCGATGACCTTGACCTGTTCGTCCCGCAGCCGCAGGGCCGATTTGGAGAGCCGCAGTCGCCGGATATAGTCGGCGGGGGTCAGACCGGTAAGCTCCTTGAAAATGCGGGCGGCATACCACGGGGAGAACCGGGCTGCCCCGGCCAGATCCGTCAGGGTAATGGTTTCGGTCAGGTGGCTTTCGATGTAATCCTGCATCCGCTGGACGGCAAGGGTTTTGTCATTCACGCTGTTCACCTCCTTACAAAAGGATCGTACCACAACCGGCGACGGATTTTCTCGACGCTGCTTGCGCAGCTGCGGCAACAGAAAAACGATTCTGCCAACAGTGTATCATAGCTTGGTATACTGGAGCAAAGTATTTGCTGCATTTTGGGCCCGGTATTGCTATACTAATAGAGGATTGTCTTTGTGTACGGAGGTGGAAGTAAAATGAGCAAGTATTCGCCGCTTTGGGAGGCAATCGGGAAACGGATGGAGGGCAGCTTTACGCTGACTTACGCCGAGATCGAGCAAATCCTCGGCTTTCCAATCGACCATTCGTTTCTGAACTTCAAGAAAGAGCTGCCGGCCTATGGCTACGAGGTCGGCAAGATCTCCATGAAGGCACAGACGGTGGCGTTCCGCCGGGTCGATATTTGACATTGCAACGTCATTCTGTTATGATCTGCTCCGGACTTCCATGAAAGGAGCACAGATGTGGAAAAGTTTATCCCCTTTGAAAAACTCTTCAAGAAAAAGCAGCGGGAGCGAAACACCGCCCGGCGCGGCAGTTGGTACGGGCTGAATCCCGTGACCCGCAAGCCGGAAAATTCAAAAGCCTACAACAGACGAAAGGCACGGAAATGGAGTGATGATTCCATGGCCGTGCCTTTTGTGATATTCAGCGGAAGGGTCTCATCAGAATTTCATCCTGGCGTCCGCTTTGAACGGCTTTCTTGAAGGGTTACCCTCCACGCGGTAAAAGCGCAGATTTTTCACGTCGTAGACCGCCGACCAGACGGTATCGGCGTTTGTTTTCCGGTCGTATTGACAGATGAAGCCGTATTTGCCGGACAGAACATCCTCGCAGAAATCCAGCGAATACGCGCCGTCATGTTGCGCCAAAGCGTTCCACGTCGTCTCGTACCGTTCCTCCGCGCGCCAGCTGTCCACATCGGGTGGGGTGCGGTATTTCTTCATCGCCTCGGAATGGAAGCAGTTCGCCGCGGCGACAAAATGCGTGCCCGGCTCCGGCCGGATCACTTCGAGTTTTGCAGGGTTGCATTCCACAACGGCAATTTTGCCGTTACGATCGGCCAACGTGATCGTCTGTGCGGAGGCGATTGGCAGATTTTTCAGCGCGCTGATTGCGTCCTCCGTCGTCGCGCATTTTTCCAGGATATAGCGTGTCAACATCCCCGCGTTCAGCCCCGGCTTTCTGATATGCGGGTAGAGAAAGGTCAGCGCGGCGGCAAGTCCGTTTTCATTCATGCCGTCCTCGATCTGAATGAATGCGGTGGTGTTGCCGTTGAACGCGTAGGCACCGGACAGCGCGTAGAGGCAATTCATATAGAGCTTCTCGAGGCTCACCAGGAAATCACTGTTTTTACACAGATAAATATTTGTCCCGTCGGCAACTGCAAAGGCCGTACAGTGATGATCCGGCTCAAAGCAGTACATGGGAAGTAGCAGATTTGCAATATTCTCAAGCGGGCTGCCCTGGCCGTCCGCCATGCCCTCGATCTCATCCAGAACTTCAGGATAATACTCCCGATAGACCGGCAGGCAGCTCTTTGTGAACGCTTTCAGCTCGTCTGTGATTGTGAAAGTCGGGCTGCCGTTGATGATCGTTCCGTGGTTTTTCAGCAGCGCTCCGTACTTAAAGCCTGCCTCATAGTGCGAACCCTTGAATCTTCCGTGATACATATTCACTTCAACTCCATTTTTGTGATTGGAGAGTGGCGTCATCTCTGAAAACAAGGGTAAATCAATAAAAATTTCTTGTCAACAGCTATATTAATTTCGTTAAAAAACGCGGAGCGGTCACCGACCGCTCCGCGCGCGCGATATGAAATTGGGTTACACCAGCTGCCCCGGCAGCTTAAGCTTTTCCTTGGGCGGAAACTGCGCGTCGAAGGCTTCGGCTTCTTTTTCATCCACGAAGTAGCCCTCCGGGTCCTTGTAGGTGCCGGAGATGCCGTCCAGAAAGCCGGGACTTAGCTCGCAGATCAGGAAATAGGGAACCTCAGCGTCGCGTGGCTCGGCAAAATAGTGGATGCCCTTCGTACTTGCCACCACGAAACCGGATTGGCCGTAGAAGTCGATGTTGCCGGTGATGGCCAGCGCGCCCGCGCCCAGCTTTTTGGCCTCGTTCATGGAGTGGCGCAACAATATTGTGCCGTAGCCCTGTCGTTTCCATTCCGGCGCAATGCTGATGGGGCCGAAGGTCATGATGGGAATGCTTCTGCCGTCATCGGCGTAGATCTCAGAGCGGACATACATCACATGGCCAATCAGTCTACCGCGGCGCTCCATCACGAAATCCAGCTCCGGAACAAAATCCGGCTTGCCGCGAAAGGTGTGCAGGACATAATGCTCCAGACACCCGGGGCGGTAGACATTCCAAAACGCCTCGCGCGTCAGATTTTCGGCATCAAAGTAATCGCTTGATGTTTCCAAACGGATGGTATATTCGTTTTGCATGGTTTTCCTCCTAAAATTGATGAGTTTCAATTCAGGGAGGTTCGAGATGTGTTCAGCAAACCTCCCGGTCAGCCGACAATCTCCAAGGTGTTGTTTTTCAAACAGCAGTCTCCTAAATGTTATATTTGATCAGGCTTTGAGCCTCATCATGACTTCATTATAGTGCTATGGACTTGAGAACGCAAGAGGCGGTTTGGCAATGCATCCAGCAGTCAAAGCTGCGGGGCTCGTTTGAGCCCCGCAGGAGGGGTTTTAATTTGTTGTCCTTCGTCTTGTTGATATAGTTCCCCATCACCTGATGAGGAGGGGCGGGTCAGAATCGGAGCATGGCTCCCAATTGATCCGCTGCTTTTTGCAGTTCTTCATTGGTGGGCGCATTTGCGTCGGACACGGGTGCCTTTTCTTCCTTTTTGGGCAGATACTCCGAATAGGCATACCGGGTCGTGTAAGGGCGGGTGTGGCCCAGCAGCGCCGACACCGTTTTGGCTTCTATTTTGCTTTCCAGCGCGTGGACGGCCACCGTGTGCCGCAAATCTTCAAAGCGGATATGGTCAAGTCCGGCTTTTTCGATGATCCGTTGGTGCAGCAGGCGCACCATGGTAGGCGCGTACGGCTTTCGCGTGCCGGGGTGGACGAACATCGCCTCACTGCTGGGGTGTCGGTTATGCTCCTGCCGGAGCAAGGCGACCGTCTCAGGAGTCAGAGTGATTTGTCTTGTGTTGCCGCCGTAGTCGGTCAGCTTGCCCTTTACCACGCAGCGCCCTTCGGATATGGTGAGAACGCCGGTCTGCTCATCCAGATCGCTCCATTTTAGGGCAAGCAGTTCCCGTTGACGCAAGCCGACGGTCAGCATCAGCGTGAATATGGGCAGATAGCCCAGCGCTTGCGCGGCGTCCAGATATTCTTCGATCTCCGTGTCTCCGAGCACAGTTGCCTTGACCTTCCGCTGTGTGGGGTAGTGGAAAGCTCGTGCCGGATTGACCGGAATCATACCGGTTGAGACGGCGCTGTCGAGACATTCCTGCAGGCAGCGATGGATGTGGCGCATGGTAACCTCGCTCAGGCCGGGGTATTCCACGCTCTCGGGACGGTGGCTGCCGAAGCGTTTGCGCTCGTCGAGAAAGCGGCAGATCTGCGCCTCGGTCAAGTCGGAGAGCGGAATGTCGCCCAGCTTGGTCAGGATGTGGTTTTGCAGGACATAGCGCTTGGCCTCGTAGGTTGTGGGGCGCACCTTGGGGCGGACGTCGGCTTCCATCCACCGCTCCGCCCATTCCTTCATCACGTTGTGTCAAGTAGGGACTTAAAAAAATATGAAACTTTTGTGGGGAATTGCTCTTAACGTGTCGATTTCCCCAAAAAGGCAAGAGAGTGGATATCCACAGGATAATATCTGTGAATAGCCACTCTCTTTCTTTTATTTGCCCGACAAGCCTTATTCGTCTCCTTTGTCGCTGAATGTCCAGTCAATATGAATGGACTTGTCATTGTAAACATAAATGCAATCTACAAAGTCGACTACCATCTGCCGGGTCAGGGTATCCGTTTGCAAATATTCCAAAAGTTTGGGTTCGCCCTGTTTGGCAGCGGCCAGTTTGCTTTGGAGTTCAGATAACTCGGATTGCATTCGTCCGACCAACCGTTCCATATCATCTTGTTCCCGTGACAGCCGTTCACGCTGGCTCAGGTATTGCTCTCGACTGATTTTTTCTTCTGCCATGGCATCATATAATTCCGCTTTCTGCTCGGCAGTTCCCTTCAAAGAGGATTGATAAACCGCAAGCTGCTTCCGCAGTTTAGAGATGTGATCGCTGTTTCCCGCCTTTGCCAACAAAGCCTTTTCGCTCATCAGGTTTTTAATATAGGCGTGGATTGCGGACAAAACCACACCGGCAAGCTCGCACTCCTTGATGTGTCCTTTCATACAGCCATATTCGGTGGTTTTTCTTTTAGCGTCGCAGAAAAATTGCGGTGTTGGAATAGACCGACGAGCCAGCGAATATCCGCAATGCCCACACCGTATTTTATCCGTGAACAGGTAAACACCGCGGGGTATGGACTCTTTTTCCTCAAAAGCCTTCAAATTGTCCTGTGCCGCCTGAAATTCCGTTTTTGTTACAAGAGGTTCATGCTGCTGTTCCACAACAATCCAGTCGGATTTGCTGTTCTTCAGCGTTTGATAGCTCCCCACCTGTGGGCGGTAACGCTTGCCGTAAACCACAGTCCCCAAGTATCTCTCGTCCCGCAGGATACGAACAATCATGCTGTCATCCCAAAGGTCTGTTCCCTCAATGCCCGCCCACCATTTATGGTGGAAGCCCTGCTTGTTTTTAATTTTACTGGCGGTAGGGACTTTTTCGGCATTGAACAAACGGGTAATTTCAAGGGTTGACATTCCCATTCCGGCTAATCGAAAAATACGCCGTACAATCTCAGCACTGTCCTCGTCAACCACCAGCTTATTCTTATTCCGCTTATCCTTTCGGTATCCGATCGGAGCAAAAGGGCTTAGATAATCGCCTCGGAGTGCTTTCGTGCGCTTTCCGCTTTTCACCTTGATGGATAAATCCTTGCTGTAATAGCCGTAAATCACATTTCGGAAAGCAATGTCCACGCCGCTGGTCTTTCCCTGCATTTTTGCACTGTCATACCCATCGTTGACCGATATAAAGCGGATGCCCAAAAAGGGGAAAATCTGATCCACATAGTCGCTGACAGTGATATAGTCCCTGCCAAACCGGGAGAAGTCCTTGACGATAATGCAGTCAATCTCCTTTGCCTTGGCCTTTTGCAAAAGCGCCTGCATACCGGGGCGCTGCATATTGGTTCCTGAAAAGCCATCATCGCACAGCTCTGTGACTTCACAACCTCGAAATTCGGGGCAGCTTTCCACATGACAGCGGAGCAAATCCCGCTGATTGGTTACGCTGTTGCTTTCGTCCTTCACACCGTCCCGGCTGTCCTCGTCCTCTACGGAAAGACGGATATATAGAAGAATAACATATCTCTTATTCATTGACCGCCACCCCCACCGGGAACAGCAGTCCTTCTTGCAGGCGTCTGTACTCATCCTCAAAGCGGAGCTTTACAGTGACGGCGGATTTGCTGTGAACGATGACCTTCTCCACCAGCTCCAACGCCATTTTCCTTGTCAGGAACGGTTCCTCACGAAAAGTTAGAAATGTCCGCAGCCATGGGTTTTCTTCAGTCTGCGTTTCTCTCATGGACTGCTCCTGTGCCGAAAGCTCACCCAAAAGGGCGACCAGTTCTGTTTCCTGTTCCTTGTACCGGTTTTGGGCGTACAGATAGTCCTTTTCGCCCATCAGCCGGTCTAAATAATCATCACAAAGGCTTTCTTTCAGACGGGCAATACGGTTAAGCTGTGTCCTTGCCTGTTCCATACGCTGATGGATTTGCTGCTTTTTAGAGAGGATAGCGCTCTTATTCGCCGCACCCCTGATGAATTTTTCCATATCCAGAGCCGTCATAAGCTGGGACTGGATGACGCTGAACACCACCTCTAAAAGTTCGGTTTCAGGGATGCTGGTAAAGGAACAGCGGTCTATTTCTGCGGTATGAATCGGGCAAATGTAATTGTACCAAACATGAAATTTTGGTTCTTTGTGCTTATTTTCCCGCACGTTCTTGTAGCGCACAAGATTCGTGTTGCACTCGCCGCAGTAAACAAGACCCTTTAGGATGTTTTCGGTGTTCGTAACCTCGGCAAAGCGGGATTGCTTGGCATAATACGCCCTTGCAGCCTGTTCCCCCAGCTTTTGAACACCGTCAAAGGCAGCTTGCCCGATGATTGGCTCGTGGGTATTTTTCACGACAAGCCATTGTTCTTTTGGCAGGATGGTTTGTTGCTGCCCTTCCCAAAGAGCCTCCCGTTTTCTGCCCTGTACCATGTGTCCCAAATAGACTTCGTTGGACAGCATGGATTTTATAACGGCTACTTTCCATATGGTATTGGCAAAGCGCTGATCCTTTACCATTCCTTTTTCAAAGCGGTAACGGCTTGGAGAGGGAATGCCCCGGCTGTTCAGCTCCCGCGCAATGCTCTGATAGCTCATACCCGAAAGCCGCCAATCGAAAATATCACGGACAATGGGGGCGGTTTCTTCATCCACAATCAGGCGGTGCTTATCCTCCGGGTCTTTCAAATAGCCGTAGGCCGCCCACGCTCCGATAAATTCCCCACGCTCCTGCTTGCCACGGAGGACAGGGCAGATTTTCTGAGAAATATCACGAGCGTACACATCATTGACAAGGTTTTTCAGATTGATTGTCAGGCTGTCATAGGTGGATGGGTCAAGACTGTCGTAGCCGTCGTTGACCGCAATAAACCGTACACCCATGAAGGGGAATATCTTTTCTAAGTATTCTCCGGCCTCAATGTAATTTCTACCGAAACGGGAAAGGTCTTTGACAATGACACAATCCACATTCCCCATGCGTATATCATCTAAAAGCCGTTCAAAATCATCCCGTTCAAAGTTTACTCCCGTTTCTCCATTGTCCGAGTAGACGCAGTAGAGGGAAAGGCTTGGATCGTTCGCAATATACGCACGAAGCAGGGCCTCTTGGTTTTCAATGGAATCGCTGTTCTCACGGTGTCCGTCCAGTACGGAAAGCCGCACATAAGCGCCCACTTGATAGACACGCAGATTTGGTGTGAGGGCCACAGCCGGTTGTCTGAATTTACTTTTCCTTGCCATACTACACCACCTCCCGTTTGGAAGATGGGACCGGAGCAATGCGTTCCACACACTGAATCAGAGCCAGCGTGCTTTCATATTCACACTGAAATTTGAACTCAATATGTATCCGCTGATTTTCGTACACCGCAATGCGGTCGATCAGCTCCACCGCCAGCTTGCGGGTGAGCTGCGCAATATCACGGTACTGCTTGAAGTAGGCGATCCACTGTTGTTCATCAGACTTTCCCTCAACAAGGCGGTCTATTTCCTGACTAAGAACAAGGATAGCGTCCTCGGCTTCCTTTGTCTTTTGGTCGTACCGCTTGCCGAAAGCAAGATAATCCTCACGGGCGATAATGCCGTCCGTGTAGTCCTCATGGAGTTTCATACGGTAACGGCGATATTTCTCCACCTCGGCTTGCTTGGAGCGCAGCCGTTCATCCGCCTTTTTGACCTGTCTGCCGGTATAGGGCAGCCGTGCAATATCAGCCAAGGTCTGCTCCACATCAAGGACAGAGCGAATATGCTCCCGTACCGCAGATTCCACAGCCTGCATCAGCATCTCATCACGGATACTATGGCTTTTACACCCGCTTTTTTCCTTACTGCCCGAACAAATGTAATAGTAGTAAGGATTGTCGGCTGTGGAGTTGTTCTTCCGCACCATGCTCCGGCCGCAATCGGCGCAATAAAGTAATCCCGCAAGAGGAAACAGCGTTTCCTCACCGGGAGCCGTTCGTGTGTCGGTACGCAGGATTTTCGCCGCATTCTCAAAGGTATCCTTGCTGACAATCGGCTCATGGGTGTTTTCCTTGACTGCCCATTGCTCCTGCGGAACCGCAAACTGCTTTTTAACTTTGTAGTTGGGGCTGCTGCGCTTTCCCTGCTCCAAAACACCGATATACAAGGGGTTCTTCAAAATACGCAGAACGGTAACTGCCGTCCATTGCGCTTTGGGATTCCGCTTGAACGGGGTTTGGTAGGAGCTGCCGATCAGGCGCTTATACTCCAATGGGGAGGGAATATCGCTCCCATTCAGATGGACGGCAATGGCCGGTGCGGAATAGCCGTTCAAAAACAGCTTGAACACATCCTGCACAACGCCTGCCGCAAATTCATCAATGATTAAACGGTGCTTATCCTCCGGGTCTTTCAGATAGCCAAAGGCAGCGAAAGGCGCAATAAACTGGCCTTTCGCACGTTTGACCTCAAGCTGACTGCGGATTTTAATGGAAATATCCCGGCAGTAGGCATCGTTCATCAGGTTTTTAACCGGCACAATCAGATTATCCGATGCCGTTTTGGGCTTTGCGCTGTCATAATCATCATTAATGGAGATGAAGCGCACACCCATAAAGGGGAAGATTTTTTCAATGTACTTTCCCGTTTCAATGAAGTTTCTGCCAAGGCGGGAAAAGTCCTTGACGATAATGCAGTTGATTTTCTTATTTTTAACCGATTCCATCATAGAGATGAAATCCGGACGGTCGAAATGAACCCCGGTATAGCCATCGTCCATTCTCACCTTATGTAAGGTGATTTCGGGGTGCTTATCCAAAAAAGCGGAGATTAAATCCCGCTGATTTGCGATGCTGTCGCTTTCCGATTTGTTTCCGTCCTCTTTATCGCCGTCCTCACGGGACAGGCGCAGGTACATATCAGCAATGTACTGTGTGATTGGTTGTTTTGCGTCCATTCGGTATTCTCCTAATCGCCTCTGAATTTCAGAAAACCAATCGGGAGCTTCACCGCAAGTCCTATACCGCAGGGGACTTACCCTGACCACCTGCGGATTTGTGACTCAGCTTACCACAAAACTCCCTTCGCGTCCAGACTGATTTCCTTGTGTTTGATGATTACCATTCATACTCTTTTCCTCATAGGGTTTGTATATAGTGTTCCATCCGCTTCTCAAAGGTCACACCATTGTCGGCAAAGCCAACGCTGACGGCGACCTTTCCCACACGGAAACAGTAGGGGTTTTTGATTTGCCTTAAAAATTCTATTTGGCGTTCTTCTTTGGAGAGAGTTCTGTCAACCTCAATCTCTCTTATATCTACAAGCGTTGCCGGATCAACCGTCCGCACATCCACTTTTCGTAATTTCTCCAAATCCATCTGTGTTACATCAAACTGACCCATGGCCACCCTCCTTGCTTTCTCTTATCATGTTTATGAAAACCGCTGATTGTCCTATGACCAAAAGAGAGGTGCCCACTCATTCAAAGTAGGCGCCCGTCTTCTTGGCCGCTATAAAACGGTTCACATCAGAAAGCTGGTGTGTAACAGGCATATCAGGCAATGCCGCCAGTATATCGTTGCGGTAGCGTCTGCCTGCCCGACTGTCGAGGATAGAAAAAACACAGGTATCCGTTTCTCTGCGGATTCCCCGGCCAAACCACTGGCGCAGCTTAATGAGCATACCCGGCACAATGACCTCGTTCAGATAACCGTAGAAGTCAGGATACAGGGTCTTTTCATATTCCAGCACCGGATCGGGAGCCGGAAACGGCAGCCGTACCACAATGAGGGAAGATAATATATCCCCGGCAAGGTCAATGCCCTCCCCGGCGCTGTCGCTGGCGCAGAGGACACCGTTGCCGCTTTTACGGAAAGCGTCAAGAGCGTCCAAACGGCCTTTACCCATGCGGAATACGGGGAATGAGGTAATCCGTCCGCACAGCTCGTCATATGCCTGCTCCATCATGCGGTAAGAAGTAAACAGAATGAGGGTATGCCCATGGGTCGCTTCAATCAACTCCACCAGCCGGTTGACCACCGCCCTAAAATAGCCACTGTCCTTTTCTGAAGGCAACGGCATATCCTGCGGAAGATACAGCAGGGCATGGTTTGGATAATCAAAGGGAGAAGCCTTGCTGGTTTCAAAAATGCGGCGTTTCTCCGCCAGTATAATTCCGCTGTTTCGCTTAAAATGCGAAAAATCGCCCCCAACAGAGAGCGTACCGGAGGTCAGGATATACGGAATTTCTTCCTGCCAAATATCCTCCGATAGTAGAAAATCAAGCTGCTTTGGCAGGGCGCAGACCCGGCAGGCCGTTGCCCCGGTCATTTCCAGCCACAAAATAGACCCGGCATGATGAAACAGGATGGATAGCTTCACTTCCTGCTGTTCCATGCGGTTCACCAGCCGGTCATACCGCTCCCTTTTTTCACGGACGGTCGTATAAAAAAGCACCGACAGTCTGCGCAGCACAGCCATCAGTGTTTTCAAAGCACGTATGCAGTTTAAGTCAATCTGTACGGCATAGCAGTTTTTATCATAACTTGTGCCTGCGGCATACCGCAAGGCTTCAAAGAGCAGGGCATTTTGTTCCTGCATAGTTTCACACAATCTGACGATCTCCGCTTTATCGGGATTTCCCGAACCTATGGCATGGTAAATGCTTGCTACCAATCGTTCCATC
>ERZ764778.628-NODE-628-length-41144-cov-10.170094_pt1 | contig 41144 bp, 36 predicted proteins | sample MGYA00374951_ERZ764778 | MGnify/ENA primary metagenome ERZ764778 (study PRJEB28918, sample SAMN05720193) | bioreactor metagenome | isolation source: Anaerobic biogas reactor | place: USA:Washington, USA | collected 2015-08-08 ...
TGTGTTACGGGAACACAGCGCTTCTGACGCATAATACAACAGTGCCGCGGCGGCTGCGACAGCCAACGGAGTAAAGAACAGTATCGCCCTCTTATTCTTTTTTACCATTTCAGCTGCACTTACCATACCTCTGCTGTGCCTTTCAAAAAATGGCACCGCCATTTCGACCCGGCCCGGTCGCACTAAAGGATCAGCATGTAAACAGTAGATCACATCGGGGCATCGGGCTGCAGTTACCGGCCGATGCGGATAAGAAAGGCAGGATAAACTCAGGTGCAACCCGATCAGGCTGTGCCTTTTTTAGTCCCTGTTCGTTATGTCGGAGTTGGGCCCTTCTCCGCCTTCCACACCGTCAGCGCCGAGCGATATGAGATCGAAATCACCGTTCTGACCGGGGCAGAAGTATATAAAATCCCTGCCCCATGCGTCCTTCGGGACTTTTTTCATATATCCGTTCTCCTTGTAGTTGAGAGGCTCGGGAGGAAGCGCCGGCTTGCGGACGAGCGCGTCTAGTCCCTGCTCTGTTGTCGGGTAGAACCCGTTGTCCAGATGGAAAAGACCAAGCACCTGCTCCAGCTGCGCTATTTGAGTCCTGGTTGTCTTGATCTTTGCCTCTTCGCTCTGTCCGATCAGTCTGGGGCCTACGAGAGCCGAAAGGAGACCAATGATCACAACGACGACCATTATCTCTATCAGGGTAAAACCGCGCCGTTTATCAATGATTTTTTTCTTTTCCATTAGGATCTGCCCATCTCCTTTGTTTTTCAAGTTTTATGATCTTTAATATATTACCATTCATTTTTATGCATAACTGCCATTATCTGCGATTTTTAAAAGGGCGACGGAAAAAACCAGATCGCCCATACGTTGCCTAAAAAATGAAAAATGATCGAAGGAAGTATATTTCCGTACCTCTCGCGCAGCCATCCCATTATCAGACCGGGGAAGAAGGTCAGAAGCGAAATGAGATAGGGCGCAGCAATAAGGTGCAGAGGAGCAAATACCAGATTGACAGCAACGATGGATATTGTGGCTGAATATCTCTTTCTCAGCATTGGCTGCATCCAGCCCCTGAAAAATATCTCCTCTGCCACGGCAGCGGCCAGGCCGGAGAGGGCAAGCTTCAGTATCATATCAAGGGGTCTGCTTCGCGGCAGTTCCTCCCATGGCCAGGCCATGGCGACAACAGTCAGCAACAGCAGGGTAACGGCCGTAATGAGAAGGGTCTGGAGGGTGGCTCTTTTTTCAAAGACCAACCTGTAGGGAGAAAAGTCTTCCTCTCTCTCCGGCTTTTTTTCATATGAGAAAAACTCTCCGAGTATGCCCATCCATCCCACTCTTTCTCCTGCCAGTCCATTATATCACCGGCTTTTTCCATGGACTTACATGACGTTGTAATAAACCGGAAGTCAGACTTTTTTTAAGTTTTGAAATACGATGCTGTACCATAACCCCTCTTTCGATCTATACTTACACTGATCTTATCATCCGCCTGTCTCACGGAGGGAAAATAAATGGACCTGATGCATTCTGTACTTTATTCAGCGATCATTGGCTTATTATTAACTTGCAGTCTTTCAACAGCGGAAGCAGGCGAACCAACGGTATATGTTGACTGCGAGTACGGCGACCTGAAGGAAGTTATCGTCGGTCTTCCATACGGAATGATTCCCTCACTCAGCGAGCCCTGGTTCGAAAATGCGATGAAAGTCCTGCCGGCTGATGAGGCAGAGTATGCCAGAAAGACCGCCGGGATGCTCTGGACCGATATGATCCATCGCGAAACCGGCAAAAGCGAGTCTGAGATGCTGGAGGAAGAAAATCTTGCGCTTATAAGTATTTTGAATTCCCTTGGAGTCAAAGTATATCGACCAAAAGAAATTACTGTCGATTTCATCAAAAAAAACTATGGCTCCGACGTTCTCCTCAATGGATTCAGCCAGGATTTTCCACGTGACAACATGGCGGTGATCGGGAACAGCCTGATAGAGTTCAACCTTCGCACGCCGCTGAGAAAGGTAGACATTTCAGGATTCAGGGAGCTTCTTCTGGATAAATGCTCAAATGAGGATGTAAGATGGTTCTCGATGCCGCACACGGAGCTCCTTGCTCCACCTGAGGCCGATACCCCTCTCCTGGAAGGCGGCGACGTCATCGTACTGGGGAAGACGATCCTCGTCGGAAACACGATGAACCCAAGCGTCGGATCGAATCAAGCAGGATACCGATGGCTCAAAAACATACTGGGGAGCTCCTACAATGTCGTACGGGTCCCTCTGAGGGAAGACGTGCTTCATCTCGACTGCGTTCTCTCTGTTCCGCGCGATGGGCTCGCAATAGTCTGTGAAGAGGCTTTTGTTGACGGACTGCCTGAGCACATAAAGGGCTGGGACCTGATCAGAGTCGACATCGAAAGCGTCCGGAGACTTGCTGTGAACGGGATACCGGTCGACAACAAAAACTATATCATGTCCTTCAATGACCACAACGACAACAGATATCTTCAGTCTGAGCTCGAAAAGAGGGATATAAAAGTCCACAGGGTATTTTTCGGTACCCACAACGGACAGGGCGGCTCGCTGAGGTGTGCCACACAGCCACTGGTAAGAAAAATTAAGTAACAGCAACTATTTGTATTCGGTCCTCCTGTGGGGTCTGCGAAAGCATTCGGCAGGAGGACCCTCTGTTGTTCTCAATGATCTGATTTGAGTCCCGCCCCGCACATCGTGAGCAGGCTGTCAGGCGTTTTTCCGTGCACCTCGCAGTATTTAAGGTATGCGGCGTAATTTGCGGCAGTCGTGTGTTCACAGTAGATGCCCTTTTCAGCCAATAGGGATCTCGCTTCAAGTATCTTGTCTTCCGGAGCTCTTATCAGCCTGACATGATGCCTGAAGATGTACTCAAGTATCTCTTCACCGCGGGCCGGGCGGCCAATGGCTATCCCCTCCGCGATAGTGGGCTTGGGAGTGACCTTTGCCGGAACTTTTTCACCGGCCTCCGCCGCCTTCACAAAAGGATCGCAGTTTTCGCTCTGGATAGCCACTATGTTGGGCATCCTGTCGATCGCCCCGGCGGCAAGAAGTTCTTCGAGTCCTTTTATCGCGCCTATAAAGAGCGTGCCGTTTCCTAGCGGGATGAAAATGTTCTCGGGGATCCTGCCCATCTGTTCGTAAACTTCATATATGTAGGTCTTGGTCCCCTCGTAGAAGAAGGGGTTATAGACATGGTTCGCATAATATTTCCCCTCTTTTTCCACCTTCGCCCTGCAGGCATCTGCACAGTTGTCGCGGGATCCGGGGACTATGTTCACTCGCGCGCCGTGCGCCTTTATCATGTCGATCTTTTTCGGAGACGTACCCTCCGGCACAAAGATCTCACAGTCTATCCCGCACTTTCCGCAGTATGCCGCGATGCTGTTTCCGGCGTTGCCGCTGCTGTCCTGTACGACAGAATCCACACCTATCGCTTTGCAGTGGGCTATAAGGACCGCTGCGCCCCTGTCCTTGAAGGAGAGGGTCGGCATGAAATAATCCATTTTGAGAAGCACATCATCGCTGAAGCTTACTATCGGGGTCATTCCCTCTCCGAGAGTAACCTGACGCCATGTTTCGTCCTCCAGGGCCATGAACTCTTTGTAGCGGAACATTCCCCAGATGCTTTTGTCTATACGCGACGGATCATAGCGGGGCGCATTAAAATCAAGCTTCCAGAGCCCTCCGCAGTCGCACTTCGGCTTCCGGGTCGACGTGCTTTCTTTAATGCCGCATTTACCGCAGAAAAAATTCATTTCGGCACCTCCGCGACCGCTTCTATCTCAACAAGACATCCGAAATGGAGCTTTCCACAGGGCACTACGCACCTTGCAGGCTTGTGATCTGCAAAAAATTCTGAGTACGCCTCGTTTACTTCATCCCACATATCTATGTCAGATATATAAATGCGGCACTGTACGACGTCTGCTTTGGACAGTCCTGCCTCACACAGAACCCTTTCCATGTTTGCAAGCGCAAGCACAGCATGGTCACGTGCCCCTCCGGGGGCGGTCCTCCCCGTATCTGGATCTCTTGAAAGCTGCCCCGAGATGTAAAGCACTCCGTTAGACAATATACCGGGGCTGTAATGTCCCTTGTTCTTGATTTTGTACTCAGGAACGATCTTTTTCATCGATTTATCCTCCCTTTCGATCAACATCCGGCAACGCTGCAGGCTGTTCTATTCGATCAAATTAGGTTTTTTATCATTAACGATCACTGCTGTCCAAGATAGCTCAAATCTCAAAATGCCCTCCTGTAATAGCAAGGCTTTGTTAATCGTTATTGGACACATTTAAAACCAGGTTGTACTTCATGGTTTACTTGTTATTTTCCTCTTGACCGCCTTTGGCTGTCCAATACCTCAGTTGAATATTAATTGTTGTTCCGGCACCGGCACCGCCGGCGGGGTTTCATACGGTCTGTCCAGCCATTCCGGTAATGGCCTGTACGTAAAGAGATTCAGTCTTAACATCGCACTCATTACGGAGAACGACCATTTCATTTTTGAGAGATGGTGCAGCCATCTTATTATCAAAAGCGATATCATGGCTGTCCAAATCTGTATGCGTAACGCATTTTCGCTTGTACCGATGAATGTCTTTACATTCAGTGTCTGTTTCAGTGTCTTGAAAAAGAGCTCTATCTCCCATCGTTCTTTGTATATTGCCCCTATGGTCGATGCAGCAAGTTTAAAGTTGTTGGTGAGTATTTTTATCTCTTCCTGCTTCTCTTCGTTCCAGACCGTTACAAGACGGAGCTTTTTAGGGTATTTGATTTTGGTGTTTATGCCTGTAAGAATGATCTCATCATCCGAGCGTACGTTGCTGCCGTATGCCCCGCAGCCGTGGATGACGGTTTTATAACAGATGTTGTCCTTCATCCTGGTAACAAAGAAAATCTTGCTTTTGTTCCATCTGCTGAATTGTTCAAAGTCCAGGTATCCTCTGTCCGCCGCTATTATCGAACCCGGTTTGAGGTTCAGTGTCTTTGAGACAGCACTGTCATGTATCTTTGCATCTGTTATCGTTATAAATGACGGCATGTAGTCACTCTGGTCAAGCAGTACGTGTACCTTTACTCCGCCCTTGGTCTGTCTGTAGTCTGCCCATGGGAATAATGACAGGCAAAGGCTTATTGTTGTTGAGTCAAAGAGAAAGAGCTTGTTCTTGAATTTAAATTTCTTTCCGCTCTTCTCCAGCATATTTCTCGAACGAAAATGCTGAAGCTGTTTCCAGAAGTATTCTTCGTACAGATCCGCGTTCCTGTGTTCGTTTGCATATGCAAGCGTTGATCGTTTGGGCGCTGCTTTTATTCCAAGATGCTTTACCTTGCCGTTGCAGCATAAGAGACCGTTTGTTATTTCCCTGAGCGAATCAGCTCTTGCAAGATGAGAAAAGATCATCGCCACCAATTGGGCTTTTGACGTGAATCCTTTCGCGTTACGGTCGTTTCCGTGTTTCAGCACCAGCTGCTCAAAACTTACCGGAGATAAGGACATCTCAGATAGTATTTGACTGAATAGGCTCATGCACTTTATCATTGTTCTGCCTCCGTGGTTTCTTTGGGTATTTTTGGTGTCGCAACTAAATGATATCCCAATAACGGAGGCTTTACTATTTCATTTTCCTATCTTGGACACGTGTGATTGATTGTTTTTTATAACACCTGCATTTGGCTCTCAATTCTTACAGAGCTTTCAGAATAGTCCAGACGGTTTTAGATGTGTAAAATGGGGCTATCCTCCTACGGCAATCGATAGTTATAGCCTAGAAAGAGCAGAAAAAATTTTGTATAGACTTCCCTGAGCCGGCCTGTAACCATATATCGAAACAGGAAACAAGTCCTACTCAATAAGAAACTACTTTTCTTATACAAGGGGAGAAAAAACAAAGCCCGGGATCCCCGACTGGCTTGCCTATGAACTGGAATGACCTTTTAAGCAATTAAAGCATGATCTGAGCACACAACATGGGCCGCTTCTCGCTGCGAGGGTGGCCCGTGTATTTTTAGTGCTTCGGGATTATAATAAAGAGGTGAAATTCTATTCGGCCCTCAGCCTGCATACTGAAAAAGGAGGCGGTATCAATGGGTATTCTTGCTGCTGTGATGGTCCCGCATCCCCCGCTGATCGTTCCTGAGGTCGGCAGGGGTGAGGAAAAAAAAATAAATGATACGATAATAGGTTTTACAAAAGCAACGGAACTGATAGCGGAACTGGCCCCTCAAACTATCGTGATCTTTTCTCCGCACAGTGCCTATTATTCCGACTATTTTCATATTTCTCCGGGGAATTCGGCATACGGTGATCTGGCTAAATTCGGGGCAGGCCGGGTAACCTTTGATGTCAGCTACGACTCTGAATTCGTCTCTGAGCTTGAAAAAAGAGCCCACAGGGAAAATATTGAGGCCGGCACGATGGGGGAACGTGAAAAAAGGCTGGACCATGCCACGATGGTCCCCCTCTATTTTTTGAAGAAGGCATTCGGGGGGGTCATCCCATGCAAAATAATAAGGATCGGCCTTTCGGGACTGCCTCTCGAAGAGCACTACAGGCTAGGCACAGTGATCAAAGAGACCGCGGAAGCGCTGGGCAGGAACGTCTGTGTCATAGCGAGCGGAGACCTTTCCCATGTTCTCAAAAGTGACGGCCCCTACGGCTACAGGGCGGAGGGCCCCGAATACGATAAAAGGATCATGGATGTGATGTCACGCGCCGCTTTCGGTGAGCTCTTCAAATTCTCCGATACATTCTGTGAAAAGGCGGCTGAATGCGGACACAGGGCATTCACGATAATGGCCGGATGCCTTGACGGGCTCTCCGTAAAAACCGAGATGCTCTCATATGAGGGTCCCTTCGGCGTGGGTTACGGGGTCTGCACCTTTTTGCCCGGTGAGGCCGACCCAGCCAGAAAATTCTTATCCATGCCCGAAAGGGAGAACGAGAAGAAGACAGATAATGCCGGTAAGGGAGAGAGCCCCTATGTGCGCCTGGCCAGGGAGACTATCGAAAAGTTCGTGTCGACAGGGAAGAAGATGGCTGTCCCCGACTACCTGCCTGAAGAGGCCCTGACAAGAAGGGCCGGGACCTTTGTATCTCTCAAAAAATTCGGTCAGCTCAGGGGATGCATCGGCACCATATCGGCAACGGAGGAGAACATCGCAAAAGAGATAATCCAGAATGCGATAAGCGCCGCGGTGAGAGATCCTAGATTCCCCCCCGTCACATCCTCAGAGCTAAAAGACCTCGTCTACAGCGTCGATATACTTGGCGAGACGGAGGATATCGATTCTCCCGAAGAACTGGATGTAAAAAAATACGGCGTAATAGTTTCAAGCGGATATAAAAAGGGACTGCTCCTTCCAAACCTTGAAGGGATAGACAGTGTTGATGAACAAATATGGATAGCCATGCAGAAGGCTGGGATCAGAAAAGGCGAAAGGATCAGACTGCAGCGCTTCGAGGTCGTGAGGTATCACTGAAATGATATGTGACGTATGCCCGCGCAGATGCAATATCGAAGAGGGCAAAAACGGATCCTGCAAAGCGAGGGGCAAACGCGGGAACAGGATCGTCTCCCTCAGTTACGCCAAGCTGACATCTATAGCGTTGGATCCGATCGAAAAAAAACCGCTCGCAAGATTCCATCCCGGGAGCAGGATCCTCTCTGTCGGATCCTTCGGCTGCAACATGGACTGTCCATTCTGTCAGAACTGCTCTATAGCCTCTGCTTCTGAGGATGATGTCAGGACAAGGCGCGTTTCTCCCGAAGAGCTGGCTCTGATGGCGGAAGAACTGAAAGAAGATGGAAACATCGGGCTTGCCTTCACCTACAACGAACCGATGATCGGTTATGAATACGTCAGGGATGCCTCGCTGGAGGCTAAAAAACGCGAGTTGAAAAATGTGGTGGTCACGAACGGATGCGTTATGCCGCATATACTTGAAGAGGTACTGCCGTCGGTCGACGCTTTCAATATCGACCTGAAGTCCTTTTCGGAGGAGACATACAGGAAACTGGGGGGAGACCTCGGAACGGTTAAGAACTTCATAAAAAGGGCTGCCGAAAGATCTCATGTTGAAATTACAACCCTTATAGTGCCCGGCATGAACGATTCGGAAGAAGAGATCGAAGCTCTCTCAGCCTGGATCAGCTCTGTCGACCGTTCCATCCCGCTCCATATAACAAGATTTTTCCCAAGAAGAAGGATGTCTGACCGGATGCCGACAGACATCAGCTTGCTGAAGAGGCTTTGTTCCACGGCGGAGAAACACCTGGACGACGTGCTTATCGGAAACGTATAGCCGGACGCATGCGCCCGGCTATACTCCGCTGTGCAGCGGATATCCTACTTTGATCCCACTTCATCACAGAGGTTCACGGTAAGATATTTTGCGGCCTCCCTGACCGGCATCTGCGGGATAAGCCACATCAGTTTGGTCACTATCGCCTCGAACCCCATGTCGAGGGCGCTTACCGCGCCTGTTTTCAATGTCTTCTGTCCCACATCGTAGGTCGAGAGGTCGACTCCGCCTTCCGGGCATTGCGTCGTTATGACGGGCAGTATGCCAAGGTCAACGGCCTTTTTGATGCCGGGTAGAAGATCCTCTCCCATGTAAGGCAGTCCTCCCAGGCCGAAGCACTCGACGACTATCGCTTTCGGCTTCATTTCAACTATCCTGTCGAAGTAATCCGCCCTGAAGCCGGGGAAAAGCTTCACCGGGATGATTTCTTTTGAAAAAGATACCCCTTCGCATCCTGTGCCGTGACTGCAAAGTGTCTTCCTGTCAATGAGTGGGGCTTTAAGCAGGGATGCCTTTTTGCCGTCCGATACTCCGAGTTCATCGTAGTAGACGGACTTGAACGCTTCGATCCTCTTTCCCGACATCTTCTTGGCCCTCGGTCCGTGGATCAGTCTCCCGGCAAAGGCCAGGGCTACCCCCGACTGCTTATTGGCAAGAAGGGCCTCTGTAAATCTGAAGGCATCCTCAAGGTTCCTTTTTGCGTCCGTTCCCGGTTCAGACATCGGGATCATCGATCCGGTCAGGACTATCGGCTTTTCGAGGTCTCTCATGACATAGGAAAGGACGGCCGATATATATGCCATCGTGTCCGTGCCGTGAGTAATCACATAGCCGTCGTATGACGAATTCTCCCTGATGCATTTTATGATGGTTTTCCAGTCGGCCGGATCGATGTTTGAGCTGTCTTTGGAAAAAACATTGACGATATCTATGTCGGCGATCTCGTAAATGCCTGGCACCTGAGCCGCCAGAGCCTCGCCCTGGTCCATAGGCACTAAGCCCTCCGCACTCTGCTGGGATGCGATAGTGCCCCCTGTGGATATGAGCAGTATCTTCATTGCCCCACCCTCCTCCGCTATCTTTGGCCGATCTTTTTCAGGGCCGAAAGTATGATCCTTACGTAGTTGTCCCTGTCAGCTTCGGTGATCAAAGGTATGACGTGGTCCTTGATGTAGTTTTTACCAACGATCATCGAGAGCACCGCGGATGTCCCCGGATGCAGTCCCGGACTTGACGATTCAGCAAAGACAGGCCTGCTCATATAGGTAAAACCGGCGGCATCCTCTGATACAAGTTTCGCCAGCTCACCGACCAGTCTCACCTTTACCGACGACTTTTCAGTCTTTCTCAGTTCAGCCGCTATGTTTTCGAGCCTGTCGGCAAATTTCGAGGAGAGGGCCTGAAATCCGTCGGCATCGTAGCTGAGCAGGTCGTTCCTCACAAAATATGGGAGGAAAAGCTCTTTGCATGACTCTTCCAGAGCTTTTGCAACAGAGGGATCTCCCCTCTCTTCGGAATAACGTATGAGGAACCTGTCATGTTCCGACTCTTCCGAAAGGACGCTGCTCACCTTACTCTCCGCGACAATGGTGGGAAGCGGACAGCCGATCTTCTTCATCATCTCTCCCTTCATGCCGTGCATGAAGTTTCCCTCATAATCCTCATCCGGGCCGAGTCCGCCTCCGGTGAAATTTACCGGCATAACTACTGCAACGGGCATACCGTCAACATCTATGACTGTCCCCAGTATCGCACCTGCGTTCTCATCGCTTTCTGGAACCACAAAGACCCTTTCCGGGTCGGCCTTTTTGAAGGAATCGAGCACTGAAAGGGCCAGGGCACCCTGAAAACATGCGGCCGTCTCTGCGACTCCCTGGCCGTAGACCCGTCCGAAAACTTCCGCTGCCACTCCCTGTGAAAAAAGGGCGTCTTTGCCCTCTGCCCTTTTCATCATGGCGGCTTCCTGCGGCGTGACCCTTCTCCTTGGCATCGTCACCGCACTGCCGCCGCCCATAAGCTTGACCGTTATCTTTTCAGTGGTGCAGGAGACCTCCCTGATCCTTGTGTCGACAGAGAGGGCATGCGAGACTATCGTTCCGGCCGCGCAGAAACCGCCTCCGTCATCCTGCTGGTAGTTGTTGGCTCCGTGCGCGTGGGCTATACCCACATGTCCCGTAAGACAGACAATGCCATGTTTTTCATCCGATAATGAGAGTTTTTCCTTCAGCTTCAAAATTATCCTCTCCTCTTTCATCCAGACGGTCCCAATGATCTTCAAAATTTAATAAGATATGGGCCTGTTCTGTCCATATATAACAAAAAACCGCCGGCATGGCTGTTGATTTTTTGCCGGCGGACGTGATCTGTGGCCTGATAAATTACGCTATTTCTTTGCGTTGAAGACCCCCAGGTCCAGCTCTTTCATCAGTGAGGCGACTGTTACCATTCCGACTGTATCTCCTGTGACGTTGAGCATCGTGTTTGGCATGTCTATCAGGTAGTAGATACCGGCTATCCACGGGACTATGTCAAGCGGGAGCCCCATGACCTGAAGCAGCACTGCCGACATGATGATACCGCCCCCGGGAACACCGGCGACTCCGGCCGCCATGATGATGCCAAGAACGATAATGACCAGAAGGCTGGTGAAGGGGAGGTCCACTCCGTAGATCTGGGCCGCGAATACCGCGTAGATCGGCATTTCAGCAGCACAGGCATGCATGTTTATGGTCGCCGCCGGAGGGGCTATCAGGTTGACCATGTCTTCCGGTACACCGGCCCTCTCCTTGGTCGACTTCATCGTGAGAGGAAGGGTGGCGCTGGAGGAACATGTCGAGAAAGCCAGTAGCATCGCAGGATATATATTCCTGAAGTGCTGCAGCGGGTTGACTTTGGCTATAAATGACAGGATCACCGGGTATATGATGACTATGACTGTCCCGTAAGCAAGATACTGTGTCATAAGCATCTTTCCAAGCCCGTAGAGGACCGTGGAACCCAGAGTACCCGTGATGTTGGCAACGAGTGCGAAGACGCCGTAGGGAGCCAGCGCGATCACCCAGCCGACTATACGCGTGAAGAACTCGTTGAGTGAATCGAACATGTCAAATATCCTCTGTCCATGCACCGTATCCTTGAAGCTGGCAAGGATAAACCCGCATATAAGCGCAAATACGATGATCTGGAGGATATTGCCTTCTGAGAAGGCTGCGAACGGGTTGTTGGGGACCCAGTTGACAAGTGACTGCAGAAGATCAACATCCACTTCGGGAACTTCTTTGGCTCCGAGCTGGATGCCGATGCCCGGCTTGATGATAAAGGCCCAGACAAGCCCCGACGTTGCGGCAAGGGTCGAAGCTACAGCCCAGTAAACCAGGAAGTAGCCGCCGACCTTCTTCAGGCGCGACATGTCCGCGACCTGCGAAATGCCGTTGATTATACTTACAAAGATGAGGGGATAGATGCACATTTTGAGAAGGCGGATGAATACATCGCCGATGAACTGGATGTATGATGCCTTCTCACCGATTATGAACCCGAGCGCCGCGCCTAGCACCATTGCGATAAGGATCTTCAATGGCAGGCTGATTGGTTTTTTTGCTGTCTGTTCGGACATGATATCAATTCCTCCTAATAAAAATATAATGATAAATACTATACAAAGTTTACATATTATGGGGGCATATTGTCAATCTAAGAACTACATTAAAGGTATTTCCAGTTAAATTAACTTTATTTCAAAGGATATTATCAACAATCAATTTATTGGTCCAATGCGGTCGTTTAGGTGAACTGATCTTTTCTGTGCTAAAAAGGGCGCCCGTGCACGGGCGCCCTTAAGTCTCCTTATAAGAGTGAAGGAAGTACCGGTTCCGGGATCTTGAATCCCTCAAGCAATTCGTTCATCAGCTCTTTTACCTTCATGATCGAATCGATCTTGAACACGTTGCTGCCGCAGAAGAAGAGTCCGTTCTCCCAGTCTCCTTTATATGCGTTCACAAGAGCGTCGGCTATGCAGAAAGTTTCATGCTTTATCCTGCAGATACAGTGAGTAAGGCACGGAGTCCTGCATGGCATCCTCTCCTGGATCCCGGCAAGGTAGCGCTTCACCATCGGGCTGTTGATCGCCCGGCCCGGGAGTCCGCAGGGACTGTTGATGAGCACCACATCTTCCTCTTTCGCGTCGACATACGACTGCTTGAATCTGTCCGAAGCATCGCCTTCCTCCGTGGCCGCAAAGCGCGAACCAAGCTGGACGCCTTTAGCCCCCATCGCAAAAGCCTTGGACATGTCTTCGCCGTCCCATATCCCTCCGGCTGCGATGATAGGAATGTCGATCTCATTTTCCTTCAGGTAATCCGCCAGTGCGGGAACGACAGCTTCCAGTGAGAGCGCGGAGTCTGATACCTGTTCTATGTCCCTCGCTCCCAGATGCCCGCCGGCAGTGTTAGGCGTCTCCACGACTAAAGCGTCGGGGTAGCGGTCATAATGTTTCTTCCAGCGGCTGATTATGATGTTGGCAGCTTTTACGCTGCTGACGATTGGCACCAGCGCAACATCGGGGAAGCCTTCCGTCAGTTCCGGAAGCTTAAGGGGAAGTCCGGCGCCCGATACGATTATGTCGGCGCCCGCTTCGCACGAGGCCTTTACGAGCGACTCATAGTCGCATAGGGCACACATGCAGTTGACCGCAAGAACACCGCCTTTCGCGATATCCTTTGCCTGTTTGATGAATTTTTTCAGCATCATGCTGTTGCGTTCAGCAAAATTCTTAGCATTGTATCCCTCGGTGAGAACTCCGAGACCAACAGAAGCAAGAGTGCCTATCCCGCCCTCGGCCGCAACTGTGCCGGCGAGCCGGGGACCTGATATCATTACCCCCATCCCTCCCTGGACTATCGGATATTTGGGCTGATGCTTTCCTATCCTTAAAACAGGGAGTTCTTTTTCTTTCGTTATCATATTCACTGATGCTCCTTATATTGAGGTTGGCAGGCAAAATCAGCCCGCCTGATTTCTAATAGTGGAATACCGGATATGTTATTCTGTTTTTATCATTTTGACAAGGGTCATGGAGCATGATTACCCGGCTTTTCATGAGTTTGGTATCGAAAAAGGCGATATTTTGAGACTCTTTTCTCATTTTTGACCGGAAGGGCTGAAAATATTTCAGGTCTTCTTCCTTATGGCTTTATTTGTGGTATAACACTTTCAGCGATCACTATTCTGTATCCATTCGGGGGCATTATCTTGTCTGAAAGCAGACTGAAGACTTTTCTCGGCATCACCTCCGCCGCAGCGATATCAATGCTTGGTGTGGGGATCGTAGCTTCAGGCCTCCCGGCGAGGGTGATAACGCTTTCGGGGGGCGACGCCTCACTTGTCGGACTCCTTGCCTCCTGTTTCGCACTGCCGTATATATTCCTACAGGTCCCTTTCGGAAACCTTTCTGACCGTTATGGATTCAAGCCCTTCCTGCTCTTCGGTTATTTTCTTTCAGCCGTATCGGGCATAATATTTTATTTTGCAGGATCACCCATGCCGATATTTATCGGCCGCGCGGTCCAGGGAGCGGGGGAGATACCCGTCTGGGCAACTGCTCCGGCTATAATCTCGATAGCATATCCGTGCAACAAAGGTAAGATGATAGGGATATACACAGCAGCCGTGTACATAATGCTTGCTGCAGGACCTCTCCTTGTTCCGAGCATGCCGGATCTTTTCGGTGAACGGGGCGGCTTCCTCTTTTTCAGCTTCCTCTGCTGTATTGCGTTTATGATAATATTTTTTACGCAGAAAAACAGGAGACCCGGACCCGGCAGCAAGAAGGAATCACTTGAGATAAAAAAAGCCTTCTCCCTCCTTTCCGATATCCCCGTAAGGATCGTCCTGCTTGGAATATTCCTGTACGGATGCGGGCAGGGCCTTCTCTTCAGCATAGCTCCAGGCTGGCTTGTCACGGCAAGGCAGTACGGGGCAATGGACATAGGCATCCTCTTCTCCGCCTACTACCTCTTTATCGCAGGGGCACAATTCTTTTACGGGCCTCTTTCGGACAGGTTCGGCAGGGAGATATTCATGATGCTCGGACTTACCTGCTCCGCCCTTGCATGGGGGTTCTTTCCTTACACCGGCAAGCTCTCCGCAACGGTACTGCTGGGCATTTCAGCCGGATCCCTCGGCGGCTTTTTCGTCTCATCTATGGCGTTTTTGAATGAAAAGGCCCCCGACAGCCTTAAGGGGACGATATCAGGAGCATACTACCTCTTCTGGGGAATGGGATACTTTCTGGGTCCCATAATGTGGGGGGTCTGCGGGGCGTTCCTTGGCATGGAAAAGAGCTTTTTCGCCTTCAGCGCTTTCCTTCTTATGACAGCGGCCGCGATCTGTCTGATCAAACACAGATACCCTCCTGCAAAGCAGGCATGACCGCACCGGTCTCTTTGAAAGAGCGGGGAGAGGTGGACAAAGTGTCCGAAACGGTGTTACATTAAATCAGCCTTCGAGCATGCGTCTGTAGGACTCCGTGCAGATAAGGAGATGATCGATTTGACAAAGATAGAAAAAATACTTGACGCCATCAGAGATGATCTGCTGCCCCTTACAAAAAAGGGAGTGGAGGAGGGCAACCACGTGTTCGGCGGACTGATCCTTGATGCCGAGAGCTGCAGGACTGTCGTTGCCGGAACTAACAACAGACAGGGAAACCCGATCTTTCACGGTGAGATCGACACGATCCTACGCTTCTTTTCGATGAAGGACCATCCCGATCCGTCCAGGTGCATTTTCGTCGCGAGCCATGACCCCTGTTCGATGTGCATTTCCGCCATTGCATGGGCCGGTTTCAGAGAGATCTGGGTCCTCTTCGGATATGAGGATGTCGCAAAGGATTTTGAGATGCCGGTCGATCTTATGATGTACAGGGAGGTCTTTGGAGTCGAAGGGGCACGAGAGAAAAATGCCTTCTTCAGGAAGTACAGCATAAAGCGCGAATCGGAAAATGCTCCCAACGCCGACTCGCTGAAGGCCAAGATAAGAGAGATAACCGAAACGTACGCGTCCTTCAAAGTAAAGGACTTCGACTACCCGGGACTTTAGTTTTTTACAGGAACAGTCATTATGAAGGAGAGGAAGGACCCGTGCCCTTCCTCTTTTTGTATCCTAGATAAGCTTACGGGGACGTCCCACTGACTTTTTCTTCTCACCCGTCAGTATTTCCTCGGCAAGATCGGCGGCCCGTTCATAATATTGGCAGAGGGATTGTCTGAAGGGAAGTTCCCCCTTCCAGAATGGAAAATCGTTGATGATCTCAAGCGCCGCTATCCTTCTTTCCTTTTCATCTATATTATATTTGAATCCGGGTATCTCATCACCGAACCATTTTGACGGGTGCCTGGCCTCTGAAAAAACTTCGGGCCGATCGGCAATGGCTTCGGGCATGTCAGGATCGTTCTCACTCCCGCCCGTGATAATAACGGGCGGATCTCCGTCCTCGCAGATCTCTCCTCCGTCGCAGTCATCCTCTTCACTTCCACCGGACGACTCAAGAGTAAGAAGGTTTATCAGCGTTTCGCGGTTGGCCCCTCTGAGTTTAAGGAGAAGGAAGGGGTCATCGTCAAAGACCTCGGCAAGCAGCAAAAGCACGGCGATTATATGCTTGCACGGTGCCGCGTCGTCCGGGCAGGTACATTTGTAGCGGCGCAGGTCGGTTTTATTTGGGAACAGTCCCACCCCGGCTTCCCTGAACACCTTCTCCATCTCCTCCGGCATCTCTCCGGCAAGAAGCCTTGCCGCAAAGGACGATCTCTCCCGGAAGCGGAAGAGGAGGAGCGCCTTAGCTTCATCGGTCAGGGTCTCGAAACCAAGCCTTATTTGATAAGGTTTTTTCCTTGTCCCCTGTACAGATGCTGTAACGAGCCCCGGTTCGATTTCAATATCCACGACCTGCCCCCGTCTGGCGTAGCTTCGCCCTCTTGAGAGACGCGCAGCGTCTATGCTGCTCTCGAGTATTTCCATCCAGCGCAACGACCACCAGTTGGAGCCGTGAAAGTGCCCCCTGCTGACGCGGGATTTTATCCCGCCCTTGGTACTGAGCGGTTTCGTGTATGTCCAGGATGTCCTTCTTCTGTACATCTAGCCTATGTCCTCCACTGCGTCCCTGCTAAGCTTGAAAAGCTGCCTCAGTTCACTGTCCGACATCTCTGTCAGCCAGTTCTCGCCTGCCGATACCACTGAGTCGGCTATCTCTTTCTTCGACTTGATCAGCAGTTCAATCTTCTCTTCAAGGGTCCCTTTGCAGCAGAAATAGTGGACCATGACCCTCTCTTTCTGTCCTATCCTGTATGCCCTGTCCACTGCCTGCTGTTCGACTGCCGGGTTCCACCACCTGTCGAACATTACCACGTGGTTTGCCCCTGTAAGGTTGAGGCCTGTCCCGCCCGCTTTGAGTGAGAGGACGAAGAAGGGCGGAGCGTCGTGGGGATCCTGGAACCTCCTGACCATTTCGTCCCTTTTTCCCCTCTCGACGCCTCCATGCAGGAACAGAGCCTCTCTCCCGAAAGTTTCCTGGAGATAATTTTTCAGCATGGCACCCATTTCGGCATATTGTGTGAAGATCAGGGCCCTGTCTCCCACGCTCAGCATTTCTTCCGCGATATCGGTCAGGCGGGCAAGTTTCCCGGAGCGTCCGGATATCTCGGACCTGTCCTTGAGGTAGAGTGCCGGGTGGTCGCAGATCTGTTTCAGTGAGGTTATAGCGGCAAGTACGGCTCCCTTGCGTCTTATGCCGCTGCTCCCCTTCAGCTTCTCTTCAAGATCGTCCAATACTGCTCCGTATAGCGAGGCCTGTTCTCTGTTCAGTGAACAAAAGACCTCTGTTTCAATTTTTTCCGGCAAATCTGAGATTATCGATTTGTCTGTCTTCGATCTTCTAAGGATGAACGGCCCGGTTATTTTTTTGATCTTCTGGAGCGCACCGGTCTCCCCGGCCTGTATCGGACGCATGAAGTCCCTTATGAACCTTGATTTGTTCGGAAGAAGGCCGGGCATCAGGAATTCCATTATGGACCACATGTCTCCGACGTGGTTTTCGACCGGAGTACCGGTAAGGGCAAAATGCCATTTCGCCTTTATCGAGCGGGCGGCCTTTGACTGCCGTGTTTCGGGATTTTTGATGTTCTGGGCTTCATCCAGGATCACTCCGGACCACTCGGTCCTGTTAAACGTATCATTGTCTCTGTAAAGCAGCGAATAGGAGGTGATAACGAGATCCGTCCCCTTTACTGCCTCAGAGAACTTTTCGCCCCTCAGCCTTCCGGTCCCGTGGTGTATCCGGACAGAAAGGTCGGGAACGAAGTGTTCGGCTTCCCTTCGCCAGTTCTCTATGACTGAAGTGGGACATACGAGAAGTACCGGTCTTTTTTCTCCCCTCAGTTTCCTTGTTTTCATCAGGGCCAAAGCCTGTACAGTCTTCCCAAGTCCCATGTCGTCAGCCAGGCATCCTCCGAGCCCGATCTCCGCGAGCCATGAGAGCCATGAAAGGCCCATTCTCTGGTATGGCCTCAGTTCTCCGCAGAACCCCCTGGGCTGCTCTATCTGCTCTATCTGTTCGGCCCCGGTCAGAACGGCCCTGACTGAGTCAAGCCAGGGAGAGCCGGTGACAGAGGAAAGAGGGAGATCTCCTTTGCTCTCCCTGAAGGAATAGATCAGGGCCTCTCTCCTGGATATTTTGCGCGGAAGTTTTTTGATCCCTTCCATTAGCCTCTCTAGTTCATCACGGTAGACAAGGACCCATTTCCCTCTTATGTTCGCAAGGGGGGCCTTAAGCTTCCTCAGCATCAAGAGTTCTTCCTCCGTCAACACATCATCACCGACAGCAACGGACCATTCGACGTCCATCAGGTCGCCAAGGTCCATTCCGCTCCCTGAAGAGAAGGCGGCACTATCCCTCACGCTTCCCTTCACCGCAAGTTTCGGCCTGTCGGACGGGGAGCCCCATGAAGATGGGAACTGTATCTGTATCCCATGGTCAAGAAGGTCCGGCACGATGTCGTGCAGGAAGACGAGCAGTTCGTCAAACACCATGGTGCAGGAGACCGGGAAAGGCTCGTTCAGGCTTCTTGCTATCGCGGGGACAGAGGAAGATATCTGCCCAAGCATCTGGAGCAGGTATCTTCTCGGATTTGCACCCGAGGCAGAAAACCACTTTCTTTCAGCAGGTCCGGGACTCCATACTTTTTCGGCTGCGACAGAAAGGGTAGGATCCATCGCAGACTGCAGGTGCCATGACAGTGTCCATATACCCTCACCATTCCCTGACAAAGGCTCCTCAAGTCTCAGTAAAAGTTTCCATGGCTGGTTGGTGACTACCCTTACAGAATCGGTCCATTCCTCTATCTGAGATGAGAGCTGGCTCATCTCGTCTTTCCATCTGTGGAGTGCGGACTTAGGCCAGGCAAGAGAGCGGAGCCATATATCGTGGGGGTTGGTCTGGTCTAACTGCCTCCCCCTTCTCCCAGGCGTCGCCTGGGCCTTTCGTACTATACCCTCAAGAAACGACTCCAGTATGGAGTCCGCGATCGTCTGCGGCCCCGCATCCACCGGTCTCTCGGGCGACAGCGAAAAGCTCATCAGGACAGGAGGGAGCGCGTTTACGAAAGCTGAGTATTCATCCTGGTATTTAGCCAGATGCAGCGGCTTCCAGACGGAAAAATAGTTTTCGCCCGAAGATTCCATGCCGGGGATGTATGTCCCCCTGATCACCATCATTGACGCATATCCCAGGCCTTTAAGGATATATTTCAGGTCGTTGCCCCACAAAAGGCCGGGCACGGGAAGCCTCTCTCTGCCCTCACTTATGATCCTGAAAAGCGCGGTAAGCTCTTCATGAGAAACACGAAGAGCTTCAACGGAAAATCTTTCCGCAGTCAGTTCCCCGTCTGTCTCAGGAAAGTCGCCCAGAAGAGGCGAAGAGGGCAAAGGACATCCGCTTCGCGAGGGAAGGTCAAGATAGGCCACAACTGTTGATTCTGCAAGATTTTTCCTGCTGTGGCGCACGCCAGCCCGCTTCAGGGCATCGTTGACGGCGGTGCTTCCCGCGTCCCACGGTATCCTGGGTATCACAGCGCGGGATATATGCCGGAGGTCCGGACCATTTGATCCGAATGAGCTTTCGCCCCACACAAAAAAGCTATTGTCTGCAAAAAAAGAATGCAAAACTATCATTTTTCACACGTGCCGCAACTGTCTTTATTCAAAGCAGCTTCCGCCAATGAACTCCCTCAATATGGAAATATTCGGGACATCGTCAGATGGTATTACCGGAACGAAACTGAGTATTGAAAGAAGCCTCTGGGCCTCGCCATAGGCGGGCGAATCTTCCTTCACGGAAGCCAGGAGCGGCTGCACATAACCCTTGAGCACTGGGATCTCGTACGCAAGAGATGTGTTGAAGAGCGTATCGGCGTTCTCCTGGTACGGGAAGATGTGACGGTGAGAGCCTCTTACCACGGAGGGCCACTGCATAAGGGTAGCCTCGGGGGAGTGCCCCCTGGTCCTGTAGTCACGCAGCATGCGCCTCAGAAGGCGCGTATCTGTAGTTCCGATCCTGTTATGCATATCTATCGCGGCACCGGTAAGGGGACAGATGAATATCCTGTATTTATTTTCCGCGGGAACGCTCTCGGAGAGCTTGTCGTTCAGTCCGTGAATGCCCTCGATCACCAGTATCTGGTCCTGCTCTAGCTTCATTTTGTGTCCTTTTTTTCTCTCGCCTGTAGTGAAGTCGAACTTGGGGACTTCGATCTCCCTGCCTTTAAGCAGTGCGTCGAGATGTTCGTTTATCAGGTCGATGTCAAGAGCTTCCAGGGCCTCAAAATCGTAATTGCCGTCGGCATCTCTCGGTGTACTTGCTCTGTTTACAAAATAATTGTCCAGTTCTAGCGTGGCTGAGTTTATGCACGAGGCAAGGAGCTGTACCCGTATACGCCTTGAAGATGTGGTTTTGCCGGAACTTGAGGGGCCGGCCAGGCAAAGCAGGCGTACCTCGGGCCTATTGGAAATGTACGTGGATATCTCACTCAGTGTCTTTGTGTGGAGAGCCTCGCAGACCATTATGAAGTCACGGGAAAGACCATTGGCCACAAGGTGATGGATATTGTCCATCGTTGAGACATTGAGGTTGTCAAGCCACCTGGCATAGCCCCTGAACAGAGAGAAGGTCTTTGCAGACGTTTTGAAGGTCTGTACCTTTGTCGGATCGGAGAAAGAAGGACCTGATATGAAGATGCCTCCCTTATATAGGTGCAGGTCGAATACGGGAACTATGGCAGCATTGTCGGCAAGCGCCCCCCCGAAAAAGTCGTATATGCCCTCGCATCTGTACAGGACAACCGGGTCTCTGTTGGTCCAGCGCAGGAGTCTCTCCTTGTCCAGGTAACCCTGGCATGACATGATGGCGCGGGCCTTATCCAGGGAAAGTTCCTCCCTCACGAGGTTCACTCCATCCTTGACCATCCTTCGCATCTCTGTCAGTATGGCCTTTCTCTGTTTTTCTGTCACAGGACCGTCGGGGCTGTCGTAGTAGTATGAATAATTCATCGACTGCCGAAGGTGCAGCCTTATCCCGCATACCCTCGTTGCCGCAGAGGTCAGCATGAAACAGATGGTACGCAGGTAGACTTCCAGACCCTCTATGGTGTCGTATGTGATGAACTCAAGAGTGGAATCCATGTCGATCTCCCATGAGAGCGGGCGCTGGACTCTGTTCACCCTGCACGCCACGACCCTCTCCCTCGCTGGGAAATCGGTCCTTGTAAGTACCTCTCTCGCAGTCATAGGAAAATCGCTTTTGATCTCCTTCATGTCTTTAAAGCTTATGGTAAAGCTCATTTTTTATCCTCCCATTGATTTCGGACGAAGTATAAGACGGGCAGACCATCAGATCTGCATGATCAATATGTCAGGTTTTTCAAATAATTCCGGAGATAGGACCTCATCTGAACATATTATCATAAAATCGCTGTTACATAAAAAGAGATATTTATGTGCCGGCAAATATCTTTCGCCGATAGTGCAAAAAAGGGACGGGATGCTATGCATCCTGCCCCTTTAGGATCGATCTTCTTACTTAGGTCCTGTATCAGATCAAATTACTGTCAGTTTTTCTATCACTACTTTTTTCAGCGGACGGTCCCTTGAATCCGTGGGGACCTTGCCTATCGCTTCAACAACATCCATCCCTTCGGTGACATGTCCGAATATCGCGTGTTTGCCGTCAAGCCACGGACATGGGACAAGGGTGATGAAGAACTGCGATCCGCCTGTGTTCGGACCCGCGTTAGCCATTGACAGGATCCCTGGCCTGTCGTGTTTAAGTCCTTTGCCGAACTCATCGGGTATGGTGTAGCCGGGGCCTCCCATGCCTGTTCCCTGGGGACAGCCTCCCTGGATCATGAAATTGTCTATTACGCGATGAAAGATTATCCCGTCGTAGTATTTCTTTTCGATCAGATCCGTGAAGTTCTTCACTGTGTCAGGTGCAAGATCGTTGTAGAGTTCGATCTTGAAAGTGCCCGCGGAAGTTTCAAAAACTGCAGTCTGACGCTTTGGTGCTTCTTCTGCCGATGCGGGGCCCGCTGAAAATATCCTCATGTTTACTCCTCCAATGTCTTCTTTTGTCTGTTTCTGTCCTGCAGATTCTAACATTTATATCTGCCCTGAGCCACTCTTCGGATCCCGAAAGTACCGCGGGAGGTCCGACCGCTGCCATTAATATTTCCCGATCATCCAAATCTATTAAAATTTGATCCGCACCTTGTATTTTTTTATGAAATCGATGGGCAGATATGACATCTTCGCCTCACGAAGCCCCGGATCGTTCAGGTCCTCTTCCCTGTTTACCACAGTCAGCTCGGGATGTTCCTGATGCATATGGCACATAAATTCCTTGTTGATCACCTGATATGCGGCGCTGTACTCCAGGTTGGCCTTTTCGAAGTGTACGAGTACAGTGTCGCAGGCAAGTTCGCCTATCGTATAGGCCGCTATCTTACCCGACACTTCGATGACCCCTCCGACGATGCGCGGGATGGTCTCCCAGTTGTTCAGTATCCTTAATATTCCGTGATTTTCCTGGAGCAGGCCCTTGTTCGTACATCCGTTATTGGCCTGGCACCATGCATGCTGAAAATCCATGACTTCAGGTATTATCTCAGGCGTTATCGGTCTGAAAGAATGGTCGTAATTGCGGCGAAAATGGTTTACCCTGTTGCGTTTCTTCATGTACCTGTTGCCGGGAAGCATCGCCAGATCCTTTATGTCGTAAAGGTATTCCCAGCTTCCTCTCATATCTTCAGCTTCCAGACGTTTCCCAAACTGGCCTTCCCAAATCTTGAGAAGTTTTTCGGGTACGAGCCAGAACTCAGATTCATCGCCGAATCTCTCTCTTATAACGTCAGCCCAGTCAGGCCTTTCCCAATTCCCAAGCGGCGCCAGGTCATAGTCGCGCGGAATAGTCTGCCTGATCCAGAGCAGATCCTTGTCATCTTCCCTGGCTGTCCGGTATCCGTAATCACCCGCCCATCCCCAAAGTATCGGGAAACTGTAGTCTGACGCTCTTTGGCTCGTGATCTTCCAGTAATACTCGAAAAATGAGATGTCTTCAAGTTTGATGTCATTATATTGAAGCAAAGAACGATTCCCTCCGTTCTGCGTACTGTTAAAGATTAAACCTCTTTCGCACTTTTTGCCAATAGCAAAAGAGCTTATATCTGCTACAATTTTGTATCAGCATCAATTATTCATAAAGGATCGATAGATTTGACAGATAATAACTGCGCCATAAACGAAGAAAAATGCCCTGAAATAGTTCCCGAAGAGCAGACGGGGATGACAAAAGAGGAACAGGAGTGGGGACTGAAAAAAGAGCCCCGTCCTCCTTTACCGCGCTATGTCTTTGGGATCATAGCGGCACTGATCCTTATAATTTTTCTCGGAGGAAGCCTGTGGTATTACAGGACAAGCGTCCTTCCCGAAAAATATTTTCAGAAAGCATCGGCGCATTTCAAACAGGAAGAATACTCGGAAGCGTATATTCTTTACGAAAAAGTTCTGAAGCTGCGTCCCGAAAGGAAAAACATACTTTACCAGATGGCGTTCTGTCTTGAGAAGACCGGAAGGATCGACGAAGCGATCGCCCGCTATGAAGAACACCTCAAGACGATCCCCGGGGACGGAAAGGCCCTCCTTAGGATGGGTTGGCTCTACATCCAAAAGAATGACGATACCGGAAAAGGGCTTGCTGCCCTCAAAGAGGGAGCGGCAAAACTCAAAGACCCCTATGCTTGGGCGCTTGTAAGCGAGGCCGCGTTAAAATCGAAGGACTACGAAACGGCTGTTGAGGCCCTGGTGAAAGAGATCGAACTCTTCAAAGAACCTGAACAGGTGCTGACCTGTTCAAAGATGCTCATGGGCCTCGGTGCATGGGAGGAGGCCCTCAAGGGCTACGAGAGGTTCTCTGAACTTGCACCCGATGATAAGCGGGGGATACACGGGGCAAACGCGGCCAAGGCGATGCTTGGCCGGCCGACGGACCCAAGGCTCGTGATCAGGCCCGGTATATCCATCGGACCGGTCAGGATCGGCGATACAAAGGATGAGGTCAGGGATAAACTAGGCGCGCCCGAGGCAAAGGAATTCAGGAAGGTCGGAGGAAAATCGATCCTCTCAGACGATACCGCCGAGATATGGACTTACAGCAGGACTATGCCCGGAAGAGGCCTTCGTGTGATATTCATAAACGGCAAAGTCCGCGAAGTCGAGGCCCGCTCCGGGGAGTACAAGACCGAGACCGGACTGGGGCTGACGAATTTCCTGCTCGCTAAAAACTCATCAAGGCTTGAATGGAGAAAAGAAGGGGAGGACAAATCTGTCGTATGCCTCGTTAAAGGCGGCGGGCTCACCTTCTACGCCGCCGGGCTGAACAGCAGCGGCACTGATGCAAAGTACAAGAAACTCCGCGTCCATAAGGGGAATTCATCAATCGACAGCGTTGAGGGCTTCAGTCTTCTTGACCTTTTCCATTAGACCCTTACGTTGAAAAGGGTCATCTGTGTCCCAGTATCCTGACTGCCTCCATCGCGTCCTTGGCATAGTGGTCGGCGCCGACATATTCCGCAAGCGACGGGGTCATCACCGCTCCGCCGACTATTACCCTCACTCCGGGACACGCCTCCCTCAGTATGGCTATCGTCGCTTTCATGCTCGAGACGCTCGTCGTCATCAGGGCGCTTAGACCAACGAAATCGGCTCCGTTTTCCCTGACTGCCTCGACGATCTTCTCCGGAGGGACATCTTTCCCGAGATCTATCATCCTGTAATTGTAATTTTCCATTATCACTTTTACTATGTTTTTGCCGATGTCGTGTATGTCTCCCTGAACGGTCGCGATAACTACACGGCCCCTCCCTTCGGAACCTTCGGAGCCCTCTTTCGCAAGCTGCCTTCGGATCAGTTCGAAGGATGACTGCGCTGCTTCGGCCGACCTGATAAGCTGTGGAAGGAATATGGTGCATGATTCGTACTCTTTCCCAACAAAGTCAAGGGACGGCACTATCTCTTTTTCGATGATCTCCATAGGCTTCATCCTTGAGAGAAGGATCTCTGTCGCTTTCTCTGCGTCTCCGCTGAGTCCTTTGATGATCGCCTGAGCGAGATCAGCCTGAGCATCGGTCTCTGTCAGCGATCCACTCTCCTGCTTCTTTTCTTCCTGTACTGAACGGCCTGCGATAAATCTCTCTGCCTGCCGGTCTATGCCCATCAGGACACTGAATGCATCTACGGTATCTCTCATGCCCTCGTCACCGGGATCCATTATCGGAGCGTCAAGGCCCTGCATCAATGCCATCGCAAGCATAGTCCTGTTGATAACGGGGCGGGCAGGGAGCCCAAAGGAGACATTGCTCACACCGAGCACCGTATTGAGCCCAAGCTCCTCTTTGACCATCCTTACAGCCCTGAGCGTCTCACGGACCTGATCCTGCTGTGCCGAGGCAGTCATAACAAGACAGTCGATAAGGACATCCTCCCTGGGGATACCGATCTTTTGGGCCTCATCCACTATCGTCCTGGCAATCTTTAGCCTGCCCTCCGCAGAGGACGGTATGCCGTCGTCGTCCAGGGTGAGCCCGAGTACGGCCGTACCGTATTTCCTGGCTATGGGAAGTATCTTCTTCAGGGAATCCTTCTTGCCGTTGACCGAGTTGATAAGCGGTTTTCCGTTGTAGACTCTTGCTGCCCTCTCCAAAGCCTCAGGGTCAGAGGAGTCGAGCTGCAGCGGCAGAGAGGTCACAGACTGTATCTCGATGACGGCTCTCTCAAGCATCTCCGGTTCGTCTATATCCGGGAGCCCCATGTTCACATCAAGGATATGCGCTCCCTGCTCCTGCTGCCGTATCGCTTCCCTGAGCACATAGTCCATGTCCTTCGCCCTAAGCGCTGCCTTCAGCGCCTTTTTCCCTGTGGGGTTCAGCCTTTCGCCAATGATCACAGTGTCGTCGCCAAAGAAGACGGTTTTTGACGCGGAGCAGATTCCCGTTTTCAAACCCGGTCTGATCCCTGAAGGGACCACATCCCTGAGCCTCTCCTTTACAAGCCGGATGTACCCCGGATCCGTTCCGCAACACCCTCCGACGATCGAGACTCCTTTTTCCACAAATCCTTTGATGCAGTCGGCGAACTCTTCATCCGTGACATCATACCCGGCCTCTCCTCCGCTGAAGACCGGAAGCCCCGCGTTCGGCTGGACCATCACTGGTATGCTGCTCGACCGGAGGATCCTTTCGACTATCGGCACGAGCTGTCCGGGGCCGAGAGAGCAGTTGACTCCCAGTGCATCCGCTCCGAGGGACTGGAGCGTCATCACCATCGATTCAACTGTGGCACCGAAGAAAGAGGTCCCGTTTTCTTCGAAACTCATCGTGGCAAGGACAGGCAGGTCTGAATTCTCTTTGGCCGCTATCATGGCCGCTTTGAGTTCATAAAGGTCGGTGAATGTCTCAAGGAGTATCAGATCGGCTCCAGCAGCAGTCCCTGCCCTCACTATTTCGGCAAAGACACCGACGGCCTCCTCAAAGGGAAGGTCTCCTACCGGTCTGAGTACTCGTCCGCACGGGCCAATGTCGAGAGCGGTGAACTTGCCCCTGCGTGCGGAAGCCGCGGACTTTGCGATCATGACTCCCGACGATACGATATCCTCAAGCGGACGGCCGGCCTTTTCAGCCTTGAACCTGTTCGCTCCGAAAGTATTTGCCGAGACCACATCGCACCCAGCGTCGAGATATTCTTCATGGATGGATCTGATCAGCTCAGGATCGGTCAGGTTGAGCAGCTCGGGTATGCCGCCGCTTTTCAGCCCTCTCTTCTGGAGCATCGTACCCATGGCACCGTCAAAGATCACCGTCCTTTTGTCATCTGTCCCGAACCTCATATGATCCACCTCATTTTTTACTCATTAACTGTTTCCGTCGATCTACATAAAAAAAATTCAGCCGCGCTTTACCCTGAGGGAATACAAGATCCCCCTTATGTTCTCCGATATCCTCTTTGCGATATCAGGCTGGTTCATAGTGTAGAGGTGTATGCCGTCAACACCGTCAGCGAGCAGATCAACTATCTGCGCCGTTGCGTATGCGATGCCAGCCTCTTTCATGGCCATGTTGTTGTGCCCGAATGCCCGTATGATCTTCCGGACCTTTTCAGGAACTGTGGCACCGCACATCGATACCATACGGCTGATCTGTGAAGAGGATGTTATGGGCATGATCCCTGCAACTATAGGAGCGGCTATCCCCATAGCCCTTGCCCGGTCCCTGAACCTGTAGAAGAGCTCGTTGTCAAAAAAGAGCTGCGATATGAGCACATCCACCCCGCAGTCAGCCTTTTCCTTAAGGCAGCGCAGGTCATCTTCCATAGAATATGCCTCGATGTGCTTTTCTGGGTAGCATGCCGCGAAGATCCTGAAATCATATCTGGATCTTATGTATTTTATGAGATCCGAGGCATAGCGGAAGTCTTTGAGCGCCTCGCCTTCTGCCAGATCCCCCCTGAGCGCGAGTATGTTCTTAACTCCGTTTTCACGGAGCGTTCTCAGTATGGGCTCCACATCTTCGACAGAGTTTCCCGCGCAGGTAAGGTGGGCAAGGGCGGGGATGGCATAGCTGTTCTGTATCTGGGATGCGATCTCGACGGTGTTGTCCCTGCTCGTACCTCCGGCTCCGTATGTAACGCTGATAAGATCAGGCGCCAGACTTGCAAGCTCGTCTACCGTCGCAAATATCGAAGAGAGTTCTCCCGTCCTCTTTGGAGGGAAAATTTCAAAAGTCAGAGTCGGTCTTTCCTGTTCAAAGTAATCTCTCATCATAGACCTCCCGTCACAGGTATCTTTCAACTATAGCCGCAGCACCGTCGCTGTCATTGTCTGAAGTTATCTCGTCCGCCGCCGCTTTTACGTCGGCAGGCGAATTTCCCATGGCAACACCGTACCCGGCCCATTCGATCATCTCTCTGTCGTTGGAACCGTCGCCGATCGCAAGGACATCGCGCCTGTCGATCCCGAGTTTTTCCGCAACGAGCGCAAGCCCTTTTGCCTTGTTGACTTCGGGGTGTGTCATTTCAACGAAAGATCCCCACGAGGTCGCTGTGTAGATCCTGCCGCCGAAACGGGAGACGGTCCCATCCACCATCAGGCGGAAAACATCCTCATCCAGCGATATGCCCAGAAGTTTCGTTGAATCTATGTCAAGGTCCCAAAACTTTTCGCCGAACGATACGGGCGGTATTTTCGATATGTTTTCGTAGAATCTGCTCCTTGGGTCACCGCTGTCCGTCACATAGAGCCTGTCATCGCTGTAGATCTGTATGTACCATCCCTGTTGCCGGTAGAAGGATAGGATCTCGGCAGTCAGATCCCTGCCCACTCCCTTTTCGAGGAGGGTCTTCCCGGAAAGGGGATCTCGAACTACGGCACCGTTGTAGAAAATAGATGGATGTTTTATGCCGATCTCCCTTATCACGGGGAGGGCGGAAGGATACATCCTCCCTGTCGCGGCAACGACGATCATCCCGGACGAAATTGCACTCCTGAGCGCGTTCCTTGTCCTTGCCGAAAGTTCGCTTGAGCTGTTGAGGATCGTACCGTCGATGTCAACTGCGATAAGCCGCGGTCTGGATTTGCTCATGCCGAGAATACCGCTAAAGAGGCTATCTCCGCTGCCACTGCGGCGGCGCCCAGGACATCGCCGTTCACTCCGCCCAGCCTGGAGTTCATCCAGCCCGCCATCCCGAAACCGATCATAATGGCGGCGGCGGCAGAAAAGGACCACCTGACAGGCGCGATCGGCATGAAAACAAAAAACGCTAAAAATGAGACGAAGAGGTCGTATCCATTGAAGGTGTCCACCATACCCTTGCCCATGCCGCTCTCCCATGGATACCTGCCCTTATAGGCAGCCGTGCAGCATGCAAATCTGCCGCAGGCAGCGGAAACGATCAGCGCAGCCGGAAGCCTGTCGGGCCGGACAGTTCCCGCCAGAGATGTCCAGAGTCCGAATGCGAGTATGAGGCCGACAGCCCCGTAAGCTCCGAGCCTGCTGTCCTTCATTACCGAGCGAAGTTCCTCTTCTTGCCTGCCCGAGCCCACCCCGTCCCAGAGGTCCCCCCACCCGTCAAGGTGCAGCGACCATCCCATCACAGAGTAAAAGAAGACGCCTGTCCAAATCGTTCCGGGCTGATCCAATCCCAGAGATCCGACGACAGATACCTCGATCGCGACAAGCAGGCCGAGAAGTCCTCCCGCGAGGGGCGCGAGAGGAAGGATCCTGTTGCCTGCCGGCATTTCGGACGGCCACAGCCTTCGGGGCAGAGGGATGCGCGAGAGCAGGGTCCATGCGACAACGAACCTGCCGATGAAGTCGTGCCTCGATCCTTCGTTTCTGATCTCTTCAGTCAGCCTGTCCATATATTCCCGGAATTTCCCGTTCCTCATTGCCGGATCCCCTCCGCCGATCCCTTGACCCACAGAGGGCAGCCCGCGACCACAAGTGCGACTCTTTCAGCCCTTGCGGCGCACAGCTGGTTCATCCTTCCCTGCAGATCCCTGAACCGCCTGCCCATTATATAAGTCGGAACGAGGCCGAAACCCACCTCGTTGCTCACGATTATCAGATGTGTACCTTCCGGGGGGGTCGAGCAGAGATCTTCGGTCAACGCCCTTATTTGCGCTTCCCTTGCCTGCCACTCGGATTCAGAGGCCTTCTCCGCGGCGTCCCCCTCAAGGAGGAGGCGGGTCAGCCACATCGTGAGACAGTCGAGCAGAAGGACCCCCCCTATTTTCTTTACAGCCGCGCAAATCTCGTACGGATCTCCCTCAAATGTCTCCCATCCCGCAGGCCTTCTCTTTCTGTGCATGGCGATGCGTTCACGCATCTCCGGATCCCGGGCATCCGCGGCCGCAAGATACGTGACATGGGAGGCGGCACCCTCTGCGAGCCTTTCCGCAAAGGTGCTCTTGCCGCTTCTGGCACCACCCAGGATGAGGGTTATCCCTGATTTAATGATCCTGTCACCGTCAGTTTCCAAAATCTATCCCCTGCAGTATGTTCCCGAACGTCTGTTCTATGATCTGGCCGCTGATATCATTCCCGTTGGTATAGCTTATCCCGGGGCCGACAGGTATTTCGAACTTCAGCCTGAAGACGGTATCCCGGCCCTGATAGTCTTTTTCATTGGGATCGCTTGCCGATTTCGGTATCACGTTTCTTGGACTTGTCATCTGCTCCGACTTGTCGACCTTTACGTTGCTGAAGCTCGGGGAGCCTACGGTCCCGTTTACATTCAACGTAACGAAACGGAAATCCGTCCTTGTGAAGCCTGACAGGACTCCTCCGAGGAAGTTCTGGAGCAGCGCGTTCCTATCAAGTTCACCCGTGAATTCCATACCCACGTTTATGATCCCCTGCAGCGCTCCGAGAAGGGCATTCAATGCCTGTATATTTACTTTGCCCATCGCGAACAGGCTCATCTCTTTTTTCTTGTTTATCAGACCGTCAAGCATCACATAGCGGTACACCGGATCTCCGGAAGGAGCCACGGCCTGGCTTCCGGGAAGGATAGTCAGGTATCCTTCGTCAAGGGTGAATGCCGTCTGGATCGTTTTGAAGAGGAGCGGTTTGCCCTTCGTATATTTTTTTGCCGCCTCTACTGCTTCAAAGCCGGAGATCTCCCCATCCCTGAGAAAAAGCACACCTGCCGCATTGACCGTGCTCATCCTTCCGGGTTCGCCTCCTGCCCTGATCTTGAGGTCCCCTTTGCCTGAGATCGAACCTGAAAGAGAGGGGAAAGCCTGCTTTATCATCGGAGCCACGTCGGCACTCATCACTGTGAGGTTGCCGCCCCAGCTGCTCTTCGCGATGTCCATCGCAAGTCCGCCCGTAACGGTCCCGCCGTTCGTCTCAGCCTTCACGTCTTCCATGACCGCATAGCCATCGGAGATGTAGAAAGGCGCGTTGACGTTGGTGATCCTCAATCCGAGGAACCTCATCCTCTCGGAAGAAAACGAACCTTCGCCGCTGAAATCATCGACCTCGCCCCTGCCGGTAAATTTGAAGCTGGCGTTTCCTCCGAACCTCCTCCTGAACTGGTCGGGCAGGTAGGCTCCTACCTGTCTGAGGTCGATATCTTTGCCTTTGGTGTCGATAGCCCCGTGCCATTTTCCGTTCTCCATATATATCCTGCCGTTAGCGGTCAATTCACCGTGTTCAAGCCTTGCCTTGGCTTCTGAGACTTTAATGTCCGTCAGGCTTCCGTTGAACGCCACATCGACCATCGGGAGCAAAAATCCTCTGTATCTGAAAGGTGCCAGCGTTCCGCTGCCGCTCAAAAGAGGCTTGCCGACCGTGCCTTTGATCAGGACTTCACTGTTGATAAGGCCCTGTACGCCCCTTACCACGGGCAGATGTTTCCTCAGCAGCTCATACATGTTTATATTTTTGGATGCTACCTTAAGATCCAGCGTCGATTCCGAGAAGGGCCTGCCCGACGGTGAAGGGATGATATTCCCGGTCAGGACGTGTTCTCCCCTCAGGAAATTTACCTTCACACTGCCGATCCTTATCTCCCCGGGGCCGCCGCTGAGACTGCCTGTTGCCTTTTCGGCAGAGAACTCTTTCCACCTGAGGCCGTCTGACGAAATATCCGTTTTCCATCTTATGCCGCTTCCGTCATTGCCGATCTTTATCTGACCGGAGCAGGAGCCTTCGATATCCTGCTTCATGCCGAAAAGTCCGTTGAGGACAGAGATGTCCACTTTTCTGACCTGGCCTTCGAACTCCCATCTGACAGGGGAGGATCCGCCAGATGTCTTGCGCGGCAAGTCGACTTTGCCTTTAAGGTCCGCCCTTCCGCCTGCGATATCTCCATCCATCTTCCTGAAGTCAAGCCTGTCTGGTGAATATGCCATTTCTGTATAAAATTTTGAGACCACAATATCCATGAACCTGCCGTTTGGGACCCTGAGCTTCAGCAGCACCTCCGGAGAATCTGTCTTTCCCCTGAGAGCCCATGCTCCGGAAGCATCTCCGGATATTTTCAAAGTTTTGAGGACTTTCAGTGTGTCATGAAAGCCGCCCAGCGAGGCGTTCTTTATCGCTCCGCCCAAGGAGAACTCCGGTGTCCCTCCGATATCTTTCACATTGCCCGAAGCAGTGATATATGCCCCGTTCCAGAGAAGAGACGCATTCGCCAGCCTTAAAGTTCCCAGCGAGACATCGTACTCGGGGGATGCCTTGACGGCCGTCAGCTTTCCTATCCCCTTTATTTCAGCTGAGGGCGAGCTGATGTCAGCCTTCACTTTCAACGCGCTTATGTCCCCGCCGATCTTCGCAGAAACATCGGCAGTGCCTTTAAGCTCGAATTTTTCCAGTTCGCTTACCGCTTTTCCAAGCTCTTCCAGCTTTATCGACCTGGTGTTCAGTTTAAGGTCGACAGGCACTCCGTCAGCAATGCTGACAGTCCCCGCGAGCCTTATCTCCCTTCCCTCGTTTAGAGCCGAGAGGTCCAGTCTCCCCGAAGGTTTTCCCTCAAAGAACACCTTTCCCTGCATCGCCGTGAATTTCATCTTGTTGTACGCAACGTTTGAGGGAGCTATCTCAACTTTCCCCACAAGCGCATCCAACGGGCCTTTAAGGTCCGCCTCCATTGCAGTGATGCTTCCTTTCAGCATCGCTGCGTTCCCTGCTATCTCATGGGTTATCTTGTCAGTCCAGTCTGCGAAACGGAGGTCGTGCGTATTGATTTTCAGCTCAAGATATTTCCCCGGGGTCCTCGTATCAAGTTTCATCGATCCGCGCAGGGATGATTCGAAGACTTTGCTTTCATCAAGCGAGATATCAAGGACACCGTCTTCGTACCGCCATTTTGCAGTTAACTCTTCAAGCGGTACCCTTCTGAGAACGGCCTTTTTTATGGTCCCTTCTCCCGCTGTGAAGATGTCCCTTCCCTCGCCCCTCATTTCTATCTTTGCCGTCAATTTGCCCATTACGCCATATTTCGAGAAGTTGGGGAATATCGAGGCTATCGTTCGCAGGTCGGCATCTTCTACATCCGCTTTGAAATCCGGGACCGGATATACTTTTCCCGAGATCTTTGCCGAGCCTTCGTCAAGCCTGGCGGAGAAGCCGTCAAGCAGCCAGCTTTCTTCCTCCTTCCTGACTACTCCGAATACTGAAAACGGGATATCGCGGAATCTGCCCCTGAGCGCGGGAGCAAACCACTTCAGTCCGCGAAGTTCGAGCGAGCTGTCGTCCAGCTCAAGAAGCCCCCACTGGGAAGAGACCCTGACCTTGTTCATTATGATCTTGTTGATAGGGATATCATCTGTTCCCGAGCTCCCCGATCTCTCCGGCAGCATCTTGAGCAGCGAATCATAGTCGGTGCTGAGCCCCTCTATCACAAGGGCGGATACGCGTGGTGAATTTTTAAGAAGGCTCTGGAGGGAAAGTTTTATCTCTACCTTATCAATAGTCAGGAGTTTTTCATCGGAACGGACAAAGGACATTTCTTTTCCTTTGAAGCCGACCACGGGGTTGCCGGAGAGTGCAGGCATGACAAGTTCTATGCCGAGCTTGTCGTTTACTGCTTTCCTGATCTGGTCCACGACAAGATCTCCCAGGAAGTTCACCTGGGTCAGGACCACAAAGACAAGCCCTGCAGCTGCAGTTATCAAAGCGGCGATTATTCCGGCTTTTGCGGTTTTGCTGTTGATTTTCTTAATTTTCAAAATAGATCGCACCTCGGCGGTTCTGGATACATCTTCATTTTATCGTGTGACCGTCTGTTATACCCGGTAATTCTATCATGTTTTCAATCGCGGATATATGCAATTACACTGTATATGGCCTGCCTTAGATTATACATCGTCACATGACCGAAGCAGGAGGGCAGGGTACGGTTCGATCAGATGCTCCGGTATCAACAAAACCGGGGAGGCCTGAAATGAAAACAGGCCTCCCCGGTTTGTTTTTTTGATTCAATGTAGGTGATACTTGCCCTCTATCCTGGTCGTGGCTGATCCTCCGAAAAGTATCCTGTCAGCCCTCTCTCCGGTCAGACGCTTTATCCTGACGATATTGGGGAAGTTCAGTGAAGGTCCCTGCTCTATTGAGAGATCATCCTCCCACATGCCTTCGTCGATAAGATAGTATCCGAATGCCGAATTTCCGGAACCCGTGGCAGGGTCTTCCAGGTATCCGTATTTGGGTGCAAAGACCCGTGTCCTGTATTTTGTCCCTTTTGTGCTTACTTCGTCGGTATATACGTGTACTATGTCAAAATCTTTTTCAATGGAAAAATTCCTGAGCTTCTTCTGGTCGGGAAAGAGTTTGATACAGTCCGATAGGGAAGCCATAGGCACTATTAGGGTCCTGAGGCCGCCGTCGATCACCCTGAGTGCTCTTTCCGCCTTTACGGCATCCGCGTCCGCGCCCAGCGCTTCGGCGATCTCGTTTCGGCTGATATCCCTCCGAAGAAATTCCGGCTCCGGAGCTGTTATGTAGACGGCATCCTCTTCTCTCAGACGGTTGAAGACAGGCAGGGTCCCCGCCTTTACCCTGATCCGCAGTTCCTTCTCCTCAAGCAGGACAGGATCTGTCGAGATGAGGTCATACATTATGGCGATAGTCGCATGTCCGCAGAATGCCACCTCGCATTCAGACGAATAGTACCTCAGATGAAATCCGCCGGCCTCTCCGAACACAAAGCCTACTTCGCTCACAAAACCTTTCAGTTCGGATGCCAGCTTCTGCATCTCTTCCTCACTCAGGCTGTCCATGCTGTCAAGAAGAACATAACCGGCAGGGTTGCCTGAAGAGCGTCCCTTTGTAAAAAGCATCGATCTTTTTGAAATTCAGTATCTTCACGACCAAGGCTCCTTTTGACCGATTTGTGGTTCTTTGACAAGTATACCCCAAAGCATAAGGCAAAACTGGGAATGGGTGATCGTGAGCAAAACTTAGGACGTCTTCGGGGACAAAAAAATCCCACCCCGAAGGGCGGGAAGATAATTTCTGGTGGAGCTTAGGGGATTCGAACCCCTGACCTCTTGAATGCCATTCAAGCGCTCTCCCAACTGAGCTAAAACCCCAAAGTCGAACATGGGCCATTATACTGATTAGGTTAAAAGGTGTCAATACTATCATAAAGGCATGAAAAGACCTACTACGGCAGGAAAAACAAAGGCCTGCGCAATTATTTTGCTGTTGATTTTGGGCATCTTGTTTGCCTCAGCCGGTTCATCATTTGCGGTAACAAAGGATGAACTTATGCCGCATATTTTCAAATCACTGGGACATAAAGTACCGGAAAAATATCTTACTGATACCGACGGGGAAATGACCTGCCGCTCTGCTTTGAGACTAACGCTTGAATCTATGGGCTGGGGCTTCGTCATAACCGCCTATGACCAGATCGCTATTTTGCCGGAATGGAGCCATCTGGACCCTGTCACGGAGATAGCAAAAAAGATATCCCCGCCTCTTCCGCCGTCGATCCTGAACGACCTAGACAGATTCCTAAACGAAGAAGATATAAAAGCACTGACGGGCTGGCTCGAACTCTGTAAGAAAAAAGTCTCCTGGAAGGATTCATTCTCTTCTGAAGGTACGACGCTGACTATGTTCAAACACGGGATAGGCGATCCGTCAGGCCCGGCGAACGGAAATCTGGAGACAGGGGCCAACGAGCCACTCTTCGCCGCGATGATCACAGTCGACATGAACGCAGTCAAATGCCAGATAGCTACAGCGGTCATGGTCGGTGCAAACAAGGCTCCACTCGCTACCATAGCCGTCGAAAACTACGGCGTCATCGGCGGGATAAACGGAGGCTACTTCGCCGGGGCAAAACCGATCGGCGTGCTTCGCAGGCAGGGGTACACTGAAAACGCAAAGTTCTGGCCGCAGCGGTCCGCGTTCGGCTGGAACGACAACGGGGAGACTGTCTTTATAGACGGCAGGGAAACAGCTGACATAAGTTCCGACAGACGATTCGACAAATACACAGAGATGCTCCAGGCCGGTCCGCTCCTGCTGAAGAACGGCGAATACATGGACAACACAGAGAACATTAAAGAAAACGTCCTCAACATGCGCCATCCGCGTACTATCGTCGGGACTGACGACAATAGGATCATGTGGGCAGTCATAGACGGCAGGGACAATATGCACAGCGTCGGTGCGACCATCGAGGAGACAAGAAAGATCTGCAGATGGCTTGGGATGTCAACGGCCCTTAACCTTGACGGCGGCGGATCAAGCTCTCTCTGGTGGATGGGAAACACCTTTACCCTTCCGAGCAACAGCAACGATGCGGAGCGTCCGATACCATACGGTGTGCTGATATTCAGGGAGGGTTCGGGAGTCAGAAACTGACCTTTCTTGTCCGGTCAGACGATATTATCAAAAAACGGGACTCCGTTCTGATGACAGGGTCCCGTTTCATATGTTCCGGAATTAAAAGAGATCGGACTACTTGAGTTCTACCTTTGCTCCGGCTTCTTCGAGCTTCTTCTTCATCTCTTCGGCTTCTTCTTTTGCTACCTGCTCTTTTACGGTCTTGGGTGCGCCGTCTACGAGCTCTTTCGCTTCTTTGAGGCCGAGGCCTGTGATCTCACGGACGACCTTGATGACGCCGATCTTGTTTGCGCCGTGGTCGGCGAGGACTACGTCAAACTCTGACTTCTCTTCTTCGGCTGCTGCTGCGGCGGGTGCTGCTGCGCCGGCCATGGGCATCATCATCGCGGGTGCCGCTGCTGATACGCCGAATTTCTCCTCGAGTTCCTTTACGAGCTCGGAGAGCTCAAGTACTGACATTTCTTCAATTGCCTTGATGATTTCTTCACGTGTCATATCAATTCATCCTCCTAGGATATTTTAAAATTTTTTATGCTGCTATGCGGCAGATCTGCCGCTCGTATCTGCGGCTATGCCGCTTCCTTCTTGTCCTTGATCTGAGAGAGACATGTGACGAGTCCCCTTGAAGGTCCCGAAAGGACTGTGACAAGTCCCCTGAGAGGGGCTGCGATGGTGCCGACGACCTGGGCGATGAGGACTTCCTTCGAGGGAAGCTCCGCAAGCGCGAATATCTGATCCTTGGTGAGGATCTTTCCGTCAAGGATCGCCGCCTTCACTATCAGGGCTTCGTTTCCCTTCTCTTTCGAGAAGTCGCGGATGGCTTTCGCGACAGCAGCTACGTCTCCGTACGACAGAACATAACCGTTGGGACCTGAGTCGAACTCAGGAGCATGTGTTATGCCCGCCTCCGTAAGGGCTATCCTCATAAGAGTGTTCTTGCATACCTTCATCTCTCCGCCCGCTTCGCGGATGCGTTTGCGGCAGTCGCTGATCTTCTTGACTGTAAGTCCGCGGTACTCGGTGATGAAGACTGCGTTGCTCTTGTTGAGCAGTGCGACCAGGGAGTCGATCATTTCACGTTTTGCTTGTGTTGGCATTCAATTTCACCTCCTGTTGATGTTGTGATCGGATGCCCGCAATAAAAAAGGCCTCCGTCACTCAAGGGAGTCCGGAAGCCATAATACGTGCAGTAATATCGAGTTACTGGGACACGGTTATCCTTCGCAGACCTCGGCAGGAAATTAAGCGCACGCGCACCTGCTGTCTTGAGTCTAAGCTGTGAGATTATACAATAAGTATGATTATTTGTACAGCACCCCAAAGATAATGCTCACGATTTTTTATATCTCTCCGGAGCAAAATTCAGCAAAATATCTGGAACATACAACGATCTTATAGGCATCATACGTTTTTTTATGTAAAATAGCCAGCATGATATGAAGGCACAAACAGTGATCATAAACGGAGGAGTCTCAACATGAAAAGGCTATTGACTATTATCCTTGCATTTGCCCTTATTTCTGCTGTATCGCCATCGATGGCAAAGCCGGTCGCAGAGGAATTCAGAAACAGCGGATACGATTATTCCTCGATCAAAACAGTACTGGTGCTCCCGGTAATGTATGAGATATCGATACCTCCGAGCGAGCCCTTCCTGGACGATTCTGTCCAGCAGAAATGGAGGGAGCTGACATCACAGGAAAAGAGCGGTTTCAATTTCCTCGTTAAGACCCCCGAAGAGATAATCGAAAGGGACAACTTTGTAAAAGGCACCGGCCCCTCGGAGAAACTCAGCAGAGACAAGGCTGCCGAGAAGGCGCTCTCACTCTCGCCGGAGTATGCTGACGCGATCCTGTCGGCGACCGTCACTAAATGCGCATATAATACCATCCACCATCCTCAGGAGCTCGTCTGGGACACAAGGTACGAGAACAGATCGGTATATGTAAACGGCAAATGGGAGACGCGGAGCGTACCAGTAAACTACCAGAAGATCAAGCCCGCATGGGACGAAACATCTGCAGTCGGGGCCATAAGGCTCGAGCTTAGGAACTCGAAGGACAATACCCTGATCTACGGCGTCAACGTAACTGCCACCACCGCAGAGGACCTTTTCACTCCACTGCCTACACTGACGAAACATATCACAAATATTGTGGAGAACGCGGTCAAGAGGGTACCTAAAAAATAAACTTATCGCTGTTTCGCGAAGGCGTTAAAAAATCAAGGGGGACGCACATGCGTCCCCCCTTGATTTTATTTTATCCTGAGTTCAGAAATTTATTCTGCGGCTACGTCTTTCTGTGCCTGGACGGGATCTATTGAGATCCCGACTCCCATGGTCGTTGCAAGGGAAATGCTTTTGACATAGGTACCCTTTACAGCTGCCGGGCGGGCCTTGAGGATGGCTCTGAAAAGAGCCTTGACGTTGTTCTCAAGGTGTTCTGCCGGGAAAGAAGCTCTGCCTACCGCATTGTGTGTGATAGCCGTTTTGTCGACACGGAACTCGACTCGGCCGGCTTTGATTTCTTTGACAGCACCGGCAACATCGAACGTAACTGTATTTGCCTTTGCGCTTGGCATAAGTCCGCGGGGACCGAGGACCTTACCGAGACGTCCGGCTGATTTCATTATGTCCGGTGTGGCGATTACCGCATCGAAATCCATCCTGCCGTCAGCGATCTCTTTTACAAGATCTTCGCCTCCGACGATGTCCGCGCCTGCGTCCTGTGCTTCCTTCTGCTTGTCGCCGAGTGCAAGGACACACACTCTCTTCGTGTGGCCTGTCCCGTGCGGAAGGACGATCGTGCTTCTTACCTGCTGGTCAGCATGACGGGGATCAACGCCGAGACGAACATGGAGTTCGAGACTTTCGTCAAATTTTGCCGTTGCACATTCTTTAGCTATCGCGACAGCCTCTGAGATTGAATACTGCTTCGTGAGATCGACTTTTTCGAGCAGTGCCTTGTAGCGCTTACCTTTTTTTGACATTATTATTCCTCCTCGTGGTAATGTCGGAAGACCGCGAGTCTTCCTCCCACATCCCGTATATCCGGGAAGTCATACAGCCGGTATTTCTAACCGACTACCTCGATGCCCATCGAACGGGCCGTGCCTTCGATCATCTTCATTGCAGCGTCGATGTCGTTCGCGTTGAGGTCGGGCATCTTGAGAGCCGCGATCTCCTGGACCTGCTTCTTCGTTATTTTGCCTACCTTGTCCTTGTTGGGGACAGAAGAGCCCTTTTCCTTGCCTGCAGCCTTCTTGATCAGGATGCTTGCGGGGGGTGTCTTGAGGATGAAAGAGAAGCTGCGGTCGGCGTATACTGTGATAACGACCGGGATGATCATCCCAACTTTGTCGGCCGTCTTGGCGTTGAAAGCCTTGACGAATTCCATTATGTTGATGCCGCGCTGTCCAAGCGCGGGCCCTACCGGCGGCGCCGGTGTCGCTTTTCCTGCGGGAAGCTGCAGTTTAAGCTCCCCAATTACCTTCTTTGCCATAGTACATGTTACCTCCTTGGTTTTGCTGCTTATGTAAAGCCCTCATCGGGCGATCATTCGTTTGTCAATGTGCGTGATGCAGGATCAAATCATTGACTGGTTCTGTCAGATCTTTTCCAGCTCAGTATAGTCCGCTTCGACAATGGTCTCGCGTCCGAATACCGTTACGCTGAACTTTATCTTGCCCTTGTCCGCGTCGATACCGACGACAGGACCGGCCTGTCCGGCAAATGGTCCGCTTTTGACCTGGATCGTATCTCCCACCTGGAAATCGACTTCGACCTTCGGCTTTGCCTCTTTGCCGAGCTTGTTCATTATTTCCTCTACTTCTTTCGGGGTAAGGGGAATGGGGTGGTTCCCCGATCCGACAAATCCCGTCACTCCCGGAGTATGGCGAACTACATACCAGGACTGGTCCTCGAGGATCATCTCCACGAGCACGTAGCTCGGGAATATCTTTCTGCGGATGCGCTTTGTTTTGCCCTCTTTGATGTAAACTTTCTCTTCAATGGGGACAAGGACACGGAAGATCCTGTCTTCCATACCCATAGTTGCGATCCTCTGCTCAAGGTTCGCCTTGACCTTATTCTCATATCCTGAATAGGTCTGGACTATATACCAGCTTCGTTCCTGTGTATTACCAAATATTTCGCTCATGCCTAAAAGAGGGCCGCAGCCCCCTTCACCTCCAGGTACAGTCGAGACTCGAAAGCCATATACAGATCCAGGCTATCGGACGATTTTGGAGAATACTCCCGTGAGAAGCACATCTACCAGCCCGAGATAGGCTGAAACAATGAAAGTTACCACGATGACTACGATCGTTGAATACCACAACTGCTGCTTCGTGGGCCATGTGACCTTTTTCAGTTCAGCTTTTGATTCCCGGATGTAGTCGAGGACTTTTTCCATAACCTCGACCTCCTCATTCTCAAACTTTGATATTTCTGAAACCTAAACAAAAACCGGAAAAAACAAAATGGCAGGCCTGGAAGGATTCGAACCCTCAACCCCCGCATTTGGAGTGCGGTGCTCTAACCAGTTCGAGCTACAGACCTGCGTGCGGAGGTTATTTTACCCTACTTGCACTCCTTATGCAAGGTATGTTTGTCACAGAACTTGCAATATTTCTTTTTTTCAAGTTTTTTTGTGGCTTTTTTCTTGTTGACAAGCGTCACATAGTTGCGGCGCTTGCATTCTGTGCACTGAAGACCGACGATATCCGCCATTATTCTTTCACTCCATACAAAAAGTTTTTATGGGCGGCTGATTTACAGCCGCCCCAGTTCAGCTGCTAGTCTATGATCTCGGTAACGACGCCTGCGCCTACCGTGCGGCCGCCTTC
>ERZ764778.633-NODE-633-length-40885-cov-32.217610_pt1 | contig 40885 bp, 45 predicted proteins | sample MGYA00374951_ERZ764778 | MGnify/ENA primary metagenome ERZ764778 (study PRJEB28918, sample SAMN05720193) | bioreactor metagenome | isolation source: Anaerobic biogas reactor | place: USA:Washington, USA | collected 2015-08-08 ...
TGACAGGCAGGGTCTTTGCGACGTCTGCGCCGAGGACCGCGTAAGCGACCATCTTTGCAGCCTGTGCACGGGTGACATTGCCGGCAGGATTGAATGTGCCGTCGCCCATGCCGTTGATAGAGCCGATGCCGGTCATGACATCGACCGCCTCTTTGTACTGGACCTTTGCATCGTCCTTGAAGCTTGTTGCGGAAGCGATTCCGAACATGCCAAGAACCATGACCATTGCCAGTACGAGGCAAAGAGTTCTTTTCAGAGTTCTCATATAGGTAACTCCTCCTTGTGGTAGTACACCGAATTTATCGGTGCCTAAAATATGTATAAACGCTTGATGATTTGGATATCCAAGGCCAACCATCAAACGGCCATACCGAAAACGGAGAGGGGATATAAATTTATCCACCCGAGGTAAAATATACCTTTCGACACGTTTTATGTTAACACAGCAATTTCAAGCGGTCAAGTACAGATTTGTTTGTGTAACGAAACCGTAACAAAGCTTTTCCCGCATAAAAAAACACGGCCCGCGTCAAAAGCCGCGGGCCGTTGCCTTTATTTGTTTGTCGTGTCTTCAGGCCTCTCCGGCGGGGCTGAAAACCAGTTTCCGGAGACCTCGCGCTGCTCGACCGCCTGTGACCCGTCGGGTCGGCAGACAAGGACTTCTATCGTCATTTTCTCACCCCCAAAAGTATAAATCGCGTTCCGGCCGGGTATACGTTCGATTCGTTGTTCGGATCCCGGATCATGTCTATCGTTCTGAGGGCCGAGACCTGTATAACGGGTGACGGCTTCGTTAAACGATAGGGGTTATGTATATATATATTGACCGGGGCAAGCTCAATATCTATATATCCTATGTCGCCTCCGTAGCAGTAGCTTGAGGGGCTCTGCCAGTTGCCGCCGTATAAGTACATATATCCGTCCGACACTTTGTTCAGCCTTATATTCATAGAATCGCCCGGTCCGCTGCGATGATATACTCGCAGCGAGGCATATGCAGCTATGTCTATGCCGCTCAGATTCAGCTCCACGGTCGCCGCCGCCGCTGCCAGAGTGACGTCGATTAGCTTTACGAGCGGAGCAGCGGAGACCGCCGCGTCGATCTTTGCGTTGTCCTCGTTAAAGTCCGCCATGTTGAAAGGATCTGAAAGCACCCACTGGCTCAGCCCCAGATTTGGCGTTTTGTTTGTACTTGACAATTTGTTTTCCTCCTTATTTATAATGTGGAGACACTCTCCCCTCATAAATAGCGCGCATTGTCCCAAAACTTGTACGTCTCCGTTCAAGCTTGGATTTAATCAAATTATTGATAATAAATACTGTTATTGTTGACATGCTTTGGCTTCTGTGCTAGACTTTAAGAAACAAAAGCAAAAAAGGGAGGGGTGCTCGCCATGGAAAATGAGACTGTTGCCCGGCGAAACACCCACCAGCGTGCTCTGGTGCTGAATATAGTCCGTGAAAACCTCGACCACCCCACTGCTGATGAGATTTACAAAATCGCAAGGGAGAGGGACCCCGTTATCAGCAAAGGCACTGTCTACCGCAACCTGAAACTGCTTGCGGACATTTGCGAAATACGCAAGCTGCCGATGCCGATCGGGCCCGACCACTACGATTTCAACATGGACAATCACTACCACTTTATCTGCCGAAGCTGCTATAGGGTCGTGGATGCGGACATCCCCTATCAGGAGGAGCTCAACAGCGCCGGCACAAACATGCCCGACTACATTACCGAGTGGCACCGACTCATTCTCGTGGGTCTCTGTCCGGAGTGCAGTAAAAAAACAGACTAAAAGGAGGATTTTCAAATGGCCGGAAAAAAGTTTTACATCTGCCGTCACTGCGGCAACCTCGTGGGTATGATAAACGACTCAGGCGTCAACCCCGTCTGCTGCGGTGAAAAAATGGAGGAGCTCAAGCCCAACACCTCGGACGGTGCCGGTGAAAAGCACGTCCCCGTCGTAGAAGTGGACGGCAACATCGTCACCGTGACCGTCGGCTCCGTTTTGCACCCGATGGTGCCGGAACACTACATACAGTGGATATACCTCGACACAGAACAGGGTGGTCAGCGCAAGGCCTTAAAGCCCGGCGACGCCCCCGTTGCAAAGTTTGCGCTTACGGACGGCGACGAGCCGCTCGGAGCCTATGAATACTGCAACCTCCACGGTTTGTGGTACGGCGCATAGGTACCGGGATAAAGATATGGCAAAATATATCTGCTCCACCTGTCAGTTTATCTATGACGAATACTTTGGCGGTCCCACTCCCGGTATCGAGCCCGGAACAAAGTGGGAGGATCTGCCTGAAACCTGGCACTGCCCTCAGTGCGGTGACCTGAAACACGAGTTTGAAAAAGTCCAGGAAAAAGAACAGTAACGGGAGGATTTGAATATGGAATTTTATCGCTGCCCCGTCTGCGGATACATAGAGGAAGGCCCTCTGCCGGAAGGCTACAAGTGCCCCCGCTGCAAAGAGCCGGGTGAGAACTTCATACGTATCAATGACGACGAGATAGATATGAGCAAATACGAGGGCACCAAAACCGAACAGAACCTTAAGGACGCTTTTGCCGGCGAAAGCCAGGCCCGCAACAAATATACCTATTTTGCCGAGATCGCTATCCGTGAAGGCTTTGAGCAACTGGCCGATATATTCCTCAAAACCGCCCGCAACGAGCAGGAACACGCCAGAGTCTGGTTCGAAGAGCTGGGCGGTCTGGGCAACACCGCGCAGAACCTTCTCCACGCCGCCGAGGGCGAGAACTACGAATGGACCGATATGTACGACCGTTTCGCAAAGGACGCGGAAGCGGAAGGCTTCCCGGAGCTGGCAGAAAAATTCCGCAAGGTCGCCGCGGTCGAGAAGGCCCACGAGGAGCGCTATCGCAAACTTTTGGACAACGTCGATATGAAGAAGGTCTTTGAAAAGAGCGATGAGGTCATGTGGGAATGCCGTGTCTGCGGCCATCTGGTCATAGGCAAAAAGGCCCCCGACGTCTGCCCCATCTGCAGCAACGCCAAGAGCTTCTTTGAGGTCCGCAAGGAAAACTACTGATTTACAATATCATGAGGTAACCTACAGTCTCCTTTTCTCCCCACGCAAAGAGCGGCACGGATTGATCCGTGCCGCTCTAAGTTTTTGTCTTACCTCTTGCCCTTGTCGTATATCTCTCCCAGTGCGCGGGGGGCGCGGTTGTTTTTGGAAAAGAACATAAGCAGGAGAAGCGTGAGAATATAGGGCAGAGTCATGATAATGTCCGAAAACGCGCTGGAGACGCCCAGAAGCTGGGCGATCTTGTATCCCGCTGATCGCGCGAAACCGAACAGCAGGCAGGCGCCCAGCGTGGGTCCTATTTTCCAATTGCCGAATATAAGCGCCGCTATGGCCAGATATCCGTAGCCCGCATAGATGCCCGGCGAAAAGCTTGATGAAATATAATAGGCGAAGCAGATGCCGCCTATACCGGAAAGGGCGCCGGAGATCATAACCGCTGCAAAGCGCACGCGCGCTACGTCCACGCCCGCCGCATCCACCGCATGTGGATTGTCCCCGCAGGCGCGAAGGCGCATGCCAAAGCGGCTCTTGTAGAGCACATAGGACATGATGAGCGCAAGCGCAATGATAATCGGCACGTAGTAGTATACATCGGTAAACACCGCACCCAAAACGGGTATTTTCGAGACTCCGGGGACGGTGAACTTCTCGCAAATGCTCAGGACAAACTTGTTGGTGGCTTTGCCTATCAGAACTGTGTTCAGTTGAGTTGTAAGAAAGGTCGTAATCGCAATGGCGAGTATATTTATAACAACGCCGCTGATAACCTGATTTGCCTTGAATTTAACACACAGCAGGGCGTGGAGTATGGCGAATACAGCGCCGCCGACGGCGCTTACAGCCACTGCCAGGAAAAAAATCTGAGACATGCGCCCCTCAAAGTTTCCTCCGGTGACAGCCACTGCACACAGAGCGCCGCAGAACGCGCCGAAGCCCTGGAAGCCCTCAAGCGCAAGGTTTATGACGCCGCTGCGCTCGCTGAAAATACCGCCGATAGCCATGACGAACAGCGGAAGCGCAAAGGCAAGCCCCTCTATGATCACATAGTTCATGCTTCGGCACCTCCTTCTCCGTCCGCCCCGCTCCCGGATTTGGCTCCGAGGCTAACAAGCTCGTCTTTCGTAATGCCCACGCGGTAGCGGATATACGCTCCACAGGCGGAGAACAGCAGGATAAGTCCGGTTATGACCTGCGACATCTCCTGCGGAACATTTACCATGGATCTCATATAGTTGCCGCCCTCTGATATTGTAGTTATAAGCAGCGACGAAAAAAGAATTCCTATGGGGTTAGAATTTCCCAGGAGCGATACTGCAATGGAGTCAAAGCCCATGCTGGTCAGGACCTTGGGCTGTATGGTCGCCTGATAGCCCATATAGTAGGTCACGCCCGCAAGACCTGCCAGAGCACCGGAAATGGTCATTGCAAGTACAATGTTCCTGCCGACCTTGATACCCGCGTATCTGGCGGCTCTCCTGTTAAGACCGACGACTTTCAGCTCATAGCCCACCCTGGTCTTGTCCATCAGATAGCGGACCAAAAACGCCACAGGAATGGTCAGCAGGAAGCCCAGCGGGATGTCCATTTTCAGACCGAATATCTCAAGATCCGCCAGTGTGATGCGCGCGGCGGCGGAAATCTGTTCGGACTGCCGCGTCACTGCGTTAATATAATTGGTGTAGATAAAGTAGCTTATTACATACTGTACGATGTAGTTCAGCATAATGGATGTGACGACCTCGTTGATGTTGAACCTGTGTTTCAGCCAGCCTATCAGAGCGCCGTATAGTGCGCCGCAGACTATGCCTACTACAATCGCAAGAGGGAGCGCTGCCGCCATTGGCAGATCCGAGTAGCCCACGGTAATACTGGCGATGAAACCAGCCACAAGCATCTGTCCGGAAACGCCGATGTTGAAAAGCCCCGTCTTAAACGCCACCGCCACCGCCAAAGCTGCGAATACCATGGGCGTAAGAGCATTGAGCATACTCACAAAATCCGTCAGCTGACTCTTCTTAGCCGCATAGCTCAGTTTTGGGAGTATTCCGCTGCCCTGTAAAAGGCTCTGAAAGGCAATCAGCGGGTTCTTGCCAAGGGCGAGAAACACTATAGACGCAGCGAGTAAACTCAGCAGTATTGAAAACAACGGAATAGCAATAAACTGTGTCCTCTCATTGCCCAGACAGGCGGCAAATGCGCGCCTGACAGGATTTATTCGCCGCTTTTTCACACGATTCATTCCGCCTTCACCCCCATCATATATTCACCGACCTGCTCCTTAGTAAGCGTATCGGCAGAGGCGATCTTTCGCATTTCCCCGTTATACATTACTCCTATTGTGTCCGCCAGCTCGATTATCTCATCCAACTCCAGCGAGATGAGCAGAATTGCCCTGCCCGCGTCGCGCTGTGCCAGTATTTGGCTGTGGATGTTTTCAATCGCGCCGATGTCGAGCCCCCTGGTGGGCTGGACGAATATCATAAGGTCGGACGGCAGCTCTATCTCACGGGCGACAATGGCCTTTTGCTGGTTGCCTCCGGACATGGAGCGCACAATAGTCCCCGCGCCCTGCCCGCTGCGTATGTCATATTCATCAATGAGCCTGTCGCCGTACTCCACAAAGGCCTCTCTTTGAAGTTTGCCTTTTTTGCAGAAGGGCTCCTTGAAATAGGTCTTAAGCGCAAGGTTCTCAGCCAGGTCAAAATCCAGCACAAGGCCGACCTCCTGTCTGTCCTCGGGAATATAGGATATGCCCTCCAGACTGCGCTCGCGCACGCTCATTTTTGTTATGTCGCGGCCTTTAAGGACAATCCTGCCGCTGCTAATATCCAGCATTCCGGTTATAGCGTCGGCGAGCTCGACCTGCCCGTTTCCCGATACGCCCGCTACGGCAAATATCTCCCCGCCGCGCACGGAGAAGGACACGTCCTTCACAACGGCAAGGCCGTCCTGATTTTCTACGCACAGCTCCTGCACATTCAGAACTTCCTCACCGAAGTTGGCGGGAGCCTTCTCAGTAGTAAAGCTGACCTCTCGGCCAACCATGAGATTCGCCATGGTCTTTGTGGAGGTGGTCTCAACGTCCAGCACATCCACAAGCTTGCCTCGGCACAGTATCGCGCAGCGGTCGGCGACCTGCTTGATCTCCTCCAGCTTGTGCGTTATGAGGATAATGGTCTTGCCCGAATCACGCAGCCCGCGGATGATTTCAAGGAGATATTCGATCTCCTGCGGGGTCAGAACTGCTGTCGGCTCGTCGAATATGAGTATCTCAGCCTCACGGTAGAGCATTTTCAAAATCTCTACGCGCTGGCGGGCGGACACGCCCATATCCTCGATTTTTTTTGCGGGGTCGACCTCCAGCCTATAGCGGCTGGACAGCTCGGAAATCTTCTTCTGTGAGTTTTTTATGTCCACAGAGGGCAAAAAGCCCAGGAAATTGGCACGAGGCTCCATGCCCAGAACGATGTTTTCCGTGACCGTGTAGTTCTGTACAAGCTTGAAGTGCTGGTGGACCATTCCTATATTGAGCTTTGTCGCGTGGGCCGGGGATTCGATTTTTACACGCTGCCCCCTTATGAATATCTCGCCCTCGTCGGGCTCGTACATTCCGAACAGCATACTCATAAGAGTTGATTTTCCCGCGCCGTTTTCTCCCAAAATGGCATATATCTCGCCCTTTTTGACAGAAATCGACACATCGGCGTTGGCAACTACGCCGGGAAACCGCTTTGTTATATGCCGCATTTCTACGATGTATTCGTCCATAATCGCATACATTCCTTTTAGGGTTTTTGCAGGGTTGCAGTCTTGTTATATGACCTGCAATAGATTTTACACTTTTACTAGAATAATGTCAAAAACAAATAACTGCTAAAAAGCAATACTCGCCAAACGAAAAATGAGCGTCACCGAATTATCAGAAAAAGTCGGAATTACCCTCGCCAACATTTCTGTTCTAAAAAGCGGAAAAGCAAAAGCTATTAAAATCGAAACTCTAAACAAAATCTGCAGGGCGCTGGAATGCCAGCCCGGTGATATCTGGAGTTAAGAGACGACCAATAAACATGGGGAAACGGCATGACAAAAGTCATGCCGTTTCCGTAACGTGTCTTCTATTATTTCTTATCAAGCATTTTATGCCAGTCCGGGGAAGTCCTCAACGGTAGTTTCACTGAAGTTTGAGGGGGGAACGATCTTTCCTTCCTTGACCAGTGCAAGAGCTTCTGCAAGAGCGGTCAGGGTCTCTTCCTTGAGCTGCTGGCGGCCTTCTGCGGAAACGTATCCGGTCCCTTCGTCAGCAGCATACAGGATAACGTTAGCGCCCTTGAACGTACCTGCCGCTATAGCTTCAAGCTGCTTCTCTACAGTGAGAGACATGTTCTTGAGAGCGGAGGTGAGGACGATGTTTTTATCACCGCTTACGCCGTCGTCATACTGGTCGACGTCGCAGCCGATGACATGAACTCCCTCTGCCTCCTTCGCGGCGGTGAATACGCCGTTGCCGGAGTTGCCCGCGGCGACGAACAAAACGTCAACGCCCAGGTCTATGAGAGCCTTGCCGACGACCTTGCCGGTGGCCTCGTCGTTAAAGTCGCCGATATAGTTGCCGCCGACATTGGTGCCGGCAACGTCTGTACCTGCGTAGGTCTTGATTTCAACGCACTCAGCGCTGGTGCCGAGGTGTGAGTTCGCATAGGCGACACCCGCCTCAAAGCCGTACTGATAGTTGACATTGGAGGGGAATGCCCTTCCGTTTACAACGGCGACCTTGCCGGTGGTAGTCTCCATAGCTGCGGCAATTCCTGCGAAGAAGCCGCTCTCCTGCTCAGCATAGTAGACAGCATAGATGTTTTCAACAGGAGCATCGGCAGGGAGGTCTTTTTTGCCTTCGCCGAGGGGCCATGCGTCAATGAGAACGAAGTACTTTTCAGGGTTCTCCTGAGCCAGTTTTGTTATGCCGCCGAACTGGAAGCCGGGGGTAACAATAACATCGTAGTCCGCTACGACATCGTCAACCGCGTTGACAGAGTTCGCAATGTCTGTCTCCTGGATGTTTGTCACAGTCGCTCCAGGATGGTTCTTTATGAACGCCTGTATACCCTCATAGCAGTCCTGGTTGAAGGAGCCGTCGTCCACGCCTGAGGGGCTGGTAACGATAGCTATTTTGAGACCCTCCTCCTCGATATCGTCGGGGACATCGGTATCGGAGCCGGTGCCAGCCGTACCGCATGCAGCGAGGCCGAGCACCATAACAAGCGCCAAGGCAAGTGCAAGAAACTTTTTCATTTTTTTACCTCCAAAGTAAAAATTGTTTTCTTCCAAACTGTAGTAATATTCCCACAGTACGGAATTATTATAGTACATATTTGGTATTATTGCAAGCTTGTTAACAACATACGTGCTTTTTGTTAATTATTTCGTAATACTTTATTAATAATTTCTCCTAAACTTTCTGCGTCGGTTTTAAGCGTCAGGCATTACACCTCAGGGCATAAGCGGACTATACGCCGGGCGCCCGCATCGTCACAGCAGCTTGTCTATGGCGGCAATCGAACCCGACACCAGCGCAGTGAACTGTCCGGCTACGCGGTTTGCTGTCTCGGCGACCTCGGCATGGGTAAGCGGGGCTTTGGACAGACCCGCCGCGAGATTGGAGATACACGACACGCCGCATACGCGCATGCCCATATGCCGTGCGGCGATCGCCTCACAGGCCGTGCTCATACCCAGAGCGTCCGCCCCCAGGCCCCTGCACATACGCACCTCGGCAGGCGTTTCAAACTGGGGGCCGCGGAGCTGGAGGTATATCCCCTCGCGCAGACCTATACCGTTTTCCTCCGCTGTGCTGCGTATTGCGGAGCACAGCTCTCCATCATAAATTTGGCTCATGTCCGGAAAGCGCGTGCCCAGCTCTTCGATATTTCCGCCGATCAGCGGCGACGGGACAAAGCAGGCGATATGGTCGCGTATGAGCATCAGATCCCCGGCGCGGAAGTCGGGATTGGCGCCTCCCGCTGCGTTGGTAAGAAAAATGGCCTTTGCGCCCAGAAGCCCCATAAGCCTTGTCGGGAGCACAACATCCTGCATGGAGTAGCCCTCATAGCTGTGGACCCTGCCCTGCATAACGACCACCGGCACGCCCTCGACATATCCAAAAATGAAGCGCCCCCTGTGCCCCAGCACCGTCGAGCGGGGGAAGCCATCAATATCCTTGTACTCTACAACATCCTTTATATCGACTTTTTCGCCGAAGTCTCCCAGTCCGGAGCCCAGGATAAGCGCTACACGCGGAACAAAATCCGTCTTCCCGCGTATGCAGTCGCGGCATTTCAAAAGCTTTTCGTAAGCGTCCATTACGAACCTCCTCTTTGATTGTATCAGAATTCTAACACGGAAAAAGGCAAAAATCCACACTTGACTTGTCCCGCCGTCAAGGTAAAATATAGTGAGAACTATTAGGAGGCGGTATCATGGATATGCGCAGCGTAATCGTTGACGCGGGAAAAAAGCTCATACGCGAGGGCTTTACCGTGGAAACCTGGGGAAACATCAGCGTGAGAGACGACGGCGGAAGAGTCTATATCACGCCCAGCGGAATGGACTACGAGACCTGCACCATAGACGACGTTGTGGTGATGGATTTGGACGGGAATATTCTCTCCGGTAAGCGGAGGCCCTCCATCGAAACCGCGATGCACCTCTCCGTCTACCGCGCTAGGCCCGAAGTCGGAGCCATCGTGCACACCCACCCGATATATTCAACAGTATTCTCCTGTATGGGTGAGGGTATTCCTCTTCTCATAGACGAGGCGGCGCAGGCTTTGGGCGCTGAGATAAAAACCACCCGCTACGCCCTGCCGGGTACGCAGGAGCTTGCGGACAACTGTGTTGAGGCTCTGGGGGAAAAGGCCAACGCCTGCCTGCTGCAGTCCCACGGCGCCGTCTGTGTCGGCAGAGACATGAGGTCGGCGTTCAAGGTGGCGCGCGTGCTGGAGATGACCGCCGAGGTCTGGTGCCGCATACGCTCCATAGGAGGCAGCTACGTCCCCATATCCGAGGAGAACATCAAAGCCATGCAGGAGTTCGCAGCTACAAAATACGGGCAGCCGGGGCAATAATTCCGAAAAGTACCGCTCAAAACCGCGGGGACCGATACAAATGCAATAACAGGGCGGCTTTTGCCGCCCTGTTATTGCCAATACATATATATGGCTATGGCCGTTTTCGTTACAGCCCCAGAGTCTTGCGTTCCATCTGCTCTGAATTGAGCGCAAACTTCACCGCGGTATCGCGGGTGATCAGGCCACGCTTGAATACCTCAAAAATTGAGCTGTCCATAGATATCATACCCTCCCCCGCGGAGGATTGGATAACACTGTCTATCTGGTGGGTCTTGGACTCACGTATCATGTTTCGTATAGCGCTGTTGAGGTGCATCACCTCAAACACCAGCACAACGCCGCCGCCGGCCTGCGGCAGAAGCTGCTGACTGACTACAGTTCTCAGCACCTGAGATAGCTGAACCCGTATCTGCTGCTGCTGGCCGGAGGGAAAAACGTCTATGATGCGGTCGATGGTGCTCGCCGCGCCCACTGTGTGCAGAGTGGACAGCAGAAGATGCCCGGTCTCCGCCGCGGTGACAGCAGAGCAGATGGTCTCGTAATCGCGCATCTCACCCAGAAGTATGACGTCCGGGGTCTGGCGCAGGCAGGCTCGCATAGCTGTGACATAGCTCTCGGTGTCGGAGCCGATCTCGCGCTGGCTGACAGCGCTTTTTTTGTTGCGGTGGAGATACTCCACGGGGTCCTCGAGTGTTATTATATGGGCAGCCCTCGTGCTGTTTATCCTGTCAACTATGCAGGCAAGCGTCGTGGATTTGCCGGCTCCGGACGGCCCCGTAACCAGCGCAAGCCCGTGGTGCATATCGGATATTTTCATTACCTCCTCGGGTATGCCCATGGACACCGGGTCGGGTATGTCAAAGCGGATTACGCGTATTACCGCCGCCATGGAGCCGCGCTGTCGGTAGGCGCTGACGCGGAAGCGGGAAAGCCCCGGTACTGACAGGGGAAAGTCGTCGTCGCCTGTGCGGTTAAAACGCTCCATAGACCTGTCTGCTAGCCTGAACAGCCTTTCCACGACCTCGTTGGCCAAGTCGGGCATTACAGGCTCATCCCCCGTACGTATAAGCTCCGTTCCGACTTTGTAGGAAACGGGCATACCGGAGATAACCAGTATATCCGAGGCGCCGGCACCGACCGCGTTCTCCAAATGCCTTCTGATATCTACCACGATTTTTCCTCCTTAACCAATAGGGGTTGTCATCCCGTGACTCATCGGGAAAATCACTCCCCTCCCCAGACCCTTAAGCTCTCATCCGGCGTCCAGTTTTCGTCGTCTGTCTCTCTCCACTGCACAATCGTTCCATCTGCCAGTATAAGCACGGAGATCGAGCGATTATCGGACAGGGGGCATATAAACCCGATATAGCCGTCCGAGTATTCAATGTGAGTTCCGCGCACGGTCCGGGGCAGCTTGCCGCCCAAAACAGCCCCAACAAGCTCCGAATAGACCCTCTCCGCCTCGGTATCCGCGGCATAGAAGCTTTTTACCGAGTCTGCCGCACACCGGGCCAGACTTGCCTCGGAGCGCGCGGTACCTAATGTCAGCAGGGTGAATATGGTCAAACAGAGAATTGAAAAGATGAGTACAAGGGAGACAGCGCCCACAGCTACTCCTTTCCTGCGGTTCATGGCGTCACCTCGCAGTGTGAGGCGGCGGTCATTCCGAATATCTCTTTTTTGCCGTCGGTGACACTTATTTGGCAGAGCCTGAGTCCGTGTTCCTCGGTAATTTTGCCGCAAAGAGAGTATTTACCGGAGTCTGCAAGAATCCATCCCTCGTCGTAGTAAACAGAGAAGCCCGCGCCTTCCGAGCTTCCCCCGAGCAGCCGTGCCGTTCCGGCGGCATCACCGCCACAGGACTTGAAGCACTCCGCCGCCGACTGGGCAGCCGCCGCCGCGCGGGACAGGTCGGCGGCATCGTCTGAGATCTGCTTTGCACCGGCGAATATTCTGACGCAGACAGCCGAACAGAGCGCGAACAGCAGCACGGCCGCCACAAGCTCGATCAGCGATGGGCCGAAGCCTGAGGATCCGGCTTTCATCACGCAGCACCCCCGCCTCTTAGATATGCAAAGGCCGAACTGCTCCCGCCCTGCGTATCGGTGTAGTCTATTCGCACAAGACCGTCGCTCACAAATAAAAAAGACAGCGCCTGTCCATCCATTATCCTGCCGCCCGCGCCGAGCTCAAATTTCACTCCTTTTTCGTGAAAAAGCTCTCGTATAGAGCCGCCATAGGCATATATGACAGTCTCATACTCCACACCGTCATATTTCTCTGTCAGAACAAGGGCGGGTGCCCCGCCGAATTCGGAGATCTCCACACAGCCCCTGCTGTCGCGGTGGCGGAGCTTTTCGGTAATGTAGAAAAGCGCAGTGCGTGAATAATACGCCTCATCCGAGGCTTTTTTCATAGCGCTGTGGATCCTTGTGCCAAGGATAAGCGTCATCAGAACCGAAGCGGCGAAGACGCAGAACAGCGACAACACAAAAACGCTGGTAAGCGAGTGGCTCCCTCCGCTCCTTTTCATTCCGCACCACCCTTTGCGATGACCGTTATTTCCGGCATTATATTGGAAGCAAACACCGAGTATTGGACAATGTATTTGTCCTCATTCACGGCGACGCCGTAGTTCTTGCACAGGTATTCATAGCTCTCCGGATAGGCGCCTTCGATGGCATAACAGCTCACGGCAGCGCGCAGTACAGCCTCCTCGGCGACGCGCACGCCCTCGTCTGCGACCCTATCCGAAGCTCGGGAAAGCCCTGCTGCGACCACTGCGAACACAAGGGCGAACAGCAGAAGCTGCAAAATCAGAGCGCCCGGCGCCCTTGAATCTCTCGTTCTCATCCGACGCCTATTCATAGCTTCACCCCAGAGAGGACATAATGCCCGAAAGCGGAAGCATTACGGACAAGAGCACCGCACCGACAATCACGGATATGATGACAACCAGAGTGGGCTCTAACCTGCTCAGTCCGCGGTCAATGTCCTCCAGTGCGCGCTCCTCGCTCCGGCGGGCGATTTCCGCCATCACAGAGTCTGCCGTGCCTGTGCGCACTCCGAGCGTCAGAAGGCGGCTTTCTCTGCTTGTGAGAACGCCGGACGCGGAGAGGCTTTTTTCAAGGCTCTCTCCGTTATCGAGCATTTCGCGGCATTTAGCAAGAGCTTTGTCTGTAGACTTCACGCCCGATATGACTCTCCCTGCTAGCTCCAGCGACTCCTCCGTATTGAGGCCGCTGGCCATCGCAGTCGACATAGCGGACGCAAACTGGGCTGTCAGCGCCTCTCTGAAAAGGCCCCTTCCGCCGAATTTATTCCTGAATAATCTGACGAAAGCTCCTCTCGCGGACGGAACGGCATATACCAGAACGGCGGCAACGGCAAGGACCGCCAAAACCCCGATAATGGCTGCGGAAGTCCTTGTCAGCCACTGGCCGAAAGAGAGCAGCCTTGCCGTAAAAGGGTACAGCTCCACACCCATCTGTTCAAAGACCTCCGAGAATATGGGCAGAACTCTGGTGACCAGCACGACCATCACAGCCGCCAGCATGACGATAAGCACAAAGGGATATAAGAGAGCCGAGCGCACTGCCGAGCTAAGGCTCGCGCGTCGGTCATAGTACTCGGCAAGGGATCTCAGGCAGTCCTCAAGCCTGCCGGTGCGCTCGCCAAGCCGGACGGTATTAAGCATATATTCAGGTGCCCGCTGTGTCGTGCAGAGGGCATCGTAGAGCGTTCCGCCCTTTCCGGAGATGTCCCTGATGCAGGCAAAAAAGCCATCCGGATCTTCATAATCCTCGGAAAGTATGGTGAGGCCCTCGCTTACAGTTATCCCGGCACGGATAAGCAGAGAGAGCTCCGTGCAGAACTCTGATAAAAATTGCGGCGTAAGCTTTTTTTTCGGCAAATGCCCCACCTCCCGGGAAAAACCGGCTTTATGTTAATAATTATAATGTATAGTCCGCACAAATTCAACGAAATTCGCACTCAATAGATGTATCTCGCGGAATAATTGACGCCGTTTCCGATATACTCCGTTATCCTCTTATCCGAACCCGCTCCTGCTGCAAATGTGGGGTCCATCAGCTTCCACTGACTTCCGTCAAAGTATATGCTCGCCTCCACCCAGCCGCTCTTCTCGCTGTATGTACTTATCCACGCGTGGTAGAGGCTGCCGGTGTATCCCACAACGAGCTTTGTAGGTATTCCCAAGCTGCGCAGCATAGCCGTCATAAGCGCCGCATAGTCAAAGCAGATGCCCCTCCCGCTCGCAAGCACCGAGTCCACGTCAGGAATATAGCCGCTTCGCACAGTCTCCGCCAGTTCATAGTCGTAGCTGATGTTCCCGACAGTGAACTTATAGACCGCTCCGACCATCTCCACTGTATCCGCACAGCGGGCCGTCAGTTCTGCAGCTTTTTTAGCCGTCTCGCTGTCCGATGTGAAGTCCACATACTTGTTCGGCCGCAGGAAGGGAGCAAACTCGTCCGATAGCTCCACATCAAAATCGTATAAAAATGCGGTGGAATACTTTTCTCCCGAGACGTTCTCGTATACGCCCGCTGAATAGCTGCCGCTGCCGTCTGACAGCGGAAAAACATCGTATTCCCCTGCAATATTCAAGTTATATGTATATCCCTTACCGGAAGGGCCGGTGATTATTGCTTTTACCTTATCGCTGTCGCCCAGATAACGCAGCATTACATACCCGTCGGCGGTGTTTGACCAGTCCAGCACCGCCTTTTCATTTCTCTCCACTAGGGTTCCCGGCGCATCAGCCTCCGGCATTTCATAGGCGGGCATCCCCGCCGCGACGGGCACCATATCCATACGCATTGTCTCCGGGGAGAGGTTCGGCGAACCGCCGTTTCCGGCCTGTTCCGCCGCTGTGCAGGCAGAAAGCGCCGCAAGCAGAGCGGCAATGAAAAAAAATAGGCGTATTTTTACTTCTCTCATAGTTTTTCTCCCATTTAGAGCACGGACGCAGTCCTTCAGGAATTATATGTATATAATTAATTTGATATATCAAAATATACTTTATTTGTACTAATAAGTCAAATCTCAAGCGATATATTTGGAATTTTTTTCTCTTTTTACTCATTTTGTAACATTATACAGGCAAAAAACACTCTATTTAACTTGCGTTTTTACAAAGAGTAGCGTAAAATATTTCTATATGAATTTATGGCCTGAATCGGAGTTCTGTCCGCAGGCGGGGATTAAGAGGAAATACCGGTGAACAATGATAACAAACTCCAAGTAAATCTGCTTGGCGGATGCTCGATTTCATGCGGGGATAAGACAATCGACAGCAACAGCCTCCACTCAAAAAAGATCTGGACGATCCTGTCATACCTTATCGTGTTCCGAAACAGGGACATTTCCCAGAGCGAGCTTATCGACCTGGTCTATGCTGAGGACAACAGCATAAACCCCATGAATGCGCTAAAAACGCTCATGCACCGTGTCAGAGCGGCCCTTGACGACCTGTACTATATCCGCGGCAAGAACATCATACTCCAACAGGACGGTGCTTACAAGTGGAACCGCGCCCTGCCCATCGAAGTCGATATAGACATTTTTGAGGATTTCTCCCAAAAAGCCAACTCCGCCGCCCTCAGCGAAGATATGCGTCTTAAAGCCTGCCTTGAGGCTATAGACATTTTTAAGGGCGATTTCGTACCCAAAATAGCCATGGAGCCTTGGGCTATCCCTCTCAACACCTATTACCGTTCCCAGTTCCTGAGCCTCGTGCATAAGGCGATAAAGCTCCTTGAGGAGCGCATGTGCTACGATAATATCGTCACAGTCTGCCACAAGGCCATCACCATCGAACCCTACGACGAGTTTTTATACTACAGCCTGATGAAAGCCCTTGTAAACCTCGGTCAGTATCAGGATGCCCTCTCCCAATATGAAAAGACCACAAATCTTTTCTATAAAGAGTTCGGCGTGACGCCCTCTACGGAATTGAAGGCGCTTTACAAGCAAATCGTCCACTCCAACCAGAGCGTTGAGATGGACATCTCCGCTATCAAGGAAAACCTCCGGGAGGAGGACGACCTCAAGGGCGCTTTCTACTGCGAGTATGAATTCTTTAAGGACATATACCGTCTGGAGGTCCGCTCCGTGTCAAGAAGCGGCAAGCCCATACATATCTGTCTTTTGACGATTTCCCCAAAGCCCGGAGAAAAGTCCCTAAATACAAAGACTATCAACTCCGCTATGGACAAGCTCTGCACCTGCGTCAAAAACACGCTGCGCCGCGGCGACGTCTTTGCGAGGTACAGCGTATCCCAGTTCGTCATAATGCTGCCCATGACTACGGTAGAAAACGCGGAGATGGTCCTGGGCCGTATAGTAAAGCGCTTCCGCGCGGCAAATCCGCGAGCACCGGGCGAATTGACTTTTTGCTTTCAGCCTATCGACTCAATTTTTTGAACATATCTCGCCCAAAAGAGCCCGCGCCGCTCATGGCTCGGGCTCTTTTGCATATCATATCACAATACTATTCCATGGAGGAACACCATGCTAAACTACGAATATATTTTCTTCGACCTGGACGGAACAATAAGCGACTCGGCCCCCGGCATAATCGGCTCCGTGCTCTATGCCCTGGACAAAATGGGCGTAAGCGAAAAGCATGAAGAGTCGCTTACCAAGTTCGTCGGACCGCCGCTCACAGAATCCTTTACAAAATACTACGGTTTCCAAGGCGAGGCGCTGGACATGGCGGTCAAAACCTTCCGCGAGTATTATCGCGAAAAGGGCATTTTTGAAAACTCTATGTACGAGGGTATTCCCGAAACCCTCAAAAAACTGCTTGAAGGGGGCCGGCGTCTGGCCGTAGCCACTTCAAAGCCGGAGCCCTTCGCGCGCATTATAATAGACCGCTACGGTATCTCGGACTGTTTTGAATTTATTGCCGGCAGCACCATCGACGAGACACGCACCAAAAAAGACGAGGTCATCGCCTATGCCCTCGAAACGTTGGGCATAGGTGATCCCAAAACCGTGCTCATGGTCGGCGACCGCTCGCACGATGTACTGGGCGCAAAAAAGCACGGTCTCGACTGTCTGGGCGTACTTTACGGCTACGGCAGCCGCGCGGAGCTTGAGGACGCGGGCGCCCTATATATCGCCGAAACTGTAGCGGATATATCAAGTATTATCATGAATTGACAGCTTTTGGCATAAACATATACTCCCCCTTCAGTGTACGCTTTTCACGGTATACTTTAGGGGGAGTATTTAAGTTCTTTAGAGCGCCTTTTACATCCGGTCATCCTGCCGGCACAGGCCGGGCCTTTTTCGCTTTGAAATACTGGTACACAACGACGCCGCCCACAGCAGCAAGTCCAATTACGTCCGTGGTATATCCGGGATAGAGCATACACAGCCCGCCTACCGCAGCCACTATACGCTGAAGCCACGTGAGCTTGCAGAAAACATAGCCCTGAGTACCCAGAGCAACGCCGAATATTCCCAAAAGCGAGGTTATAATTATCAAAATCACCTCCGGTACTGTTGTGTCTATAAACAGCATTTCGGGATTCAGAGCAAATATATAGGGCACTATAAATGCGGCGACCGCCAGCTTTGTGGCGTTGAGCGCCGTCTTCATGGGATTGGACTTTGCAATAGCGGAGCCGGCGTATGCCGCCAGGGCCACCGGAGGAGTTATATCCGCAACAATCCCAAAGTAGAATACAAACATATGCGCCGCCAGAGTATTTACGCCCAGCTTTATAAGTATCGGCGCGCATGTGGTCGCCATAATGACGTAGTTCGCGGTGGTTGGAACTCCCATACCAAGGACAATACAGGTCAGCATTGTAAGAAGCATAGCGACAATAGGTATTCCTCCGGAAACGCCAACGATCAGGGAAATCAGCTTTGTGCCGATGCCCGTTGTAGTGATTACGCTTGCGATTATGCCGGCCGCGGCACAGGCGATGCCGACCGTCAGAGTGCTGCGCGAACCGTTTTCAAGAGCATCCAGCACGCCGCGCAATCCCAGCCGGGAGTTCTTGCTTAACATGCTCATAAGCAGGCATATGATAACAACAGCCAGAATGCCGACGGAGATATAGCTGCCGCCGTCAAAAATGGTAAGGATATACTCATTGAACGCATAGACAATAATACCGAGTACCGCAATGCCGGACACCACCGGAGAGCTCCTCATATTACTCACGGCGATTGCCATAAGGGTTGCGAGTATCGCGGCGAGCGCCATGGTTTTGGTGATAATGAGGTATACCAGAAGAACCAGAGGCATCAGCAGTATGCCCTGATTGAGCATAAGCTTCCAGAACTTTGGCAAAAGCTCTCTGGGTATGCCCTTCAGGCCCAATTTTCTGGCCTCAAGATGGACTGTAACGAAGATACCGGCAAAATACAGAACTGCCGGCAGTATTGCGCGCAGCGCTATAGACCCGTAATCAAATCCGGAATACTCCACCATTAAGAACGCGGCCGCGCCCATGATAGGCGGCATTATCTGGCCTCCGGTAGAGGCCGCCGCTTCGACAGCGCCGGCAAACTCCGGCCTGTAGCCGTTCTTCTTCATCATGGGTATGGTCACAGAGCCGGTGGTGACCGTATTGCCTACGGAGGAGCCGGAAACCATGCCGCACAGCGCGGAGGAGATTACAGCCACCTTTGCCGGACCGCCGGACGAGCTTCCCGCAACTGAGTTTGCAAGTTCGATAAAAAAGTTTGATATGCCAGTTCTCTCAAGAAACGCGCCGAAAATTACAAAGAGCACAATAAATGTTGAGCAGGCCCGTATCGGAGTTCCGATAACGCCTTCGGTGGTGTAAAACAGGTTGTATATGTTCATATTCACCGACTTCTGCGTCAGCGCATAAATAATGAAAGCCGAGGAAACCACAACTATAGGCAGTCCCACCGCACGTCTGCATGCCTCCAGAGTTACAAGGACGCCCACCGCTCCAAGTGTAATCTCAAAAGCGCTCAGTCTGATGCCCTGGCTGATGATCTCGCGGCAGTTTGCGACAAAGTAAAAGTACGCAAAGCCTCCGGCGACAGCAAGGACAATATCAAACCACGGTATATGGTTGCTCCTTTTGTGTGAGCCCTTTGTAGCCGGGAACACCAGGAAAATCAGTACCACGAGACTCCCGACAAAGGACGCCCGCTCTATTCGGGTCTCCCAGTTGAAGATGAGATTAATAAGGATACTGTATACGGCAAAGGCCACAAGAAGATATCGAATTATCCTGCGGGGTACGCCGTCCCAAATGCGGATATTGGACTCGCGGTCATATTTTTCAAGAAGCGCCTGTGCTTCATCTGCGGACAGATGTCCGTAATTTCCCGCATTGACAGCCGCCTCGTTCTTATCTATATCCGAAGCGAATCCCTCCTCTGCTATTTTTGTTCTGATGTGTTTATCTGGCAAGACCAGCTTACCTCCCTTCAAATATGCCTCTCCAAAAGCTGCCGGCGTTATTTTGCGCCGATTCGGCAGAATTATCTCATCTCAGGAATGCCATAAGTGTTTTCTACGGTAAAGCTCACGCTGCTGTTTTTTCCGCAAAGCCCTCGGAGAGATACCTCCTCGTCCCCTATGCACAGCTTGTGGTCGGAGACGGTGCCTACAACGTAGATAAGATCCGGAATGTGCTTGTCAATATTTTTAACCTGCATAGAGCCGTCCGGGCCGTATTCTAATGTCTCGCCTGGGTTAAGCTCTGTCTGGACTCCCGCACCGAAGCTGTAATAGTCGGTCTCGACAACGTATATTTCGCTGCTGTTCCGGATCTCATAGATATCCCTCACCGGTGAATTGTTTACAGAGTGGACAAACTCCACAGAAAAACGATCACCGTTTTTGACGGGGAAAGCTGCATATATTCTGCCCGACTCCCGGTTTTTCAGCACAAGCCGCAAACCGTAACAGTTGGTGAGGAATATAACAAGAAGAAAAACAGCCGCGGCGGCAATGAGCGCCGCGGCTGTATATGCTGTTTTTCTCTTTTTATTTCCGCGCCTCAATTACATAGCACCGACTTCGGCGTAGTATTTCTCTGCGCCGGGATGAAAGGGAATGGAGATGCCGGAGACCGCGGTTGCGGTGTCAAGCAGCCCACCCTTTGTGTGGCCCGCCGCGATCTCAGCCTTGTTCTCGAAGAGAGCCTTCGTAAACTCATACACAGTGTCCTCAGAAACGTCGTTTGAAGCAACGATGGTAGCCATAACGGCAACGGTCTGGACATCCTCTTTCAAAACTGAGTAGTCGTCCGCTGGGATGGTGGCCTTGGTGTAGAATGCATAATCCTCTTGAAGAGCGGCGATATGCTCGTCGTCAATAGAGAGGATATTGAAGCTGAAGCTTGAAGCCAGCTCGGTGACAGCGGTGGTGGGAGCGCCTGCAACTACGAAAGCGGCGTCGATGGTCCCGTTCTTCAAAGAGTCCGCGCTGTCTGCAAAGGACTGATTATTGATAACAATATCATCAAAAGTGATGCCGTATGCGGCAAGGATCTGGCGGGCGTTGAACTCAACACCCGAGCCGGCGTCACCGACAGAGACCTTCTTGCCCTTGAGGTCCTCGATGGAGGTAATAGAGCTGTGGGCAATAATCTGGACCTGTTCAGGATAGCAGGCTGCAACCGCGGAGAAGTTTGAGACGGCCTCTTCTCCCTCAAACATGTCTGTCGCCGTGTAAGCATATGCCATAACGTCGTTCTGTACGATAGCAAGCTGGCATTCACCGCCGCCAATCATCTGGATGTTTGCCTTTGAAGCGCCGGTGGACTCAACAGTTATGTTGAGAGAGCCGGACAACTTCTCGTTGAGCACCTGAGCGATAACGCCGGAGAAGCCGTAATAGGTGCCGGACGTACCGCCGGTAGCCATTGACAGAGCGGTAGCGCCATCGCCGCCGGCGGCCCCGGGTTCTGCACCGCAACCTGCAAATACAGCGCAGAGCATGAGCGCAGCAAGAATAACAGCTGTAATCTTTTTCATAATCCAAACTCCTCTTAGAATATTAATGTTAAAAAAACAACACAAATGACATTATAGTAGAACGTTTTGCATTTTTCAAGGTTTTTTCTTGCAAAAAACGCTCGTGTTATAAACCCGGGGTCCAACAGGGTGACAAAATCCATGCGATATGGTAAAATATAGTTTAATTAATATTATCACCGTCCCCCGCCCAAAGCGGGGATACCATATCGCTCCAATGTACAAGGCCCGGAGGAATAAATTGGATAACACATTATCAAAGAACTTTAACGCTTCACAACTCATAAGATTTGCCCTGCCGACCATTGTAATGATGGTCGTCATGTCACTTTATTCGACTGTGGACGCCGCCTTTGTGGCAAAACTTGTCTCAGAAGACGCTCTCGCGGCTATAAACATAGTTTACCCGCTTTACAGCGTCTATTTCGCCATCGCGCTGATGATGTCCACCGGCTCCAACGCATACATAGCAAAGACCATGGGTGAGGGGGATTGCGATACGGCGCGCAGCTTCTTCTCACTCATTTACCTTGTGGGCGTCAGCTTTGGCATTGCCCTCGGAGCACTCGGTTTTTTCTGCTACAGGACCCTGCTCATACTGCTCGGTTCTACTCCCGCGCTGGACATCTATACAGTCGATTATCTGCGTGTTCTTGCAATTTTTACACCTGTCAGCTTTCTGCAGGTCTTTGCCCAAACATTTTTTATTACAGAGGGAAAGCCCCAGCTCGGCCTGGGCCTTGTCGTCCTCGGTGGAATTGTAAACGCCGCTCTGGACTATGTCTTCATAGGTCTGCTGGACATGGGCATAGCGGGAGCGGCCTATGCGACAGGCATAGGCTACGGCATACCCGGTTTTTCCGGGCTGATTTACTTCTCCATGAACAGAAAGGGCTCACTCTATTTCGTAAAGCCCCGCTGGAGCGGTAAAAACCTACTTCACAGCTTTATGAACGGCAGCTCGGAATTTGTCAACAACACATCCATAGCCATAACTACGATCATGTTCAACTACACCATGCTGGATTATGTGGGAAAAAACGGAGTAGCGGCCATCTCCGCCATCTTATACCTTCAGTTCATACAGGGCTCAGCGTACACCGGCTTTTCATCCGGTGTGGCGCCTGTAATAAGCTTTAAATATGGAGAAAAAAACTACGCCCAGCTTAAGCGCGTCGTGAAGACCAGCATGATTTTCATCGCCATCTGCTCGCTCGGCGTATTCCTGCTCTCTCTTCTCCTGGCCGATGCGGCGGTATCAGTGTTCGTACGCCAAAGCAGCGACACTTTTGACATCACAAAACACGGATTTTTGCTTTTCAACTTCTCCTACCTGTTCATGGGCCTGAACGTCTTTATCTCAGCGATGTTCACCGCGTTGGGCAACGGAAGGGTCTCCGCGCTGCTGTCCTTTCTGCGAACTCTCGTGTTCATCGTTGGCAGCCTGACTTTACTTCCGCTCGTCTGGGGTGTAGACGGCGTGTGGTTGGCCGTACCAGTGGCGGAGGCGCTCGCCTTTATTTTCTCAATTCGCTTCTTTGCAAAGCTCAGAAACAAATACAGATATTAACAGAAATAATGGCGGCAGACTTATTTTCAAAGCTGCCGCCATTGTAATTTGGAATTATTGTTCAATTCAGTTTGTCTACCGCACACCCGTATCCTCAGTTTGGATTGGCGCTTTAAAAGTTGGGGCCAATTTTTAGAGCGGAGAATGTTCCCACGGCCGCCTTCATAGTAGGGTCAGTCGAGGGTCAGATCTGAGGATGGAGCGCTCCGGTCCGGGCATATCTGCGGCAGAGCAGTATCTGAAGCTATCAGAGGGGAATACTCCCGCGCCCCCGCGGGAGCTTCCGGTGCAAAATAAGCGGTACCCAGTATCAGGCAGGCGCCGGCCGTCAAAATCACACCCACAAGCCGCAATAATACGGCAACGGGTTTGTTTTGTTGAGAAGTCATCTGGATTCTCCGTTCAACATTATTTTTTATATTGTCCAACACGGCGGATTCGCCAACATCTCTCAGCGCCCCGCCTTGGCCCCCGCGATATCCTGCGCCGGCTTCGCCGAAGCTGGCACCCCCATAAGGGGGACGGCATAGTATGTAGCGAAACTCGGAAGGAAGTGTCTTTATGAAATTTTTGTTTATTGGCGGGGATATGCGTATAGTAAGCCTTGCTTCCATGCTATATAAGGACGGGCACAGCGTGGCTTGTTATGCTCTGGACGAGGCCCCTGGGATGGAAGGCATATGCTGTACGCTTTCTCTGGAAGATTCTGCACGGGATGCCGACTGCATTGTTCTTCCTCTTCCCGTCCTCAATATCCGTGGCGGCCTGAACGCCCCCTTGAGCGCACATTTCCACAACATTGACGATGTACTACGCCGGCTTCCACGGGGAGCTCTGATCTGCGCGGGAAAGCCCAATGAGACGCTTATGAGCACAGCAGACGAAATAGGCCTGGAGATGGTGGACTATTTCGATCGTGAGGAGCTTGTGGCGCTGAACGCCTTGGCTACCGCTGAGGGGGCCATCTCTGTTCTGCTGACGCATTCGCCAATAACCATCTGGGACAGCGACATTCTGATATGCGGCTTCGGCCGAATCGGAAAAATGCTGGCGGAACGTCTGCGCGCACTGGGCGCGAGGGTTGCCGTCTCCGCCCGCAAGCCGGGGGACTTTGCCTACATCCGCGCCATGGGCTGTGAAGCTCTGGATACCCGCAAGCTGGGCGCGGAGCTGGGGCGCTTTAACACGATTATAAACACCATACCCGCCCGCATCCTCGGCTGCGAAAGACTTGCTCAGGTATCCCCCGACGCCCTCATAATCGACCTCGCCTCACGCCCGGGCGGCGTGGATTTCGAGGCCGCGCGGGCAATGGACCTGAACGTGCTCTGGGCGCTGGGACTGCCGGCAGATACCGCCCCCGCCACGGCCGGAAAGATCATTAAAGAGACGCTTCTGAACATTTTATGCGAAAGGCAAGGAACAGTATGACCTTTTCGCTCCCACCGGAGGTTATTTTATGGGAAAAACAAAACTGGGGCTCGCCCTGTGCGGCTCCTTTTGCACTTTTGACAAGCTCATACCAGCAGCGGAGAAGCTGGCACAAAAATATGACCTGACAGTCATCATGTCCGAGATAACGGCAAACACCGACACCAGATTCGGGAAAACAGAAGAGTTCAAAGAGCGTCTGCGTCAAATAAGCGGTAAAAACATACTGGCGACCATACCCGAGGCGGAACCGGCAGGGCCCAAAAAGCTTTTTGACATGCTGCTTGTGGCCCCCTGCACCGGCAATACATTGGCAAAGCTCGCCTGCGGCATAGCTGACAGCACTGTAACTATGGCCTGCAAAGCGCACCTCAGGAACGGCAGGCCGGTGGTCATATCCATTTCCACGAATGACGCGCTGGGCGCCAACGCAAAAAACATCGGCGAGCTTATAAATCGCAAAAACTACTACTTTGTACCCTTCCGTCAGGATGACCCCCAAGGAAAGCCGACCTCCATGATATCCGATCTCTCTCTGCTTGAGCCGACAATAGAGGCGGCGCTCGCCGGCAGGCAGCTCCAGCCTGTAATAATCTCCTGACCGTTGACATTACAGTGCTTCACGGCTATAATTGGCGGTAGAAGCATTGCAGTTCGGAGGGGTTTTCCTTGCAAAAGAAAAAGCTTATGCTGATATTCAATCCTGCGGCCGGTAAGGGTGAAGGTCTGGTCAATCTCGGCCCAATACTGCAGGTATTGTCCAACGGCGGTTATCTGCCAACGGTGTTCTGCACCACGGGAGCAGGCGACGCTACCCGTCTGGTCAAGGAATACTGCAGCGAATACGACTGTGTCACCTGCATAGGCGGAGACGGCACCCTGAGCGAGACCGTCGCGGGACTCGCTCAGATCGACGATCCCCCTCTGTTGGGATATATCCCTCAGGGTACGGCCAACGATGTGGCGACGACTCTGAACCTCTCGCACATACCTGTTGCGGCGGCAAAAACCATCGTCTCCGGCTCTCCCGTCAACCTCGACGTGGGCAGATTTAACAAAAACGACTACTTCACTTATATTGCCGCCTTCGGCGCATTCACGGATGTAAGCTATGAGACGCCGCGCGAGTCAAAGAACACTTTAGGTCACTTTGCCTATGTGCTCAACGCCATGGGTAAACTCTCCCGTCTGACATACCACAATGTAAAGGTGGAGTATGACAACGGCAAAATCGAGGACCAGTTCGTATTCGGCAGCGTCTCAAACAGCACCTCTGTTGCGGGCTTCGTCAAGCTCACCGACAACGGAGTCGAGCTGGACGATGGACTGTTCGAGGTCATACTTATAAAGCGGCCGGCCAACGTCATCGAGATGAACCAGATCGTCTCCGCCGTTCTTGCCCGCAACTACAGCGGAAACAAGGTCATTATGCTGCGGAGCAAAAATGTAAAATTCAGCTTCCACCGCCCTGTAAAATGGACGCGCGACGGAGAGGCGGGCGGCACCCACAAAGAGGTCCTCTGTGAAAACATCCACTCGCCGATCAGGATCATGACATAGTGTCTTTATAAAACAAAAAGCGCACCGCTTAACGCGGTGCGCTTTTTATCAGTGCCTTACCTACTTGACGAGGCTTGCGATCTCGGATGCAAAATCGTCCTGCTTCTTTTCGATACCCTCACCCTTTTCAAAGCGAGTGAAGCCGACAATTTTGATGTCTCCGCCTACGGCCTTTGCGACCTCTGCAACGTGCTTTTCAACGGATATCTTATCGCCTTTGACAAAGCTCTGCTGCAGCAGGCAGTTTTCCTCGTAGTACTTACCTACGCGGCCCATGACCATCTTTTCGATGATATTATCGGGCTTGTTGGCGTTCTTCGGATCCTCCTTCGCCTGTATAGTGAGGATCTCCTTCTCCTTCTCTATGACAGACTGGTCAACATCGCTCTTGTCGAGGTATGTGGGGCTCATCGCGGCGCTCTGCATTGCCACGTCCTTGCCGAGCTCAATGACAGTCTCGTTATTTTCGAGACCGGCGGAGACCTGCATATTGACTATAACGCCGATTTTTCCACCCATGTGGACATATGGGATGGACAGGCCGGTATCATAACGGGCAAAGCGGCGGATCTTGATGTTCTCTCCGATGACAAGAACCTTCTCCTGCTGCTCCTGCTCGACGGTCAGTTCTTTGCCGGGGTACTTGCACTGCATAAGCGCGTCCATGTCGGCGGGGTTCTGCTCCGCGACAACAGCCGCGACGCCCTTAACAAATTCTACAAACAGGTCGTTCTTGGCGACAAAGTCGGTCTCTGCGTTGACCTCAACCACAACGCCTACGCCGTTAATGACATCGGCATAAGCCATGCCCTCGGCGGCGATTCTGCCGGACTTCTTCTGTGCGGCAGCCAGCCCCTTTTCACGGAGCCACTCGATAGCCTTGTCAAAGTCGCCATCGGTAGCTACAAGAGCCTTTTTGCAGTCCATCATGCCGACGCCGGTCATTTCACGCAAATTCTTAACATCCTGAGCTGTGAATGCCATCTATTATTCTTCCTCTCGTTAATTTATATGATTATTCTTCTACGGGAGCCTCTTCCTCCGAGGGGGCCTCCTCTGCGGGAACCTCCGCATCAAGACCCTGCCTGCCCTCCTGAACGGCGCTGGCCATAGCGGCCGAGATCAGACGGATGGCGCGGATTGCGTCGTCGTTTCCGGGGATGACATAGTCCACCTCATCGGGGTCACAGTTGGTGTCAACGATAGCGATGATGGGGATGTTGAGCTTGCGCGCCTCTGCGATCGCGTTGTGCTCCTTGCGGGGATCAACGATGAAGAGAGCACTCGGCAGCTTCTTCATTTCCTTGACGCCTCCGAGATATTTCTCGAGCTTTTCCATTTCGCCCATGAGCTTTATGACTTCCTTCTTCGGAAGCATATCAAAAGTTCCGTCTTCCTGCATCTTCTTGAGCTGTGCCAGACGGTCGATGCGTGTACGCATGGTCTTGAAGTTGGTGAGCATGCCGCCGAGCCAGCGGGCATTGACATAGTACATTCCGACCTTCTCGGCCTCTTCCTTAATTGCGTCCTGTGCCTGCTTCTTTGTGCCGACAAAAAGTACGGAGCCACCGTCCGCAGCTATGTTGCGGACGAAATCATAGGCTTCTTCGAGCTTCTTTACAGTTTTTTGCAGGTCGATGATGTAGATGCCGTTACGCTCCATGTAGATGTACTCTTTCATCTTAGGATTCCATCTACGAGTCTGGTGGCCGAAATGCACACCGGCCTCCAGAAGCTGTTTCATTGATACTACTGACATTTGTTTTCCTCCATTTTTGTTTTGTCCTCCGGGAACCTCATCCCGCTTTTTCCAACAGAGATAATAAGGATTTTATCGCTGCCACCGAAAAAAGCGATCCGTTCCCGTGCGTAGTGCCTTGGTATTATAACAAACTGTCCTACAATTTGCAAGAGTATTGCTCTTATTTTGCGACAGATCAGTGAAAAAAATTACGTTTTCAGCAAAAAAGCTCCCCAAACGGGGAGCTTTTTGCTTTTTGTTTTTATTCTATTTGATTGTGGCCAGCAGTTCTCCCGCCACGACGGTCTGACCGGGCTTCACAAAGACTTCGTCGACCGTGCCGTCCATACGGGCGACAACGCTCGTCTCCATCTTCATAGCCTCCACAACTGCGATCACCTGGTTTTCCCTGACCTTGTCACCGGGTTTTATCTCTACCTTGGTGACTGCGCCCGGGATAGAAGCGCCGATCTGGCTCTTGTCCTCGGGATCCGCCAAAACCGCCTGCTTGATGCTGGCGACGGCACTCTTATCAGGTACAGCTACCTCACGGCGCATACCGTTGAGCTCAAAGTTGACATTACGTGTGCCGTCCTCGTTGAGGTCGCCAAGTCCGAGGTACTTGATCACCAGTGTCTTGCCGTCCTCTATGTTGATTTTGTTGGTCTCGCCCAGCGCCATTCCGTTGAAAAACACGTGGCTGCCCATGCGCATGATGTAGCCGTATTCCTTGCGGTGTGCACGGTATTCCTTATAGACCTTCGGATACAGACAGTAGGAGAGCATGGCGCGGCGGTTTATTATCTCGCCGTTCATGAACTCTTCCATCTCCTCGCGGATCTTGTCAAAGTCCACGGGCGGCAGCATCTCGCCCGGACGGCATGTGAGCGGCTCTTCACCCTTCAGGACTACGCGCTGCAGATCCTCCGGGAAGCCCCATGTGGGCTGACCCATCATACCCTTGAAGTAGGACACGACGCTGTCGGGGAACGTAAGCGCCTCGCCCCTTTCAACTATGTTCTCGGGGGTAAGATCGTTCTGTACCATAAATATCGCCAAATCGCCGACCATCTTTGAGGACGGCGTCACCTTGACAATATCCCCCACCATCTTGTTGACCTCTGCGTACATACCCTTGACCTCCTCGAAGCGCTGGCCGAGTCCGAGGGAGACGACCTGCGGCTGGAGGTTGGTGTACTGTCCGCCGGGAATTTCATATTTGTAGATGTCAGTAACGGGAGACTTGAGTCCTCCGTCAAAGTTTTCATAGCGCAGACGTACGTCGGCCCAGTAGTTGGTGAGCTTCTGGAGCTCGTCGAGATTGAGTCCCGTATCGCGCTCGGTGTTTTGCAGTGCCGCGACCACGGCGTTCATTGACGGCTGGCTGGTAAGAGAGGACATTGAGGAGATAGCCGTATCAACTATATCCACGCCCGCCTCCGCGGCCAGCAGCAGCGCTGCGATCTGGTTGCCGCTGATGTCGTGGGTATGGAGGTGAATCGGAACATCTATTTCGTTCTTAAGCGCCGTGACCAGTTTCTTGGCCGCATAGGGCTTCAGAAGTCCGGACATGTCCTTTATGGCTATCATGTGGGCGCCGCGGCGCTCAAGCTCCTTCGCCATGTCCACATAGTACTGGAGCGTATACTTGTCTCTGCTGTCGTCCAGAACATCACCGGTGTAGCAGATGGTCGCCTCGCAGATCTTGCCCTGCTTGAGGACCTCGTCCATTGCGATCTCCATGCCGGGTATCCAGTTCAGCGAGTCAAATATACGGAAAACATCTATGCCGCTGACAGCCGCCTCCCTTACGAACTCACGGATTAGGTTGTCGGGATAGTTGGCGTATCCGACTGCGTTGGCTCCGCGCAGGAGCATCTGGAACGGGATGTTGGGAATTTGCTCGCGCAGCAGGTCGAGACGCTCCCAGGGGGACTCGTGCAGGTAACGGTATGCCACGTCGAAGGTGGCGCCGCCCCACATTTCGAGTGAGAAGCAGTCTGAAAGTATGGCGGCGGTACCCTCGGCGCCCTTGGCCATGTCACGGGTACGGACACGGGTGGAGAGCAGCGACTGGTGCGCGTCGCGCATGGTGGTGTCGGTTATCAGCAGCTTCTTCTGCTGCATAACCCACTTGCTGACCGCCTCCGGCCCCTCTTTGTCGAGCATCTGCTTGAGACCGGGCGCGGCAGGATAGTCAACGACCGGAAAACGGGGAATATTGTACTGTTTGCGCTCCACATTGGGATTGTCGACCTGAATCTTGGCTATATACTTGAGAACGCGGGTCGCGCGGTCGCGGGAGAGATTTAGGTCGAAGAGGATGGGCGTGTCGTCGATAAATTTGGTGTGGCACTTGCCCTCGTGGAACATGGAGTGGTGCAGTATATTGGTTATAAAGGGGATGTTGGTCTTGACGCCGCGGACATGGACCTCGTTGATGGCGTTCACGCTTCGGCGGCAGGCTCCCTCAAAGGTCTTGTCCCAGCTTGTGACCTTGACCAGCAGGGAGTCATAGTACGGAGAAATGACTGTCCCCGCTCCGGCACAGCCGCTGTCCAGACGCACTCCGAAGCCTCCCCCGGTACTGAAAGAGGTTATTTTACCGCAGTCCGGGGCAAAGTTGTTGGCGGGGTCCTCCGTGGTGACACGGCACTGAATGGCATAGCCGTTCATCTTTATGTCGTTCTGCCCGCTTATGCCGATGAGCGGGTCGCTGAGGGGTCTGCCGTTGGCGATAAGTATCTGGGCACGGACTATATCCACCCCTGTGACCATTTCGGTAACGGTGTGCTCGACCTGTATACGCGGGTTCATCTCAATGAAATAGTGGTTGCCTTCCTTATCCACAAGGAACTCAACGGTGCCGGCGTTGGTGTATCCGACAGTCTTTGCGATCTTAACAGCGTCGGCATGAAGCCGCTCGAGCACCTTGGGGTCTACGGAGAATGCGGGGGCATACTCGACGACCTTCTGATAGCGGCGCTGGAGTGAGCAGTCACGCTCTCCGAGATGTACCACGTTGCCATGCTCATCCGCCAGAATCTGGACTTCAATGTGCTTTGGCTCAACGAGAAACTTCTCAATGAAGATATCATCGTTGCCAAAGGCCTTTTTTGCCTCGCTCTTGACCAGCTCGAAAGCGGGCTTGACCTCCTCGGGAGCGTTGCATCGGCGCATACCGCGCCCGCCGCCGCCGGCGGCAGCCTTCAAAATGACGGGGAAGCCAAAGCTGGTTGCTTTTTCAAGAGCTTCGTCGCCGTCCTTGAGGGGCTCCTCACAGCCCGGAATCGTCGGCACTCCGCACCTGTTCGCCAGAGCCTTTGCGTTGAGCTTATCGCCCATCTGATCGAGCACCTCTGGTGAGGGGCCTATGAACTTGATTCCCGCCTCTTCACAGGCTCTAGCAAAGTCCGCGTTTTCGGATAAGAAACCGTATCCGGGGTGAATTGCGTCCACACCTCTGCGCTTCGCCAGGCCAATAATTGCGGGTATGTCGAGGTAAGCGCCCAGCGGGCTCTTGTTCTCGCCGATAAGATAAGCTTCATCCGCCTTAATACGGAAAAGGCTGAGCGTATCCTCGTTGGAATACATTGCTACCGTATGCAGTTCGAGTTCGTTGCAAGCACGGAAAACTCGTATTGCTATCTCGCCTCTGTTGGCTACCAGAACTTTTTGAAATTGCCTCTCGGCCATGATCGGTTCCCTTTCATATAATATAATTATTGCAAGATACAGTTGCTCAACTTGCATTTCTTCAGCTTTATTATAATGTCTCCCGGGATTAAAAACAAGTCTTTTTCCCTTTTTGAATGCAATATGCGAACGATTCGGGATACTTTCCAAAGAGAGCCCGCCGCTTTTGGCGTAAATCCGTCAAAAAACATAATGTCAAATGTGTGCGAACATCGGAACGTCTGGTATAAGTACAGCGTTCCGCATATCAAAAGGAGAAAACGGGGCGACACTTCCCCGTCATTTACTCTCATTATCCGGGAACTGCCATGTAAACCATGAGTGCTTATGCCTGCGCGAGCGCCGGTATTCGCCCTGAACCTCCACCAGAACAATATCGCTGCCGATGCGTTTGATACAGTCCCAGGGCAAAATATAGTCCGGCTCCCGCCCGAACAGCCCGAAGAACTTGCCTCGGCCGGGCACAATGAGAGCAAGTACCCGCCCTGCTACAATGTCGATCAGCGCGTCGCAGACAAACCCGAGCCTTTGTCCGTCGAAGACGTTTACTACCTCTTTAAAGCGAAAATCATCCACACGACACTCCATAATAAGCACCCCCGTATATGATACGGAGGCGTTTGTTTGTCCTATTCCAATCCTATACACTTTTTTATCTGTCCGATAGCGCTTTTCTCAAGGCGCGATACCTGTGCCTGACTGATACCCACCTCTTCGGCGACCTCCATCTGTGTCTTACCGTCGTAGAACCTCAGAGCCAGTATGCGCTTTTCTCTGCCGTCAAGCGACTTTATAGCCTCTGACAGCGCTATACGTTCTATCCATGTGTCGTCGGTATTTTTGGAGTCGCCTATCTGGTCCATGACACATATGCTCTCTCCGCCGTCGGAAAAAACCGGCTCGTAGATTGAAACAGGCTCCGATATGGCGTCCATTGCAAAAAAGACCTCCTGGCGCGGAATGCCAAGAGCGGCGGCTATTTCACTGATGTCCGGCTCCCGCTGCTTTTCTGCCGTGAGCTTTTCCTTGGTCTGAAGAACTCGGTAGGCCGTGTCACGCATACTGCGGCTTACACGCACAGAGCTGTTGTCTCTCAGATAGCGCCTTATTTCTCCCGCTATCATCGGGATGAGCGTCGGCAGTTGAAAAGAGCCGGTATCGGGCAAAAGTCCGCCGCCGGCTCAAAATTTATACTCTATCCGCACCTGTGAGTGCGTGACGGTTATGCGCTCTATAACCGAACAGACAAGGTTGCGCCTCTCATGCTCGTCCATATATGGCCACGTGTCGCGCACGTTCAGGAGTCTTTCCTTTGCGCGGCCAGCGCTCTTCGACCACTTTCCCCGCTCCGTCTCCTCACGGAGCTTTCCGTCCAGCGACCCGATCTCGTCGCTCAGCTCTTTTATACTCTCCCGCAGTACGTCGTTTCCCGACTCGGCGAACAGCCCATACAGGCGCCTGAGCTTCACCTCCGCATCGGCTCTCTTCTTTTCGAGCAGCTCGCGGACGGACAGCGCGGAGCCCTCCGCGTCCGAGGCCTCAATTTTATCGGGTGTGAACGAAAACAGGTCGCTTATTACGGCGTTTTCCACATCCTCCGCCCATATCGGCTCGTTATCGCAGTTCGGATCGCGCACCAGATAGGGCTTTGACATCTGCCGCGAATAACAGACCAGCTTGCAGCCCGCCTTTCCCCACTTCTGATAGCGCATTTTTGCTCCGCACACCCCGCACCAGACAAGCCCTGAGAGCAGATGGCGCGTCTCGGGCATCAGACGTTTTTCCGAGCGCTGCTGCCTGAGCATCATGGCCCGTTCATAGGTTTCGGGCGAGACGATCGGTTCGTGGCGTCCCCGGTATTCCACGCCGTTGTATTCGATTATGCCGATATTTGTTTTCCGCGTCAGTATCTGGGAGGCGAGCTTTTCATATTTGAGGCCCAGCATATTTGCTATGGTCTGCAGTGAAAAGCCCCGAAGGTAAAGCTCGTATACCTGCCGCACGGTCTCGGCGTCTCCGTTCGGGACGAGAATCCCCCTTTCCGGGTCGTAGTCATAGCCGAAGGGTACGCCTCCGCCGCCCGGCCAGTAGCCGGCCTCAACGCGCTTCTGCATACCGCTGCGCGTACGCTCATATATATTCTCCCTCTCAAGCTGCGCAAAAACGGAGAGTATTCCCACTACGGCACGCCCGAAGGCGGTGGCGGTGTTAAAGCTCTCCTGAATTGATATAAACGCTATATTGTTTGGCAGGAATACGTCCTCGATAAGAAAAAGCGTGTCCTTCTGGGAGCGGCTGAGTCTGTCCAGCTTGTAGACGCACACATGGGTGACGGCGCCGGACCTGACGTCCCCGACAAGCCGCTGCATCGCCGGTCTTTCAAGCGTAGCGCCGGAGAAGCCGTCGTCGATGTAAAGCTCCGTCTGCACTACTCCGTCAAAAGTTTTGGAATAGGCCAGAAGCCGCTCCTTCTGTACCTCTATGGAGTAGCCCTCCTCCGCCTGACGGTCGGTGGAGACTCTGATGTAGAGCGCTGCCCTGACAATACTTTCGCCCTCCGCCGGTATCCGCCGCATCTTGGATTTTGCCATGACGCGCTATTCTGTCAGAAAGCCATCGGTGTATACTCCCTCGGCAGCGGGGGTCTCGGAGGAAATCCGCTCCGCCACGTCGGTGACTATACGGTCGATTGTGGAGTTCGAGAAATTCATCTCTCTGAGCTTTTCGGCAGGTATCTCGTTCCCGAACCTGTCGCATCGCACGAAGTATATCTCACGTCCGCCTATGATATGGCGCTCGGCGTTTTTCAGGTAGTCCATCTGAACATCTCCCTTAAAGTTGTTTTCATCCGTATTATTGCCTGCGGGAATATGTTTCAAACAGTCCGCAGTACAAAAAGTCCCGCCGATTAGTTATAATACCGGCGGGACAAATCTTTATATTTTATTTTGGTATAATCATTTTATGCGTTCATAAAAAGCTCTATATCCCCATCTGCGGTGCCGATGCCCGCAATACCGAATTTCTCTACCAGAACCTTTGCAACATTCGGGGACAGGAAGCCCGGAAGCGTCGGGCCGATATGGATATTTTTTACACCCAGATACAGCAGGGCGAGAAGCACAATGACGGCCTTTTGCTCATACCAGGCAATATTGAATACAATCGGCAGCTCGTTTATATCCTCAAGCCCAAATACCTCCTTGAGCTTCAGAGCGATGACGGCAAGAGAATAGGAGTCGTTGCACTGACCTGCGTCAAGCACTCTCGGAATACCCCCGATGTCGCCCAGCTTCAGCTTATTGTAGCGGTATTTTGCACAGCCCGCAGTCATGATAACGGTGTCCTTCGGCAGCTTTTCCGCAAACTCGGTGTAATACTCTCTGGACTTCATGCGCCCGTCGCAGCCGGCCATGACGAAAAACTTTTTGATAGCTCCGGATTTGACGGCTTCTACGATCTTATCGGCCAGGGCTATCACCTGATTGTGGGCAAAGCCTCCGACAATGCTCCCGTTTTCTATCTCATCGGGCGCGGGAAGGGTTTTGGCAAGCGCTATCAGCTCGGAAAAGTCCTTTTTGCCGTTTTCGTCGGCTTCAATATGCCTGCAGCCGGGGAAGCCGGTCGAACCGGTGGTGAAGATCCTGCCCCTGACCTCTTCGCTCCTGGGCGGGACTATGCAGTTTGTAGTGAACAGAACCGGTCCGTGGAAGGAGACAAATTCATCAAGCTGTCTCCACCATGCGTTGCCGTAGTTGCCGGCGAAATTGTCATACTTTTTGAAAGCCGGGTAATAGTGGGCAGGCAGCATCTCGCTGTGTGTATAGACGTCCACGCCGGTACCCTTGGTCTGCTCCAGCAGCTGCTCGAGATCGGTCAGATCGTGGCCGGAGATGAGGATGGCCGGGTTTTTGCGCACACCGATGTCAACCTCCGTGATCCCGGGGTTTCCGAATCTCGAGGTGTTGGCCTCGTCTAAAAGCGCCATGACCTTAACGCCGTATTCGCCGGTTTTCAGGGTCAGCGCCACAAGGTCGTCGGCGGTGAGAGTCTCGTCCAGAGTGGCGGCCAGGGCCTCATATATGAAAGCATTGATCTCCGGGTCTTCTTTTCCTATGTTCTTCGCGTGCTCGGCATAGGCCGCAATACCCTTGAGACCGTACGTGATCATCTCGCGGAGAGAGCGAACATCCTCGTCCTCTGTGGACAGCACGCCTATAGAGGCAGCCTTTTCAAGCATGGACTCTCTGCCGCTTACAGTGAAGACAGCCGCGTCGTGTAAAGCGCCCACGTCAGCGGACTCTCTCAGCTTGTCTCTCAGCTCGATCATTTTCAGGATCTGCTTTTCGATAGCTCCGTCGTCAAAGTTGGCGTTGGTGATTGTCATAAACAGGCTGCTGAGCACTTCGTAATTTGCATCACCGAGCTCCCCAGCTTCCATTTTACCCTTGACTACGGTTTCCGCAATACCCTTGAGCGTGTAAATTAAAAGGTCCTGAAGCTTTGCGACCTCTTCGGTTTTTCCGCAGACTCCGCGCATGGTGCAGCCTTTACCTCCGGCCGTCTCCTGGCACTGATAACAAAACATACTCACAATAGTTCCTCCTTTAATCTTCTATGGGTTCAAAATCTTCCTTTCCCACAAAGCAGACCGGGCACTGCCAGTTATCGGGAATAACTTCAAATGCCGTACCGGGCTCGATGCCGCCATCCGGGTCGCCGAGCTCCGGATCGTAGATATACCCGCAGGGTATACACCTGTATTTCTTCATCTTATCTCCTCCTTCATTTTTCAGTTTTTCGGAGCGGGCGCCTTGACGACAATCAGCTCCAGTGTTTCGGAATGCAGGTTTTTGACGTTCATCTTGCTTTGGAACGGGATCTTCAGCAGTGTCCCGGCCTCGTACTCGTGGATCTCCTGGTCGTTCAGGCCAATGGAGAGCCTTCCTCTGACAACGGTCATATACACGTTTGAATTTGAATAGTGCTCAGGCAGCCCCTCTCCTGTGGGGAGCACCATATGGAGATAATGGAGGTTCTCGTCAAATATGACTTTTTCTATCGCTTTTTCTTCTGTTCCGGACAGCTTATACTCTATCTCTACCATTTTATTGACCTCCCGTCAATTATTTAAGACTTTCCCGTCTGTTGTAATAGTCGCCACCCTGCACGGGATACTTTTGCCGCTGTTCTGAAGCGCCCGTCTTACAGCGCTCTCCAATCCGCCGCAGCAAGGTATATCCATACGGGCGAGCACGACGCTTTTGACGTCGTTGTTTCTTAGTATTGCCGCCAGCTTTTCGCTGTAGTCCCCCTCGTCCAGCTTGGGACAGCCAATCAATGTAACTCTGTTCTTTATAAAGCTGTTGTGGAAATCTCCGTAGGCATACGCTGTACAGTCGGCTGCTATAAGCAGTTCCGCACCATCGAAAAACCGTGCATTTACCGGTACGAGCTTTATCTGGACAGGCCAATGCGACAGACAGCTTTTGTTTTCACTGATTTTTGCCCGGACAGCTCTCTGACCGGCCTCTCGCCGCAGCTCCCTCGCCTGCGTACCGGGGCAGCCGCAGGAAAAATCCTCTCTCTTAGCTCCCTGCATATTGCGCTTTACGGCCTCTTCATCGTATTCCCCCGCCTCGCGCTCCTCAATGCTAATAGCTCCCGCGGGACAGACAGGCAGACAGTCGCCCAGGCCGTCGCAATAATCGTCACGCAGCAGCTTGGCCTTTCCGTCCACCATTCCGATAGCACCCTCGTGGCAGGCCTCTGCGCAAAGTCCGCAGCCCGTGCACTTCTCCCGGGATATGTTTACTATTTTGCGAATCATCTCGTTCACCCGCTCTCTTATTTTTTTCAATAACAATTGAATACGCTATTGACTTTGTACCCTCAGTTTATTATCATCTACGTGATATGTCTGTTGTAATTCCAACGAAAGGAGCTTTATATGGACAATTATTTGGAAGTTTTAAGGCAGTCCGCACTATTTGACGGAATAGACGGATCCGAGCTTGCGCCGCTCCTGTCCTGTCTTTCCGCAAAGGCCGATCATTATGAAAAAGGGCAGACCGTTTTTCCAAGCGGAACCAGTATTTCCTGCTTCGGTATCGTACTTGATGGTCAGGTCCAGGTCGTACAGGACGACTACTACGGAAACCGGAGCATACTCGCCAATATCGGCGTGGGCAATCTCTTCGGAGAGTCCTTTGCATGTGCGGAAATAAAATCGCTTCCGGTCAGCGTAATAGCGGCGACCGAAAGCGAACTTCTCTTTATTGACTGCCGCAGGCTTGTATCCCCCTGCGCCGAGGCCTGCTCCTTTCACAGCAAGCTGATAAAAAATATGCTGAGTATTGTTTCAAGGAAAAACATCTCGCTCACGCAAAAAATCGAATTTACCTCGAAACGGACCACCCGCGAAAAGCTCCTGGCCTACCTCTCCTCCGAGGCAAAGAGGGCGAAAAGCCGCAGCTTCCGCATTCCCTTCAATCGCCAGGAGCTTGCGGACTACCTGTCTGTTGACCGCAGCGCCATGTCCGCGGAGCTTTCAAGGCTGAGAGACGACGGAGCCCTTAAATATCATAAAAACCAATTTGAACTTTTATGATATTCGTTTTTTACACCCGGCCGACCATGTGCTGATCAATGGCCGCACTCGTCGTGGTGCTTGTGCTCGTGGCAAACGGATCCCGTGGTCTTCAGCTCACCGCACAGATATCTCTCGACGGCGGTTTTTGCGTCGCCGGAGGCGCCCACTATAACTTCGACATCTCTCTCATTGAAGATATCCACAGCACCGCCGCCCATGCCGCCGCTGATTATGACGTTGACCCCGCGGTCCGCCAGATAGTTAGGCAGAAAGCCCGGTTTGTGTCCCGGATTGGGCAGAGACTCCTCTCTTATGATCTCTCCGTTTTCTGTATCAAAGATCAGAAAGCTCTCACAGTGTCCGAAGTGTCCGGTAACATTCTTGCCCTCACCGGCAACAGCAATTCTTAACATTTCTTTTTCCTCCCGGTTATAGTAAAGTTTTTTATATTGTCCAACAGAATCGCCCAGCAGCTTATTCTGAAAGAACTTCCATTGTGTTTTTGTAAATCTCTCTTGCCGCCCTGCCCGACGGGCAGTCGACATCGACAATCGTCATGCCGTTGTTTATTGCCCTGACAGCCTCAGGGTCAAAGGGTATCTTCCCGACATACGGCAGTCCCGCCGACCTGCAGAATCCCTCTATCCTCTCCGTGTTTACGGTGTTTATATCATACTTGTTTACACAGACAGCCGTTTTTGTGCCGAACACCTCCGCGGTTTTAATTATGCGTTCCATGTCGCTGATGCCAGATACGGAGGGCTCTGTGACGATAAGAACCATATCGACGCCGCTGAGCGACGCGATTACGGGGCAGCCGATACCCGGCGAGCCGTCTATTATCGCAAGCTCGGCATTCGCCGCGGCGTCCTTCATCTGCTTTTTGACCTCGGTGACAAGCATCCCGGAATGTCCGCTGCCCATTTTAAGCTGGGCCGTCGAAAAGATTCTGCCATCCCCATTATAAAGCATTAGCTCTCCGGACACCTCGGGTCTCAGCGCTACAGCTCCGACAGGACATACAGATTCACAGACACCGCAGCCCTCGCAGTCGAACCTGTCCACGCTGTATTCGCCCGCCGAGTTTACCGAAATCGCGTCAAAACGGCAGTGCTCCGCGCACCCGTTGCATTGAACGCAAATATCGGCATCGATCTCGGCTTTCGGCATTCCGTAGTAGTCTGTTCTCCTCGGCTCCGACCGCTGTCCCATGATCAGATGGAGATTAGGAGCATCCACGTCGCAGTCCGCAAAGGCCTTCGCGCCCGAAAGTTTTATAAAAGCGCTCGCTACGGTGGTTTTCCCCGTACCGCCCTTACCGCTGAGTATCAAAAGCTGTCTCACGCCGCGCCTCCTTCATCGCCGTCCGGAGCAGATCGGAAAACAGCTCCTTATATTTTTTGCTCTCTCTTGCAGCTATCTCTGCGTCCGAATTCATTTTCCCCAGCTCCGTATCAAAGGGAATGCGCCCTATAATGGGAATACTATTTTCAATACAGAACTTTTCGGCTGGGTTCTCGCCGTCGAGGCACTTGTTCAGAACCGCGCCAAACGGTTTATTGAACAGCTTTACCAGCCCGTAAACCATATTGAGGTTGTGGACGCCGAAAACCGTCGGCTCAGCCACCAGTATGCAGTAGTCCGCATCCCTTATGCTCTCCACGACAACACACGCGCTTCCGGGAGGGCAATCAATTATTCTTAGTGCATCTCCTTCCGATCCGCTCGCCTGCATGATCCTCTTTATTATAGGAACACCGGACTCCTCGCCCGGCTTCAATATACCGGTGTAGGCCGTTACAGAGCCTGACGTCCCCTTGCGGATTTCGCCAACCGCCCTGTCGGTCTCGGTTATGGCCCTCTCGGGGCACACCAGCGTGCAGCCTCCGCAGGAATGGCAGACGTCTTCAAAAACGCAGGGTCTGCCCTTAATAAAGGCTAGAGCGTTGAATTTGCAGAAATCAACACACTTGCGGCAGCCATTGCACAGCCCGTTGTCTATTGAGGGCAGCTTTACCGCTATCTCCTCGCTGCTGACGATCTGAGGTTTGAAAAACAGATGCCCGTCGGGCTCTTCGACATCACAGTCTATATATACGGCGCTGTCGGCAGCCGAAGCCAGATTGACGGACACCAGAGTCTTGCCCGTCCCGCCTTTTCCGCTCAAAACCGCGATTCTCATGTCCTCACCCTTTTTGACCATGAAATCCCGGATGAATGTCATTCAGCACACTTAGCTGATTTGCCTTAAATGCATCAATATTTTGCTGTGCCGTTCCCGCTATCGTCTTAAAAATACTGATTTCCGCCGTTCTCAGCACCTCTTCGGCGTTTTCGCCGCAGCGGGGCGTCAAAAGCGCCTTCACACCGCTGTCGACCAGAGTCTGAGCCGCTTTGATTCCCGCTCCGCCCTGACTGGCCACGGCGCTGTTATCCAAAAACAGGCTTTCGCCGCTCTCGGTATTGTATATAAGAAAATAGGGCGCTCGTCCGAAGGACGGGCATACTGAGGTTTTAAGATCTTTTTCATCCATCGGTATTGCAATTTTCATATTACATCTCCGTTCTTTTGTTCAATGTTGGTTATCTGCATTATCCTTATCGGCCATGAGTTCTCTGCCGCATCTGTGTCTCCGGCATCCTCCGCAGCGGCAGAATTCTTCATTCCCGTCACAGAGCCTGTATTCACCGCCCTTGATGAGCAGAACCCTGCCGTTTACCAGTGACTCGGCAAGTTTTTTTCTGGCGCTGTTATAAATACCCTGCACCGTCGAGCGGGCGACGTTCATCTGAGCCGCACATTCCTCCTGCATATAGCCCTCAAGGTCGATAAGCCTTATGGTCTCGTATTCATCGACCGTCATGACGACGGCAGAGCCGGTATTCCCCGAGGAATCGAGAGGGCCGAAACTGTTGCTCTGCGGCAGGCAGCAGACCTTTCTCCACTTCATCGGTCTCGGCATATGACTGACACCTCCTCTCTAGTTTATGGCATATGCCACATACTATTCTCAGTATATCCCTTTTTCGTCATATGTCAATAACTTTTTTATAAAAACATATTTTATGCGAAAAACCCTGTGCTTAAATAAGCACAGGGTTTC
>ERZ764778.637-NODE-637-length-40729-cov-8.028126_pt1 | contig 40729 bp, 35 predicted proteins | sample MGYA00374951_ERZ764778 | MGnify/ENA primary metagenome ERZ764778 (study PRJEB28918, sample SAMN05720193) | bioreactor metagenome | isolation source: Anaerobic biogas reactor | place: USA:Washington, USA | collected 2015-08-08 ...
ACTTCATCAATAAATACTGATAAAGACGGTAACTTACCGATAAGATTACGTAGTTCATTAGCTTGACGGTCTTTCTCATCATCACTTTCTTCAAACATAATGATTTGACCGTTTTTTTCCTGAATACGATCCAAGATCACCTTTTCCGCATTTGTTACCATCACCAAACCGAACAAATCAGAAAAGGGTTGATGGTTAGCGATTTTTTGCACATTTGGGTTCTTTATCTTATTAGATCTACTTGCGGTTTTGCTCTGGTCTAGGACTTCAAATAATATTTTGCGTTTAACATACGAAGCGGATGGTTCAGGAAGAATCCATGACGGATTAAAGTTTTGTATGGTTTTCAGACTTGGTACAACCGATGATTTGAGTCCCGATGGAGCGAAAACAATAAAGTTATGTGCAAAAGCGGGATTATTTGGCTCATTTAATGCAAAATATAAATCCAAATAAATAAAAGCTGCCATGAGATAAGTTTTGCCGGCTCCCATAGGCAGGCTAAATAAATAATCTGTATACGTAATGCCGTAAAAAGCATCTTTAAAAAATTTGCTGTAATCAATGCTTTCGGGAGACTTGCGGATCTGCTTTTCCAACGCTTCTGATACTTTCCTGCCTTCATCATTTTCTAGAGAAGCGTATTCAAAAAGAGCCGCAGCAGCAGGCTCATTTTCCAGAAAAGCTCTGGCTGCACCTGATAATTCTATCTTATTCAAATCCAAATTATTGAACGTACCGCTGCGAAAAAGATATTCAAGTGGTTGATTCTCACAACCTATTTTAAGAAAAAGGTAGGTCTTAATGGCTTCAATTTGCGCATCACGCATCTGCCCAGTTTGAATGATATAATCAATGAGATTATTGATAGCAAATTTCTCAGAATTATACCATCTATCTTTTGCTGTGTTCAGCATTTTATGAAACATTATATTTCCTCCGAATGATAATTTGTTTTTCATCGCATCCTTAAAATGGCATCTAATGCCGAATGCGACCGGAAAGCAAGCACAACAATCTGAGGATGTTTTTTATTTTTAGCGGGATGATAAATCGGCCTCCCGCACTTCGGTAATGATCCTGGTGATTCCTGCATCGGACGGGCATATGGCGATACAGCGTCCGCAGCCGGCACAAAGAGGTTTGCCGTAGCGCTGCGGATAAAAATGCAATTTATGCAGGAATCGGTGGCGGAATCTTTCCGTAGCTGCTTCCCGTGAACTTACGCCCCCTGCACTTAACACTTTATTTTTATAAGCACAGCTTTCCAGACAGCTGAATTCGTACCCCGCTTCATGCCAGTGAGCGGCCTGCAAATCGAGGCAATAACAGGTTGGACAGTCATACGTACAAAGTGCACAGCGCTGACAGGCTTCCGAATACTTTTCCCAGAGGGGATGATCGTTCATTGCGCCTATTTTTTCCATGACCCCGTCAAGATCTACTTTTAGGCTAAAGGGTAGAGGGTCAGGAAGGCTGACTTCTTTTTCCTCCAACAAATCAGCAATTTGTTCAGTCAGCCGTTCTCCCTTGGGCGAACGGGTTTCCCAAATGTAACCTGTACTGCCTGTATCACGGATGATCACGTCCGCCCCGGCCGGATCGAGCGGATCGACCCCCATTGAACTGCAGAAGCAACTGGAGCCTGGATGGTAACAGGCATTGGCAATAATCGCGGTATGATCCCGGCGCCATTTATATAATTCTGCTCCGGATCCCCCGGCAGAAAAGAATTCATCTAAAAAAGCAATCCCCTGGATATCACAGCTGCGAATACCAAAAATAATCTTTTCATTTACCGGCTCGGAATCTCCAATCGTATTGAAACTGGTTTTTTCAGCCGGCGAAATAATAATCTGTTTGGGAGGCAAAAATACATTCAGACGATCCAGCACCAGATCATCAAAGTCTTCGTCGTATGTCTGCCAGGAAAAGAATCCTGATCCCGGACCACGCAGCATGGGTACATAAACATCGGCATCCCCGGATAACCTGTCCAATATTTTTTCAACTTCTGCTTTCCTGAAAACCTTCATTTTTTCACCTCTTGCTTAAAATTGAGTATGCCTTACATTTTCGTCCGGGCCCAACCTTAGATGATCTCAATAAGAACCCCACCCGCTGGTGTAATCATAGATTGCTGGCGGGTCCCGGGAACCTTTTTGTTTCACAATAAAAAAGCCCAAGATAAGCAGACGCTTTACCTTGAGCTTTATTATATACTATTTTACCATTCCGGAGGCAGATCGCGCAGTTGTCTGAGGTAATAAACCGGGCCGTCCAGACAGATGAACTCGCTGCCGATGTTGCAGCGGCCGCATTTGCCGATCCCGCATTTCATTCGCATTTCCAGGGTGGTAATGACCTGATCGTCCTGGTAACCCATCTTTTCCAGGGATTGCAATACAAACTTGATCATGATGGGCGGACCGCAAACCACCGCCACTGCCCCTTGCGGGCTGGGATTAAGTTCTTCCAGATAAGCAGGTACAAAGCCCACATGTCCGTCCCAATCCGGTTCAGGATTGTCAATGGTTACGAATACTTCAGTATTGGGTTCCTGGGGCCAGAGTTCAAACAGTTCTTCTTTAAAACAAAGGTCAGCCTGACTACGTGAACCATATAGAATGGTGATCTTGCCATAGTCTTCGCGATGCTTGAAACAATATTTAATAAAGGAACGCAAGGGGGCCAGACCAATGCCGCCGGCGATGAAGACCATGTCTTTGCCCTTGCAGTCTTCTACTGGGAAACCGTTGCCATAAGGTCCGCGCAGACCAATTTGCTGTCCCACCTCAATCTGGTGTAGTTCATCGGTCAGAAGTCCCACCCGTTTTATAGCAAACTCCAGGTATTCCTGTTCTTCCTGCCAGGTACAGGAAATCATGGCTTCCCCAACGGGCATGGATACCATGGCACATTGTCCGGGAGATACCTGGAAAGGCAGTCCGTCATCACTGGGATTTTTCACGAAAAAACTCTTCACATCCGGGGTACGATCGATGATATCTATTACTTCAACCACCTTTGGTACCAGTGGTTGATCATTGCAGGTACACTTGTGATCCTTATCAGTCATTGACCTCCGCCTCCTTTACTGCATCGATGATTCTCACGATGTTGATATCTGTGGGGCAGACGATCATGCATCTTCCGCAGCCGGTACACAATGGCGTTCCATATCTTTCCGTAAAGAATTCCAGTTTATGCAGAAAGCGCTGCCGGAAACGTTCTTTACTGGCCCCTCTGGGATTGCCGCCGCCTGCCTCGCGGGAATATTCCTCAAACATGCAGGAATCCCAAGCCCGGAAGCGATATCCTTCATCGCCCCACATTTTAACCTGAATATCAAAACAATAACAGGAGGGGCATACGAAAGTACACATCCCGCAGTTTACACAGGGCTCAGACAACTTATCCCACAGCGGATGTTCAAACATGGTTTTAAGTTTCTCCGCCACACCGCTGTAATCAACCTTCTGCACAAAAGGTTTAAGCTGCGGCAGTGAAACTTCTTTTTCTTCCAGCAGGCCGGCTATGACTGCCGTCACCGCTTCCCCTTTTTCGCTCTTGACTTCCCAAACATATGCGTCGCCTCCGTCACGCAGGATGACATCCGCACCGGCAGGATTAACGCAATCCACTTCCATGGCATTGCAAAAGCAATTGGGACCAGGCTCGTAACAGGCATTGGCAATAATCGTATTACCGCTCCGGCGTGCCTTGTAAAAGCTGTCTTCATAACCTCGGGTTAGAAAAACTTCATCCATGGCCAGAATACCTTTCACATCACAGGCCCGGGCGCCAAAAATAATGGTCGGATGTGAATCCTCGAAAGTTTCCTCAATGTTTATTTCCATACCGCCCTGTTGATAGCGATACATTTTTTCCGTCTGGGGCAATACCGCACCTTTAGGGGACTGATAAACGTTCAGGGCTTCCAGCATCAGTTCATCCTGACCGGATACAAAACTATTCCAGGGAAAATAGCCGCTCTGGGCCTTTTTCTGCATGGGCACAAATACTTCATTGGCTTCGCTCAACTTATTCAGCGCTTCTTCCAGCTTGGCTTTGCTTAACACCTTCACATTTTTCACCCCCTATATAAATTCATCCGGATCGTTTTCCCGGTAGACACTGAGGGTTGGTTTGGCACCCTCCACGTACTGCATACCGGCTTCCGGCCCGCCAAAAAGTTCGCCCACATCTTTAATGAGTTTACGGTTAAACAACATCAGCGGGATCCCCACTGGACAGACCCTTTCGCATTCACCGCACTCAATACAGCGGCCCGCCATATGGGCATGCTTGACCAGATGATACATCATGTTGTCGGTGGTATTGGTTTCACGGCCTACCCACTGGGGTTTCATCTCATCAAATATACAGGTACGGCAGTCGCAGGCTACACATACCTGACGGCAGGCATAGCAGCGGATGCAGGTGGACAAAGTATCTTCCCAGAATTTGTAGCGCTCATCGGGGGTCATCGCTTCAATTTCCCGTACCGCCGCAAAACGGTCACCCTGCTGGCGGGGCGTCTGTTCAGATCCGATTAATTCATCATAAATGACTGGATTGGGCTGAATGCATTCCAGACATTTTTGGGCCAGTCCTTCCGGCTCCTGCTTTTTGCCCAACCCGCCAAAACTTCTGGCTGCGGCCAGCGGATCTTTCAATCCCGGGCAGGGGATGCCTACAATATAAAGACGGTCACGGGTGATCTGCAGGTCTTCCAGCAGCCTGACAATACCTCTGGAATCGCATCCCTTGACGGCAATACCGATTCTTTCCTGTCCATCCCGAAATTTTAAAAGGGAATTGGATACATTATAAATGCTGTACTCATTAAAAATGATGTTTTTAACATCATCCACGCTGCGGGCAGCATAAGATTTGGTCTGGAAATCGTGTTCCCCTTTTTCCCAGGCCAGGAAAACATCAATTTTTCCTTCATTGAAAAGCCGGGCCGCAATTTCCTGTAATTTATTCGTAATCTCTTTCATCGCGCATCCCTCAGCTTTCTATTGGGTCCCAGTTTTTTTACGTCATTGACCAGTTTGGCCATGGTTTCCTGGAACTTGATCCCTTCCGCACCGGAAATCCACGCCACCTGATATCTTTCCGGTTCAATGCCGATAAACTGCATCAGTCTGGTCATCACCATCTGCCGACGGCGCTGATAGTAATTGCCACTACCATAGTGGCAGTCACCCGGGTGTCACCCGGAGAGCAGAACGCCGTCTACTCCGCGGTTAAATGCCCGCAATACCAGCATGGGATCCATACGGCCGGAGCAGGGCGTACGGATGATGCGGATATCGGAAGAGTATTCCAAATGGTTCAGGCCGGCCAGATCAGCTGCTGCATAAGAACACCAGTTGCAGGCAAATACGATGATCTTGGGCCTCCATTCCGCTTGTGTATCTATAGACATAATGCATCCACCTCCGATACAAGTTGGTCGTTGGTAAAGCCTTTGAGATTCAGGGCCAGCGTCCGGCAAGCCGGCAAACAGGCACCGCATCCCTGGCAAAGGCTGCTGTTGACTTGCGCCACCTGACGGGTGAAAGGCCCATGCCCATGCCCGCCGCGCTCGTTATAAGGCACCAGGGAAAGAGCGTTGTAGGGACATATCGGTACGCACAAACCACATCCTGAACATTTGCTGATATCCACCTCGGAGACCATCGGTTCAGTAGCCAGTTCATTTTTGGAGAACAACCCCAGTACTTTTACGGCGGCGCCACTGGCCTGGGCTACGGTATCGGGAATATCCTTGGGTCCCTGACAAGTGCCGGCCAGATATACCCCGGCAGCAAAAGTCTCCACCGGCTGGAGTTTGGGATGGGCTTCCTGGAACCAACCATCCTTGTCAACTGAGAAGCCAAGCGTTTTGGCCAGTTCACCTGATCCTGCGGACGGCACCATGGCGGTGGCCAGGACGACCATATCGGCTTCCACTTCAAGGGGCATGCCCAGCAGGGTGTCTTCCGATTTCAATATCAGTTTGTCACCGCGCGGGTAGATTTTGCTGACCCGGCCGCGAATATATTTAGCTCCAACGTTCAGCGCCCGCTGATAGAATTCTTCGTAATTCTTACCCACTGTACGCACATCCATATAGAAGACGTAAGCTTCACTGTCTTCGATCTTGGTTTTGACCTGATAGGCGTGTTTAGCAGTATACATACAACAGGCGCGCGAACAGTAACTCTTGCCTTTGGTATCGTCGCGGGAGCCGACACATTTAATAAACGCGATGTTTTTAGGCTCCTGGCCGTCAGACGGACGGATGATCTTGCCTCCGGTGGGGCCACCGGCGGAAACCAGTCTTTCAAACTCCAGTCCGCTGATCACATCCGGATATTTGCCATAACCGTATTCGCCATAAGCCTCTTTCCAGTTAAACTGATCATAGCCAGTGGCCATGACAATAGCACCGATCTCTAGTTCCTGATAAATCGCCATATCCTTGAAGTTGATTGCATCGGTGGGACATACCTTTTCACAGACTCCGCATTTATCCTTGGTTAATTTCAGGCAGTTTTCGGCATCGATATAGGGCTTGCCCGGTACCGCCTGGGGAAACAGCTTATGGATAGCGGTTCGTTTGCCCATGCCAAACTCAAATTCATCGGACAGCTTTTTGGTAGGGCATTTTTCGATGCAGGTACCGCAACCGGTACAGGCATCCCAATCAACGTATTTGGGTTTTTTCTTGACCGTAACCTTAAAATTGCCGATATAGCCGCTCACTTTGACGACTTCGGTATAAGTCATCAGTTCGATGTTCGGATGCTGCGCCGCAGCAACCATCTTGGGGGTGCCTATTCAGGCGGCACAGTCCATGGTAGGGAAGGTTTTGTCCAGTTGGGTCATCTTCCCGCCGATGGAGGCCTCTCTTTCCAAAAGAATAACTTCATGGCCGCCTTCGGCTATATCCAGCGCAGCCTGCATGCCGGCAATACCTCCGCCGATAACCAGCGCTTTCTTGGTAATGGGGACGGTGGCAACCTGTAAAGGCTTGTTACGCAGTGCCTTGGATACCGCCATTCTCACCAGCTGTTCGGCCTTCTCCGTAGCTTCAGCTTTGTCATGGTGTACCCAGGAGTTTTGTTCCCGGATATTAACCATTTCCATCATATATTGGTTCAATCCGCCTGCTTCTGTAGCCTTGCGGAAGGTTTTTTCATGCATGCGCGGTGAACAGGAGGCTACCACAACTTGTTCCAGTTGTTGTTCCTGGATGGCATTGCGGATGAGTTCCTGTCCGGGATCTGAACACATGTATTTATAATTGGTTGCATAAACAACCCCGGGTAGTGTTTTTGCGTATTCGGCTACCTTTACTGTATCAACGGTAGCAGCGATGTTGGTTCCGCATTCGCAGACAAATACGCCGACTCGTTTTTTCATCTACTCCGTCTCCCTTCCCAGTTAATTATCGATCTAAAAATATATCGTAAAACCTGGCATCCCGGATTAATCCTGACAGTCGCCTTGCTTTTTCAGTTCAGCCGTTACAAAAGCATTGGCGGCCTTTTTGGCTTTCTCCATATCGGAAGCCATCAATTGGGCCAATTTGGCAATTCTCTTTTCATCCAGGGTTGTCGCTAAAATCTCTGCCCGGGCAGGATCGTCGACCAATTTGGCTGCCATTTTGTCAGGATTTTTCGTTAAAGCGGTTTTGAATGCTTCAATTTTTTTCAGATCAGGCTCTGTTGCAGCTGCTTCAGGCTTGGCTTTGTCAGTGCTTTTGCCCGCCGCTTTGGCCTGGGCAGCGGCAGCTTTTTCTTTGGCTTTGGCAGCCGCTTCCGCGGCTGCTTTTTCTGCCGCTGCTTTGGCTTCGGCAGCTCGTACCTTTACCGTTTGCAGGTACTGTCCCGCTTCCACAAAATGCTTATTGATGCCAGCCGTTTTGGGATCATCTCCGCAGGCAACGGCCAACAGCTCGGTTACATAATAAATCGGCAAATCGAATTTTTCCTTGAACTTCTTTTCAATCCCCGCCTGACGCATATCCAGATTCAGCATGCAGAGCGGGCAGGCGGTAACGATACATTCTGCGCCTGATTCTTTGGCATCTTTTAAAACTCTGTACAACATGGGATTGCCCACATCCGGCCGGGAGGTTACCATGGCCGCACCGCAGCACTCGGTTTTATGCGACCATTCAATCGCATCCGCGCCCAGGGCTTTCATTACTTTGTCCATGGTCTGGGGATCTTCGGCATCGTCAAAACCGGTAAGTCCGACGGGTCTGACCAGCAAACATCCATAATAACAAGCTGCTTTCATGGTGGTAAGCGGATTGGTCACCTTGGCGGCAATTGCCTCGGTCCCAATCTTGTTGGCCAGTATATCCAAAATGGAAACTGTTTCACTGGTTCCCTGCAGTTCCTTCTCCAAAACCAGTTCGATTTTCTTTTTCATTTCCGGATCATGCTGAATGACATGCTCAGCATGACGATGGCGGCTGTAACAAGCGGCGCAGGGAGTCATCATGCTCATCCCGGTTTTTTCTGCAATCGCCAGGTTTCTGGCCGGTAGCGCCAGGGAAAGGAGTTGGTCGGTATTGTGCCCGGAGGTCGCTCCGCAGCAATTCCAATCCTCCAGTTCCTCCAGTTCAAAGCCCAGAATTTTGGCGGTGCGCTCCATGGACATGCCATATTCAATACCGCTGCCGTCGGCCGAGCAGCCTGGGTAATAGGCAAATTTCATTATTCGTCACCCCCCAGCTTCTCTGCACGTTCAAAGATTTTCTTCATTTCCTCACGAGCTTTGATTCTTTCCGGCAGCACGCCAACTTTGCCGCGAATCATCATGGGAAGTCCCAGTTCCATATCCTTGAAAAGCTGTCCGGTTGTCAAATTGTAACGCAACAACAAGCCAGCCTCGTAAGTCTTGCCAAAATTTTTCACGTTGGATAAAAAGGCCTTGTTGAAGGCAGCTACTCGTTTATCCGCTTTCCCCTGTTTCAATGCCTGTCTGCGCATGGTATCCATCAACGATGCAATATCAACGCCACGCGGACAACGGGCCGAACAGGTTTCACAGGAGGCACAAATCCAAATACTTTCAGCTTGAAGGGCCTGCTCAATCATGCCTAACTGCAGAAGACGAATCACCTGCCGGGGAGGATAATCCATTGCAAACGCTGCCGGACAGCCGGCTGTACACTTACCGCATTGATAACAGAGGTTGACGCTTGTCCCCGCTTCTTTTTCAACTTTGGCTAATAATGTCTTCTGGTCTTCAGTGGCAGGAGATAGTTTTATTGCCAAATCCACGGTTTTCGCTCCTTTCTTTGCATCCTCACCAATTAATAATGTTGAAATAATTTATTAAATAATCGACTATATTAACGATATTTGTCGCTATTTATCAATTAATCCACATTAAAATAATAAGAGAATCAAACTTAAAATTCAAGTTTTACGGAAACAGTATACATTTTTACAGACTTCCGCAATATGTTTAATATTTATAGATTATAGTACATTTCCAAGCATTGTGAATGTTAATTATTTGTTAATGGCAACATAAATTGCTTATTATTCAATAAATAATGCTTATACTTATTGACCGCGGCAATAATTGGCATACATAAATGCAAAAAACAGGCGTCTTTTTTATCGACGCCTGTTTTATCCCGGCCAATGGTTAAAATAATACAGCTAACCCTCTATTTATCTGTTATATACTGGATTTTAGCCGATAAGCCGTCGCTGCCGCTTCAGCTAAAGCCTCCTCAACGCCTCTGGCGGTGGCCGCATCTCCGATTACATAAATTTGTTCGACTTGGTCTTTAACCGCTTCATAAAGCTCGGGGTTGGGAGCATAACCACAAGCAGCAACCACCAGGTCGGCCTGCAGCTTTTCTTCCTGCCCGTCGGCTATTGGGCTAATGGTTATTTCTTGGCCGTTCATTTCTTTCACTGCAACGGCAGTTTTCATTATGATACCTTTATTTTTGAGACGAGCCAAAAGACCCAGGCGGGTCATGGTTTCCAAACCCAAAGCCAGCTGCGGTGCCTGCTCAACAATTGTAACCGTATTGCCATCATCGGCCAGATGTTCTGCCAGTTCGCAGCCGCTGCTGCCGCCGCCTATTATGATTACTTTTTGTTCTTTTATCTTTCGATTTGCCGACAATATCTCGTCCAGTGAGACGATTTTATTGTCTGCCCCAGGAATGGTCGGAATAACTGGTTGGGCCCCAAAGGCCAGCACCAACAGGTCCGGATTATAATCAGCCAGCAGCGAAGGATTAAATTTCGTGTTCAGATGTACATTAACTTCTGCATTATCCACTTCAGTTTGCAAGTATTCAACCAGTTCCGCCAATCTATGTTTATGCGGCGGCACACTGGCAATAGTTAAAAGTCCCCCCAAACTATCCTTTTGTTCCAGCAGATCAACTGCCGCACCTGCCCGGGACAGGCTGACAGCAGCTTGCATTCCGGCCGGGCCTCCTCCGACAACCAAAGCCCGCTTGCCATCCAGGCCGTTGACCGGACCCATTCTCCATTCCCTTCCGGCATAGGGATTGACAGTGCAATGAACAGGTACACCTCTGAAACTGCTGGCAATACATGTATTGCAAGACAAACATGGTCGGATACGATCAAAGCTTCCACTCAGCGCTTTGTTGGCCCACTGCGGATCAGCAATCATCCCGCGGCCGACCCAGACAAAATCTACTTTGCCTTCCTGCAGCAATGTTTCGGCAAACTCAGGATGGCGAATCACACCGCCGCCCAACACCGGTATTTTAACTCTGGTTTTAACCGCAGCCGCCATTTTTATTCTCCAGCCTTCGGTATATGAAGCTGGTTCAATATTGGTCTGTCCGGATTCATATGTCCCACAGGTTACATTAATAATATCAGCACCGCCCGCTTCAATCAGGGCGGCCACTTCCAAACCCTCCTGTAATTCAATGCCGCCGGGCACAAAATCATTCATATTTAAACGAACTCCTAAAGCCAAACGGGGTAATTTCCTTTTGATCGCCGTGATGATTTCCAGCAAAAGCCGGGCCCGGTTTTCTGTGCTCCCTCCGTACTGATCCTGGCGCTGATTGGTATAAGGAGATAAGAATTGGCTCAGTAAATAACCATGGGCAGCATGCAGTTCAACCCCGTCAAAACCGGCTTGACTGGCAAAATAAGCGGCACTGACGAATTTCTTCTTGATAGCATCGATTTCATCCAGGGTTAATTCCCGGGGCATAGCCCGCATAAGTTTGCAGGCAATCGGTGAGGGAGCCACCGGCTGTAGTCCGTCGGTAGCAATCGGGCCGGTTTGACGACCGGCATGATGCAACTGCAGCATCGCCTTGCAGCCATAGGATTGGATCGCTTCGCATAATTGGTTGAGCCCGAAAACATAGCGGGGGTGGTCCACACATATCTGGGTGAGGCTGCCCCGTCCCTGCGGACTGTCGACACAGGCAATTTCAACTATAATCATGCCGGCCCCGCCGGCAGCTCTTTCCTGGTAATAATTGACCATGGGCTGGGTTACTTCGCCGTTGATTGAACCCAATCCGGTGGCCATGGCAGGCATCACGATCCTGTTTTTTGTTTTCATGGGTCCGATTTTGCCTTCCCTGCCCAGTGCTGACTGTAATATCATCCTGTCCAACTCCTTAATCATAAATAATACATTCTTTAATTCTAACATGGCCAATGCCAAGACTTAATTAAAATCTTTATTTCAATCGATAATTTTATTTTTGCATTATTTTCCTGCATAGCGGTTTCTAGTTTGTACATACTAAACTCAGAGACAGAAACGGTTCTTGTAAGGTACGCACCAGAGTTTTCAATTAAGTCCTCTAACGAGATAAATCTTAATCGAATACTACTCTCAGTCCTATAAGAAAATACCGTTACTGTCTTTATAAAAATCCGTTGGTAAGATTGTTGCAGAACTACGGTTCGATTCTTTGCCGTAATATCGGCTAAAGATAAACAATCAAGCCAACGGATTAATTTTTTTCTGATGAAACAGCGATTTATTTCTTTTTATCAAAGGCAATACGTATATTGTCCACAACAGCGGAGCCATTAAAAACAATTCATAATAATAAAAAGGTTTATCGAGGTGTATAAAGTCAGGCAGCAAAGTAATAAGCGGCAAAACCGGTGTATGCCAGAGCTGCAGCATAAAAATAAAATAATAGGAAAAATCCGTCGCCCGATCAAGACCCAGCAAAACTGTCAAAGATAAAAACAAAGCCGGCAGCTGCCATACTATACCGATCAAACTCTGCTGCAAAAATGAAAACCGTTTATAGCTGGCTTCCCCCAATATAATCAACAGGTACAACAAGGAAAGCGCTATATCCAGCCCCGGATAATACATCCCCAGCCATACCGCCAGGATTGCCGATAATTGAATGATATAGAGCCTCAGGATCGCTTTAAATATCGCCTACATCCCCTTCTCGAAGATTATGTTGACATAAGGACTGTTGCGAAAACTTTCCGGTGCTATCCATAGGTCATTATTGGCATCCAGATTGATCTTCTGTTCTTTGTAGGCCTTCCAGATAATACTGCTGCAATTATAATAGCGGTCATTTTGTTTGAAAGCTACCGGATAAAAAGTTTTGCTGACATAGTTGTGGGCATCTGCAATTATTTTTGCCTTGATCTCATCGCTTACATTGACTCTTATAAAGCATAATTCGGTGTATTCATCGTAATGACCCAGGGGCTGAATACAGATACCATAGTCGACATACGCCTCCAGCACTTCTCCTTCCCCCAAATATAAACCGGCATGTGAATATTTACCGTAGGCACAGTTGGGCCATCCCCCCAGTAATATATCTCCCGGTTCAAGCAAGGAAAAAGGAATCTCAGCCGCGCTGGCGCTTCCGTAACCGGAACCTATTACGCCGGAGGCAAAGCTATGCAAATAAGTATATACCACTGAATTCTTGTTATTGGTAAGGAGTGACCAGTTTTGCGCTACTATTAACAGCAAAAACAAAAAAACCAGGATGGGGAATATGGTGATTCTAAATCTATTGTTCATCCATAAACCTGCTTTCATTATCGAAATACTTCCAAATGATTCAAATGAGCTCTTTTAACCATTTAAGCAAAATCTTTCATGTCAGTTTTTGCTCGAATCAAGCTTATAAATAGTGAAATTACAGTATTTTGTCCATATAATTATTATAGAATATTAAAAAGAAGGTCAGGACATTATTTGTAGTTCATTATTTACAGAAGGAGTACCATTATGAAAAGAAAACCTATCGTTTTGTTGGCAATCATGATCATGCTATTGCTCGGCGGATGTATGGAACCAAACATTAATGAAAATCCAGAACCCAACCAAAATCAAAATCAGCCGGTGGATAAAACACCTGCCCCTGAAAAGAAACCAACAGTGCCGGCAAATGAACCCAACAATTCGTCCAATGCTCCGGCATCCAATACGGCCGGCACTCTTTCCTGGTATTTCGTGCGCAATAATCAACATCAATATCCGGATACCAACCCGGGCTATAAAGATATGCTGGCCCAGAACCAGGCAATTTATATCATCCCCAATGAAAGCAAAAAGATATACCTCACTTTTGATTGCGGTTATGAATTGGGCTATACCGGACAAATACTGGATACCCTGGCAGATAATAATGTCAAGGCGGCTTTTTTTATTACCGGTCAGTACATTAAAACCCAGCCTGATTTGGTAAAACGTATGCAGGCAGAAGGCCATCTGGTCTGCAACCACAGTTTCAATCACCCTGATTTTTCCACTATCAGCCAGAGCAAGCTGAACCAGGAAATAACCAGCCTGGAAAACAGTTATCGCGATTTGACCGGCTTGGAAATGGATAAATATCTGCGCCCGCCGATGGGCAACTTTAACAGCAATAGTTTAAAATGGACAAAAGAGCTGGGCTATACCAGTGTTTTTTGGAGCATGGCCTGGAAGGATTGGGATCCGCAGCAGCAACCGGGTGCTGATTATGTTTATCAGCATGTAATGGACAATATTCATCCCGGCGCAGTTATTCTGATGCATGCCGTATCCCAGAGTGATACCGACGCATTGAATCGGATTATAACCGAATTACAATCGCAAGGTTATGTTTTCAGTACGTTCGGCAGCTAATTTTTTATCATCACAGAAAGGTCAGGTTTAGAATAGATGAGTACATCTGCCTATCGCGCCGAAGAAATCAAGATAATTACCGAAAAAATCAAGCGGCAGACCCGGCTGGATGAAGACGAATTGCTCATGCTGATTGCCTACGCGCAAAGATTACGCCGCAAATCCTATGAACTCTATCGGTCCTTTTATAATTTATATGCGGATTCATTGTATCGGGAATACGGTCATTGCCTGACCCCATTCCGTTACGGAAGAGATGACTTTTATGATTATCTGAGGCAAAATCCGGATTTTTTAATCAATCATCCCCAGCCCTTCCTGACGCTGGATGATTTTCCTGCCTTTCTGCATGAATATTTGCTTTTCAGTTATGGGTTGACCATCGCTGCACAGGAAGTTGAAGCTTTGCAGAAGTTTCTGGTCAGCAGTCCCCAGGTTGATTGGGGATTACCTGCATCCCGGCAGAAAGAAGTGGTTTATAAATATGAAAAAGGCAATTCATACAAGGAACTGGGATTGAAAAGTCATTTTGAGAAAATCGGGCGTTATGATTTTGTCAGCCGCGTACAAAGTTACCGCTACCTGCGGGGTAATAAGTCCAGTACTGACAAAATTGAAGTCCTGGGGCCTGATTACCTGGGAGGTATTTTTACCAATAAAGAGAAATCCATTTATTATTACATCTTTTTAACCGAAAGCAATTATCAAAAAGCGGTCAATGCCTGTCAGATGTTGAATAATGAACTGTATGGCAGGTAAACCAGGGAGTTTGTTTATGCAAAATCTTTTGCAACGCTGGCAGGATCTGCCCCGCGAAGATCTTTTCTCCTTCTGGCGTAATGAAGCCCAACTGAAAAAAGAATTGCGGCAAAGCCTGTCCGGCTATCGAGAAATTAAAATACAAAGCAGCAGTCAATATGTTTTTCTTCGGCAGAGTCTGGCTTACGGAGAATATAAGCCTGTATTCATGCAGATTCTTTTTTTTAACCTGGATAGCCTGGCGGTTCAGAATGAGCTGCTGCATGGTTCTTTGCAACTCTGTGAGGAATTTCTGCGCTATCTGCCCTCGGCCATCGCCGCGGAAAAATCTTCTCCTCACAGTCTGCAATTTTTAATCAATCTCTATCGTGATGACTTTAAAGACTGTTATGAAGCTATCCTTGCTGTTCTGGGCGAGGAGGAATGTGCTTATCTGTTGGAAAGAACCGCCAACCCTAAATTACGGAACCAGTTGAAATCCAGGTGCTCCCAACTGGTTCAGGAACAAGCCGAAAGCCATCATGGTTTGCTGCAACCTGTTACAGTCTCAAATCATCCGACGCTTTATGGTGATAAAATAGATTTGCTGATTAAATCTGTTCGCTCATTAACCTTTGCCCCGGAAAAACAACCGGAAAACCTAATCTTTCATCTTAACCAATACCTGGATGCCGCTGAACAATTATATATGTTGGGCATGTTAAATGAATGCCTGGCACTGCTGCAGGTTGTTTATCAGCAGTGGATTACCGGCAGAGAAGAATTACACCCGGAAGACAATAACCAACTATATAAATCAATCCGCCGGTTATTGTCCAAATCGCTGTCCATTTATGCATTGCTGGGCAGTTGTACCCCTTATAAATTCAGCCAGGATTTATACCGGCAATACTTTCCCGAATTGCAGGCCGAAAACAGCGCCCGGGTATACCTTAATGCCTATCAAAATCTGCTCATCAATCTTAACGGCAATGCCCAAAATACTTGGCTGGAAATGAATCATTTGTTTCTTCAGCTCGAACCGGGTGAGGATGATTGGTTGGCCGCTTATTTTATCAACGATACGCAGTTTGATGAAAATACTCTTAACCGACTGCTGGCAAAAATCGACCGGGATTTGGCGGTTCTGCCCCATAGAGCATTTACGGCGATGGAAATTTTACGTTTTTTGGCGCACAGACAAAAAATCCTTATGTCAAAAGCATTGGCCGGCAGGCTTTTACAAAATTACCTGGCCCTTTATAAATGGATTCCTGCCGCCCCATTTTTTAACCGTGATATATATACCCAATTGGCTCCATCAGCTGATTCTGACTTGCAAAACGAAGCCGAAAAACAATGGTCGACGGCCAGTAAATATACCCGGCACTCCATTCAGGATTTATATCTTAATCATCCTGACCGATTCAAGGCGGAAAATAATATTTTCCTGCAGCAAATGCTGCTGGGTTCATTTTTGGGGGTGAAGTAATTGCATCTGCCGGAACCGGATATACGTAATAACATGCTTGAATTGTCAGCTTTCCTGACTAGAATCAAAGAAGAACTGCAATTGCAAGGACAAGCTTTAAAAAGTAAAGAGCTGGAGCGCAATGAATTGGAAGACCTGATTCTCGATTTGAACAGCTATTATTATCAGAGTTTTCACGAACAATTCTTTCCGCTTTATCGGGCTGAATTGGAAGAAGATATTAAGAGGCTATATAAAATTGCCCGCGATGAAACCGCCTTGAAAGAGGACATTATAAAAAATCTGAAGCGGGCTGCACAGATGTACAACCATGTTAAAAACGGCTTAAATGTGCTTAAACAGAACCATGAGTTGGTTGACAGCCTGCGCTTCACAACCAGTCACAGTCAGGAGCAGTTGTTGCTGGAACTATTATATGCCCTTAAGGATACGCAAACAGCCATGTCTAAATGCCTGGATACGTTAAAGTCATGGCAATCGCTAAAGGCTCTGCCAGAGCTTGCAAAGTGCTGGCAGGTTTATCCGTTTCAGTCAGCTCTAAGGGGATTGTGGATGAGTTGGGATGCGGACAGCAATAGTTTTGGCAGAGATTTTAAACGCTTGCTGATAAACCTGGAACTCATTCAAAAACTCTTAGCAAAAATAACCTTCAGCGATGAAAATTCTACAGAGAACTGGGACATTTGCTTAGCTGAATTGCACAAAATTGAAAATAATTTAGCCCATAAAAAATACTCTCCGTCGCTAACTTTGTGGTACAAACAGCATATCCGTCCGCAATTCATCCTCTATGCAGAGCTTTTGGAGCTCAGCATCAAGCAGCGCGACCGTAAACGGATTCAGCTTGCGGTACGTAATTTTGAAACTTGGCTGCGCTCGCTGCTTTATTTGCTGGAAAGAGTAAGCATTCGTTCCGGTAAACCGGAGCCGCTGTTATTGGAGATGCATTTATTCAATCCCCCAGATACTTCCCTGATCGATGAAATAGCCGCTCTTTTGACTCAGGTGCAGGAAAATTTGCAGCAGTTGATCAAGCAGCATGATGAGGCGGCCCATCCCGATTTTTATATTTTCAGTGCTGCTGCCGGCAAGATTGTAAACGAAGCCTGGCCGAAATTTAAAAGTATGCTAAAAGAAACCAACCTGAACGATCCAAGTATTTTAAATAACGCCCTTGCACGTATGCAAAACCAGTTCTCTTTACTGGAAATGCAAATTGATCATCTTAACACTCGGGCGGAGGATATACAAAAGATTAAGCAGCAGTATGAACAAATGCTGGCAACCCTTGATAGCTATCAGGACCTGCTGACGGAAATGAAAAACCAATTATCCAGAACCCTGGCCCCGCGAAATGTAAGCCGCCAGTTCAAGGATATGGATTTACGGGTGGAACATGTGCCGATCAACAAAGGTGAATTATTCCCCCCGGCCTGCTATTATTTACTGAATATCAGCGAGGATCAGTCCGGGCGGGAACGTTTTATTGAGGAAGAAGACGGAGATATATTCATATTCCGGCTGGATGATTTAAAGGATAGCATCATCCCCAATATCACTCTGAGGGAGGAATAAAAATGAAAGATAATCCACCCGCAAAAAGCCATGATCCGATCGGCAGCAGTGAATTTTACTCCCATCTGTTTACTTCACTGGGTGATTTGAATAAGCTCCTGACCAACAGCGAATACCTGAAGCTGCAGCAAGAAATAGACCATCATTTATCTGCGGCTGCGGAAAATGCAAATTCAGCGGATTTTTTGCTGCCGGCAATTCGCTTTAAACTATATGCTCTGTTAGCGCTTACAAGTTGATGTTCACCGGAAACTTGATCTCGTTAGTATGTTGGCAGCTCTATCAGTACTTACACGTTGATATTTATCAGAAACCCGATCTCGTTTTGCAGTATGTTGGCAGCTCCATCGGTGCTTACATGTTGAGATTCGCCAGAAACTAACAGTGACTGCCCGGGAGCAGTCACTGTTAAATCTTTTAATTCTTATGGCCTGGCATTAATATTCAAAAGACTCCAATGGAATATCAAGAGCTGATCTGTCACCGTCCTTAATAATATCGGCTACGGCCCAAACATTAGGTACTACATTGCGGATAAAATATTTGGCCGATAAAATCTTGCCTACATAGAAATTATAATCATAATGATCCGGCCCCACTTCCTGGGCCTTCTGAGAAGCCAATAAAGCTTGATCCAAGATGCATCTGCCCGCATATAACTGAGAAGTAGCCGTCAGGATGCGGCGTGCATATAAAGGCAGCATGCTGAACTGTTTTTGGCCAAAATATCCTCCGATAGCCATTTGCAGTTGTCCGTAAGCATCCAGGGCTTGTTCCAAAATAGCGAACTCCCGGTTCAGGCTGAGATCCGTCTGCCCCATCTCACCAACCGCGGCAGCTTCCACACTGGCTTTATGGGCAGCGCAAAAGTCACGCATTTCCTGAATGAATTCAGCAAAAACAGCTCCTTTGCCCATCGTCCACTTGCGTCCGACCAAATCCATGGCCTGAATGTAATTGGTTCCCTCCCAGATGGAATAAATCTTAACATCCCGGGCAATTTGTGCTACCGGATATTCTTCACAGTAACCGTAACCTCCGTAAGCTTGAATCGCTTCGCCAATCAGCCACCAAGCTTCATCACTGGGATAGGCCTTGCAAAGCGGGGTACAGATTTCAATCAGGTTGCCGGCTTTTTTGCGCTTGTCGGGATCAGTTTCACTATGACGCACATCAAAAGCAAAATAGGTTTTGTACATCATCGCCCGCATAGCTTCAATGTGGGCTTTGCCCATGAGCAGGGTTCTTCTGATATCTTCATGCTTGATAATATTAACCCGGTCGCCCTTGGGATCAGTCATTAGACGGCCCTGAATTCTTTCCTGGCAATAATCACGGGCATTGTAAAACGCATTGGCGATACAGGCCAAGGCAGAATGACCGGTCTCCATACGGGCCCCGTTCATCATTTCAAACATTTGCGCCATACCTTCGCCGACTCCGTCATTTTCCAGCGGATTCTTTCCCAACAGCCAGCCGCGGCAGCCGCCGTTTTCGCCCATACTCAGGGAAGCAGTTACTGAACCGTACTGGCCCATCTTATGCTCAATACCAGTGGTCTGAACATCATTATCCGACAGGCTGCCATCCTCGTTAACCCAGAATTTGGGGACAATAAACAGCGATATTCCCCTGGTTCCTTTAGCAGCTCCCTCTATCTTGGCCAGATACAGGTGAATAACGTTTTCGGTAAAATCGTTGTCACCGCCGGTGATAAAAATCTTGCTGCCTTTGATTTTAAAGATGCGGGGATGATCAGTGGGATAAGCTTTGGATAAAATTTCTCCGACATCAGAGCCGGCAGTTGACTCGGTCAGACACATGGTTCCCGCCCAGGTACCATCCATCATTTTGGGCAAAAACATTTCCTTTAATTCCGGTGTCGCAAAACTCTGAATTAATTCTGCTGCACCACAGGTGAGTATGATGTAAGGCAGGAGGGTTGGATTGGCAGCCAGGAACAACTCCCAAACCGCTGATTTTAAGACATGGGGCAAGACCATAGCGTCTTCAGAGTCATCAATATTGCTGGTTCCCCACCCTTCTTCCTGCAATTTATGAAACAGCGGGCCAAATGTGGGCGGCGTAACCACTTTTCCATTTTCGTAGCGGCAGGGATTGGCATTCCCATCTTCATTGCTGGGTTCTAATAATTCCTTGGCCATTTTGAGGCAAGGATCCAGGACTGAATCAACATCCTCCTTGGAATAATAATCAGCAAAACGTGGGTAAGCAAATATTTCCTCGGTCGGAAGCCACTCTTTTAAAATAAATTTAAGATCGCGCGCATTCTTATACGCAAAATTAGCGGACACTATCATACCTCCTTAAGTATATTTCACTTTTTCCCGGCCTGTTTTATCCACGTTTTTAAGAAATACTTTATAATTTGTTGCTTTTAACACCTCCGTTTCTGAAGACATTAAAGTCCTGCAGCGCCAATAAATGTAAACCTATTTGACTTATCCATCTTTTCGCTAGTTCACATGCTAATTCCTTCTTTTCTCGTGCCAATTTTTTAATTATTCTCAATTTTTTAATTATTATATTTTCCAATAATTTATATTAATACTTTGTATGTTATGAAATTAAAATAAAGTCTTAAAAATTATGTTGTTTTTGGATGCATAGCTCCAAATAAACAATTATATAAAAAACAGGAATTTTGAAAGATTTGTTGAAATTGATAAGGATATTAGCGAAAGGAGGGAAACAAAAGCTGCAAATGATCATCAAGTGTCGGTTAAACCAAAGGTAGGAAGATTAATCAATGAATAATTACGGGGAGGAAATTATGTCAAAAGGCAACACAAGTGAAAAAGCCGGTTCTATTTCGGAAGTCAGAGTTTCAGGTCATGTGCAGAGCCTGGTTGCAAATCCCTCGCCGCTGGGCTTATTGGGTCTGGCAATGGTAACGTTGGTGGCCTCAACCCAAAAGCTGGGAATTACTGAAGGGGTGGCTTATATTATACCCTGGGCAATTTTTCTTGGCGCCGCGGCTCAATTTGTGGCTGGTCTGATGGATTACAAACATGACAACACCTTCGGAGCAACTGCTTTTTGCGGATATGGATTCTTCTGGTTTGCGGTGGCAATGACCTGGTATATGCAAGTAACCGGAACCATTGCAAAAGGAGCCGGCTTTGATCCTCATCAGCTTGGTTTCGCTTTTCTGGGTTATTTTATCTTTACCGCTTTCATGACGGTTGGTGCCATGGGGGCTAATAAAGTATTGTTCATTATCTTTTTCCTGATTGACCTGCTCTTCCTGGGCTTATTCATGAGTACCCTGGACTGGGGCGGAGAAGCCTGGCACATGCTGGCCGCTTTCTCTGAAATGGGTATCGCCATCGTGTCTTTCTACGGTTCGGCAGCCACGGTACTAAATACTCATTATGGTTTCACCGTTCTGCCGGTGGGAGCACCTTTTGGCTCCTTGGCCAAGAAAGCTGCTGCCCTTAAGAAATAATTCTGTTTAATTTAATCTCTTAAAAGAATTCACCCCGCTCTGCCTTTGGCAGAGCGGGGTTATATATTGAATAGTCCATTTTTCTGTGCAGGCGGGCAAGATGCTATTAATAGGCTGCCTTTAACCAATAATCGGCCAGTATGCTTTGCCCGTAGGTGGTGCCGGGAACTGCCCAGCGTGCATTCAACTGCAGCCAGGTGGGTGCAATTCCTTTATTGACCAGGGCAAAACGGGGATCAATCAATACTTTCCCCGCCGGCAGAGGTTTCTTGGTGGCATAGGCATAAAGATGCTGGATATGAGCCTCCACCCCGGCGGCAGGGGTAACAAACGTGGCCCCGTGCAGACCCGCTGTAAAAGTTACCTGTTCCGGGTCAGCCCCGTTCAGTGATTCCTGCCCGGTCAAGGGAGTTCCGGTGGCCCATAATCCGCAGTAGTTGTTCTGTTCCGGCGTTACCGAACCGGTAAATTGCCAGTAACCGGTTTCCTTGGCAGCCTGACAAAAAGCTATATCCCCTCTGATTCCATATTCTTTTCCGATATTTATATATAATTCTGCCAAATCCGGAATCGGTTTAAATTCCAAGCCGCTGGCTTTAGCTTTGGCAATCAGGCGCGGAGTCTCATTTTCGATCCATTTTTTCAGCTGCCCGGCACTAAGATAAGCATCACCCAATATCGTGATATCAGCGTTGTTTACGGCTGAGCCTTCCGGGAGTGTAATAACTGCATTATATTTGCTGAGCTGGGCTAAATAGGTTCTGAAAACCTCCAGTTGTGCCGCGCTGAAATCGGTCGGCGGACGGTTTAATAACTCCTCGGAATTGATGACCTTGCCGTCGATCAGTTTCAAATTGGTCTTGTATACGGCCAGATCTTTGAGCAATTGAAGGTTTTGGACTGCTTCTTCCGTTATGACCGGATCTTCCTCCGGTGGTGTTTCCTTGATTGGCGTCGGTTCTTCCTCGATGATGATCGGCACCGGCGTATATTTAATATCTACCGTCCTGGTTTCATCGATCCAGTTTACCTCGCAATCCATTGCTTCCCCCACCGCCCGCAGCGGGATCATAGTACGTCCTTTTTCACTTATGTAAGCTTTGCCTAACGCAGAAGGAATCTCCAAAATTTGACCGTCTATGATGATTTGTACATCTTCCCCCCGGGAATCAGGCCAAATATGAATACTCTGCTTTTTCCACAGGATGAACACCTGGCGGCTGTCCTCGTGCCACTCAACCTTGGCACCCATATTTTCGCTGATAATCCTGAGCGGGACATAGGTACGGTCGTTAATAATGACCGGCGGCTGGTCTTCGGAAGGGATTACAACCTGCTCCTGATTTATTTTAATAATCAAATCACTTGAGTAACTTGATTCTGCCGCCGCGGCCGGATTGACGAAAACCATTGCAATCAAAGCTACCAAACCTATTATGATAGATTTTGCGGGTAACATTCCAGGCAATTTCTATTCCCCCTAACCTTTAATTATCTTCTGCGGTTACGATATAAAATTCCCTTTAGGGTTTTAAATTTCCTGCCTTGCATACATTTCAAGACAAATTCAATGATTCTCCCGGGAAACTTTCAAAAAATAATACATATTATCGATTGATTATCTTGCATGTTTGACCACTTGAAAACGGAAATAATGATTATTTTCATGTATTTTTTTATAAAACCGGCCTGTTTACGAAGTTCTTAGTCCATATTCGTCAACAAAACCAAATAATAACGCATTTTTCAAACCATAAGCAGACAAATTTTTTATGGAAAATGTTGTAATCTATTCATACGTCCTTTAGATCAATGTCCATATTGCTTAGATTATGGGGGGTTATAATATGATTGAAGAAAAAATGAAAAACACATTTACCCGGTCATTTAAACTAGTCATCATTATGGTCATATTGACATGGCTAAATTTCTTTTATTGGTTGTTGCCATTTAAACCGGCATTCTTTTTCAATCATCCGGTTATATTCCCGGTGTTAGCGTCAATAGTTGCGGTTCTCCTGGTTTTGATTTTTTATTATCATAACCGCAACGTAATCCGGCGCCTAAACATATTAATAGAAAAAGAATGTTCGGCAGATAATTCCTGTTTGGCCAAGCATAGGTTACTTGACAACCTAGGGCATGAATTGCGTACCCCCATGATAGGGATAATGGGTTCTGCAGATCTTCTCGGACACAGTGCGCTCAGCGCTGAGCAAAGGGGTCATTTGGATACCATCAAGGAATGTGGACAAAACTTGTTAAACTTAATCGACTATATCCTCAATATACCAAAAGCAGATGCAAATAACGATTATACCCAGGCAGAATACGGTTACCAGGATCTCAATATCAGTCCGGATTATTCCGCTATGAATGATCAAAACTGTGCGTATCTCTTCAATCATTTCCTGCCGGTTAATATCCTCCTGGTAGAGGATAATGATTTAAACCAAAAGCTTATCATGCAGATGCTGAGCAGCTATGGTTTCGCTGCCGAGGCCGTCAACAATGGTCTGGAATGCCTGCAAATGCTGCAGGAGAAGGATTTCCACCTCATATTGATGGATATGCAGATGCCGGTTCTTGATGGCTACGAAACCACTCGCAAAATAAGGGCCAACAGCTACTATGATCATATCCCGATTATTGCCGTTACCGCCAATACCTTGAGCTATGATTACGAAAAATGCATGGCCTGTGGTTGTTCATCCTATTTACCGAAACCGTTTACTGCCGATGAGCTGGCAACGGAAATCAAAACCCATTTAAAAACCGATTATATAGTTAAAAGCAGCCCACCATCATCCAACGAGTTGATCAGCCAGTTGCTGCCTGAATTCATCGAAATCCTGGCGGAGATGCTTGATGATCTGCATACAGCAGTTGATCATCATGATATGCGGGCTATTCAGGAATTAAGTCACGCTATCAAGGGTACGGCCGGTATGTATGGTTTCATGCAGATATCAGAGCTTGCCGCTATGATCGAACAGGCGGGAAGAGGAAAATTCTACTCCCGAATCCCGCGGCTGATAAATCAGATGGATCAACACTATCAGCAGATCATCAACCACCCAAATGCCAATATAGTAGGCTAAACCCGTTTTTATTGTGCCGGCCGGGGCTGCAGGCTCCGGCATAGATCCTGCGGTAAAATCGTCTGGCCATGTCCGGGATAGAATTTTTTCACTCCCAAGCTATATAATTTATGCATACTTTCGGCATGTTTTTGGGCATCGTGTAAAAATGGCGGTTTACAGCCCTGTCCAAACAGAAAATACTTGCGCACCAGCAGATCACCCACAATGGCAGCATCATCATCAGGTATCACTACAGAAGATGAACCCAACGTATGACCCGGGGTAGCGATGGCATATGCGTTTACACCATAATCCCGCAGATCCAATTCCTCATCAAAAACAATATCTGCTTTTATTCCATACCTCTTTTTAACTTGCATATTATTGCCGATGGCTTTGATCATAGCAGCAAGAGCATTGACCGGATACAGGGGTGCCTGCGTCCCATTAAGGAAAAAAGGTAAATCGATGCTCTGAATAGCAATCGGTACATCCAATTGTCTTTTTAGTTCATAGGCACTACCAAAATGGTCGATATGTCCATGGGTCAAAAAGATCATGCTGACGTCTTCCTTTTTCACACCATTGGCTTGCAGAGCCTTTAAAATCCCGCCGCTAAAGCCAGGGTCACCGGTATCGACAATAACTGTTTTTGGGCCCATCAGCAAATAACTGTTGGCCACCCGCAAGGGAACCCTGACCACTTTTGTCCCGCTCATTATTACTCCTCCTGTGCTTATTCTTGAATAATTATATCACTATTAACGGATTACGAATTAAACAAAAGCATCACTCAATCTCTACAAGCAAAATGACAGATTTTGATACTTGAAAATTATTCGATTATATACGATACTGATGTTTGCTGAATATTCTGTTAATAAGGAGATTTTATATGACAACATTGCTTATAACTGACAGTACCGCCTATCTGCCTGACTTTATCGTAAAAAAATACGGGATTATAATTGTGCCGTTAAACGTACATCTGCCCCAACAGGATTTCAAGGAAGGCAAAGGTCCAAGCAACCAGGAATATTACCAATATCTAAGAAGTAACCGTGTTTTTCCGACAACTTCACAACCTTCAGCCGGTGAATTTCTGGAATGGTTCAATCAGCTTACCCCCGGCGATGAAGCGCTGGCAATTTTAATTTCTTCGCAATTGTCAGGCACGGTGCAATCAGCACAAATAGCCTGTTCTATGCTACCCGATGATCACCCGCCGGTTACAATTATCGATTCATTATCCGGGGCCATGGGGTTGGGTTTTCAGGTTATCCGCGCGGCCGAAATGTTGGCTGCAGGCAGTAACATAAGTGAAATTAAAGCGGAAATTCAATCGATGCGCCAGGCTATGGAGGTTTATTTTATGGTTGATGACCTTGAATATCTGGTCCGGGGCGGCAGGATCAGTAAACTAAGCGGTATCTTGGGAAATGTTCTTCAGTTAAAACCCATCCTGACGGTTAGAGCCGGGGAAATCGTGCTGTTTGATAAAGTTCGCACTGCGGGCAAAGCCCTTCAGCGTATTATCAATGAGCTCGAAAAGCATCGCCCTAATCTGCACAAAATTTCGGTACTGCATGTTGATGCTCTGGAAAACGCACAACAGCTGCAGGCCAGACTCCAGGCTGATTTTGCTGTCCCCGTATATCTGGTTGAAGCCGGCCCGGTAGTCGGCACACATGTAGGGCCAGGATGTCTGGCGATCATTTTCTACTAAAACGATAAGCTGTCTTAAAAGACTGAATGGGAGGTCTTGTGTTTATCCCACAATATGATAAAGGTTGCAGGAGCCAGAGTGTAATTTTCCTTTCCTGTTTTTTTATTTAATTGGCGCGATAAAAAGGAAGCTGTACCTCAAATCCTTTTTGGGGATTCAGGATAGCTTCCTTTAAACAGTTTTAAAAATAAACCTGGCTAATCTGCTTAACGATTGACTGTTGCTTTTTCTTTGAGGCCGGCATCTTCTTTTTTCGCCGCCGAATGATCCCGGCTGGTATAGTAGTTATACCAGGCAGAGGTCTGATAAAGATCCCAATTGACCGGAGGCAGGTATTGGTTTTCCAATTGCGATTCCTCATTATAAGCCTTCAACATGGCATAGGCTCTGACCCAGACACACTTTTTTTCATTGGGGAATACTTCACACCAGCCGTCGTAACTTCCTCCACAGGCACCATTACGCTGATTCTTGGGGCATTGCGACATAGGGCAGAGATAGGCCAGGTCAAGCAGGGCACAATCACCGCAATCCCTGCAGTCGTTGCCGATCACTTTAAGCCTGTGCTCAAATTTATAGCGACGGGGATTTTTGACTCCCGCATAATACTTGTGCAGCAAAGGATAAAGATTTTTATCAGGAGTAAAAAAAACTTGATGGAACAGCCGCATCATCCGGTAATTCATGCCAACCGGAAGTTCAGGCTGCAGTTTGGCGCGATCAACCGGATCTTTCGTATTCAGGCCCGTCTTTTCATCTTGGGCAAAGAAATAAAATCCGTGGGGCTGGGGATAATCAAATTCCGATATCAGCTTCATCCAGTCAGCGCTGAGTTCTTCCCCCTGGTCAATAATGTATTCGACCTGCTCATATTTAATATTGTGGCCGCCGATATCTACACCATCAAAGCCCATGCCTTTCATCAAAGCATACATTTTGGCCGCCCGCAGCAGCCTGGCGCCGACGCCTTTATCGGCTGCGTTTCTTTCCTGATCGATTTCCGCCAGAAGTTTATCCGGGACTACACAGCCCGGCAGCTGGTTGGCGTTCATCAATCTGGCCGCACCATAGGGCAAAATATAAAGATTGCCGATAACCGGCAGATCAGCATCAATCCCCCGGATAAACTGTAAAACCTCGTGGAATTTACGGGCATCAAACCCCAGTTGGGTTACGATAAAGCCTGCTCCATGGCTGATTTTCTTGCCCAGTTTTTGATATTGACTCATAAGTTCGGCTTCCGTTGCCTTAAATGGAGAAACCACACTGCCGGCAAAAAAATCACCGGGCTGATGTAAAATCGATTTATTCGCTTCCGTGATCTCCAGCCCGTTATTCATATTGGAAATGAGCTCCATAGCCTGCACCGAATCCAGATCAAACACCGGTTTAGGCCGGCCTTTAAATCCGCTGACCGGATAATCACCGGTCATGACCAAAAGGTTGCGGACGCCGGCGCGGTTCAGGGCATAAAGTTCAGATTCGATCTGATTACGGTTTTTATCTTTGCAGGTAAAGTGAACCAGCGGTTCGATCCCCAGTTTTAAAATCTCCATTCCCAGGTAAGCAGCCGACATGGCCGGTTTGCCGCCCGGATTGTCGGTAATGGAAAGAGCATCGATCCTGCCGCCCCTGGCCGCCTGCTCTGCTGCCAGGATGGCATTATCCTGTGCCTTTTCATGGGCGCCCCGGCCGGGAACCAGTTCCCAGGTTACAGAGAATTTATTTTTATCACGCAATGATGCTTTGAATTTATTGTGGCTCATTTTTTATCCCCCCTCCCAACTCTCTCCGGAAATGATACGGCCGGGTTGGACCCGACCGCTGAACTCCTTGCTATTTAGGATATTTCACCTCGGCCTTAGTACATATTTTCAATCAGTTCATCGGCAAACTTTGAACATTTTACTTCACAAGCACCTTCCATAAGTCTGGCAAAATCGTAGGTTACTACCTTGCTGGCAATGGTTTTTTCCATCGCCCTGATGATCAGATCAGCGGCCTCGTCCCACTTAAGATGTCTCAACATCATTTCTCCCGAGAGGATGACGGAAGAAGGGTTGACCTTGTCCAGGTTGGCATATTTGGGCGCCGTGCCATGGGTAGCTTCAAAAATGGCATGTCCGGTCTGGTAGTTGATGTTGGCACCGGGGGCAATGCCAATGCCACCCACTTGGGCTGCCAGGGCATCAGAAATGTAATCGCCGTTAAGATTTAAGGTAGCCACTACATCAAACTCGGAAGGACGGGTAAGAATCTGCTGCAGAAAAATATCAGCAATCGCATCCTTAATGATGATTTTCCCGGCTGCCTGCGCTTCTTTCTGGGCCTTATCCGCGGCTTCTATTCCGTCCTTGTCTTTGATATCATCATACTGGTTCCAGGTAAAGACCTTGTCACCATACTCTGTTTCAGCCACCTCATAGCCCCACTGTTTAAATCCACCTTCGGTAAACTTCATAATATTGCCTTTATGTACCAGGGTAACACTCTTTAACCCCTTGGCCAAAGCATACTCAATAGCGGCGCGAACCAGTCGTTTGCTGCCTTCTTCAGAGACCGGTTTGATGCCCAGGGCAGAAGTTTGCGGGAAACGTATTTTATCAACACCCATTTCCTCAAGCAAAAAACGCATCAGTTTATCTGCCTCCGGGCTTCCCTGCGGATACTCGATCCCGGCATAGATGTCTTCCGTATTTTCGCGGAAGATTACCATATCCACATCCTGCGGTCTTTTTACCGGTGAGGGCACGCCTTCAAACCAGCGCACCGGCCGCAGGCAGGTATACAGATCCAGCTTTTGCCGCAAAGCCACGTTTAAAGAACGAATCCCCCCGCCAATCGGTGTAGTCAAGGGGCCTTTGATGGCAATAATATATTCTTTTATAACATCCAGGGTTTCCTGGGGCAACCATTCACCAGTCAGATCAAAAGCTTTTTCGCCTGCCAGTACTTCTTTCCAGACGATTGATTTCTGTCCGTTATAGGCTTTATCAACAGCCGCATCCAGCACCCGGGAAGCAGCCGCCCAGATATCTGGCCCGGTTCCATCGCCGATTATAAAGGGGATGACAGGGTGATCCGGTACATTCAGTATCCCGTTTGCTACCGTTATTTTTTCCCCGGTGGCAGTTGTTTTGTCGGTCACGATAAGCCCTCCTGTTAATAATAATTAATCTGCTGCGAGTACTAACTCCCAGCTCATTTAGTCGAAATTAAAACCACCGTATTTTTTGAAATGTTCCACCAGACCGCCGTCATTTAATATTTTCAGCATGACCGGCGGCAGTGGGGTGATGGTAATATCAATTCCCTGGGTCAGATTGTGTAATACACCTGCACCAAGGTCAATTTCCAATTCATCCTCCGGATTGATTAAATCTGTATCACATTCAATCAGGGGCAATCCGGTATTAATACAATTACGATAAAATATCCGCGCGAAAGATTTGGCAATCACCGCGCTTATGTCTGCATTGATAATTGCCAGGGGCGCCTGCTCACGGGAAGAACCGCAGCCGAAATTGCTGCCGGCGACGATAAAATCTCCCTTGTTAAGTTTGCTGTAAAATTGCGGGTCCAGATCTTCCATAACATGTTTGGCCAGTTCTTTCATATCCAGGGTTTTAAACTTGTGGCGGCCGGAAATTATATAATCCGTATTAACGTCATTGCCAAACTTGTGTACCTTGCCGTGTAAATTCATGTTGAAGCCTCCTAGCTGTTAAATTCGCGCGGATCGCTGATCTTTCCGTATAAAACTGAAGCAGCTACCGTTGCCGGCGATGCCAGATAAATGAATGCTTTATTGTTGCCCATTCTGCCCTTGAAATTGCGGTTGGCAGTGGAAATTACATTTTCTCCGTCGGACGGGACACCATTATGGGTGCCTACACATGGTCCACAACCCGGGGTTACGACTGCGGCCCCGGCCTCAATGAATATTTCGATAAGGCCTTCGCGCATAGCCTGCAACATCACCTGACGAGATGATGGCGCAATAATCAAACGGGTACCGGGAGCCAGCTTTCTGCCCCGCAGAATTTCTGCAGCAATGCGGAAATCCTCAATGCGGCCATTGGTACAGGTACCAATAACCCCCTGCTGAACAGGTGTACCCACAACTTCGCTAATGGGTGATACATTGTCCACGGTATGCGGTTTGGCTACCTGCGGTTCCAATTTGGAAACATCATATTCCTTCACCCGGGCATACACTGCATCAGGATCGGCCTTGACTGTTTCAAAAGGTTTGTTGCTGTGTGCCTTTACCCAGGCGACTGTTTTCTCATCCGCTTCCATCAGCCCGCATTTGGCTCCCATTTCAATAGCCATGTTGCTGATGGTGAATCGACCTTCCACCGACAGGGCATCGATTGCTTGGCCGGTATATTCCGCCGCCATGTAGGTGGCGCCGTCGGCGGTCACGTCGCCAATCAGGTAAAGGATCAGATCCTTGGAATAGACCCCGGCTGGAAGTGTGCCGTTCATTATAAATTTAAAGGTTTCCGGGACTTTGAACCAGAGCTTGCCGGAACTTAAGCCTGCCGCCAGGTCGGTTGAGCCGACGCCGGTAGAGAAGACGTTGATGGCCCCATAAGTGCAGGTATGCGAATCGGCCCCGATAACCAGATTACCTGGTACGACATGCCCCTTTTCGGGTACCAGCTGGTGACAGACCCCATCGCCAATATCATAGAAATTGATCTGCTGTTCATTGGCAAATACCCTCATCTGGTGGTGCAGAGCAGATACCCCTTCCAATGGACTGGGAGCACTGTGATCAATCACCATGGCTATTTTGACCGGGTCAAAAACCCGTTTGGAATTCATTTCTTCAAATGCTCTGATGGCCAGGCCGGATGTACCATCCTGACCCATGACAAAGTCCAGATCGGCTACAACGATATCATTGGCCCGTGCATCCTGACCGCTTTTCAGAGACAGAATCTTTTCGGCAATCGTTTTCCCCACTATTTATTCCTCTCCCTCATTATATCTTCATAAATATATACTACCTCTTTATCAAAGAGCGATCTCTTTTTATCGATCGACATCTGCCGCACCCGGGCCAGAATTTCCTTGGCTTCCTCTTCCGTAAGACTGATCATGTATTCCTTGAACTTTGATTTGATTGAAGCTGTACCTGAATGTTTGCCGATAATAATCTGCCGCTCGAGTCCTACTTCTTCAGGCTTAAAAACTTCGTAGGTCAGAGGGTTTTTTAAAACCCCGTCACCATGAATACCGGACTCATGTGCAAAAATATTGGATCCCACAATCGGTTTGCTGACCGGCAATTCACGGCCGGAAGCATTGGCAACATATTGAGCAACTTCGCGGAAAATCATGGTGTTGTAATTGACATTAACATTCATCAGATATTTTAATCCCATGATAACTTCCTGTAAACATGAATTACCGGCTCTTTCTCCCAGACCATTAATGGTAACGCCTACATGATTGGCGCCGCCGTATACACCGGAAAGGGAGTTGGCCGTAGCCATGCCGAAATCATTATGGGTATGCATTTCTATATCCAATCCTACCGCATCGTGCAAAGTCTTGATATACCTAAATGTTGTCAGCGGATTTAAGGTACCGACCGTATCACAGAAACGCAGGCGATTGGCCCCCGCATGCTTGGCAATTAAGGCAAATTCAGTCAGATAGTCCAGATCGGAGCGGGAAGCATCCTCCGCATTCACTGAAACATACAGATTGTTATCTTTGGCAAACTTCACCGCATCGGACATCATCTGCAGCACTCTCTCCCGGGTGATCTGCAGTTTGTGCTGAATATGAATATCGGAAGTCGATATGGAGATGGCCACGGCATCTACTCCGCAATCAAGCGATTCCTTGATATCAGCGATTACAGCCCGGTTCCAGGCCATTATGCTGGGTTTCAGACCCATATGGGCAATTTCGGTAATGCATTTTTTCTCATCCCCGCCCATTACCGGGATGCCAACCTCGATCTGATCAATGCCAATTTCGTCTAGATATTTGGCGATCCTTATTTTTTCCTCCTTGGAAAATACTACCCCCGCAGTTTGTTCCCCATCCCGCAAGGTGGTATCGACAATGTATATTTTTGCACCGCTCTCCAGGAACCAATCCTTGTTGGCCAACGTCCAAGTCACAATATCACTCCCTATCCAAACGTTCTCTGAGCAATTTATTTACCATCTCCGGATTTGCCTGGCCGCGGGTAGCTTTCATAACCTGGCCGATAAAAAATCCGAAGGCTTTTTCTTTGCCGTTTTTATAATCCTGTAAAACTTTAGGATTATTATTAACGATTTCATCAATCAAAGGCAGCAATGCATCGGCATCTGATATTTGCACCAGGCCTTTTTCCTTGATAATTGTCTGCGGGTTCTTACCGCTGGCAAACATTTCTTCGAAAACGGTCTTGGCCATTTTTCCGCTGATGGTTCCGTCATTAAGCAAATCCAGCATTTCCGCCAGTAAGGCCGGTTTTACCAAGGCATCCTGGATTTCCATCCCATTTTGATTCAGCAACCGCATCAAATCTCCCATCATCCAGTTGGATACTGCTTTGGCATCGGGATGCAGCTTTATTGTTTCATCGAAGAATTGTAATATCTGCGGGCTTTGGGTAATTAAATCAGCATCATATGGCGACAGACCATATTGATCCATCAGCCTTTGCCCGGCCTGCTCCGGCAATTCAGGCATACTGCTTCTAATCATATCAACCCAATCCCGGCCGATACGTAGGGGCGGCAGATCCGGATCCGGGAAATAGCGGTAATCATGGGCTTCTTCTTTGGTACGCATGGAACGGGTTACGCCTTTGACCTCATCCCAGGTTCTGGTTTCCTGCACCAGTTCTTCCCCGTCTTCAATAGCTTCCATTTGTCTTTTGGCTTCATATTCAATGGCCCTTTCCAGAGCGCGGAAAGAATTCAGGTTTTTGATCTCCGCGCGGGTACCCAGTTCACGCTGTCCCCAGGGACGGACGGAAACATTGGCGTCACAGCGCAGGGAACCTTCTTCCATTTTACAGTCGGAAACACCGGCGAATAAAAGGATCGAACGCAGCTTTTCCATATAAGCCCGCGCTTGCCGGGCACTGCGCATATCCGGCTCCGATACGATCTCCAGCAAGGGAACCCCGGAACGATTGAGGTCCACCAGCGAAAAGGGGGTGGTGGTAATATCGCCCTGATGAACCAGTTTGCCGGCATCCTCTTCCAGGTGGGCTCTGGTAATTCCCACTCGGCTTTTTTCTCCGTCTACATCAATATCCAGATATCCGCCCTGGCAGATCGGCATATCATACTGGGAAATCTGATAGGCCCTGGGCAGATCCGGATAAAAATAATTCTTGCGGTCAAATTTACAAAACTCAGCGATTTCACAATGCAGAGCCAGGCCGGCTTTAATGGCGCATTCCACCGCTTTTTCATTCAGCACCGGCAGCATCCCGGGAAAACCTGAACATACCGGACATACCTGGGTGTTGGGCTCAGCACCGAAGGCGGTCGAACAGGAACAAAATATCTTGCTTTGGGTTCTCAGCTCGGCATGGACTTCCAGACCAACAACAACTTCATAATCTTTACTCAAATTATTTCACCTCCAGAGCTGGTCTAAGGCTATGGAAATCAGTATTTTGTTCAAAAGCAAAAGCAGCTTTGAACAGAGTGTTTTCTGCAAAAGCAGGACCGATCAGCTGCATCCCGATGGGCATTCCCTCGTGGAAGCCGCAAGGGATGGACATGGCCGGCAGTCCGGCCATATTGATCGGTACCGTTAATATATCATTCATGGACAGTGTCAGCGGATCGTCGATTTGTTCCCCGATCTTAAAAGCAACTGTTGGAGTTGTCGGTGATACGATCAGGTCAAAATCCGCGAATACTTTGGAAAAATCATCGGCGATCAAGCGTCTGACCTTCAAAGCTTTGAGATAATAGGCATCATAATAGCCGGAACTCAAGGCGAAACTGCCCAGCATGATGCGCCGTTTGACTTCGTCACCAAAACCTTCGGCCCGGGAGCGGGAAAACATATCAATCACATTGTCGGCTTCGAAATCACGCAGTCCGTAACGAACCCCGTCATAACAGGCCAGATTGGCACTGGCCTCGGCCGTGGACACCAGATAATATGCCGGCAGCGCATATTCGCTGTGAGGCAGGGATACTTCTTCAACGATAGCCCCCATTTCCTCGTATTTTCGCAGCGCTTTTTTAACGGTGTCCTGAATATTGGTATCGACGCCCGATTTAAAATACTCCCGCGGATAAGCGATCTTCATTCCTTTTACACTGCCGTCCAGGCTGGCAGCATAATCGGGTACCGGAAGATCGACACTGGTGGAATCAAGCGGATCCTTGCCGGAAATGATATTCATCACCAAGGCGCAGTCCCGCACATCTTTGGCAATTGTGCCCACCTGATCCAGCGAGGAGGCATACGAAACTACGCCCCAGCGCGATACCCTGCCATAGGTAGGTTTAAAACCTACTACGCCGCAGAATGCCGCTGGCTGGCGGATTGATCCGCCGGTATCGCTTCCCAAGGCAAAGGGAACTTCGTCAGCCGCAACAGCGGCAGCGGAACCTCCGGAAGATCCTCCCGGCACCCGGGTAAGATCCCAGGGATTGCAGGTGGGGAAAAACGTTGATAGTTCCGTGGAAGAACCCATGGCAAATTCATCCAAGTTGAGCTTGCCGGCCAGGATGCCTTTTTCGGCAAATAATTTGCCGGCCGCAGTGGAATCATAAATGGGTACGAAATTTTCCAGCATCCGGGATGAACAGGTTGTTTTCACTCCCCGGGTACAAAAATTATCTTTTAACCCCAGCGGGATACCCGCGATGCGTCCATATTCACCTTGCTTATCAATCTCCCGGGCTTGGGATAGAGCTTCTTCTTCCGTAAGCGTGATAAATGCCCGTACCTGCCCGTCCACTGCACGGATACGAGCAAATATGGCCCGGGTTATTTCCAGGGCTGAGGTTTCCTGGCGCCTCAGCAGTTCCTGCAATTCATGTATGGTAAGTTGATGTAATTCCAAGCTGACGTCCTCCTGTCGCATATGCTCTACATAATTTTGGGGACTTTGTATTGGCCGTCTTCGACCAGCGGAGCATTGGCCAGTATTTCTTCCCGCGGCGGGCCGGGTTGAATTTCATCCGCACGGAAGACATTATATACCGGCAGAATATGAGCCAGCGGTTCAATCCCGTTGATGGGCAATTCATTCAGTCTTTCCACATATTCAAGAATAGAATTCAATTGTTCAGCAAAAACCTGTTTTTCGGCTTCATTCAATTCCAATCTGGCCAGTTGAGCTACATGCTCGACGTCTTTTATGGTAAACGCCATCATGCCGCCTCCTTATCATAAAAACGATTAAACAATATTATACCAAAAAGCTTATCATACAAAAAATAAATTTATATGCATGGTTCAAATACTGAAATATTTACCTGCTTATTGGGAGTCAATTAGAACTTAAAGCGGCAAAAAACCGGCAATATACATAAGCAGCGGAATGAAGAAAATTCCCGGCAATAGATTGGCAACCCGGATGCGGGTTATGCCCAGCGTATTTAACCCGATTCCGGCAATCAAGATGCCGCCCAGGGCGGTTATATTATTCAGCATGGGGTCATTTATTAATGGCTGGAGAAAAGAAGCACCGAGCGAAATCGCTCCCTGATAAAGAAAAACAGGAATTGCGGAAAACAATACCCCCACCCCCATGCTGGCCGCGAATATGATGGAAAATATACCATCCAGCATGGATTTAATGATCAATATCCGGGGATTGTGGGTCAGACCATCCTCCAGAGATCCTACGATGGCCATTGCCCCCACGCAGAAGACCATCGTCGCCGTAACAAAACCTTTGACAAACTGGTCATTGCTGCCGCCGATCATGTGCTGCAGGGTTTCGCCCAATTTTTCCAGTTTGGCTTCCCACTGCCGCCATTCTCCGATGACCGCGCCCAGGGCCAGGCTTAAACCGACAATCGCCAAGCTTTCGGCTTTAAAACCGTATTGCAGGCCAATTACAAGAATGAGAATACCCAATCCATCCTGCATGGTACGGGTCATAGCAGCTGGTATGCCCCGGCGGAGAACCAGTCCAAGCAAGCCTGCACCTACGATTGCAGAGGCATTTATGATGGTCCCGGTCACAGTAAACAACTCCTGTGTTTTTCATATAAAAATGATTATACTCCAGGCCGGCGGGAAAAAGATAGTTTAAATTTACTTTTCAAAATATATAGAAAAAGTACCTGCTCCAACATGGGAACCGATAATCGGCCCTATTTCGCTTACAATCACTTCCTGTACCGCAAATCTCTCCTTAATCGTCCGGCTCAATGCTTCAGCAATTTCGGGTACTGCACTGTGATCGATGCCCACTGTCTGCCGGTTAAGATTTCTGCCCAGCTTCTCCATTATCTCAATCTGTTTGCGCTGGGCACCTTTTAAACCGCGGGCTTTATCAAACGGCATCAGAAAACCTTCATCATCCATATACAAAATCGGTTTGATATCAAATGCCTGGGCGATTTTACCTTTGGCTTTGGAAAGACGACCGCCTTTGATTAAACCATCCAGATTGCCTACCACAAAAATGCACTGGACACTCTTTCGCATCCCAGTCAGACGTTCAAGAATTGCAGCTGTACTTTCTCCCCTTGCTGCCATTCGGGCTGCCTCCACTACCATCAGTCCCATTCCCATTGAAGCCCTGAGGGAATCAAAAACATGTAGTTTGGGGTTATTCAGGGTATTCTTGACCATAACTCCGGTCTGGTAAGTACCAGAGAGGGCCGATGACATATGAATGGCGATGACTTCCGAATCGTCAGACAAAGCTTCTGAATATACCTTGGTTATATTTTCTACCGTGGGCTGACTGGTAGCAGGCAAAGTCTTGGATTCTGCCAACATTTTATAAAACTGATCAATGCGGGGCTCCCCGGGCGGGTAAACCTGATCCCCAAATCTAACCTGCAGATAGGCCAGACGAATATCGTATTTTTGCAGTATTTCCGCGGGCAGATCGCAACAGTTGTCAGAAACGATCTTAATTCCCATTCGCAGCACCCCTTAACAATTAATTTTTTTAATCACTGTTTGTTTAATTTAAAGGATGTAATAATTTTATTCATTTCATTTATTTTACTTCAAAGCAAAGAAATATTATGTCGCTTGCTCGTACTGCTGCAAAATATGCAAAAATTCCTCCTCATTTATAATCGCAATCCCAAGCTGCATGGCTTTATCGTATTTACTGCCCGGCTCATCACCCAGCAGCAAATAACTGGTTTTTTTGCTGACACTGCTGCTTATTTTGCCACCCAGGGCTTCGATTTTTTCGCTGGCTTCCTGCCGTCCCATGGTTTTTAAGGCTCCGGTCAGGACAAAGGTTTTGCCGGCCAGCGGCTGCGGGGCACCATCGATATTTTCTTCCTGCATGTTCAGCCCGGCCTGTTTTAATCTTTCCAAACCGGCCCGGTTGCGTGACTCGGCGAAGAAACTCAGTAAACTGGAGGCCATTTTCGGTCCAATCTCGGGAATATTCAACAATTGCTGTTCGCTGACCTCATAAAATTCATCCATGCTGCTGATTTCCCGGGTCAGGATGCGGGCGGTTTTGGCTCCGATATGTCTGATTCCCAGGGCAGTCAGCAAGCGATGCAGCGGCCTTTGTTTGGATGCTTCAATGGCGTTGATGATGTTCTGGGCTGATTTGTTGCCCATGCGTTCTATGGCAGCTAAATTTTGCGCATCCAGGGAATAGATGTCGGCGATTTCCCGTACCAATCCCCGCTCTACCAGTTGTTCCACCAATGCCGGTCCCATCCCTTCAATATCCATGGCGGTACGGGAAGCAAAAAAGATCAGGCTTTCTTTGAGGCGGGCCGGGCAATTGATGTTTTCACAGCGCAGGGCCACTTCACCCTCAAATCTCACTGCCTGGCTGCCGCAGGCGGGACAATTCTGCGGAGGGGTTATGATTATCTCCTCTCCGCTGCGTTTCTCTGTTACCGGCTTAATAATCTCAGGGATAATATCGCCGGCTTTATGCAGCAGAACCAGATCGCCGATGCGGATATCCTTGTCTTTAATCAGGTCGAAATTGTGCAGACTGGCACGGCCGACGGTCGTTCCGGCTAAAATGACCGGCTCCATGATAGCGGTGGGGGCAATGATTCCGGTGCGGCCGACATTTATTTCTATTTCCAGCAGACGGGTTTCTTTTTCTTCTGCCAAAAATTTATAGGCGATCGCCCAGCGCGGACTCTTGGCAGTTTGTCCCAGGCTCTGCCGGGGGGCAAACGCATTGAGTTTGATGACCGCTCCATCAATCTCATAGGGCAGGGTATGTCTCATTTCTTCAAAACGCTGGCAATAATCGTATACTTCTTCAATCTGTTCACACCAGGATGCCTCCCGATTAACCGGGAAACCCTGCGCCAATAGAAAAGCCAGCGCCTCCTGCTGGGTTTCAACAGAATGACCTTCTATATAGGTAATGTCGTAGATAAAAGCAGCCAGCGCCCTCCCGGCTGTAACCCCCGGATCCTGCTGGCGCAGCGAGCCCGCTGCCGCGTTGCGGGGGTTAGCAAAAATCCGTTCTCCGCGCTCTTCACGCTCCTGATTGAGCCGGACAAATTCATTTTTAGGCAGGTAGACTTCTCCGCGGACTTCCAGACGGGGCAGCGGTTGTTTTAGTTTGAGCGGAATACTTTTGATGGTCCTGACATTCAGGGTTACATCTTCCCCGATGGTACCGTCACCCCGGGTAGCGGCCCTGGTAAGAATCCCGTTTTCATATATCAGGGCTATGGTCAGTCCGTCAATTTTTAATTCAGCCATATAACCAGCCTGATCATAGATCTTTTTAACCCGTCGGTCAAAATCATGCAAGTCAGCCTGAGTAAAGGCATTATCCAGACTCAATAAAGGGATGCGGTGACGAACCGGCTGCAAAACCTCCAACGCTTTGCCCCCTACCCTCTGGGTCGGGGAATCCGGACTGATGAGTTCCGGATATTGCTGTTCCAGGCTTATGAGTTCCCGCATCAAGGCATCATAATCAGCATCCGCAATCAGGGGGTCATCCAGTACATAGTACTGGTATTCATGTTTGCGTATCTCTTCTCTCAAACTTTCGATCTGTGACTTAATGTCAGGCAACCTTTCTACCTCCAGTACGCAGTTTACAATATTTTTCCCTGGCAGCCACCAAGTTACCCCCTGAAAAATCAAAATACACGGTTCTGTTGAAAACCATGGAAAGCTGCCATTATCATATCATAAAAAGGACGCGCGCACACGGCAGAATAACGTATGGCTTATCCCGGCAAAATTTTTCTCGCATAATAAAAAAGGTTATAAACAGACTATGACAATGATAGCTGTTTATAACCATTACTGCGCCATAGCTATCGTTAACTTATCTTTTCCAGGGGGGCAATGTCCAGGCGCAGGGTGCGTATGCCGGCTCTTTCAAAATCAACCACCGCGATCTGCCCTTCCTGTAGTTTGAGGACAATCCCCATGCCGAACTTGCGGTGGATCACGGTGTCTCCTTCGTAGAGTACGCAGGAGGTCACTTTTTTAACATGGGGAGAAGCCAGCAATTGGGAGGGAATCTCTTTGATAAAGCGCGAAGGGGGATTGTTTCTTTCATAGCCATATAATAAGCGGGAAATGGCATTGGTGAGATAAAGTCTCTCACAGGCCCGGGTAATGCCCACGTAACACAAGCGCCGTTCTTCTTCCATGTCTTCCTCGGTTTCGGTTCGGTAGGAAGGAAATACCCCCTCCTCCATACCGGTCATGAAGACAATTGGAAATTCCAGTCCCTTGGCGCCATGATAGGTCATCATCATAACCGTATCAGCATTATCAACATCATCCGTATCCTGCACCAGGGCAATACGGGCCAGAAAATCATCCAGATCTTCAATCCCCTCTTTACTGAATTCTACCGCCAGGGAACGAAGTTCCTGCAGGTTTTCAATACGAGTCTGGGCTTCAGCGGCATTGTTTTTCTGTATATCTTCAATGTAGCCGCTCATTTCCATAACCTGATCCAAAATCTCCTTTAAAGCAACCTCTGTTTCTTTTAACGAAACAAAGTATTGGATCATGCCATAGAACTCTTCCAGCGTCACTGCCATTTTTTTACTGACTCCATTTACCCGGGAGGCATCGGCTAACACCTCCATCACCGAAATGCCTTCGCTTTGGGCAAAACCTTCAAGTTTTTCCAGGGTTTTATCTCCTATACCGCGGCGCGGGACGTTGATGATCCGCCGTAGACTGAGACGATCATTGGGATTGCAGACCAGTTTCAAATAAGCCAGAATATCTTTGATTTCCTTGCGCTCATAGAACTTGCGGGCGCCGATGATCTGGTAAGGAATGTAGCGCCGCAGCAATGCTTCTTCCAGGATGCGTGACTGGGCATGAGTTCTATAAAAGACGGC
>ERZ764778.666-NODE-666-length-39462-cov-20.633923_pt1 | contig 39462 bp, 27 predicted proteins | sample MGYA00374951_ERZ764778 | MGnify/ENA primary metagenome ERZ764778 (study PRJEB28918, sample SAMN05720193) | bioreactor metagenome | isolation source: Anaerobic biogas reactor | place: USA:Washington, USA | collected 2015-08-08 ...
TCGTACCGTTTGCCTGCCTCGTTCAGGGTCCAGTCGCGTCGGGCGATGCCGGCGTTGGGGCCGCGCCAGGAGTTGCCCGCCCAGACGACCCACATTACGATCCCTTCGACGGCCGGATGGCTGTAGGCGGTGCGGTACACCAGTTCGAGCTTGTCGGCGCAGCTTTGCTCATCGTCGTCGGCGACGTCGAACTCGCTGATCCAGATCGGCAGGTTCAGGGTGGCGACCTTGTCGAGCCGCTCCTTGAGGACGTGCGGCTTCGAGAGGATGTCCTCGGTCCAGATGTGGCCCTGGATGCCGACGCCGTGGATGGGCGCGTCCTGGTCGATCAGCCATCGCGTGTGGGCGACGTATTCGTCCGTCTGCACCTCCTTGAAATCCTGGTCGACCGAGAGGATGTTGAACTCGTTGACGAACAGCCTGGCCTCGGGGTCGAGCTCGTGCGCGCGCTGGAACATCCACGGCCAGATCGACTCGCCGAGACGGGCCTTGAAGAAGTCGCCGTGGAGCATCTCGTTGTTGACGTCCCAATGGACGAACTTGCCCCGGAAGTGGGGCACGACGCTTTCAAGACGTCGCTCGACGGCTTCTCGCAGGGCGTCGCCGGTCAGGGGCTGGACCCATTTCGTCTGCCACTTCTCGGGCTCCCAGAAAACGCAGTGGCCTCGCACCGGGATGCCGTTGGCCTGGCACCAGGCGAACATCGCATCGACGGTGGTATAGTCGGCCCGGCCGGGGCTTCGCTCGTTGGCGTACCACTTCGATTCGTTCTCGAAGACGGCCCAGTTGAAGTGGTCTTTGAAGAACTCCTGGAGCCGGGGGTTGCCCAGGATGGCGCGGCCTATGGCGGCGCCGAACGGAAAGGCCTTGCGAACCTGCCTGGCTTCAATGCGGACACCCGGGACCGGCTCACCCCGAGCGTTGACCACTTGCAGACGCACGTCCTGCTTGCGGATCTGCTCGATCCGGGCGTCGGCCTGCGTCTTCCAGTCGGCGGCTGCATTCGAAACGTTCATCGTTGCGACAATCAACGACAGGCTCACGAAGGTGGGAATCGACCGATATCGTGTCATCTTGCATGTCCTCCCTTTTCGATGAATCCGCGCCGGGCGGCCTCGGCCCGGCGTCTCGGATATGATACCGCTGGAGGTGCCCTTGGGAAACGCCAAAGTCGTTTTCGCGCGGAAAGGGTTGCATTGAAACAGCCGATATGGCACTTTAGGGCCAATGGAGGGGCGCGTCGAAATACCGCCGTCTGGAAAGGATGATTGCGATGACAGCTCGATTCGCTGGTGTGCTTGCGTTTGTGTCGATGTGCGTGTTCGTGGGAACGGTCCATGCCGCTGAGGCCGTGGCGATCGAATCGCCCGGCGGGCAGGTCCGAGTCCAGGTGCTCGTCGGCACGGACGGCCGGCTCAACTACGCCGTCCAGCGCATGAAAGGGACCAGGACCGTTCTGTTGCGCCCGTCGCCCCTTGGGATCACGGTGGACGGCGTCGATCTGGGGCAGGGCGTGACCCTGGGGGACTGCCGACGGACGACGCACGACGAGCGGTATCCCTGGCGGGGCGTCCACGCCGAGGCAGTGAATCGCTACAACGGCGCCGAGATCGACGTGACGCACGTCGCTTCGAAGACGGCCTACGTTCTTGAGGTCCGCGTCTTCGACGTTGGTCTGGGCTATCGCTACGTCGTTCCAGGGGTGGGCCGGCGGACCATCTCTGGGGAGGCCAGCGCATGGAACCTGCCGGACGATTGCCAGATATGGTACCAGACGAATGTTGCGAACTACGAAGGGTTCTATGCCAAGGCGGCCCCGTCGAAGGTCAAGGTCGATGAGCAGATCGGCTTTCCCGTCACGGTCGAATACGCCGACGGGACCTGCGGCGCGATCACCGAGGCGGGGTTGCTCGCCTACAGCGGCATGACCGTTCGCGCCACCGGCTCGACGCGGCTGCAAGGGGTCTTCGAAGACGATGCGAGCTGGCAGGAGACCGGCCCGATCCGCACGCCCTGGCGGGTGACGATGACGGGCCCCGACCTGAACGCGCTGGTCAACAGCGACATCGTGGCGAATCTGTGTCCCTCGCCGGACGCCAATCTGTTTCCGGAGGGCATCAACAGTCCATGGATCAAGCCGGGACGCGCCCTGTGGAACTGGTGGTCGGACAGCAGCGTCGAGTTCCGCTACCAAAAGGAGTGGGTGGACAAGGCGGCCGAGATGGGCTTCGAGTATTACCTGGTCGACGCCGGCTGGGAGAAGGCCTGGCAACTGCCCGGCAAGGACATGTGGGCCTGCCTCAAGGAGCTGTGCGACTACGCCGGAGGCAAGGGCGTGGGCATTCACGTCTGGAAGCACTGGGGCGGCCTGGAGCAGGCGGACGCGAGGGAGGATTTTCTCCGGCGATGCGCCCGGGAGGGGGCCGTCGGTGTGAAGATCGACTTCATGGACTCGGAGTCCCGCTCGCGGGTCGATTTCTACACCTACACGCTGGCGACGGCGGCGCGGCACAAGCTCATGGTCAACTACCACGGGGCCAACAAGCCGACCGGCGAGTCGCGGACGTTCCCGAACGAGATGACGCGCGAGGGCATCCGGGGGCTGGAGTACAACAAGTGGTCTGACCTGCCGGCGATGCACTATGCGACGCTTCCGTTCACGCGCTACCTGGCCGGACATGGCGATTTCACGCCCTGCACGTTCCACCCGGACAAGCTCAAGGGGACCACGGCGGCCCTTCAGCTCGCCTCGGCGGTGGTGTACACCTCGCCGCTGATGCACTGGGCCGACCACTGGAAGTTCTACCTCGAAAGCAACGCTCTCGATGTCATCAAGGCGATGCCGTCCACGTGGGACCAGACGATCGTACTGGGGGGCAGCGAGATCGGCCAGGTCGCGGCCTTTGCCCGGCGCAGCGGGACAAGCTGGTTCGTCGGGATCATCAACGGCGGCAAGGCCAGGACCTATCCGCTGGATCTGTCGTTCCTGGCCGACGGCACGCACGAGGCCGTTCTCGTCCGCGACATCGAGGGCGAGCCGGCTGCGATGAGCGTCGAACGCACGAAGATCAACCGAAGCCGGAAGATCGACGTGCCGATGGAGAACGGCGGGGGGTTCGTCGCCTGGCTCGTTCCGGCCAAGTGACGGCCGGATCGGATCACTTGGCGCTCTGCTGCACGGCGTAGAGGCTCTTCATCGTAGCGATGTACAGGACACCGTTGGCCGCCATCGGGCTGCCCGTCATGGGGCTGTCCAGCCGGACCGAATGGAGGACCTTCTTCTCCTTGTCGGCCGCCAGAACCCAGAAGTCACGCCGTCGCGTCCCGATGTACACCTTTCCGTCGGCCACGAGCGTCGAGGCCCAGATCTCGCCGTCGCACTTGTGTGTCCAGTGGGCCTTGCCCGTTTCGATATCGACGCAGTGCACGTTGCCGTCGCAGTCGGCGACGAAGGCCATGCCGTTCCAGATCGCGGGGGTCGAGCAGCAGTGGGTCTGCATCGGAAAGGCCCAGATGGGCCCGTCGTCGGTGGTGTCGCCCGTCCGCGTCGCATCGATGCACTGGAGCCAGGCGAGCCGCTTGCCCCACCAGATGTCGCCGCCGACGGTGACGTACAGGCGGTCGTTGTGGAAGACGGGCATGCTCTTGATGTTGCTGGGACTGACTTGGCGGTTGCCGTTGTACTGCTGGACGTTTTCCTTGGGCGCCGTCGGGTCGCAATCGAATCGCCACAGATGCTGGAGCTTCGCGATGCCGTCGGCGGGGACCGATGGCACGGGCTCAAAGGCGTAACAGACGCCGTCCCCCCCGCAGAAGAACACCCGCGTCTGGTCGTTCACCTGGCCGACCGCTGGAGACGACCACGTCGAGTGGATGATGTTCGGGCCGATGTTCTCGTCATCGCGGGCGACCAGTCGTCCGGTGGCCTTGTCGAGCACGATCAGGCTCGGGCCCTCGGGCGTGCGGACGTCCTTGTGCGTGCCGGTCAGTCCGCTGTTGGTGTTGATGTAGAGAAACTGGCCGAGGATGAGAATCGAACAATGGGCTGAATCGTGCGGAAACACGCCGATCTCGGCGGGGATGTCATAGAGCCAGATGACATCGGCGTCGGTGTTCTTCAGCGGCAGGGGGGCCTTGTCGGCCGGGACCATACGTCGGGCCTCGTCGCGATAGGGGCCGTCGTTGCCGTTGGCCAGGCCGTGCAGGTCGAGGCAGACCACCTCGTTGCGATTGGTCACCATATACGCGCGGTCGCCCTCGACGGTGGGCGGCGAACACATTCCGGCCCTGGGCCAGTCCTTGTAGATATCGTCGGAGAGCTTCGGCGCGATGAGCTGCCAGCACAAGGAGCCATCGGCCTCGTTCAGGCACAGGAGGATGCCACGATCGCCTTTGTGGTCTTCGTCGCGGGGGTTGTCGTTGTTGGTGCCGATCAGCACCTTTCCGCCGGCGATGATTGGGGTCGCATAGGTCTGGCTGCCCAGCGGGACGATCCATCTGACATTCTCGCCCGTGGCCGGATCGAAGCGTTCGGGCAGTCCCGTCTCCGGCGATACCATGTTCCGGCTGTGTTGCCGGCCCCACTGGGGCGCATCGGCGGCGCGGGCCGGCGCTGCGATGGTCCCGATCGCCAGGAGCAGAAGACCGGCGAATGCCTTCCGGCGAGCAGGAAGATCGGGTCGCTTCGGGTCGATTTGCACGGCGGTCTGTCGGTGTGGTCTTTGACGGCTCGGTCGTCGTCGCATAGAGGCCCCGGGGTATTGCCCTCAGAGAGTTTTCTGTCACATACGTGCTTGCATTGTACCGGTTCGGCCGGTTCCTCTCAAGGACGGCCTGGAAGGTGCGTCGCTCGACCTTGTGACGCCGCCGCAGGATTTTTTTCCAGCTTGTCTCTTGCGTTCGAGCGGGTCTGTGCGGTAGACTGATGCCTCAAACCGGTCTGCGGTCCTCGATTCTTGTCTCGCGGCCTCCGGATTGTGGGGTGTGGGGACATCTGGGAACGGGCAGCGCCACGAGAGAGCACGAGCCTCTATCCGCGCAGGGAGGAGGCAGGGTACAAAGCATGGATGCTTGACATGGAGGGCTCTATGAAGCTCGAGAAAAGGAAACCTTCCGGCAGGGAGAAGGACGAGGCCGCGATCGAACTGCTCAACAAGCTTCGGGAGAGGCTGTTCAGCGACAACGTTTCCACTGCTCGGCTGGCGGCGTTCAATCTGTCGTGGATGCAGGAAGACGGCTTGGACATTCTCAAGGAGGTCCTTTTCGGGAACTTCCCCAGGACGGCGAAGAAGGCGGCCGCCTACGGCCTTCGGAGCATGAAGGGCCGCATGAGGAAGATGGCGTCAGAGGTCTTGACGGCAGGGGTCAAACACACCGATCGCACCACGCGTGACGCCTGCACCAAGGCACTGTTCATCATGGCCGGTGGACAGCCTCCCAAGCCGGCCTTTCGCCCCAAGCGCAAGCCGGGCAAGGGCAGAATTCAGGAATTCCGCAAAAAAGGCGCCTCGCGGTCCCCGTCGCCCTGGAAGCGTTCCTCATCCGGCCGCCCATAGGCCGGCGATCAGCCTTTTCCCGAGAGCGAAGACGGCGCGGACACGTTTCTGGTGCGCCTCAGGCGACCTTGGCGGGTGAACATGCCTGCCGTTCGGCCATTGCCCGGGCCAGTTCACGGGTCAGTTCAGCCACCAATGCCTTGACCGGTACGATCTCATTGCATCGATAGGCATTCGTTCCGGCAAAGGCGAAGGACTCGTCCAGTTTGCCCATCGCAGCCTTCGCCAGGACCTCAGCGATGCAGTAGGGGGCCTTTCGGGGGTCGCAACTTCGCAGACACTGGCTCTTGCAGAGGAACGGCTTGGTTTCGCCCCGCTTGATGCTCTCGACGAACGCATTGTTGATGACGCGGCCCGGAAGCCCGACGGGGCTGTCGATCAGGGTGATGTCCTCGGGACCGGCGTCCAGATACGCCTGCTTGAAGTTGTCGTGGACGTCACATTCATCGGTGCAGACGAATCGCGTGGCCATCTGCACTCCGGCGGCGCCCAGACGGAGGAATCGGGCGATGTCCTGACCGTCGAAGATGCCCCCGGCAGCGATGACAGGGATGGCTGGGAAGAACGAATTGGCCACGACGACGACCTCGGTCACCGTCTGTTCGAGTGTGGGCGCCGAATCGTCGGCGAGGCTCTGCGGAGAATACCCGAGATGCCCGCCGGCCAGGACGCCCTCCACGACCACGGCATCGGGCAGCCGGTGGAAGTGGCTTTGCCAGCGTTTGCAGATGATCTGAAACGTGCGCGCCGACGAGACGATCGGGACCAGTTTCGTGGGGCTGCTGCCGACGTATTGCGGCAGGGACAGAGGCAGTCCCGCCCCAGAGACGATCATGTCCACCTGTTCTTCGGCGGCCACCTTCACAAGCGCTTCGTAGTTCGACAAGGCGACCATGATATTCACACCGATGACTCCATCGGTCAGCTGCCTGGCCTTTCGGATCTCGCTGCGGAGGATGTCCTCCCCCAGCCGATGGGATTGGGAGCCGCGAAGATCCTCGAACAGGCCCAGTCCCGCGCTGGCGATGACGCCGGCGCAGCCGGCGTTGGCGACGGCGGCGGCAAGGCCGGCCCCCGAGACCCTTACGCCCATCCCACCCTGTATGATGGGCAGGCGGATTTCCAGGTTCCCCATTTTCAGGGCCGGTATATGATGATCCTGGCACATGATGTACCCCATTCAAAGAAAGCCGTTGGTGCGAAAGCCACGCCGGGAGTGACCGAACACGTACTCGGTCCCACAAAGGGAGTGTTCGGAAGATGTACCAAGAGGGGCGATCGAGAGGAATCGGATGCGAGATGTTCAGTCGGCGCCGAAAGCTCTAACCCATGAGGGTACAAAAACAGATACACGCCTTCATTTCGCAACCACTATATCATGCACGTTCCTTCTGCGTCAAGGATTCCTGCCGATTCCTCTGCTCAACCCTTGGGCTCAGAGCGGACCAATCACGGCGAATCCCTTGATGTAGTATCGGCCGGAAAGAGCGGAACTCTGGTGGCGAAAAGGCGCAAACGGAAGTTAATTCTCGTCTCGGACCCTTCCGTTGGGCATGGAGAACGGCGCGTTCCGGTCCCCGGCGGCCGAAAACGGGTCCAAGAGATCAATCGCTGGTGTCCAGGATGCTCATGAAGGCTTTCTGGGGGATCTGGACCGATCCGATGCTCTTCATGCGTCGCTTGCCTTCTTTCTGCTTCTTGAGCACCTTCATCTTCCGGGTTACGTCGCCACCGTAGAGCTTGGCGGTCACATCCTTGCGGTAGGCCTTGACGGTCTCTCGTGCGATGATCTTGCCGCCGATGGCGACCTGGAGCGGAACCTCGAACTGGTGTCTGGGGATGGCCTTTTTGAGTTTGAGGATCAGCTTGCGTCCCCTCTGCTCGGCGTTGTCGCGGTGGACGATGATCGACAGGGCGTCGACGGGCTGGCCGTTGACGAGGATGTCGATCCTGACCAGATTCGTCGCCTCGAAATCGGTCAGTTCGTAATCCATGGTCGCATAGCCCCGGCTGATTCCTTTGATCTGGTCGTAGAAATCGTAGACGATCTCGGCCAGGGGGGCCCGGTATTCCATCATCACGCGGGTCGGGTTGAGGTAGTCGGTCTTGACGAGCTTGCAGCGCCGTGCCTCGGCCAGTTTCATGATCCCGCCGATCGACTCGGTGCTGGTGATGATCTCCAGCCGAACGAACGGTTCTCGTAGCTCCTGGATATGCGTTCGATCCGGCAGTTCGCTGGGCGAGCCGATGCGGCGCACCTGCCCATCGCTCATGACGACCTCGTAGCTGACGGTCGGCGCGGTTTGGACGATGTCGATGTCGTTTTCGCGTTCGAGGCGTTCCTGGATGATCTCCATGTGGAGCAGGCCGAGAAAGCCGCAGCGAAAGCCGAAACCGAGGGCCGGGGAGTTCTGGGGGACGAATGTGAAACTGGCATCGTTGAGCGTCAGTTTCTCGAAGGCGGCCCGGAGCTTCGAGTATTCGGTGTTGTCGCCCGGATAGAAGTCGGAGAAGACCATCTGCATGGGCGGCTGATAGCTTTTCAGCGGGTCCGGGGCCGGGTTGGCGTCGTCGGTGACCGTGTCGCCGACGTGCACGTCGGCCAGATCGCGAATGTTCGCGACGATGTAGCCGACCTCGCCGGTGCCAAGCTCCTCGACGGGCGTCATGGCCGGTCGGAACTTGCCCAGCTCCGTAACCAGGTAACTGCGGCCCGTGTGCATCAGCCGCATCTTCTGACGCACACGCAGCTTGCCGCTGAAGACCCGCACGTAGCAGATGACGCCCCGGTAGGGGTCCGAGTGGCTGTCGAAGACCAGGGCCCGTGTCGGTTCGCTGCCGCGCTCGGCGGGGGCCGGCAGCAACTCGCAGATCGCATCGAGCAGTTCCCGGACGCCCTTGCCCGTCTTGGCGCTGATCGCAAAGCACTCGTTCTTGCGGATTCCGAGCACGTGTTCGATTTCCTCGGCCACGACGTCCGGCTGTGCGGCCGGCAGGTCTACCTTGTTGATGACGCCCATGATCTCGACCCCCGTTTCCACCGCCAGATAGGCGTTGGCGACGGTCTGGGCCTCGACCCCCTGGCTGGCGTCGACCACCAGCAGGGCCCCCTCGCAGGCGGCCAGGGCGCGGGAAACCTCGTAGTGGAAGTCCACGTGCCCTGGCGTGTCGATCAGGTTGAGCATGTACGTGTGGCCTTCGTACTCGTAGTGCATCGTCACCGCCGAGGCCTTGATGGTGATGCCCCGTTCCCGCTCGATGTCCATGTCGTCGAGGAGCTGCTCTTTGGCCTCGCGGGCGGTGATCGTCCCGGTCAGTTCGAGCATCCGGTCGGCCAGCGTGCTCTTGCCGTGATCGATGTGGGCGACGATCGAGAAGTTGCGTATGTACTTCGTGTCCAAGCTGCGTTCCTCAAAGCGATGAAAAATCACACAAAACCGAATCGGCGACGGCCAGGGCCCTTCGCGCCAGGCGCACCTGGCCCGCACCGGCTTCTATGAGCCCTTCCCGTTCGTGCCGACGCAGCGGCGTGGCGAAGACTTTTCGGAAATCCGCCCCGGTCCTGCGCTGGAAGTCAGCCAGATTGACGCCTCTGCGGGTCCGCAGGTTCAGGACGGCCGTTTCGCAGATACAATCGTCGCGGTCCGGCTGCTGCCGCTGTTCGGTCGCCGGCCGGCCGGCTTCTATGCGGCTGATATACGCGTCGATATCGGCCACGTTCGCGGTTCGTTCACCGCGCCAGTACGAGGCCGCCGATGGGCCGATGCCGATGTATGGTCGGTTCTCCCAACATCCCATGTTGTGACGGCACTCGAATCCTTCTCGTGCGAAGTTGGAGATCTCATATTGCACGAACCCCGCCGCCGCCAGCAGGTCGATGGCCAGTTCGTACATTGCCCGGTCCGTGTCCTCCTCGATGCTGTCGATTCGACCAAGTCGGCGGGCTTCGTACAGAGGCGTTCCCGGCTCGAAGCTCAGGCTGTACGCCGAGATATGCTGCATCCCCAGCGAGATCGCCGACTCCAACGATCGCTGCCATGAATCGAGCGTCGAGCCCGGAACGGCGAAGATCAGATCGATCCCCACGTTCGTGAATCCCAGATCCTGGGCCTGGCGGACCGATCGCACCGCCTCATCGGCGCTGTGCCGACGGCCGAGCAGCTCCAGTTCGCTTCTGTGGAAGGACTGCACGCCGAACGAGAGCCGATTGACGCCGCAGCAAGCCAGCATCGACAGCATCTCGATGTTGGCCTGTCCCGGATTGCACTCGACTGTGAATTCCTCTGCGTTGGGCCAGGTCGACGCGACGGTCTCGACGAGCCGGGCCAGTTGGTCCGCCGGCAGGCTGGTCGGGCTGCCGCCGCCGATGTAGATCGTCCGCACCGCCGGGACCGCCTGATAGCGTTGGGCCTCCTCCAGCAACGCCGACACGAGCCGAGGCATGTCCCGCCCGGCTGTCGGCTGCGAATAGAACGCGCAGTATCCGCACTTGCTCGCGCAGAACGGTACGTGCAGATAAAGGCCGGGGGCCTCGTCGTCGGATGGTGCCGAATGCGAACTCACGGGCGGTCAACTCTGAGAGCTCATGCTCTCCAGGAATTCCTCGTTGGTCGGATATCTCTTGAGTAGCTTGAACAGGGCCTCCATCGCGTCGCGAGGGCCGTAGTTCGCCAGCACGCGTCGCAGCGTAATCAGGCCCTGGCTGCGATTGTCGTCGTACAGCTTGGTCTCCTTGCGCGTTCCGCTGGCCGGTATGTCGATCGCCGGATAGACCCTTGCCTCGGCCAGCGTCCGATCCAGCACGACCTCGCTGTTGCCCGTGCCTTTGAACTCCTCGAAGATCAACTGGTCCATGCGCGAACCCGTATTGGTCAGGCAGGTGGCGATGATCGTGATAGATCCGCCGTTCTCGACGTTGCGGGCCAGGCCGAAGAGACGGCGCGGCACCTCCAGGATGCCTGCCTCCAGGCCGCCGCTCATCGTGTGGCCGCGCGGGGCGCCTCGCCGGCGGGTCCGGTTGTTGAATGCCCGACCCATTCGTGTCAGGCTGTCGATCAACAGGACGATCTCGCGGCCGCACTCCAGTTCCGTCTGGACGTGGGCCAGCATCAGTTCGGCCAGCTCGGTGTGCTCGTCGGCACTGTGATCGCTCGTGCTCGAGACCACCTCGGCCCCCTCCACGGCCCGGCGGAAGTGAGTGACTTCCTCCGGACGCTCGTCCAGCAGCAGGACAATGACGCGGCTCTGGGGCGAGCACTGGCGAATCGCCAGGACCATCTGTTCGAGCAGAACGGTCTTGCCCGCCTTCGGGGGCGAGACGATCAACTGTCGCGTTCCTTTGCCGATGGGGGCGATCAGATCGACGATCCGCATGCTCACTTGGCCGCAACTGCCCAGATCGAACCGTTCGTGCGGATCGATGGCGGTCAGGTCTGCGAAGTGGGGGCGTTTGCGGAAGGCGTCGGGGGCCAGGCCGCCGATCATCTCGACAGTCGTCAGGCTGGGTTTGCCCTTCTTCCGCTCGATCTGGCCGGTGACGGCGGCGCCCTCGACCAAAGGAGCGCGTTTTGCCACCTCCGGATGGACCGTCAACTCCACTGGTCCAGGGCGGAACGACCGTTCGGCCGTTCGCACGACAAACTGCCGCTTGCCAACGTGCTTCAATACTCCAGTTACTGTCTCGGCCATCAAAACCTTCCAAGGGAAATATCGCTGAAAACGGGTGATCGAGCGAAACGAGCGTATCATAGCACATTCGTCCGCCTTGGCAAAGGGTACCTTTTGATGAATCCGCTGCATCATTTTTCTGCGTGCGGGCCTGCCCCGGGCGCGGCCCGGTCGGGCCCGGCTCGATCTTATTCGACAGATTGTCGGTCCTGGCGTCGAGGAAACACTTGACGCGGCGGCCGAAGGACCTATAATCAGCCGGTGGAACCAGGGAAGCAAGGGCATGTAGGTTCTTGCGGGGTTCCGTAAGCGTTCATCGTTCATGACTGCAATGGAGGAGGCATAAGATGAACCCGGCCGTTCTTTTCTTGTTGTGCAGCACATCTCTGATTACATCCGCATCCCACGGTCCGAATAGCGCGGCGCCCGGGCCATCGAGACCTACGGTGTCGATCCGCCTCGATGTCAACGCCCCGGAGCCACTGGCCGAAGCGATTCGCCAGCACGTGGCCGAGGCCTTCGGGCCCTATGAGGGTGTCCGGCTGGTCGAGCAGAACCCGCAGTGGACGATCAAGATTGTGACCCAGTCGCTTCTGGACGACGAGGGCAACATGACCGCGATCGGTCTGTCGGTGGTCGTATTGGAGCATGGGCCGCAGATGAACATGCTTACGACGCTGGCTCAGGCGTGGCGTTACATCATCAACGCCGGTCTTCTCCAGCGGGATCAACCCCTGGAGGTGGGAATGAGGCAGTTGATGGCGATGATCGAGCAACTGCCCAAGACCGATGAGTTGACGGTCCTGTCGCGCCACCTGATGTGTGTGATCGCCACCGAGAAGCTGGGCGACGCCTGTCGCGACATCGCAGCCGACTTTAACGCCCAGGTCCTTGGGCCGAAGGTCGGGTCGCGCGACGGCGGCGCAACGCATCGTGCCGGCTGATTGCGAGTTGTCGCCGTTGCCAGTGCGAGTGTGACGTCGCGCCCGCTCTGCGGCTGTCGATGGGCTGGATTCTCCAGTATGACGCCTCGTTCCGTTTGCAGCCTCTCCGTGTCTTGCGGATCACCCGGTTTACAATACGTACTTTCCACAATTGACAAACTCCGGGATCTTGGTATAAGGGACACCACGAGAAGGGTCGTACCGAACCATGCATCAGAAAAGTGCTGCACCTCTTTGCCGGATGTCGCGTTTCGACGGTGAGGGCGGGTGTGCCAGGGAGGTAGTGCAAAGTGCGGTAAGGAGGGTGCGACCGTGGAGACGCTATGGAGAGCGTTGAGAATCGTCTTGCCGGTTCTCGTGGGGTTCTGTCAGGTCCAGAGCATCTCGGCCCAGACCGATTCGGCCGGCCGTAAGGTGCTTATCGGGTTTCATCCTGCTGTCGGATCCAATCGTCCCCAAACCCTCACCGAGGTCATTCGCGGTGCGGGTGGGCAGGTCGATCACTCTTACCATCTGCTCCCGATCGTTCTGGCGACGATGAGCGATGAGACGCTCGAGAGCATCAGAAGCCGTCCCGAGGTTGCGTACGTCGAGCGCGATCGACGCGTCCATGCGACCGCGCAGGATACCCCCTGGAATATCGAGCGGATCGGCGCCGATCGGGTCTGGACCGTTGAGTACGGCAACACCTCTGGCGCTGGCGTCGATGTGGCCATTCTGGATACAGGGATTGACGCGGATCACCCGGATCTGTCGGTCGTCGGCGGTGTCAACTGCACCGGCAACATCCTCAAAGACGGCAGCACGAGGCGCGCCGATTGGACCGACAAGGAAGGGCACGGCACGCATTGCGCCGGGATTGTGGCGGCCCTGAACAACGGCGTCGGGGTCGTCGGCGTCGCGCCCCAGGCTCGGCTCTGGGCGGTGAAGGTGCTTGCCGACGACAGGAGTGGGTACGTCAGCGACGTGATTCAGGGGCTCGAGTGGTGTGTGGACCACGGAATCGATATTGTGTCGATGAGTTTCGCGGGGGAGTTCAGTCAGGCCCTCGGCGAGGCATGTGACGCCGCCTGTGAGGCGGGCCTGCTTCTTGTCGCCGCTTCGGGCAACGATGGGATCGCCGTCGGCTATCCGGCGGCCTATGACTCGGTGATGGCGGTCTCTGCCGTTGATGCGGCGGACCGCCTGGCGGCGTTTTCCAGTGTGGGGCCCGCCGTCGAGTTGACCGCGCCCGGCGTGGACATCCGATCCACCTACTGCGACGGTGCCTATGCCAATTACAGCGGCACGTCGATGGCCTGTCCACACGTGGCCGGCGTCGCTGCTTTGGTCTGGGCGTCTCCATCGCTCGGGATTCACAGTGCTGCGGGCGTGCGGGCTCGATTGCGGGCGACGGCTGAGAAGCTGCCCTCATTGTCAGCGGCGCAGGTCGGTTCCGGCCTCGTTCATGCCGAGAAGGCCGCACTGCCGCCGGCGGTGGTGGACCTGGCTGTCGCAGAGATCCGCCTGACCGATCCCGTCATGCAGGGCGACTCCATCGACGTGACGGCGACGATCGAAAACGTCGGCAACCGAAGTTGTGCGGCCGGCGTGAGCGTGACCTTGGCCCGCAAGGGCGCCAGTGACGCGATCGGGACCCGGAAGACCACCCAGACACTGAGCCCGGGCGCCTCTATGACGTTGACCTACACCTGGGATACGACCGACGTTCCCGCGGGCGTGCAGACGCTCACCGTCCAGCACGACATGACCGATGACGACGCGACGAACGACCGCAAGAGCGTCTCGGTGACGGTTCGCGTGCCCATCTTCGACATTGCCGTCACCTCGGTCAACGGTCCTCCCAGCGTCACGAAAGGCGATTCGGCGCAGATCATCGTGGCCGTGGAGAACGTCGGCGACGAGGACGTTGTCGAGGATATCGCCGTGTCGCTGACGTCAGACGGCGCAACAACCTCCGATAAAGGCGATGACGTCGTCATTGGGACACAGATCATCCGCGGCGGTTTGTCGGCCGGGCAGAGCGTGAACCTCACGTATATGTGGGACACGCGAGGCGTTGGCGCCGGCACGCATACGCTCACCGCCAGCCATGACAGGGCCGACGAGTATTCGGACAACGATTCCGACGGGATGACCGTGACTGTTGCCGATGCGGCGTCCCCCAGAATGACCATTGTCTCGGTCATGCCCCGGATAATCCGGTTGGGAATGCCCGGCTCGATCGTCATTCGAGGGGCCGGCTTCGCTGACGGCGCCAAGGTGTGTTTCGAGCGGGGCGAAGGTCCGCCCCCGACGGCCACGAGCACTCGGGTCATCAGTCCGAATTCGATGATGGCCCGCGTGACGATCGCCGACGACATGGTGTCGATCCCGGCGGTGTGGGATGTCCGCGTGACCAATCCCGATGGGTCTTCGGCCGTACTTCGCGAAGGTCTTGCTGTGCAGCCGTAGCTGGGACGCAGGCGAACGGAGTTCCAAGCCGGCATGGCTTTGACATGTAACCGATCCGGATCGCGATTCGGATCGATCCAACGAACCAAGGATGGGTGGCGGCAATCGGTACGTCCACGGATGGACGGGGCACTGCCTGGGGCAGCAACCCGGCGGAACGGCCACGGGGTTGTACTGGCCTGGGCAGTGCCCTCCCGATGAGGCGTGTGCCGCTGCCGATGTTCATCTCTACGGGTCCTGCGATGCGGGGATCCGCCAAGGAGGGGTGATGGCAATGAGACTGTTGCGATTTCTCGTCGCTCTGTGGCACGGCTGGCATGCCCTTTGGCAGTTGAACTGGGACCGAACGGCGGCGTTGGATTTTCACAAGTGGGAAAGCAAGATCGAGATTCGCCAACGCCTGTCGGGCCGCCATCTCTGAGCCCCGGGCAATCTGTTTGGTCTGCGGCACGGCTTCGACCGTTCCGTTGCGCGATAGAGCTTTGACAGTCTTCTGCACGCCGCCTATGATGGCTGCCGACATACGCACGGTTGCGCAAGGCGACCGGATTGTCGGAACATCAGACGCACTCGACGGGAGACGGCTGTCATGGAGCAGAACGAATTGGATCGCAACCGCATCCCCGCACGGCCGGACCATAGCCGGGGCTTGATTCTGTTGCTGCTGGCGCTGCTTGTGGTGCTGCTCTTCTGGCAGATCAGACCCTGGCTGTTCGGCGTGCACGACCGCAGCGCCACCCCACGCGCCGTCACGCCGCGAGGCGACCTGGCCGAGGATGAGAAGAGCACCATCGAGCTGTTTCGACAGGCCTCGCCGTCGGTGGTGTTCATCACCAGTAAGGCCGTTCGACAGAACCTGTTCAGTCTGTACGCCACCGAAGTGCCGCAGGGGACGGGCTCGGGCTTCGTCTGGGATGCAAACGGATACATCGTGACGAATTTTCACGTGATCAAGGATGCCCAGGCGGCCGACGTTACCCTGGCGGACCATTCGACGTGGCCGGCTCGGCTCGTCGGGGCCGAGCCCGACAAGGACCTGGCGGTTCTGAAGATCGACACGCAGGGCCGCGCTCTGCCCGCCATTGCGGTCGGCACTTCGAGCGACCTCGAGGTCGGACAGAAGGTGTTCGCCATCGGCAATCCCTTCGGCTTCGACCAGACGTTGACCACCGGCGTGATCAGCGGTCTGGGCCGTGTGATCCAGTCGCTGACGGGTCGTCCCATCGAGGGGGCGATTCAGACCGATGCCGCCATCAATCCGGGCAACTCCGGCGGGCCGCTGCTGGACAGCGCCGGGCGGCTGATCGGGATCAACACGGCGATCGTCAGTCCCTCCGGGGCGTACGCCGGGATCGGTTTCGCCGTGCCGGTCGATGTGGTCAACCGTCTGGTTCCACAGATCATTCGCTATGGCCGTCCGCCGAGAGCCGGTCTTGGCGTGGTCTTGTTCGAGGACTACATCGTGCGGCGCCTTGGCATGGAAGGCGTGCTTATCCGCGAGGTGAGGTCCGGCAGTGCTGCCGAGAAGGCGGGCCTGCGATCGGCGGGGTATGACGCCCGCGGCCGAATGGTGGGCGACTTGATCGTCGCCGTGGACGGACAGCCGGTGCGCACCAGCCGCGATCTGTACCGTTTTCTTGACGTGCGCGAGGTCGGAGATCGGGTGGTGCTGAGCGTGTGGCGCCCGGAAGGGAAGGTCGATATCGAATTGACGCTGCAATCGCTATGAAGTTCTCGCACTCCAACACGGCCGAACGTACGTCAGAAGCGACCTTCATCGACGTGCACTGTCACTGCCTGCCCGGTCTGGACGATGGTCCGCCCGATGTGCCGGCGGCCCTGACGCTGTGTCGTGCCCTGGCGGCCGACCGCATCGCCACCGTCGTGGCCACGCCGCACCAGCTCGGACGTTACGATGGACGCTACGACGCCAAGGCGATTCGGCAGGCGGTCGCGCAGCTCAACGAGTTGCTGGCCGGGGCCCGGATTCCTCTGAAGGTCCTGCCGGGGGCCGACATTCGGATCGACGAGCGAATCGAGGAGTTGGTGCGATCCGATGAGATCGTCACCGTGGCCGATGGGGGGCGGTACCTGTTGCTCGAACTGCCGCACGAGGTCTTCATCGATCCGGAGATGCTGCTGGCAAGGCTGGCGGAAGGGGGGCTCTGCGGCGTGATCACGCACCCGGAACGTCACACGTTCCTGGCCGAACGCCCGCAGTACGTCCGTCGGTGGGTTTCCTATCGGCCCTGCCTTCAGATTACCGCCGGCAGCTTCCTCGGCGGTTTCGGCCGGCGAAGTCAGGAGGCGGCCTGGGCGTTTCTCAAGGAGCCCCTTCCCCTGGCGATCGCCACGGACGCCCACGACACCGCGGGACGGGCGCCCTGCATGAGCCAGGCGTATCAACTGATCAGCCGGCATGTCGGACGCGATGAGGCCGACATTCTCTGCGTGGAAAATCCTCGAAGACTCGTGACGGGCGAGAGTCTCGTGATGCTGAACCTTGAGGCGGATCGGTGGACGGGCAGATGAGGCGTTGGGTCGTCGAACCGAGATGCCGTCCGACGAGAGCGATTTTTCTTGCGCTCCGGGCAACGGAAATGCGAATTTTGACGTCACGCGTGCCGATATAGGATGTGGACACGCCAAAGGGGCCCGAGCGTCGGGCGCCGGCGGTCGGAGAAGTCTCTTTGTGATGGCGAGGTCGTTGTGGCAAAACGCAGGAGTGCAAATCCGAAAAGCGACGGAGCATCCGTCTACGTGGGCATCGTCGGTTTGGGCTACGTCGGACTGCCGCTGGCACGCGAGTTCTGCAAGGGCGGGGCGAAGGTGCTGGGCTTCGACGTCAATTCCAAGGCGGTCGCGACGATCAATCGGGGCCGTAGTCCGATAAAGCACATCCCTCACGCCACCATGTCCGAGATGATCCGGTCGGGCCAGTTTGAGGCCACCGAGGACATGCGTCAATTGTCGAAGCCGGACGCGATTCTGATCTGCGTGCCCACGCCTCTGACCAAGAACCGCGAACCCGATCTTCAGTACGTCGAGACCACCTGTCACACGATTGCCAGATACCTCCGCAAGGGCCAGCTCGTAGTCCTGGAGAGCACGACGTACCCCGGCACGACCCGCGAGGTCATGCTGCCGATCCTCGAACAGTCGGGGCTCAAGGTCGAGAAGGACTTCTTCCTGGCCTATTCCCCGGAGCGTGAGGACCCGGGCAACAAGAGCTTCCGGACGTCTACGATCCCCAAGGTGATCGGCGGCTACGGCAAGGAGAGCCTGCGCCGGGCGCTGCAGGTGTACCGCTGTGCGATCGAGACGCTGGTTCCCGTGGACAATTGCGAAGTGGCCGAGGCGGCTAAGATTCTCGAAAACACCTATCGCTGCATCAACATCGCGCTGGTCAACGAGCTGAAGATGCTCTTCGACCGCATGGGCATCGACGTCTGGGAGGTCATCCGGGCCGCCGGCACGAAGCCGTTCGGATTCAGTGCGTTCTATCCGGGTCCCGGCCTGGGCGGCCACTGCATCCCGATCGATCCGTTCTATCTGACGTGGAAGGCGCGCCAGTACGCGATGCCGACGCGTTTCATCGAGTTGGCCGGCGAGATCAATACGAGCATGCCCGAGTACGTCATTCAGCGGACGGCCGACGCCCTCAACGAGCATCGCAAGAGCCTCAAGGGCTCGCGTGTCCTGGTGCTCGGCCTGGCCTACAAGCCGGACATCGACGATGTGCGCGAGTCGCCGTCGCTGGAACTGATCGAGATGCTCAAGGAAAAGGGCGCCAAGGTCGATTACAACGACCCCTACATTCCGCAAACGCACAAGCAGCGCGAATACGACCTTCGGATGAAGAGCAAGCCGCTGACGGCCAAGACCCTTGCCAGCTACGACGCTGTGCTGATCGCCACCAACCACAGCGATTACGACTACGCCTGGATCGTCAAGCACGCCCGGCTGGTCGTGGACACCCGCAATGCCACCGCATCGGTTCGCAGCGGGCGCAGCAAGATCGTCAAGGCGTAGGCCGGCTTTCTCTTAGCGCAGTCCGACGCGCGGTATGTAGAAGACGCCCGGTCCGACGCCGGGCTCGTACGGTTCGTTGGTCTCGGGTTGTTTGATCACGTGCATGGCCTGCGTGTCGGCGGGCCGGTAAGACTCGACGCGTCCGTCCACGTGTCCGGCGCGAAGCCGGATCTCCAGGCCTGCCAGTTCCTCCGCCGTGCCATTGCCGGGTTTCGACCAGAAAGCTGACGAGATCGGCGTTCCATCGACGACCTGTGCCTCGCGGAATGGTTCGCAGCTTCCGTAGGTCAGAGGACTGCGCCAGTGGTCGTAGCCGAGATAGTCGCTGACGACTACGGTGCCTTCTCGATACCCGCGAGCCGGACCGCTTGGACCCCGGAACAGCCTGCTGTCGGCGCCGAGATATCCTACGTAGTTCCAATAGAGGCAGTAGGTGCCGAACAGGGCGTCCGGTACGGCAGGCGTCTCGGGATGGTCCCAGTCATCGCCGGCGTCCCACGATTCCTCGAGATACCGGTACTTCAGCGGGGCGTTGGGACAGAACATCACGTCAGCGTCGTTGATGTAGGCCCGCAGATAGGCGCTGACTGAGCGTCGCACGCCGGGGGCCCGTTCGAGATATCCGGTCAGCATGTTCGGCGCCTGCCAGTTCCAACTGTCTTCCATGCCGATGGTCGCGACCGACGGCGGATATCGTTCGTCATTGTCGGACGCGAAGACGTCGACGGAGGCCGTGATCTCTCGAAGCCGTCGCATCCCGACGATGGACCGGGCCTGCCGGCGGGCTTTCCCCAACGCCGGCAGCAGAAGGGCCATGAGCATGGAAACGATACCCACGACGACGAGCAGCTCGATCAGCGTCAGTCCTCGCTCGCCACCTCGGCGCAAACCCAACGCGCACCTGGGTACTCCATCGCAACAAGCTCGCAACGTCGCACGCATCGCGGGTCTCGCACTTCAACCGTTCCCGTTTCGTCGATCCCATCCTATGGTGATCGTGGATACAGGTCAACACCGAATCCACAGAATCCCACGCACGCCGTCGGACTCAAACGCAAGAGCCCAATTGCGGTCGGACTGCCGCAATTGGGCCCCCCGCGATGCCGTTGCGTTCGCTCCCGCCGCCTCCGAACGCCGGCGTCTTCACATGACGTTCCCGTCGCTATCTTACCGCTAGCGCCATGACCCAGTCGGACCAATTTGTCATGTGGTTGGCCTGATCGCGTGCCCGCACGCGGAACGAAAGCCCCTGATTGCTGCGTCCGACCAGAACCCTGTAGCTGCGCGATGTCTGCCAGCCGCTGTCGGCGCCGTTGGGCGCGAGATCTGTATGCGTGCTGCAATCAAAGAAGTACTCTACCGGGCCGTACGGTGAAACCACCTCCGCGGCCGTCATCTCGACGTAGTAGTCGAACGCGCCGGCGCCGCCATGGACCTCGTGCGGCTCGCCGTCGATGTCCCATCGGGGCGGATTCGGCTGAAGCGGATTCGGGCCGGTCGCGGCCTCGCTGACCATTGGCAGTTCATCCAGCCACTGGTCGAGGACGACGGTCAGGTCCGTGAAGTCGACTCGCCCATCGCGGTTGAGATCGCCCGCCAGAGGCCATTCGCTCATGCTGGCCTGCGGCGTTCCCCCGAAGGCGCCCATGTTGATCCGGCCGCCGTTGGGCATCCGCTCGGCGCCCGGGGCAAGCCAGGGAATGCCCGCGTCGATGCACGGACTGGTCTTGGCGTCGAAGGACCACAGTCCGTACGCCTGAACGAAGCGTCCTTTTTCCGAGAGCAGGTGGTAGTCGCCGTTCTCGGGATCGGCGAACAGAGGATCCTGGCGGATATTGCCCGTGCCTTCCGCTCCCTGCCGGACGCAACTGTACGTTGCGGTGCATCCGAAGAGGTCGCCGTTGATGTTGTCCCAGAGGATGCAGTTGCTGATGTCGGGATTGCCTCCGGCGTACGCGGCGACCCCGAATTCGTTGCCGGCGACCGTCACGTTCCGGATGGTGGGCGAGGCGCCCGCGATGAAGATGCCGACGTTGCTGTTGCGAATGACGATGTTCTTCAGGACGCTCGTGCTGCGTTCGGCGGTGTAGAACGACACGGCGTAGCCGCCGGGCGCTTCAAGGATCGCGCCGCCGTAGTCCCCCGAGACGGTGATCGCCTTGCCCGCGAAGTTGATTTGCTCGGCATAGGCACCGGGCATGACAATCACGGTATACCCGTCGCGAGCCGCCTGGATCCCCCTCTGAATGGTGGCGAATGCCTCGCGCGGGCCCCACCCGCCGTGGGCGTCGTCACCGGCAGCCGCATCGACGTAGTAGCGGAAGGGGCCGCGAAATTCGTACGCCCCCATGTCGATGCCCTCGCCGACCACACGCTCCAGCCCGTCGAGATCGGTGGTGGCGAACGCCCCAACGGCGGCGTCGTCTCCCGTATCCAGACAGGGCGAGCCCAACGACAGACGCAGATCGTCGTCGATCGTGCCGGCGATCCCGTCGACGCCGAGCGGGTCCTGGAAGCGCGGGTTCTCGTCGATGTTGCCCTGATCGATCCCGCCCGACCCCTGGACGTTGCTGTGATGGACCTGGACGAGACCGGAGGGCGCGTGAATCTCCTGGGGCTGGTTGCCCCAGAGGATGCAGTTGGAGAACTGCGTTGTACCCATCAGACCGTAGAGGGTACCGCCGTTTTCGCCGGCGGCGTTGGCGCTGAAGGTGCTGTTGATGGCATCCACGAACGTGCCCGTCTCCAGGTAAATTGCCGCTCCTCTTGCGGCGGCGTTGCCGCTGAACAGGCCGTTGACGATGGTTGGATAGCCTCGAACGCCCATCGCGCCGCCCTGACCGGCCAGATTTCCAAGGAAACGGCAATCGACGAAATTGCCGGTGCACTGATCGCCGATGAAGACCGCACCGCCTTGACCGTTGTTGGCCGCCTCATTGGCCAGGAAAGTACATCCGATCACGTTGGGATCGCATCCATCGGCGACATAGACGGCGCCTCCCTGGTTAGCCCAATTGCCTTCAAATGTGCAGTCGACAATGGCCGGATTGCCGGAATTGACGGTGTAGACGGCGCCTCCCATGGAATCGATGGCCCGATTGCCGACGAACGAGCAGTCGGTCAGCACGCAATTGCTGCGAGAGTTGGCGACGGCTCCACCGGCGTAGTCGCCGTCGAAGCCGGCGGTCACGTTGTCTGTGAAGGTGCAGTCAATGAATTGCGGGGCCCCGTAGGAGTTCAGGACGGCGCCGCCGAAGCTGCTGCCGGCGTGACCGAACGCGATGTTCTGTTCGAACGTGCACTCGGTGAAGGTTGCGTCGGTGCGTTGGGTGCCCAGCGCGGCGCCGCCCGTGCTGCGTCCGGCATAGGACATCACCGTGTTACGGTAGAAGGTGCAACGAACAAAACTCGGGTTTCCCGAGTCCACGAAGGCACCGGCCGCACCGGCGTTGGCGGAGGGGGACGGCACCGACGCGAATAGAACGGTCCTGGCGCGAGTGGTCGAGCTGCCTCCTTCACAATGTCCTGCGGTGATTGTGAATCCGTCCAGCACGGTCTGGCTCGATGCCCTGGTGACGGTGACGACGGTGCGGGAGTTGCCCCGCCGGACCGGGTCCATCACGAAACCATAGAGCGTCTGCCACTCCAGATTCGGCAGGTCGCCGTCGTCGCCGGCGAGATCCCCGCTGAGGATGCTCGGAAAGGCCTTCACGTCCCGCGCGTCCGGATTAGCGCCTCGCCATCCGGCGTAGCCGCCCTTGACGGTGACTCCATCCGGCAGCACGAAGCTGTCGTCGATGTTGCCGGAGGCCTGGATGTTCTGACTGACAACGGTTCGCGGCAACACGACCCGGCGATCGGGCTTGTAGACGCCTTGGGCGACGCGAATCTCGTCTCCGGCCTCAGCGCTCTCCAGGGCGTTCTGCAGGCAGAGATAGGCGCCAGACCATGTGGTTCCGTGGCTGCCGCCCGGCGCTTCCGGGTCGACGTAGATGATCTTTCCAGTCAGGACGGTGGGACTGATCCACAGCCCCAGCAGCACGGCGACCATCACACCTCTCGACATGCCATCACTGGTCTTCATCGTCTCCGCTCCTTTCTCGCATCTGTTGCACGCTGGTTCTCTCGATCTCATTTGTCGATACGTCACGGGCGAAAGCCGATCCTGTGGGCTATCGCTCGGTTATCAGGTCGGTCAGCCAGAGCAATCCGGTTCCCTGCGCTGCCGCTGTGGTCGATCTCGGTTGAGCGGGAGCGTCAAACGTCGCCTGGGCATCGCTTGCTTCCGGGAGAGCCTGAAGATATGTGAAATCCAATCGGCCGATGCGATTGGACTCGGCCGGCGCGCCGGCGAACAGCTCGATCGTCTCAATCACGTCGGTCTCCATGTCCACGGTGTAGACCAGGGTCATGTCGTCGGTGTAGACGGTCACGTTCACGGCGTTTCCATCGTTGCGGGCAGCGGTCTCGAATCGTAGCCGGCATTCGGCGGCGTCGCGGCGGACCGTGTCGATGCAATGCAGGCCCATCCAGGGCCTCGGCAGCCCTTTGAAGAAGCGGCCGCCTTCAAATCGCTCCACGACACGACCGTCGCGGTCGCGAATCTCGGCGCCTCGCGGCGTATCGACGAACGTTCGCCCGTCGCCGGCTTCGATTCTCAGCCAGGGCGAATGCTCCTGAGCCGACGCGTACACGAAGGGCAGGCGCCCCGTTCCGGAGACGGTGCGGTCGCCGACCGTGCCGCTGATCCGGAAACAGGTCCAGCCGCGCTCGTGCATGGCGTCGCGTTCGTCGATGACTCTCATTGTCTCGGGCCAACTGAAATGGAAATACTCCTCGTCCAGGACGTTCAGATGGCGGTCGATGCGCCAGATCTGGCCGGGCCGGCCGCCTTCCTGACGGCAGATGACCAGCAGGCCGCTCGTGCGATTCCGCGTCAACTCCACGTCCGCAGCGCGTCCCTGGACAGCGGCGATGAACCGCCTCATTTCCGCATCGTCCGTCGGCAGACCCATCACGCTCAGGTCGGGTTTCCACGCACGGCAGTTTCCGATCCGGACGGCGTCGGCGCGATCGTCGTAATGATAGTTGGCGTATTGATTCTGGAGAATGCGGCAGGTCGCTCCTGTCCGCCCGGCGTCGGGCTCCAACAGGCGGATCATCACGGGGGATCGACCCGCCTCCGGGAAGTGGTACCAGCATTCCTGCTGTTGCGTGGAGACGGAGCGCCAGGGGCTTTCCGGCAACGGGACCGCCGGATGGGCGGTGCCGGGCAGCGCCCTGGGCAACATACGGGGGACCACCGTAGCCGAGCCAACGGCGACGGCCGCGGTTGTCGCCAGCACCAGGCCTGTCTTGGGCGTCATCGCGCCCAGCAACGCGCCAATGGGCCCCACCTGCAACGTGGCGCCGGTGATGGCGACCTGAGCCGCGCCGGCCTTGCTGGTCGCCGTCAGCTTGCCGAACGCGATCAACGCCAGCAGCAGCGATCCCTTGCCCAGGCCGTGATTCGACAGCAGCCGGATGAGAGACTTCTTGGCTCGATAGAACGTCGCGCGGGCCCCGATCTCCGAACAGCCGATCAGGTTCGCGATCTCGGCATACGACAGATCGTCGTAACAGCGCAGGGTCAGCACCGCCCGGTGCTGGGCCGTCAGTTGCCCGATCGACTGGAGCACGATCTGCTTCAGTTCGTCGGTGACCACTTGCGTCAGGGTGTCGTTGCCTTTGTCGCCGGCTGCCTGGTGTACGGCCTTCTGGAGTCGAAGGGCCTTACGCCGCCACTGTTTGCCGTAGTGCCGGCGCACCTTGTTGAAGGCGATGCCCTGGAGCCAGCCCCAGAACTTCTCGCCGGTGTGGAGTTTTTCGAAGATTCTGAGCATTTCGAGTATCGTCTCCTGCACAATATCCTGCGTCAGGTCGTCATCGAGGGTCATTCGGAACACGTACTGGTGCAGGCGGACCCTCGCCGCTTCCGCCAGGCGATTGAGACAGTCGCGATCGCCTTGCTGTGCCTTCCGTACTAACTCGACGTCATCCGTTGGGTACATCATCCTCTGCTATATATTAAAGTCCGATGAGTCTTCGGGACGTGACGCGATTCTCAGGTATTTCAGCAGAATCTGCGAAGAAATGCTGCGTCCGCGCAAGCCGGGATCGAGGCCCGTGCCGCAGGCTGCCTGGGGTTCAGTCGGCGACCGGTTGAACGCCCGAGAGGATCGAGCGAAGCAGTTGGAACTGCAATTCGTAGAGGTTTCGCATCGTTGCATCGGGGATTGTCTCGCCGGTCACGCCCATGCCTGGGTCGGCAAACTGGGCGCCGAAGCCGATCGCGGTGACGGTCCCGTCGCCGAATTCGGCGGTTGCCGCTACGGGCCGCCCGGCGATTCGGATCAGGGGTGTGCCGCCTTCGACCTGGCCTGCGTTCTGGGCCGGGACCCCGGCGGGCCAGCCGGCAGGCGTCTGGAGCGGTCCGGCCGGCAGGGGGCTTGCGACGATCTGCATGCCGAACGGGTGCAGAAGGGCGTTGGCGGTCGAGGCCGTGTTGGCGGGCGAATCGACGATGAGGACCTTTCCGCCGGCGCCGACGTAGTCGGCCAGTTGTCTGCGGAAGTCGGCGTCCACTTCCCGGCGGGGGTTCAGGAATACGAGCAGATCGCCGCTGAACGCGTCGCGACCTTCGCGGCGTGAGGTGAAACAGCCCAGCCTCAGGATCCAGCGCTCGAAGATGCCGAACCCATCGGCCTGACCGCTGATGAACCCGCTCCTGGACAGCGGCGAGTCGCACACGGTCCGGTCGATGACGACGTGTGTGAACGGCCGGAGGGCCTTGGGGACCGGCATGGCCGACCGATGCATCGCGCGCACCGCGACGCCGGCACTCGTAACGCCAAGCAGAACGCCGGACAGCAGCACGATCCGGCCGCCCGGCCATCGGCGGCCAGGAATCAGGGCGCCGGCCGCAAGCAGAAGACCCAGCACGATCAGGACCGGCTGTGGATTGCCGGAAGGGGCCCTGTGGTTGAGCCATTCGAGCATGCCGAGCATCAGCTCGGCCTTGCCCGGCTCGAACGTCGAGAAGTTGGAGAAGATTGTCGAGTCGCCGAACGCTGCGATGCGGCCGGCGGCATGGTCCATCGCCCACAACTGCACGAACGCGCCGTAGCGCGCATCGGCCCGGTCCTCGACCTGGGGATAGTAGTTGCTCGCATGGTAGTCGGCCGGCAGGCTGCGGAGTCCCGTTGCCCGGATGGCGGCCCGCCCCGAGCCTGTGCCCGGATCGATCGAGCACGAGACCGCGAAATCCATCGGGGGCATATGCTGGACGATCGGGTGCGGCACGAGCGGCGGGCGGTAGAGCTGCTCGAACGGCGTATCGATATCGAACAGGCAATCGTGGCGAAAGCCAAAGTCGAATCGCGCAGCGATGTCGTTGAGGTAGGTTCCCGAGTTGAACACGTTGGTGTGCTCGCCAATCAGCAGCAGGCCGCCGCCGTTCTCGACGAACCGCTCGATGTGCTCGACTTCCTCGGGTGTGTAGCGCGCGGTCGGCACCTTCACGACGAGCACATCACATTCGGCCAGCGTGTTGGCGTCAATGGGGTCGTAGAGCCGATCCATGTCGTAGAAGCGGGAGGCGTAATCGTAGATGCAGGCGTAGTTGTAGCCGGACTCCTGCCCGTACCAGTTGGGATCGTAGGGCCGGTCGGTGCGCTCCCAGTTCGAGCGATGCTCGTCCACCCGGATACGTCCCTGCTTGCGCGGGCCGGAGGGGGTCCACAGCAGTCCTGTCGTCACAAGCAGTGCGCCGACAAACGCCAGGACAACGCACACGATTCGCCTCGATCGCCTTGGCGTCCCCATCGTCTGGACCACTGTCGGCGGCGTGTGTACGAAGCGCCAAACCAGAAAGACCGGACCGCCAAGCAGCGCAAGCAGTACCCATGGGTTCCAGAACGGGCCCATCAATGTCAGCGGCTCGTTGTATTCCGTGCGCAGGGCACGGTGCATGTGGACGGCAATCAGAATCGCCGCTCGCACGGGCAGCCAGAGAGCCACACCGCCGACCAGACCGAGCAGCCGTGCGAAGGACCGCGATATCGACGCCCGGGAGGCCTGCAAGCAGATTAGAATCACGCCCCCGACCAGAAAGCTGAAGGTCGCCGGGTCGAGCAGCAGTCCCCACGTGGCGCCCAGTCGATGGGTGTGGCGGATCGAGTAGAGGGCCAGCGTTGAACCATCGAGGGCGGCGGGAATCCCGATCGCCCGCGCGATGGCGCAGAGCATCGCAGCAAGCGGCGGTGGCAGTTCGTGAGACCGAGCCGTGACGGATTCGTAGGCGAGCATTCCGGCGGCCTGCAGAACGAGGATCGTTCCGGCCGCCAGTACTGCCTGACCCACCCGGCCGGGCCAGCGCCTTGGGATCGGCGCCGCACAGAGCAATAGCCCCGTCACGAGCAGCAGGACCGCTGCCCGCCAGGGCCAGGGAACCAGGATCAGCACGGGCATCAGAAGGGCCGTTGCGATGGTCGATTCGATGCGCGCCGGCGCACGAAGATCGACGCCGATCAGAAGCCCGGTGCCCACCAGTATGAGGATGGCCCAGATCGCTCCGTTGGGGTCGTGATAGTAGCCCAGCCCGAAGAGCCACGATGCACTCAAAAGCGCCAGACCGATCCACGCCCGCTTCATGGCGTCACCTCTGCGCCGGCCGGCTGTTGGCGCGCGGCCTCGGGCAGCCACATGGGTTCCTCACGCAGCACGGTGAGCAGCCAACGCCAGAAATCGGCATTTTCGCGGAGGCCCTCGAACGGCTCGCCGCCTTCCCATTCCAGGTTCTTGTTCATCGCAAAGCCCGTATCGCCGACGAGGACCGCCTTGCCTTCGCCGATCCGGTGAAGGAGGATGACGGGTTGGTTGTCGCGCCCATAGGCGATCACGCGGGCGTTCGGGTCGCTCGATCGTACGGACCAGGCGGCATGGAAGCGCACGTAGACGCGGCGGTCAGCCGATTCGAGATAAGGCGATTTGAAGTGGCCCAAGGGCGCCGGCTCCATTGCGTCGGTTTGTTCGGGCTCGAATCCAAGCTCTCTGAGCAAGGGCAGGGAAGGCCCGATTCGATCCTGTCCGACGGTGATGATGAACAGGCCGCCGGCGTTGACGAAATCGACAATGGTCCGCCTCTCGGTTGCCGAGAAGGCGCGAGTCGGCGCGATCGAGACGAGCAGGCCGGCCCGTTCGAGACGTTCGGCCGTCAGTTCGCCCAGTGAGAGCGTCAGATGGCCGCTGCGCATCAGTGTCAGCGCCAGTCCGCCGACGCCATCGGGCCGCCAGGATTCGCCGCTGCAGGCTTCGAGATGCGATGCGTCGATGTAGGCCAGGTTGTTGGGCGTGGTTCGACGGCCGTCAGGCAGGGGCTTGGCCGCCGCCGCCGTCGCCTGGACGCATACCGCCAGCGATGCCGTCAGGCCGACGGCCACAAGGGCCGTCTTTCCCAGGCTCGGCCGCAGGCACAGCAGGCCGGCCAGCAGCATTGCGATCAGGGCCCCGAGGATCTGTTGCCACATCGGGTGCGCCTCGGCGCCGCCGGCAAGATAGGCCAGCAGCCGGGAGGTGAAGAGGTGTGACGAGACATTGATCGCGTTCGAGAAACCTGAGGTATCCCCGAACGCGATGATGCGGCCTTTGCCCATAGGCTGCTCGGCCGCGAGGATGAGATCACCGAGCTTCTCGCCGGGGTCATAGCGGCCATTGCCCATCAAGGCACGGGCGCTTGCCTCGTCGCCGGTGTCGTTCCAACCCCACCGCCCGACGAGCAGCGGCCGCGCCGGCCACCTTGCCCCGATCGATGCGCCGATGACCACGCCGAACTCGTTGCGGTCGTCGGGGATCCCCGTGGTCGTCGGATGGGCGAGGGCCTCATACGAATGCAGCCAGCCGCCGACGGCGAAGGTGGCCGAATCGAAGCGGACGCGCATCGACGTCGGTGCCAAAACATCGTTGAAGCGATTGTTGCCGTCGGCGTCGCCGGTGGTGTGTTCGCCGAGCAACAGCAGCGACCCGCCGCGTCGTACGAACTGGTGAATGCGATCCAGTTGGCCGTCGGTCCAGGGCTCATTCGGGAAGATCAGCACCAGCGCATTGGCGTCGGCGAGGTCGGCCTCGGACAGGTCCGGCGAGATCCGGCTCTGGGCGCCGAGACTCTCGACGAATACCGGCAGCATCCCGTACATCCCACCGGATAGCCTGCCGTAGGAGCCGTGCGTCGGCTTGAGCCAGTTCAAGAAGCCTTTCTCGTAGAAGACGATCTTTTTGTCCTTGATAGGCAGGGTTCTGGTGTCGAGCGTCGTCACGACGGGCAGCAGGATCGCCATGGCCGTCGCCGCCGAGCCCAGCGCCAGGCCGGTCCAGGCCGAGCGGACCGGGCGGTCGGCCCGTGTCGTGACGGCAGTGGGGGACCACATCGACCAGCGAAGCATCGTACCGACGAGCAGGAGGTGGATCGTACTGGCCAGCAGGGGCGCGTTCCAGGGCAGCGCCTTGCGGGCCCAGGGGACGAGCCAGCCGCCGCTTGCGCCGGTCGGTGCAGAAACAGCGGCCAGGAGATCCGGGACATACGCTATGGCGATGAGATAAACGACATGGCCGGCAAGGATGGCCGTGAAGCCGTACACGGCCTGCGCCGTTCGCGGCGGCTTCGTGCGAACCAGATACAGGCCCCAGAATACACCGGTCACGATCAGGAAGTCTATGCCGGCGAATGTTGCACCCACCCGGAGCGGGCGCCGCGCGATTGCACCGGCCACGGCGCCGAGCATCCGGCCGAGAACGTCGGCGAACTGCCAGATCGAGGGGATCGAGGTGCGAGCGAAGACATACAGTCCGAAGATGGCGGTCGCGACGGCGGCGGCTCGGAGGCTGTCCCTGCTCTGATTTGTGGAGATCCATGCGAGAAAGGCCAGCACGATCGTGGCCGCCAGGACATTGGCGGCCGGCGACGACAGGGCCACGATGGCGATGGCGGCGCCGGCGACAAGAGGGGTCAGCAGAAGGCGCGCGCTACGACGTCGCGTCCCGACGCCGGGCGCCAGCAAGGCGATCCCGAGCGCGACCAGCGTGCAGGTTCGCCGCAGAGGGTGGGCCAGCAGTCCCGTCGAGCCGGCAGCAAGCCATGCGGCCGCCAGAGCCGACAGCACCGCCACCACCGAACCGAAGGCGGCCGACGGCTCGATCGGACGATCCACGGCCTGCAGTTCGTCTTGTTCGCGTTCAACAGGGTGCACGCGTGGATTATCCCTGAGTTTTCCACGCCGGGCAACAGCAAAAGGTCTGTCCCGGCATTCGTCCTGCGACAGACAAGGCACTGTCGCAGGACCGCATATTGCTTGTCGCCGCAGGCGACCGCGCTACCGTGCCATCATGGCCAGATAGTCGGCGACGCTGAGGCACTCGGCGTCCACCACAGGACACCCTTGGGCCAGAAGGTTTTGCCCGGTTCCGTTCGTCATAGCGGTCCTGTTTGCCGAGCACGTTGTCGCCCCCGCCGGGCAGCTGGTGTGCACGATGGGGCACGTCGTCTGTACCGTCGGGCACTTGGTAGCGGTCGGCGGGCATTGCGTTTCCGTGGATGGGCACAGCGTCTGCACCGTGGGGCATTGCGTCAAGGTCGCCGGACACCGCGTCGAGACGGTCGGGCAGCTCGTGGTCATCGCGGGGCATTGGGTCTGCGTGGCCGGGCACTGCGTCTCAACGGTGGGACATTTCGTGACGCTCGGCGGACAGCGGGTCTCCGTGGTCGGGCATTGCGTCTGCACCGTGGGGCATTGCGTCAGGCTCGCCGGACACGAGGTCGAAACTGTCGGGCAGTTCGTCACCATCGGCGGGCATTGCGTCTGCGTTGTGGGGCACTGCGTCTGCACCGTCGGGCACTGCGTCACCATAGCCGGACACTTCGTTTCGGTCGCCGGGCACATGGTCTCGACGGCCGGACAATAGGTGATTGTCGACGGCCGCGATGTGACCGGAGGTTCGGCGGTGCCTGGAGATGTATACCTCAGGCAGAAGGCCATATCGATGGAGTTGTATCGGTTGTCGTAGCACGGATGCTCCGCTGGATAGCGCAATTCCTGCCACGGACGGGACTGTTTGCAGCCGAGGTCCCAGACCGCGTCGCCGGCGAACTGCTCGGGCCAGCGGCGCGTCTTCCAGCCGAACTGGCCGCCCGTCGTCTCGGTCTCGACCGAGAGCCAGTAGATGCGAGGATTCTGCTCGGAGCCGTCCTGCAGAAAGGCCTCATCGGGTTCGATCGCAAAGTCGAGTTGCCAGATCTGTGTGTCGTTGCCTGCGAGGGCCTGTCTCGTGGCCGGGTCCCACCACCACTGGCCTGCAATGGTCACGATGTGGTAGAGAGTCTCCTGGAACTGGCCGGGGCTGAATTGCTTCTCCCAGAGGACTTCCGGGCGCGGTTTGCCGAACGGGTTGGTCTTGTCGGCGCCCTCAGGTCCGGCCGGATCGTCGCCGTGGATGCGGAGCCGCACCAGGCTGATCTGGCCCTCTTGGTCATTTTTCCACGAACCCCACAGGCGGATGTGGGTCAGCAGGTCGCGGCTGGTGCACTCGAAGTTGTCCGCCACGGCGCCGGCGGCGTCCTGTGTGCCGTCGATTCGGATGCCGAGGCCTCGATGCGTTGGATCGGGATACTGGCACCACTTCGCATTGGTCGGCTGCGCGTCGATCCACACTTCGTGGTCTTCCACCTCTCCGTTTGATGCGGGCCCATCGGGGTCGAGGCCGCCCTGTGTGCTGATGCGGAATCGGGCAAAGGTCTGCCCGACCGCCGCGTTCTGCGGAACGTCCAGCGAGAGCACGTGAACGCCGTCCGGCAGGAATCCGTCGAAGATCTGCTCGGTCGCCTGCCAGATCTGGTCCGCGTTGAAGTCGATCCAGCCCTGCACGACGCCACCGCCGCCGCTGACCTGGACGGAGATCGAGGCCGCACAGCCTTGGACCAGCGGCGGGATACACGCGCCGTTTTCGTCGCTGACGGCGGTGCCATCATCCCCCACCGCATTGGGATGCGGCAGTCCGTCGGATTCGGCGTCAGGCATATCCAGTGCATCGCCCAGCCACGGCCCGGCGATGACATGCCGCGCGCCGTTGGCCGCGGCGAGGGTCGGGTATCCCGCGGGGGCGTCGCCCCAGTCATAGCGTGTTGCGCCGGCCTGGATCAGGGGGCGAAGACAGTAGTCTTCCGTCTCCCCGTACTGGTATCCGCCAACCGGCCCGGCGCCGCCTGCCTTGGAGGCCGGCACCGCATCCTGGTGCCTTTGCTCGGAAACGGTGACCCGCACCCAGATCGGGTCCGCCTGGCCCGCCTGAGGGTGCCAGCAACTGAAGGCCGGCGTCGTCAATGCATAGGTTCCGACCCCGAGCAGGTTCAGCGGATGGTCCTGCACGGCCCATTCAGGGACCAGCGTGCCGTCTGCGGCGACGATCGTGTCGTTCCAGTCGCCGTCGCGATTCCAGTCGCACCAGATGTTGAGATAGATGCTCTTGGCGAGGTGGCTCGTCTTCGTAACGGTGTAGTCCAGGCGGGCTTGGCCGAGGTGCGGCATCACCACGGGCAGCGCGAGGCCGTCATCGCCGCCATCCTGGTTGGATACGCCGGAGAAGGGGTCGAGGTTGTTGGCTCCGTCTTCGTCGGGGCCGAGGTCGGCCTCGTTCTCCAGACTGACCCAGGTGCCGAGATAGAATGCGTCTCGCGGCCGTCGGTGCAGGGGGCCATACGGCGGGCTTGCGACCTGATACGCGGTGGGGAAGTCGCCCGCAACGCTGTCGGCATACGCCGGCATCTTCACTGCGGCGAGATTCCCGGTGCTGTCCGGGGCGTCGCCGAGATCGTATTCGGCCGTTGTCTCGTCGCCGCTGGTGATGACAAAGGCCAGACCCATCGCGTCTGCGGCGTATTCATGCGCGTTGGGATAGTCCAGAGACATCCAGCCCCAGTGGTCCTGCATCAGGAAGGCCGCGCTGCTGTTCCATCGCCATCGGTGCGAGGTTGTCTTCCACCCGAGGGCACAGCCTGCGGTCTCCTCGACGACCCGCACGCCCAGCCAGTAGACGTTCCCCTCCTGCTGTGTGAAGGGTTGGCTCTGTACGCAGAAGTTGTACTGGAACGTCTTCCTGTGGCTATTGGCGAGGTACGTTCCCATCGCCGGGTCGTACCAGTGGATGGGGCCGTCGTGCATGGCCTCGACGGTATACTGGCCCGGCGAGAATGTGCGGCTCCAAAGCAAACCGCCCGGCCGGCCGGACCTGGTGTCCTCGGCCAAGACGTCCGAATAAAGGCTCAGTTCCAGTGTCAGGCCGTCCGGTCCTTCCTTCGGCATCTCGTCGCATCGGAACGAGGTCCAGATGTGGATGTTCCGGATCGGGCCGGTAGCCGTGCAGAGGAAATCGTCCGCCAGTGTCACCGCTGAGAGGCTCACCCCGGTTCCGGTCGAAGTGAAGTCGGGCTGTTGCGGCCAGTGCATCCTGTGCATCCGGGCCGCCTGCCAGTCGCAATCGTCCGTCGCCTGGCCAAAGGCCGGCGATGTCAGGGCGACCAGTGAGATCAGAACGATGGGAAGAGCTGCTTGACGTGAATGAGATTGCGTTGACCCTCTCATGGTCATACCCTCCAGTCCGTGGCCTTGAACAGAACCTAAACTCGTACGAAGCGGTGCCGGGGAGGGGGAGCCGACGCGGGCGTCCCTTTCCCGAACGTTGTTGCCTGAAACCGTGCTATCCAGAGGCTTGCCGTGCGGCGCGCACAACCGCGTAGCGCACGCTGTGACCTCCTCCAAAGAGTGTCATCGACCCAAGGCGAGTATACCTGGGGTCAAGGCGAAATCAATGGAAAAGTCGCCTTTTCTTCGATTGTCGCGGTTGTTTTTCGGACGATGATCCGTTCGGGCCGACAACGCCGCTTCGACAGGCCGTGGCAGGCGGCATGCAGAGGCGCCTTGCAGCCCGGACCAACGCATCCACATTCCGATTGCGTCCCGAAGCAACATCCTGTAAGTATAGCCCGTACAGTTGCTTAACCATATCTCAAGTTGTCGGATGAATAGGCCGATGTTCTTTTGCAGGCGGCGCAATGGTGCCGAATGTGCCGTCCGAGCGGATGGTCGCCGACCGGAGCGATGGAGGTCAAGACGAAGAAGGATGGGAACGTGTCGTTCGAAGGAGTCGGACCAATGAGAGTGCTGGGACTCGAACCCAGGACCTACGCATTAAAAGTGCGTTGCTCTACCGACTGAGCTACACTCCCGTCTTCTAAAACGCGTTACTATAGCACCTTCTCGAAAGGGCTGTCAAACACTTTCGGCGACAATGGTTGTGATCTTTGGTCCGTTGTCCGGCCTGCCCGCGGGGGTCGCGGGTCGCCACGCCGTTCGGCACGCCCGAATCGGACCGTGTCGAAGAAACCGGGTTGTATGGAGAACATCGCCATGAATGTAAGAGGCGTCGTGCTGGCAGGTGGGACGGGATCGCGCCTTCGGCCGCTGACGAAGGTTACGAACAAGCATCTGCTTCCCGTCGGGCGCAAGCCTATGATCTACTACCCCATCGAGAGGCTCACCGGCATCGGGATCGAGGAGATCCTGATCGTCACGGGCGTCGAGCACATGGGTGATGTCGTGGGTTTGCTGGGCTCCGGGAAGGAATTTGGCTGCCGGTTCACATACAAGGTCCAGGACGAGGCCGGCGGAATCGCCCAGGCGCTGGGGCTGGCGGAGAATTTTGCCAACGGGCAGTCGGTGGCGGTGATCCTCGGCGACAATGTGTTCCAGAGCGATCTGAAGGAGCATGCCCGGCTGTTCGTCGAGCAGGGCCGGGGGGCCCGCCTGCTGCTCAAGCAGGTGCCCGACCCCGAGCGGTTCGGCGTCGCCGAGATCCGCGACGGCCAGGTGGTCGGCATCGAAGAGAAGCCGAAGACGCCGAAGTCCGACTGCGCGATCATCGGTGTCTATTTCTACGATGCGGCCGTCTTCGACATCATCCGGACGCTGAAGCCGTCCGCCCGCGGCGAACTCGAAATCACCGATGTGAACAACGCCTATATCCACCGCGGGCAGTTGGGCTACGGTATCCTCGACGGCTGGTGGACGGACGCCGGGACGTTCGAGTCGCTTGCCCGGGCCAACGAACTGGTGCAGATGGAGCCGCCGAAGTGACAGACAGGGTCGCGCATCCTGACAAGCCCGTCGTCGCCGTTCTGGGCGGCAGAGGAATGCTGGGGACCGATCTGGTGGCCGCGTGTGCCGCCGGAGGGTTCGATGTTCGCAGTTACGATCTGCCGGAATTCGACGTCACCGACGCCGAGCATCTGCGAGGTGTGGTCGAGGCGTCGGACGCCATTCTCAACTGTGCCGCCTATACCGATGTCGACGGCGCCGAGACGCATACGACGCTGGCTCAGCGGGTCAACGCGGAGGCCGTCGGTCGCCTCGGGGAACTGGCAGCTCGGTACGGCCGATGGGTCCTGCATTTCAGCACGGATTTCGTCTTCGACGGGACGCTCGACCGGCCGTATGCGGAAACCGACGCCCCCAACCCCATCAACGAGTACGGTCGCAGCAAGCTGGCGGGAGAGGAACGGCTCGCGCAGAGCGGCTGCGCGCATTGTCTGGTCCGCCTGGAGTGGACCTACGGCTTGCACGGAAACAGCTTCGTCACCAAGACCATCGAACGCGCCGTTACGGAGCGGCGGCTGGCTGTGGTCGAAGACCAGATCGGCTCGCCGACCCCGACCACACTGGTGGCCGAGGTTACATGCAAGTTGCTGGGGCAAAGAACGGAAGGGATGTTCCATCTGGCCAGCGCCGGCTACGTCAGTCGGTTCGGCATGACGCAGTTCGTGTTCGAGCGGCTCGGACTCGATGCGGAAGTGACGCCGTGTTGCAGCAGCGACTACCTGACGCCCGCCACGCGGCCCTTGAACAGCCGCTTCGATTGCCGTAAGATCGAGGCCCTCTTGAAGGCTCCCCTGGAGCCGTGGCAGAAGGGGCTCGAGTGTTTCCTGAGGCAGCTATGAAAAGACTCTTGGTCACCGGCGGCGCCGGCTTCATCGGCAGCAACTTCGTGCAGATGGTCTTGTCGGAGCACCCCGACTGCCTGGTGGTCAATCTCGACAAGCTGACGTACGCCGGCAATCTCGAAAACCTCACGGAATTCATGTCGCACGGGAATCACCGGTTCGTCCACGGAGACATCTGCGACGGTCCGCTCGTCACGCGGCTGCTCGACGAACACCGGATCGACGCCATCGTCAACTTCGCGGCTGAGAGCCACGTCGACCGCTCGATCACCGGGCCGAAGATCTTCATCGACACGAACGTCGGCGGCACGCTGACGCTGCTGGAGGCCGCCCGCGACAAGAAGATCTCGCGCTTCCTCCAGGTTTCCACCGACGAGGTCTATGGCTCGCTCGGGTCCGAAGGGATGTTCACCGAGCGCACGCCGCTGAGCCCGAACTCGCCCTATTCGGCCAGCAAGGCCTCCGCTGACCATTTTGTGCAGGCGTTCGGGCACACCTGGGGTCTGCCGTACAACATCACGCGCTGCTCGAACAACTATGGGCCTTACCAGTTCCCCGAGAAGCTGATCCCGCTGATGATCAACAACGCGATCCACGACAAGGAGCTTCCCGTCTACGGGGATGGCCTCTACGTCCGCGACTGGCTTTACGTCTACGACCACTGCACGGCGATCTGGTGCGTGCTACAGAACGCGCGGCCGGGAGAGGTCTACAACGTCGGGGGCTGCAACGAGAAGCCCAACCTCGAAGTGATCCGGCTCATCCTCCAGCACGTGGGCAAGCCCGAGACGCTGATCAAGCACGTCAAGGATCGGCCCGGCCACGACCGCCGCTACGCCATCGACGCCGGCAAGATCATGCGCGACCTGGGCTGGAAGCCCTCCGTGACGTTTGAAGAAGGCATCGCCCGAACCATTGACTGGTACCTGGCCAACGGACAGTGGCTGTCCCACGTCGTCTCCGGCGACTACCAGAACTACTACCGCACCATGTACGCCAACCGCTGATCGCCGACCCCCGACCCCGCCCGTCGGTTCTGCTGCTTTTCCCTTGCCCGCGGCGCAGAGTGTGGGTATATTGTAATTACGTCTGCCGCCGACGTCTCGAATGGGAAAGGTCCGGATATGCTGATACCACTGATACGAATCGGGAACTCCAAGGGCATTCGCCTGCCGAAGGCGGTGATCGAGCAGGCGGGTCTGGAAGACCAGATCGACCTGGAAGTCAAGGACGGCAAAGTGATTCTCTCCTCCGCGCGCCCGGCCCGGGCCGGATGGGAGGCGGCCGCGCAGGCATGCCATGACAGCGGTCACGATGACCTGGCCGACTGGGACGGCGTCTTGAATGACTTCGAAGGATCGTGGGAATGAACCGATTCGAAGTCTGGTTGGTCAACCTCGATCCTACCATCGGCAGTGAGATTCAGAAGACCCGACCGGCGGTTATTGTCAGTCCGGATGAGTTGAACAGGCACCTGCGCACGGTGATTGTGGTCCCATTGACGACGGGCAAGACGTATCCGTTTCGAGTCGCCACGAAGGTCGCCGGCAAGCCCGGCGTGGCCGCCGTCGACCAGGTCCGAACCGTGGACAAACAGCGTCTTGTCAAGAAGGTTGGTACCGTCTGCGGCCAGATGCGCCAGAACCTGCTCAACGCCCTGGCGGCACTGTTCGCCGATTGATGCCTTGATCTGTCCGTAGCAGGAGCGAGTACGAGATGGAACGTCTGAAGTGGCTTTCGATTCCGGTTGCCGCTGCGTATGTGGTCCTTGGGGTATGGGCTTTTCTCTCTGGCCTTGACGAAGGGAGTTCTTCTACGCAAGACTTCTTCGAGGGACTTGTCGGCATTCTGTTCTGGCTGGCGTTGTCCCTTGGATGCATCTGGTACGGCGAGGAACTGGGCGAGGGTCTGGTCGGTGCGCGGTACGGGTTGATCTCCTCGGCCAGTCCCGGATGGGCGGTTCAGTTGATGGGATGGGTCTTTCTTCTGCTGCCGGGTGTACTGGCTTTGTGGTTTTGACAGGACGCGATCGAGATTCTTATTCTTGCACTCATAGGATCGAAAGGGCACGGGGATGAAGGGGCTTGGTGCGTTATCTTTGGCATTTGTGCTCTGCGTGCTGGCGGTATGCTTCGCCACGGCCACAGAGGGACGCGGGGGGCGAGAGCCGCAGGGGGAGGCTCCTGTGGTTGCGCTGACGGGGCTCGACGTCAACGACCAGAGCATGGACGTGCGGTATAAGATCGTCAATCGGCGCACACATGACATCTGGGTCTGCGACGCGGTCTATCTCAAGGACAGTAAGGGCAAAGGCGTGCCCCCGTATCATGACGTCTACATGGCCGAGGATGGTCTAACCCTCGTGGTTCGCAAGCAGCTTGAGGTTCTGTATGAACGGTGGCCGTCTGTCCCAAGGGACTATGCGGGGCGCTATATTCGTTTGCGCGCAGGTGAGGAACGAATCGGGTCTTTCTCCCTATCACGTCCCGCTGAGCAAAAGGTCGTCTTTGCTCTCGGCTGGCCGCCTGCTGGGGAATTTGCGACACGCATGGCGTTGAGAATCGGATTTCATGACGAGGATCTGCGAGAGAAGATGCGTAGGATCGTCACCGTGGCGGAGCGCATCGGCGGTGCCCGATTCACTTCGTTTGACCTCACCGCCGAAGAGTATGACATCTACCGCCAGTATTTTCACGGCCTGTGGGTCGCGGCCACATTCGGAGGGCTTTCCGGCTTCAACGATACCTGGCCGGAAGGTAGCGGAGAGATTGAGATCCCCTATTCTCTCGCGTGGCTGCCATTCGTGGGCACAGAATCTTGTCTTGAGACGGTGCTCGACGGGGTACTCATCCCCCTGGCTACCGATTCCTTCCCTGTTCCGTATGCGGGGGTCCTGCGCCTGGATGGAGGCAGCGCTGGGGTCGCCGATTGACGCCTTGATCTGTCCGTAGCAGGAGCGGATGGCTATTTACCCCCGCCGGGCATCCGGCGCACAGGCAAGATAACGCCTGACCGCATCACTCCAGGCCCTTGTCATGCGCACTTGACGGCGATGGGGCCTTGGTCGCAGGGGTTGTTCAAGAGCGTCTCCTATGGCCGCTTGGTTGTGGCGCTGGGATCGCCGGTGGGGGGCGGGGCGTGGTCCTCGTCGGCGGGCGGGCCGAGCAGTTCCGTCAGGACCGGTCTCAGGGCGTCGGCCCAGACCTGATAGCCCTTGAGCGACAGATGCAACCCGTCGACCGTCATTCCGTTGTATAGCTTGCCGTCCTGGTCGGCGAGCCGGTCGTTGATGTTGAGATACCGGATCATCCTGCCGTCGGCGAGTCTGGCAGTGTTCTCGTTGATCCTGGCGATCACGGGCATGACCGCCGTGGGATGGGCGGAGCGGTCGTTGCGAGGGGTGATGCCCATCAGGATGATCGTGGCCTCGGGCGCCTTGGCCCGGCAGATATCGAGAATGGCCTCGATGCCTGCGGTCACTTCTGCGATCCTCGGATCGTCGTCCCCGCGCGAGGGCGAGCCGCCGACGTCGTTGGTGCCGGCCATGAGCACGATCACCTTGGGATGAACGTTGTCGAGTTCCCCGTTCTCAAGACGCCAGAGGATGTTCCGTGCGCCGTCGCCGCCCCAGGCGAAATTCGCCGCGTTCCAGCCGAACAAGTTCTCTCGCCAGTTGGCCAGCAACTGGGGATAGTCCAACGCTCCCCAGCGGCGGGTGATGGAATCGCCT